>JAABUO010004480.1_pt1 | contig 16461 bp, 17 predicted proteins | sample 5559291 | NCBI WGS metagenome assembly JAABUO01 (sample SAMN10711878, study PRJNA513372) | rock metagenome | isolation source: Antarctica rocks | place: Antarctica: Victoria Land, Finger Mt sud
AAGCCGGCATCCGATTCCAGAATCGCGTTCAGAATCCCGAGCGATGAATCGTCGAGCGCGCGTTTGCTCTCGATTGCTTCCAAGGCGTCAGTCACGGCGGATCGCACCTGCACGGCGCGAGCAAGGAAGTGCTGCGCGACGGCTGGGTCGGCGAGGGAACGGCGAAGGGCCGCTGCCTCTTTCACTGTGAGCGCGCTCGATGCGACCAAAAAATCGACAACGTCCTTCTCCGAACGCAGCGACCCTTCCGCATGGTCGGGCGAGTAAACCGTGTTGACAAAGTCGGCGCTGAGGTTGTTGCCAATCCGCTCGAAGCGATCGGGCGTCAAGGGCTATGCTCCATCGCCCAGTCGCGCCACGAATCGGGCAAGTCGGCGGCGACGAGCATATCGAGGACGCGCTTGCGATCGAAGAAAAAGATTCGTGCCATCTCCGCGGTGGTGAGTTTGTGGCTAGGGCGTTCGACGACTTCGACCACGTCGCCGACAGCGATAGCGCCTTCTTCGAGGACGCGCAGGTAGGCTCCCGGCCGAAGTGCTCGCGCAAACGTGCGCTCGAAGCCGGGATCGTTCATCACGTGAGCTAGCTTGAAGCACGGGACGCGCGGCGAGGTTACGGCTAAGAGCGTTGAGCCGACACGCCAGCGCTCGCCGATGCGTGCCCCGCTCACGTCAACGCCTCGCAGCGTTAGATTCTCGCCGAACTGCCCGGCGCTAGCGCGCGGCTAAGCTCGCCCCTCCACCAGTCGTAATCTTCAGCGGCATACGCATATACTGCGCGGTCGGGTCCGCCGTGCGCGTTGCGATCGGCCTGATCGTCGCCGCGAAGATTGACGCCCCGCAGCGGGACGCGATCGACCACGGGCACTTTGAAGATGCCCGTGATGACCGCGTGACCGTCGATTTCGACGGAACGAACGGCTGAGACATTGACGGATTGGACGATTCCCGTCGCGATCGAAGCAGGCTTGTTAGCGGGCATACCGCTTCACCGCGAGCGCGATGGGCAAACCGACGAAGAAAGCGTGGTCGAGCAAAAACGCGGTGAAGACGAGCGGGTCGAACGCGACCTTCGGTACCGCGCTCAGCGGCAGCACAACGAGATCCATGAGGAGCCAAATCACCGCGCCGTACGCGCTGCCGAAGGGCACGGCATGGGTACGCAGGGCTTCCACGCGTAGCGATGCGGCATAGTAGACTGCCGCGAACACGCCGGCGATAGCGAAGTGAATCGCGACGCCAAGGCCGGCGGTCGCAACGCCGCCCGAAAAAGCCGAACTACCGAGAAGGCCGCTTGCGATCCACTGCAGCACGCCGAGCAGGCTAAACGCACGGAGGATCACGACGTCGACGATTACGGCAAAGGTCGCGTCGAGCCCGCCGGCAATGAGGGCGCCGGCCGCGATCGCGCGGATCGCCGAGCGATCGTTAAAAGTAGCCGCGATGCTCATTTCGCGTAGATCCTGCGTGGACTCGATCGGCGAGCGAACGCATCTCCGCGGCGATCTGCGCGCTATGCTCTTCCAGAGCGAAGTGGCCCCCGTCGAGCGGAACGATGGTCGCGTTCGGGTTGTCGCGCCCGATCGCGTCGGCCCCGGCGGGCGTGAAGAACGGATCGTTCCGGCCAAAGATGACGAGCATCGGTGGCCGCTGGTCGCGTAGGTAGTTCTGCCATTCCGGATAGAGGCGAGATTCGACTCGTAGTCGCGGAAGAGCGCAAGTTGAATCTCGTCGTTTCCGGGCCGATCGAGATTGCTTTGATCGAGGGTGTACGCATCGGGGCTCACGCGTTCGGGATACTGCACGCCGTGCGAGTACTGGAACTTCGTCGTGTCGATGGTCAGAAAAGCGCGGACGGCGGCGTCGGCCTGGGGGCTGCGATCGTGCCAGTAGTTCGAAAGCGGGGCGAGCGATTCGGCAATTCCCTCGACATGAAAGTTCGAGTTCTGCACGACGATCGCTCGGATCAACTCAGGGCGCTTCGTCGCGATACGCATGCCGATCGGGCCACCGTAATCCTGGACGTACATCGAAAGCTTACGGATCCCGAGGGCGTCGATAAACGTGTTGACGAGCGCTGCGATGCGATCGAAGCTGTAGGTGAATTCCCGCACGTTAGGTTGCGCGCTGAAGCCGAAGCCCGGGTAGTCCGGTGCGACGACGTGAAAGCGGTCAGCCAATTTTGGAATGAGATCGCGAAACATATGCGACGAAGACGGCCAACCGTGGAGCAGGAGAACGGTCGGAGCATCGGCGGGGCCGGCTTCGCGATAAAAAACATCGATGCCGTCGATCGCGATCGTTTTATAAGCGACGTCGATCGCGGCATTCGCCAGGGCGTGTGACATAGGGACCTTTCGGGTGGGGTTTAGCTTGTGCTGCGCCTACCCTAGCGCAAATAGTATAACCTGTTAATGACAACGTAACGGTTGTGCGGTTATACAAGGAACTGGATTCGCTGGTTAACCGTGGCTGCGGCTCGTCCCGCACGCGAATCGAAATACGAGAGTACGATTACCTTCGCGGCTACGTGAGGGAAGCACGGCGCGCCGTCGGGTCCCTAGACGGACCCTTTGCAGACGAACCACTATAAGCTGCGTACAGGCTTGCGCCTACATCTCGATTCCGCCGGCAATACGTGCGAGATCGCCACGTAATGAGGACCATCCCGTTTCGCCGCCAATGCTCGCGACGAGCGTCGCCTGGCGCGAAGCCCACAACGGGTACGCATGATCGAGCGCGGTTTGTCCGGCAGCCGTCAATTTAACGATCCGGCTGCGACCGACACGCTCGACGGAGAGCAATTTCGCTCGACGTAACACGTCAACGTTACGGCTAACCGTCGTCTGATCCAGATCCATCGCCACCGTGAGATCTGCGATCGTCAACGGCCCGAGCGCCCGCACGTGTGCGAGCATTGAGAATTGCGTTAGACGGAGACCTGTAGACGCGAGCGCCTTATCTAACGCGTTCGTAAGCGCACGCGCGACCTTGCGCGTATTCAAGCACACGCAGGTTTCGCGGACCCGCTTTGCAGCGGCAGTGTCGAACGAAACCATTTATGCCGGCGCCCCTTGACCTTGATGATTTATATGTATATACATACGTCACCAAACTTCATTGCTCTGATTCGCTTTCCTGCTCTATAGGAGCCGTACGCCATGGATTCCGATCCGCAATCACCGCTCGCCACGGTACGCCCTCGCGTCACCGCGGCGCTCGCCGCTTGGGCAAGCACCGTCGCCATTGGGAGCGCGACAGGTGCGCTCGCGCGTCTGGCACCCACGATGCTCGCGCCGGCCATTGTCGCTTGCATTGTCATCCCAACCTCGGTCTACGGCCGATCGCCACTGCTGCGTGCAGCGGCGCGAGAGGTTGGCGTGCACCGCATCTCGTTGCTGCACGCGTGGCGCATCGCCGTTGGCGCCATGTTCCTCGTCTACGGTGCTCAGGATAAGCTTCCACAAAGTTTTGTCCGGAGGGCCGGTTGGGGCGACATCCTCGTGGGCGCGTTTGCGGCGGCGCTCATTAAGCTCCCGCGTACCCGAACGACATATGCGACGTTTCACGCCGTAGGCTTCGCCGATTTCGTGCTCGCCGTTGGAACGGGCCTTGCCGCGACGCTTCGTCGCGAACCAAGGATGGGCGCGATCGCGACGTTCCCTCTCGCCCTTATTCCACTCTTTGGCGTTGGAGTCTCCGGTGCCGCGCATCTCATCGCTTTCGATCTCTTGCGGAACAATGGAACGACGGCGTCTCATCTAGTCGCAAAAGCAGCGTATCATGACGTGACATGCGCTCGGTGCGGTCGGCGCGCGCAGACGCCCCTGAACTATCCCAAAATCGACCGACGGCGTTGAAAAAGACTTTAAATCCTTAGAGACGCCTGTCGCGCGGTTTCTCTTGGCGACACCTTGCGTTAGCACGGGGTTAACGCCGGTTCGACGAAGCGGATCAGTCGTCGAATGTTCTGTGCGGTGGCAGCCATTAGCGATTGTTCCTTGACATTACGTAGTCCACGTAATCGAATCGTCGGAGTTTGATAACATCTTTGAGCTCAGCGAAGAGCGCCTGAACTTTCTTGCGTTCTCGCCACGAACGTCTGTATTCGTCGTTGTCGGTAAGCTGCTGCGCGTAGCGACGTGCTGCTTCATCAAAAGTCACGGTGATGCGTCGCGCGCGACCTGTTGTACACGCCGCTTTTAGCGGGCAAGCGCTGCCACTGCGCGGAGGACGTTCAAAGCGTTTAAGTCGCTAGGGTGACTCGGCTTTCCACGCTGCAAGAATCTCGCGCTCGCGTTCGCGCGAGATTCCTGCCCTTGCGCCGGAAGTCGTAGAATAGGCAGCGGCAGCAGACCACGCACGCGTATCGCGAATCGTTTCGGCAAGCGGCCGAAACGTAAGTCCGGCCGTGCAAGCACGGGCGACGTCGACGTCCATGAAGCCCGGCATCCCAAGCGACGGACCCAGCCATAACGGGAAATCCATCCAACCCGTCATCCCGTTCGCTTCGAGAAAACGTCCGTCGATCCAAACGATGTCCGCGTCGGTCGTGAGTGTGGTTGTCGCTGTCGTCGCCAGCAACTCCATCGACGTCGTGCGCGGGAGCCCCGTGACGTCATAGATACCGCTGCGCCCGTCTTCGATGAGACGGATCATGAACACTGCGAGATCACGTGCATCGATGAACTGCACGAAGCGTTGTGTTGGTCCGGGAACCGCGACCGTTCCGCCCGCAGCGAAGCGGTCGACCCAATAGGTGAAGCGATTAGTCGGATCATACGGTCCCACGATCAGTCCGGGGCGCACGACGATCGCGCGCTCATTGAATACCGCGCGCACGACATCTTCGGCGCGATGTTTCGACGAGCCGTAATTCTGCGGGGCATCGTCGGCAAGCGTCGCATCGCGCGCGACATACGGCGCACGGTCCGCACCGATAATCGGGGCGGTCGCTTCGTATACGGAGATCGACGACGTGAATAGATAACGTCCGGCCGTAACCAGATGCGCGCATGAAGCGGCCACGATCGCGGGAACATACCCGCTGGTATCGATTACAGCATCCCATCCGTTGCGCGGAATTGCATCGAGCCCGCCGTCGCGGTCGCCAACGTAGCGCGTGAGTGCGAGCGTCTCGTCGCCATGCGTTTTCCCGCGAGTGAAGATCGCCGGCTCGTGTCCTCGCTCGGAGAGAGCGCCGACGAGGTGTCGTCCCAGAAATGTCGTGCCGCCAAGGACGAGCGTCTTCACGCGGATGCGCGCTTGCCGGATAGGGAGCGCCTCGGACTCGAACGTCTGCCCAGTGCCGGACCGAGACGCAGGTGCGACGACGGTGTCGATCGTTCACTTCCCGCACGGCGCTTGATCGGCGCCAATAATCCGGCCTCGCGACCGTAGCGGCTTATGGTCTCACGCCGATGACCGGTCTCCGCCTCGATTGCTCGAAGCGACCGTCCTTGGCGCAAGCGCTCGAGAATGCGCTCGCGTTGCGCCGGAGACAACTCGTTCAGGCCGAACAACTCGTTCATGGCCAACACTTCGGTCGGCCGCGTCGTATCGCCCTAGCGCCCGTGGCCGCTTTTCCCGCGCTTTGGCAGCGCGCGGCACTGGTGGTCGGAGCGCGTCCCTAAACCGACCTTTTAAGAGACGGGGTTTGGGCGAAGCTTCTTCATCTGAATGCAAGGAACGCGAGCGCCAGAACTGCCTACATAGTCTATTGGGCCTTGGCTGATATAACCATGGGCCGTATAAAATTGCACCGCATTGAGAGCAGCGACACAGCCCAGGGCCTCTGCAGTTTTAAAGGCATGCTTCTCTAACTGAGATAGCAGAGCATGGCCAACAAGTCCGATTGAATTCGGTTTGACGTAGATGGCCCGCAATTCTCCCTTTGAGGGAATGGCCTTCGCGAAGCCAATAATTTCACTACCGGCTTCGGCGACGAGGACAAGAAATTCCCGATCAGCGATTTCTTGCTCAAAACGTGCGACACGATCCGGCGCGACCGCTACCCACGCGTCTAATGTTGGCTGCTGATAATGGCTCAGTGCTTTTGACAACACGGCTTCTCGACGGACCTGCATCATGGCCGTCGCGTCGTTCGATCGGGCCGTGCGAATTTTCAGCATGCTGTTCCTATATGGTTAGAGCGGCATGTTATCAAGTCGGCTCGCCTTACTTTTCAGCGACGTCTCAAATTAAATGTTTTCGGGACGGTTGTGGAAGCAGCTTGCCGCGTGTATCGCGTTCTCCACCTCAACGTAATGCGGCTAGCACATTTGCCGCGTTCCGGTCTGGCGGAAACACCGGGTAGAAGACGTGCGTAATGACGCCGTCATGCGCGATCCACGCCAGACGCTTCAGCAGCGTTTGCCTGGCAACGACCATCGTTGGCAAACGCAAGGCGTTCGCGAGCGCGAGTTCTGCGTCGCTCAGCACCGCGAAGGGGACATGCAAGCGTTGGACCATCTCACGTTGATACGAGCTGTCTTGGGTCGAGAGACCGAAGACCCGCGCGCCAAGCGCGGCAAATTCGGCATGCGAATCTCGGAACGCGCAGGTGTGGGGCGTGCATCCGCGAGCGCCGGGGATCATGTCCCAGTCTTCAACGAGCGGCGATTCACCGGGGCGGCCGGTGCGCGGGTACGCGAAGACGACAACGGTGCCGACCTGCGCCGAGAGCTCGACTTTCCTTCCATCCGTTGCAGTCAGCAGGACCGATGGCACGCGCATCCCGCGAAGATGCGCCGCCGCCCCGTCGTCAGAAGGGACCGGCAAATTCGGGGGCACAATGAACAGATCTCGCACGAACGACTTCTTTCTCTGTTGAACACAAGAGCTGACGACTAATAATTGCGCCAAAAGCCGTCCGCTCCCGCGTTGACGCGTCCCAACCGCATCGAACCTTTCTATACTCAGGTGATCGCTATCAGGTGATCGCTGCGAGTAGTTAAGCGGCAATGAAGTCTAGCCGTTCGTCCCGCAAACGTCCGTTTTTAGAACCCTCGACACCTCGCGGGTTCGGGTGCTGCAAAGACGAAGCAGACGGCGTGCGAACTCACCCCATCTCTGTATGACCGAACCGTCGTCGAGCGGATGGGACGACTCGGCCCATGCGTGGATCGCTTCGCTCGGCGAAGACGGCGACTTTGGCCGCCGTTTCGTGCTCGACGCTCCGATGATCGAACGGATCCGTGGGCGCAGATTTAGGCGCGCACTCGACGTCGGGTGCGGCGAAGGCCGATTCTGCCGCATGATGCAGGCGCTCGAAATCTCTACGGTCGGTGTAGATCCGACACGCGCGCTGATCGACCGCGCCCGGCTTCTCGACCCCCTCGGTGACTATCGCATCGGCCGCGCCGAAAACCTCGATGTACCGGCCGGATCGTTCGATTTAGCCGTCTGCTATCTTAGCTTGATCGATATCGACGATCTCGCAGGCGCAGCCTCGGAGATCGCACGCGCGCTCAAGCCCGGCGGCACCTTGCTCATCGCTAACCTTACGAGCTTCAACACCGCCGGACTACCCGCGGGTTGGACGCGCAATGCGGACGGTGGTGAACTGCGCTTCACGATCGATCGCTATTTCGAAGCACGCCGTATTCTGTCGGAGTGGCACGGGATCCGCGTCCACAACTGGCATCGCCCGCTCAGTGCTTATTTCTCTCTTTTTCTCGATCGCGGCTTTGTGTTGACGCATTTTGCCGAGCCGGAGCCAACCGGTGGCGACCGGGAACGGGCCGAGCGCTATCGCCGCGTACCGTGGTTTCACATCATCGAGTGGGACAAACCGCTTGGGACTGTGGTCTCATAATGGACCATTTTTGAGAACAGCGACATAGAAGATTCCGGAGATATCTATGGCTGCGGGAATCGCGGCCATAACGTCGCAGCCTTGTGACGTGGATAGCGACAATTCACGCAACCGCCGCGCATGGGACGCGACGAGCGACGACTATCAGCGCCGACTCGGCGGCCAGCTTTGGTGAACGCCGAGGCTTGGGGGGTCTGGTCTTACCCGGAATCGGAATTGCAGCTACTTGGCGATGTCGCCGACCGCGACGTGCTCGAATATGGTTGTGGCGGCGCGCAGTGGTCGATCTCGCTCGCGAAGCGCGGTGCCCGTTGCACCGGACTCGACAACTCGCAGCGTCAGTTGGACTACGCCCGCGCGGCCGTTACGGCCGCCAGAGCCGACGTTCGACTCGTCCACGCAGCGGCGGAAACACCGCCGTTCCACGATGGAAGCTTCGACGTCGTTTTCTGCGATCATGGCGCATTTAGCTTTACTGCTCCGGAACAGACTATTCCACAGGCCGCACGGCTTTTGCGTTCCGGCGGCATTTTGGCATTTTCAGTGGCTCACCCGCTCCGCGAAGTCTGCTTGGACTGGAAACAGGACTGCTTGTCGCGCGCTCTTCAACGGTCGTACTTTGAACTTAGCGCTATCGATGGTCCGGACGGCGTTGTAAGTCACGTGCGGCCGGTCGCGACGTATCTCACTATTTTGCTCGAAGCGGGGTTTACGCTCGAAAAGTTGCTCGAGCCGCGGCCCCCAATCGACGCGACGTCATCCTACGATTTCGCACCCCTCGAATGGGCGCGCAACTTTCCTGCAGAGCTGATGTTTCGCGCGCGACGCCGTCCCGCAAACAACCTTGTTGAACGCGTACTGGACACGAGCCATTGAATGGAAAGTGAACCCGGCCGCAAGAGGTAAAGGTTCGCGACCTCGCATCGCTCGATGCAAAATCACCTCACGTGAGGGCCGGTGTCGACCAGATTGTGCGCGCTCGGCAATAATCTCGTCAGTTGAGAGTCGTATCCGGGTGTGAGGAGTCCTGGATACCCTATTCGCACGCGTTGCATTACGACGTGGCGGCTTATCAAGCGTGCGAGCCGGCACCGACGCTCGCGGCGCAGTCGTCGCTAGCGAACAATGACATGAAGCTCTTCCCGCCCGCTGGCAGGCGTACCGATCTTCCACTACACGGAGTGCCTGACCTAAACATGACGTTCGCGCTTCGAGCTCTCACCTGCATCTTGATCGCCGCCGCGTTGCTGACGAGCGCCAGCATGGCGCGTGTGACGCCGTCCGACGGCGCTCGACCAGCCTATCGGGGCCAGTTGTGGCGCATGAGCGGCCGGCTCGTCGCACGCGACGGTCGCGCGTTCTCGTATGCGGCCTCGTTCTTTCGTTACGCGCAGCCGCACGGCACCGTGCTCTGCCCTGCGTCGATCTCGATCCTCGACGAGTCGAGCGGCCATGTGTTCCAAGAGCGCCGCGTGGAACGTGCCGGTCTCGGCCTTGCGGATGTTGCAATAGGGACGCTCAGTCTCCGCGTTGGTGGCTGGCGCCTGCGCGAGCCGCGGGCGAACGGCGCGTCGCATGCGTTTGACCTGGATGCACGCCTTGCAGGCGTGTCGTTACGAATCCACGGGGTAGCTCGCAAGCCACGCTTCACGCTGCCGTCCAGCAAGAACGTGGTCGACGAGTACAGCTCGATCGCCAACACCGGGACCGTCGCGCTCGGGGGCACGAGCGTCGCGGTCACCGGGAAGTCGTGGTTCGACCATGAGCTTTCAAACGGAACGCCGGACGGGAACCAACCGCACGCGCAATATCGCGTGCAACTCGACGACGGACGCGAGATTTTCGTCGAAACGTGGGGCTCGGCCGGCACGCGCTCGTCGCGCCGTCGAGCCTATCTCGTCGAACGGAACGGCAGCATCGACGTGCTTCGCCCCGATGCCTATGAGTTCGGGGCGAATCCCGGCGTGGGGTGGCGCAGCACACACACCGGCATCATCTATCCTGATATCTGGGCGTTACACGTCGATAACAAGACCGAGTTCCTATCGCTAGAGCCCGTGACGTATGATCAGGAATCCCTCGCTCATAGCAGCGGTCTGCCGTATTGGGACGGCGGAGTCGATGTCTACGATGTCACGCCCGGTTCGCAAGGACTGCGCCTCGGGTCTGGCTACGTCTTGATGACCGGCTATGCACCGGAGGAGAAGCGCCCCTGATCTTCGATGCGCTCGTAATCGGACACGTCCGCAGCAACGCGTGGCGTGCGCTCGTTTCGGTCGTCGCGATCGCACTCGGCGTCGCGACCGCGCTCGCTCTCGCGCTCGCGAGCTCACTGACGGTCCGAACGCTGAATGTTGACCGCGCGCTCTTCGCGCAGCGCGTCGATTTCCAAGTGCTGCCCTTCGGGAGCCGCTTGCCACAAAGCACTCTTGCCGCCGTTCGCTATCTTGACGGCGTTGCGAGCGCAGAACCGATCATCGACCGTCCGATCACGATCGGCGTCGATGCCTCGGGTGCGGGCGGCGACGCGGCGCGGCTCGTCGGCGTCGACCTCTTGCAGCCGCTTCCCGGCGTCGCCGGCTTCGACGAAGGGCGGCCTGGACCGTTCGCGCCCACCGGTTCGTTTATCGATCCCGCGGCGGTCCTCGGGACGAACGGCGCGCTCATATCGGCTGCGGCGGCGGCGCGGCTACAGCTGCACCGCGGCGCGTCCTTCGCCGCGCTTGTCGGCGCGCACGTCCTGTCGCTACACGTCGCGAACGTCATGCCCGCGAGCGCGACGGGAGTCGATTCGAGCGTCGTCTTCGTCGACTTCACAACCGCGCAAAAGCTCTTCCACGAACCGGGAACGGTCGATCGCATCGACGTCGTCACGGACGCACCGCCCGACGTTGTGCGACCGTCGCTGCTTGCTGCGCTCAGCGAACGCGTGCGTCTCGTCGTGCCGGAGTCAAACGGTTTTTCGCTCCGCGACCTGACCGCCGGCATTGAAGCGACGTTCGGAGCGCTCGCCTCGATCGCGCTTGGGGTCGGCGGCCTGCTCGTCTTCAACGCAGTCGGAACCTCGATCGCACATCGCCGCGGCGATATCGGCACGTTGCGCGCGCTCGGGGTTGCGCCCGCGTCGATCGTCCTGACCTTCGTCGGTGAAGGCGCCGCATACGGTGCGCTCGGCGGCATACTCGGCGCCGCGCTTGCCCAGTTCGCGGTCCAGACTGCCCGAGGCACGAGTGGAGCTCACCAAGACGCGGGAAGTTACGACGTATGGACCTTTGCTGGCGCCATACTACTCGGCATCGTCGTCGCCGTGCTCTCCGCAATTGCGCCCGCCCTCGCCGCCGCGCGCATCGCGCCGGCGCTTGCGGCGCGCCAGGGAAGTTTTGAAGGCGCGCAACCCGACCGAGCGACTCTCGTCGCCTCGACGCTCGCGGGCGCGTGCGCGTTCGCCCTCGGCACCGCGCTCGGATTTCACCCGGGTCGCACAGCGTGGTTCATCTTTGGCTTTCCGCTCTGCTTTGCGACGGGCGCGGCGCTCGTCATCGCTCCGTTCGCGAAAGCGAGTGGAACGATCGTGCGCCGCGCGACCGCGGGTGCGGCGCCAGCGCTGCGCTTCGCGGGAATCACGCTCGCCGCGATTCCCAAGCGCATCTCGGTTGCGCTCGCCGCGCTTACCGTCGCGGTCTTCGCGGCTGTCGCCTTTGACGTGGCGAGCGGTTCGTTCGCGGCGTCGCTGCATGCGTGGGCTGAACACAGCATCGCGGGCGATCTGCTCGTAAGTCCCTCCGGCAACGGCGGCACGTTCGATCCCGGCGTCGCGGCGCGCGTGCGCGCCACGCCCGGCGTCCGCTCCGTCGTGGCGATCCGAACGATTCATACGCGGACCGGGCGCACCGAGGTTGCCGTGCGCGGCGAAGATGCGGCTGCGCACGCCCCGCACGTCGCCTTGACGCCGCCGCCGGCCGAGGTCGGCGCGCGACTTGCGGCCGCGCTGCACGTACGAACGGGCGACGTCGTTTCATTGCGCACCGCGCACCAGGACCTGCGCGTGCGGGTGACGGACGTGCAGCCGGATTTCTCGCAAGGCGGCGGCTCGATCGTCGTTGCCCGGCGCGTGCTCCGCGACGCGTTCGGCGACGATCGCATAGACGCGCTGCGCGTTACGGTCGACGGGCACGCTAATTCTACGACCGTCGAGAGCGCGATTTCGCGAGCACTCGCACCGCTACGCATCGTGACGGTGACGACCAGCGAGTTGCGCGCGCGCTTCATGCGCGCTTTCGACGAAACGTTCGCGTTTGTGGGCGCGCTCGCAATCGTCGTCGTCACAATCGCGTCGCTTGGCGTTGGCAGCGCGCTCTCGGCACTGGTCTTCGAACGCCGCTTCGAGCTGCAAACGTTGCGCCGACTCGGCGCGCGGCGGTCGACGATCGTGCGCATGCTCGTGGGCGAGGCGCTCGTCGTCGCAGTCTCCGGGAGCGCCCTCGGTCTCGTGCTCGGGGTTGCGTTCGCCGCGTTGCAATTGTATGCCGCCGACCCCGTCGCGATCGGCTTTGCAATCCCGATGACAATCCCGCTCATGAACGTCGGCGCCATCCTCATCGCCGGTATCGCGGCCTGCATCGCCGCACCGCTCATCGCCGCGCCGAGCGCCTTCCTCATCGCCACGGACGACAAGCCATGAGTGCCGCCGTCATCCGCTCCGTCGGCTTGCGCCGTATCTACGAAAGCGCTGCCGGCGCGACGGAAGCGCTGCGCGGCGTCTCGTTCGAGATCAAGCGCGGAGAGATGATCGCGCTGCGCGGGCCGAGCGGTTCGGGAAAGAGCACGCTCGTCGCGATCCTCGCCTGTGCCGATCGACCCACCGCCGGAAGCGTCGAACTCAACGGCACCGCCGTCGAACGCCTTCCCGATCGCGTACTGCGGCGGCTGCGGCGGCGCGACATCGGCGTCGTTTTTCAAAATCTTCACTTACTCGACGCGCTGACCGTCCGGGAAAACGTTTCGCTGCCGCTAGTGCTGCTACGTCGCAATCGCCACGAGATTCGCGAGCGCGTCGAACAAACGCTCCACCTCGTCGGCATCGCAGAGAAAGGGGAGCGGTATCCGCCAGAACTATCCGGCGGGCAAGCGCAGCGCGTCGCAATCGCGCGCGCCATCGTGCACGAACCGGCGATCGTCCTTGCCGACGAACCGACCGGCAATCTCGATTCGCGCACGGGCGAAGAGATTGTAACCCTGCTGCGCGGCGTTGCGACGGCCGGCCAAACGCTCGTCGTCGCAACGCACGCTGAAGCGGTGGCCGACGCCTGCGACCGCACGCTGTGGCTGAACGACGGGATGCTATCGATATGATCGGTGGCGTTCGCGCGCCCTCGAATCGATGCGGGCATGCCGCATCCGCTCGGTGCGAGTGAGATCGCAAAAGCCGTGACTTCGCGCTTTTTGAAAGCTGCGACATGAGCGCGTTGCCTTACCGACGAGCAAACGAGCCGCCTCGCGCTGCTCAGGCACTCTATCGGGACGATCGCGACACCGTAACTTCATCGTCGGTTCAAGTACATGTTACAGTGGGCGGTAAGTTCGCGCCGGATTCAATGCCCTATGTCCAAGGCCAGCGGCGTCTCGTTCTGAACGTTCGGCGGCAATCTCGTGGCGGCGGTGCGATGTTCATGGGACATCCGGGTCCCGACTCGCGGTAGTGGGGTTTCTCCCGAACTCGACGTTGCTCTTCGTTCTTGGCGGAAACAGGTAGTCGGCTTCCTCAAGGATGCGGTTGCATGGCAGCGGCTTCGCTGGGTTCGCGTAGAGCAGTGTTTTCACGTCGGAGACGACGAACCTCATCTTCAAGCGATCTACCGTCTTGCGGGCCGGACTCGGCTTGCTTGTGCGTACCGTACTTCTTTTGCCAGACTTGCAAAAATGCGGATGGACATCGAGCTATCGGGCGACCTGCGTCAGGAGGACGTTTCCCATCAGCTACTCGGCCGACCGCATCTCGTTTGAACTGCTCACCGAAGGAGCGGCGTTGCTTTGCATTATACCTCGCCGTCGGCTCTTCGCCGACGCTTGATGCATGGCGGCGCTAAGTGCCATCGGCGATGCGGTCGAGCAATTCCTCAAGCAGGTGTCTCTCGCCGCCGGTGAGGACGGAGGTCTGGTTCAGAGAGGCCCGTAGCGTCGCAGCCGCTCCGCTTGGTCCTGGATCCATTCGCGAGATCGCGTCCCCAGTGATAGCGGCCAGAACCGCCTCGCGCGCGCTCTCCGACAGCCCGGAATCGCGTCGCTGCTCCGGCTCGCCGAGTAGGGTGAGCACCGTGCCGGTGCACACGGACTCTAGCAGAGCGACGGCCCGCTTTTCGCTCACTCGCAGACGTCCCGCTAGCGCAATGTTCCTGACCCGCCGCTGTAGGACTTCCAGCCCCGCCGCGACGTTATGCGAGAGCGGACTCGTGTGCGAATTGCCGCTCATGATCGCGAACAGCCCCGGATGCGCTAGCCCGAACGCGACGTGCATGTCCCAGCCGTCGCGAAGCTCCTGGACGGGGTCAGGATGCGGTTCGCGCACGGATTTCTCCGCGACGTACGCGGCCAAGCCGTGCTCGGCGACCGCATCGAGGAGCCCGCGCTTGTCACCGAATATTCGATAAATCGTGGGCGCCTGCACGGCAGCTGCGGCGGAAACCGCACGCGTGGTCGCCGCGTCGCGACCGCCGGAGGCAATGAGCCCGGCGGTGGCCGCGATGATGCGGGCCCGGACATCGTCGGCAGGTGCTGCTTCATCGCTGAGCGTGTTCGGCGCGTCCATAACCATAGAATAGTTCCGAGGAACGTTCCAACGCTAGCACTCTCTTGTTAGCGCTCCTTTGCGCTGTTATCATAGACGTGTTAGCACCGATAGCATCGCGAACGTCAGGAACCGTCTATGATCATCGTCACCGGAGCCACAGGTCAGCTCGGGCGGGCCATTGTCGAAAAGCTCGTTGAACGAATTCCCGCAACTCAGGTGGGCGCGAGCGTACGTGACCCGCAAAAAGCAAACGACCTGGTGGCGCTCGGCGTGAGGGTGCGCCGTGGCGACTTCGCCGAACCAGGGACCCTTTCGCACGCGTTCGAGGGCGCCACGCAGGTGCTGATCGTGTCATCCAACGCAGCCTCATATGGCGGCGACCCGCGTGCCCAGCACCGTTCGGCCATCGAGGCGGCACACGCTGCCGGCGCCGGGCGCATCGTCTACACCAGCCACATGGCTGCGAGCAGCGCCTCGGCGTTCCCGCCGATGCTCGATCATGCTGCGACCGAGGAGATGCTCCGCCAGTCCGGTCTCGCCTGGACCGCGCTTCGCCACGGCTTCTATGCGGAAAGCGGTCTCGCGTTCATGGGCGACGCGCTGGAGACAGGGGTGCTTAAAGCGCCGGCGGACGGTAAGGTCTCCTGGACCGCGCACGCCGATTTGGCTGAAGTCGACGCGATCATCCTGGCGGACGAAGGACGTTACGATGGTCCTACACCGCCGCTCACCGGATCACAGTCCCTGGACCTGGCCGACCTCGCCAATATCGCGTCGGAGCTACGGGCCCAACCCGTCCACCGGCAAATATTTCCGGATGCGGACCTGCGGGCGCAGATGGTGGCACGCGGAATGCCGGAGCGGTATGCAGACGTTGCGCTGGGCTTCTATCTTGCGAGTCGGTATGGAGAATTCACTGTCGTGAACCCGACACTCGAGCAACTGCTCGGCCGTAGTGCCATCAGCGTGCGAGACCTGATCGCGAAAAAGGTCGGCAGCTGACGATACCGGGCAGCTTAACTGCTAAGTACTGTGGTCATTTCCATTCCGCTCGTGCTCACGAGCATCTGCTGTCCGCGTTCGGCGCCGTGCAGCGGCCCTCACAAACAACGTCCGTAGAACCGGCGAACGAGGCGAGCCATGGGTCGAGGAGGGAACGCTGTCGAGACCAAACAAACGTTCGATTGTGACCGAAGTAGAGCGTCCCGCATTAGATAAGTCCCGATGCCCAACGCCGCTCGCCCGCGGCATTTCAAAGCTAACGGCCCGTTTTATAAATGAAACCGATAGATTGCAAAGATGATTTCCTTTACCCCCGCAGATCTCGACCGCTTTCTCTCAGAGGACAATGGCGAGCCTGTCGTTATGCTAAATCTGCTCCGATTTCAGCCCGGTGGCGGCCGGAATCGCTACGTTGAATACTTAAACATGGCCGGGCCCTTGGTCAAGCGCTACGGCGCGGAGATCATCTACGCCGGCGATGGCGCAACACCGCTCGCGGCCGAGCCTGGCCAATCATGGGACGCCGTAGCTTTGGTCCGGTACCCGACCCGGCGCGCCTTCGCGGAGATGATTGCCGATCCGGACTATAAATCTGCCGATCCTGTCCGGATGTCGGCGTTGGCTGAAGCGGTTTTGCAACCCATCCGTAGCACGTTCGGCTGATGAGGACATCGCGACGCGCGAGACGTCGCGCTCGGCCGCATGCCAGCTGAGTCCCGTGAGCGACCCCGTTTCGGGACGACCGTCCATGCTTGGGCAACCGCGCAGCGCATAGACGCCGCCAGACGCAGCGGGCTCCGACGACGAGCGCGACTCTTCAAGGCGTTGCCGACCGCCGGAATTGGCGCACCCTAAGC
>JAABUO010004481.1_pt1 | contig 16461 bp, 25 predicted proteins | sample 5559291 | NCBI WGS metagenome assembly JAABUO01 (sample SAMN10711878, study PRJNA513372) | rock metagenome | isolation source: Antarctica rocks | place: Antarctica: Victoria Land, Finger Mt sud
AGCTAGTGGAGGGTGGGGCATCAGGCGAAGTGCCCTGCCCTCTGTGCCGGGCCCCCCTGCAGTCCAAGGATTTGTATGATGCTGTGTCAGAGGAGGAGGCTGAAGAGGCTCGCCAGGCAGCAAGCATGCAAGGAGATTATGGTTCCAAGGTACGCTTTCATCACCACCAAGGTTTTGTGGTACCATCAGCGGATCTGCCTCATGTCTTGAAAAGTCTGTTGACATGCTTCTGACTCTTGCTGCACAAGACCCAATAGCACCTGAGATACTGGGATTGTGCCAATTTGGCAGGTTTGCCAATTCTCTAATGCATCAGCTACAGCAAAGGCAGGTAGACACAACGTACACAAAGATATGTGTATGCACAGAATTTTGTCGAAATGTCACTCAGGTGTTGAACTTCGTGTTGAAACATGTCATTCAGGTGTCTGCTTTACTGTTGGAGCTTGCAGCCATGAAGCAAGCCGACCCCACAGCCAAGGCAGTGGTCTTCAGCTCTTGGAGCCGCCTGCTGCGCCTGGTGCAGGAAGCCCTGAAGGACAACAACATCTGCTACACCTCCATAGCTGGTGCCCAAGCTGACTCGCGAGTGGCAGCACTACACAGATTCATGAAGGACCCTGAGTGCACTGTCCTGACGGTGGTCATGTCCACTGGTGGAGGTGCTGCTGGTCTCACACTCACTGTTGCCAGTCATGTGTTCCTGCTGGAGCCTAATTTGAACCCAGGGCTGGAAGCACAGGCTGCAGCGCGTGTGTACAGACTAGGTAAGCTTTGCAAGTAGGTGCATGTGTGCAGATGAGGTGAGCTTTGCCAGTTGATGCAATATGTCTGTCAGCAAATGTGTACAGACTAGGTGAGCTTTGCAAGTTAATGCGTTCAGTGTATCGGCATGTGTACACAGATTAGGTGAGGTTTACAGGTGAGACTGGTGTGTATCAGTAATTATGCACACAGCTTACATAGTAGAAGCAATGTGTGTATCAGCACAACATGTTGCTCCTTGAGACCTCCTTTGTGATCCTAGACAGCTTGTGGCCGTCGAGACCTTCCCCTGAAATGTGATCAACAACCTCTTCTTCTGATACAGGTCAGACAAAGCCAACACGCATCATTCGCCTTTTGACCGAAGGCACCATTGAGAAGTCTATCTTGGCGCATCAGAGGAAGAAGCTGCAAACGCCTGGTCAGGGTCAGACAGGAGTGCAGTTGCAGGAGGCTGAGCTTTTGGCTGGCAATACACTTGCAGATCTGCTGGCCGCGCATCCTTGAACGTGATTTCTTGTTTGTTGATAGATCGAAAGATTACAAGCTGTAGTGCGCTGCAGCACAGGCAGCCAAGGTCAAAACGAACGATGTGATGCTCTGTCAGTGCAAGGACCATCGTCCTGAGTATTGTCTTGTTTCTTTACAATTCTCTTGCTCCACTAATGTACATCACCTTGGCCCGGTATTGGACTGCGTTTCTGCATGTGCCTCAGCAAACAGCTAGGAAAGAAGATGATAGGACCCAATGTCGCTGTATGATACATGAAGTTGTATAAACTTGACCTGATCAAATCTAGCTGAACATGCAGGGAAGTATACACAGTTTGAATTCCCTAAACTACTGATACACTGTTCCTTGCCTTGCATTAAGATACATCCTAAACATGGCATTAACAGCACCTTGCCTAAACATTATGCAATACATTTGAGCAATACACAATTCAACGTCAGACTGACATTGGCAGACATTGAAAAGGAGATTTTGTCACTGCAAAGTTGTCCTGATAGCGCTAGCTGTACACCACGTTTGCATGACTGGGACTTGCACAGGACACTCTAGTGTAGGTGGTCCGAGGTCGCGATGAGGCTGTCCCAAGCCATGATGCTGTCATGGGGTCCACATGCACATGCAGTCAAGCCAAGTGCTGCAGGCTCAAAGGCCCAGGTAACCTGGCCAGGAAGGTTAGCCTGGTAGTTTGCTGGAGGCGCCAAAGGGTAGCTGCAGCCGCCGCCTCCTGATCCACCACCCGTCATGCTCAGCAGCTTCCAACCCAGCAGGCCCCTGAACGCAAAACCAGCCCCTGGATTAGGCGGCATGCTAATACAAAAGGCAGAAATCTGACTAAAAGGTGCACATCACGCAAAGCTGTCTGTGGTGAGGTTTGTCAAGCAGTGCATGTCTGTGCTGCTGTCATGCTAGACACAACAGCGAGGTCAATATGTTGGATGCAATGAACCGTATAGAATGACCCAGAAATGGCGTTTCAGGACTTCCGCCAAATTGCATTTGAAAAAGGAGCCAAGGGCAGGGCAGTGCTTGTGTTCAGCCGGAAAAGGACTGACCCGACAGTGCAAGCCATGATGAGGCGCTGCTGCATGGAGCCAGCCTCCTTGACGCGCTTCTCCAGGGCATGCCGAGCTGCTTCAGAGTGGTCAAACTGTCTCCTCAGCTGCTCTAGCTCCCCTTCCTCATCTGCCTCACTGCACAACACATGAAACATGCTGTGTCTGAGCCACTTGCATTACAAACAGCCTGCCTCTACACACTGGACATCTTGCTGGGCAGCAGAGCCATCTGGTGGCTCTCCACTCCACTCCCATCCCACCCCACCCTGCCCCATTTAATCCCATCCCGCCCCCACCCCACCCCGTCCTATCCATCCCATCACATCACCTCACACTTTACATTTCACGTTGTGTCAAGTATAAAACACCTTTTGCCCATGACCATGTACTTCAGCTCAAAGTTCGGCAATTGCATACAGCGCAGGCTGCATGATGTTCACCTTGCAGGCTGGATGACAGGTGCAGGCTCATCAGATGGGGTGAAGAGGGTGTTGCCATTGCCGGCCAGCAAGGCGTCCACATGGCCCAGCAGGACCTCCACCTGACCATTGCTGCGGCCTGCCCTGTTGTTGACTGCCACCAGGCGGCCTGCCACCTCATCAAGCACCACCTGCACATGGACACAGCATGTAGCTGGATGGCTGCCTCAAACTGAGGATTAATCAACAAAATCGACACACAGGATGAAGTCTGCAAGGCTGCCTCAAACTACGGGGATATGCAACAAGATGGACACACAGCAGCCTGTGCAATGCACATTACAATGCACATGACAATGCACACGGACGTGTGTGATGGGCATATTGACCTGCTGAGCAGCTTGCAGGTGTGAATGCTGTGCCCAGTTTTGCACTTCAGTGTCTGCCAAACGGTACATGCCCAGCTGCTGTCAGTCCATTGTGCTACTGCACAGGCAGCAGCAGTGGACCATGCATGGACACCAAGAAAGTCAAACGACAGAAACATGCCACAGTCCGGTAGCAAGCTACACCATTGTCTACCGCCCTGGGCCACAAACTGTACATGCGCACAAGGGTCTGTGTGACAAACTGCTGGGTTGGGTCAACGCTGCGCACCTGCAGAGACTCTGGGCAGTTCCTCAAGAACTCCTCCAGTGGAGTCTGCTCCTCCTCCAAGCTGTCCCCGTGAGTGAAGACCAGAATGCAGTGGCGCAGCAGCTGCCCACCATATGCACTGCGCAGGTAGTTGAGGCAGGCGACTTCTTCTGCTGTGAAGCGAGCACTGGTGGTGAGCACCAGCAGGATTGCATGGATGCCATGCTGTGACATGACCATGGCCCTGGTCAGCTCATTGCACACCTCACTCTGACTGGCAGCAGTGTCAAACAGCCCTGCAAGCTCACAACTTTGTCAAATTGGGCTGTGGGCCAATGTACTGTGGCAGGTAGCCTAAAAGCTGCTGCAACAGAATGTGCCAGGCTAGGGTGTTTGGTGCAATGCTCGTTTTGCTGTTGTCCAGCTGACTGGTGAGCGTCAAGAAATTGAGGCACAGAGCTTCCCACCTGGGCATGATAACATGTTGCTTGGCATGGCAGTAAAGTAGAGCAACTCCTGAAAACAAGCTGCAACTATGACAACTTGTTTTCAGGAGTTGCTCTACTTTACTGCCATGCCAAGCACTCTCACAACACAATCAGAGGCGACGTCCAGTCCTGTCAACAAAAGGAAGTCGATGTCCAAATCTGCTATACCTGGAGTGTCAATGACAGTGATGAGGCGGTCATTGAAGACAGTGCTTTCAGCCTGGCTGTGGGTAGTCACAGACCTTGCGCTGCACTTGGCCTGAAAAGCACGGCGCCCTGCAAAGCCACAAAGATGACGTTGACAATGGAAAGATGGTTGACACTGGCAAGGTGGTCACCTTGCAGACATCCTGCAGGCTTGTGTACAAGCAACTGAAGCTTCAGCATTACTTTGTGAGCACAAACGGAGAGTGAGTAGCAGATGCACAGAGCAAAATGTCTGTGGCGCCCACGTTACATGATGGATCGCATGGGAGCGACGTACCCAGGATAGTGTTGCCTGTGGCAGACTTGCCATTGCCAGTCTTGCCCAGCAGCAGCAGAGTCGAGGGCTGCTTGCTGGTGTCAGCATCCCCTAGGTCCATAGGAGCCTCATCCCCATAGCACTGACGTCACCAGTTGTTGGCTCAGAAGGCTCTACATCCATGCCCATGTCATCATCTGTGTCTCCAGCATCAGCTGAGTGTGCTGATGCCTGAATGTGCAATGGGTTGGTGTCATGAAACTCCAGAGCAGCATAGACAAGCCTGTTGGATGATGTGGTGTCTGGGTGCAAGCAGAGGCGAACTGTAGGGCTGCTTCCATGAGAGCTGAAAACTGTCTGGGACTGGGTTGAGACCGGGCTGCTGAGTGACGCCCGGGTGATGTGCTCAAAAGCGCTGCTGTCAATGTCGTAGTTGGAGCGCTCAGACATGCTGCTGCTGTTTCTTGAGAGGGCTGGTGTTGGCTGGGCATCCTTCACACTATGGCTCAGACTGGCCAGTGAGTCTGTGCTACTGCTGGAAAATGGGCTCTGCCCAGCAAAGGGGCTCAGTTCATGCTTTGGTGATGGACTGCTGCTGTTGCCAGCAACAAGCATGAGGGACTGAGCATCTTCTGTACCAGACAGGGTGACAGACGGAACATGAGACAGAGAGGCTGGGCGGTGTTGGCCAGCACCTCCGTCAGACTTCAAGCTCCCAGCTGAAGTATGAAGTCCAGAAGCATGACTTGTATAGGAGCCAGAGTTTGACAAGCTAAGGAGATCCTGGTCAAACAAGGTGTCAGCTGGAGGGTGTGCCACTGGCTCAGGACTGGAGGGGCGAGAGAGGCCAGAGCTCAGAACTTCCCAGTCCTCCTCAGGTCCTACAACATAAGGTTCGCTCAGGAGTTGTACACTGGCTGCACAAGGCCAGCTCATACATGGAGAGTGCCGAAGCCAACAAAGCACAGCCAGGAAAGGACCAAAAGCATGACGAGAAGTTGTCCCAGCATGTGCAGTGTGGCCGAGGAAAAACGACCAAGATGTCAGCGGTACGAACGCTGATGCACCGATATATTTTTGCGGGCCGTGACACGGACCTACAACTACACGACACTGATGTACCTGAGTGATCCGACATGTCTACGATGGCTACTGCTGACGAGTTTCGGCCCTGCGCGATGGGATGACAGACAGTATGCTCCTCAAGAAACCACTAGCAGGCACCAAAACAAACAGCAAATATCACAGCCAAGCAGCAAGAAGCCAAAAGCAAATACACAGTCGAGGTGCGGTTTGCATGCCTGGTCGCTCCCCAACACAAAAAGAGAGCTTGACCACCGTGTCTACGATGCTCAGTCTTGTGACGCTATGGGTCCTCCGCTGTGTGCGTCAGCGAGCACAAGCGCATTCGGCAAACCGCGCTTAAAAACCCCACAACATAGTGCCACATGTGACCGCGAATGTGCCATCCCCAAACGCTTCGGGACCAGATGAGCTTCCAACCCTGCAGCATAAATTGCAAACGCTTTTGCACATCCACGTCCATGTGAGTACAAAACAAGGCCACTGCAGGCCAGTATATATCAAAGGCCTTGTGGATACATGCAAGCTCATGTGCACAATAATGACAGTACACCCTCACAAACGTGAAAAGTCAACACTAGACACACCTGCAGGCAAGGTAGCAAACAAAGTTCCATGGTGCCAGTTCATGGCAAATGTGATCTCTGGCACAGCAGGAAATGTAAGGTCTTGTTCAGCCTTTGACAACTTATCAAATGCACCAAACACAACGTGCCCCCCATGGCCGCACCCGGAAGACTCGGCTGATAACTAAATTGAGCAGAGCCTTTGCACAGAAGTCAGGCAGTGGTCATGACTTACAAGCTTATCACGTCATACTGATGTCAAGCATAGTCTAGTCTGACTGGTGATGGTAGACCTTGCAAGCTGAGCAACCAGACGTGCATGTCAGGCTGCTCTGCAGACAATACAACTACCCAGAATGTACAATCGTCGGCAACAAAACAACACAGAATATGACTCCCTGGTGCATTATTGCTCATGCTTGTGCCCAAGGTGTGCAAACACACTGTAGCACTGGGGCATTGCAAAAGCAAGCATTATGACAGCGCCTCTACAGGCTTGCTATTCGGTACATGCTCTCTGAGTCAGGCTATCTGCTTTCATGCATGTAGTGACTAGTGTTCGGACCACTATTGATGCAAAATGCTCCGTATGTTGACTTGTATGACTTCAGTAAACTGTGGTCCACACACAGCTTTGCCAGGAATGCCCTGTTTGCTTCCCAACCTGTTCTGCTGCAGACTATGTGAACAAGCTGAATCTTCACCAACGCCACATGACCTTTCCAGACACATGCCCGTTTTCATAATCATAGCAAGAATGGTTGGGCTGGCCCCGGACCCCACACTGACCCAACTGAGGGGTGTTGTCAAGAGCCACTGCTTTATTGCATGCCCGTTCATCAGCATCCTCCCTCAACCATTAATCCTCATCATTCTCATCAAGCTCTTCTTCATCATCAGCTGACTCAGCTTCTGCATCACTGTCTGCTATAGGATGACCGTGCTCATCCAGCCTTCCATCTGATGGCCGCCTCACCTTCATGCACTCGTTGCAAAAGAAGTCTGGTGGTTCTGCATCACAATGCAGCATGGTTGAACAGCTGACGCACTTGTGAAGAGTCTGCCGATCAACAGCCAAGGCTTTGTGCGACGTGAAACTCACATGCAATAGCATTCATAGCTTTGCAGGCATACTTGGTAACAAGCTGCCCATTGACTCGCAGCTGAGACAGCTTGGCTAGACTGCGCCATGTCATACTCCCACACTCCCAGCATGTCAGTCAATTTGTCTCAAACGAATCCCAATGTTGTAAAGAGGGTCGTCACATTATACAACATCTTCATGCCCAGCTGCAGCTGTAGTGTGCACAAAGAGCCAGCTTCACGACATGCAGATGACATGCATGGTACTGGGCGCACCAAAGTTTGGGTAGTATCTGAAGTAGGCTACTTCACTGGGCTGCAAGCAACGCACGCATTCAGGTCTGGGCTGCTGGTTACGCGCCAGGACCATCACAGTCTTCTTGCCCAAGCGAGACCTCACATCTTCGTTCAGGTTGTGCCACTCACCCACCTGAAGTCACCATCTGCCTGTTCATGCTCTTGCTTGTCATGGGCATGTCAAGCAATCGACAGGCCTCGCATGGGAGTAAAATTGAGTTTTGCTGTATATGTGCAGTTGAACAAGTACATGTACTGCATAGGCTGGACACACAGCTTCAAGCAAAGGTGAGTGTGAGGTGAGGTGACTATGCTTGACTCTTTGACGCAACATTGTAGATCAAGTAGATTAGACTCAGTAGATCAATTTACTCAATGTTGCATGCCCTGCAAAGTGCTTGCCTTGATCTCAGCATCAGAACCAATGTCATGGCCATCGTAGCCATAACCCACGACCTGCCCAGGCAGGGTCAGCCAGTCAACCAATCTGGAGCTAGGATCTGGCTTCTGTCTGCCAGGCTCAGCTACAGCTTCTTGCTCAGCCCCACTGTCTGCGTAATCTACCTCTGAGTCTGACTCAGAGTAAGGATCTGAGCCATACTCACCGTTTTCTGCTCTCAAGCGCCTCACCTACATCATCAGCAGAGCGCTAATTCACCAACTTCCCACTCAACATATTCAAGCTGCATTGTGACCTTCTAACAGTCATTCGGTCAGACACTTATGGCCGGGACTGTACTGCCCAACAGAGTTGCAATATGATCAGTCATGGGACAGTGGCTATCTGCAAGACGACCTTTCAATTTGTGCATGTGCAACAGCCTCATGTCATAATGCAGCCTGCTGGCAGTGAGTTTACCTGACTGTGCAAACAGGAGTGTGTGCATGCACAACATGCATACAATAGCATCTGTCATCAAAGAAAGGCACACCTCGCGCATCTGCTGCCTGACTTCAGGTCTACCCAGCCACTCATCATGGATATCATGATGGTTCTCTTCATCAAGTTGCTCCATGACAGGGTCCCTCAAACTGGGTGGGCACCTGTGCATGGCCACTGTATTTTTCACTTTGTCAAGCAAATCCATGCTGATGTGAATACAGCTTCCGGATTTGCATGTCAGCTGTCAGTGCGTTATAAACCTGATTGTTGACACTGTTCTAATTATTCTAAGCTGTGGTGCAGACTGCTGTCCTCATGAACACACATGCCAGTACAGCAGGTGGAAACTTTTGTGCCCAAACACATGCACGAGTAACGCATTTGGAGGTGGTGCGGCATCATCTCGTCCTTGCAAGGGTGACGTGCTATTGGCATGAGTCAGAGTGACAGTCAACAGTCTGATGGCGCTGTGATTGTTCAACAGACTCTCCATGATGCATTGGCAGGCAACACCAGCAGGAATGACTTTCAGATGCCCAGAGACACTACACATAAACATCTTTCAGCATGACTGCTCAGTGATCATGACTCTGTTGATCTGGTCCAAGGCCTCACCTGACCATATGCACCTTGTACAGAGGGGTTCTGGCAGGCCTCAGGAACTCATGCTGCTCCCGATGTCTCTCTCTTTGTGTCTGCTGGACCAGCTTGTCAGGATGCTTGTTTGGCATTGGGTCATCTCCAACCTGTACATGTCATTACTGGGATGTCAGTATGAGTGGCACCACAGTGTTGATGTTTGTTTTGTGCAGACGGCACCATAACAGCCTTGGGAAACGCCTGCTATGAGCCTCAGAGTCTGCAGATGGCAACACTAGAAGGTTTGCTATCAACAGGCAGCTGAGATGTTTAAGAAGCCTTTGGCAGCAAGCAAAGCGACAAGCCCGAAGACAGAGACGTGATGTACAACATGATGAGTATGCCACCTAGCAGGACTGCAGCTGCACCTTGAAAGAGCTCAAATGGCCACAGCACTCAAACCAGATGCAGCGCAACAGACAATCCAGCTCCGCAAATGTGGCCTCTCTCGTCACAACTGCAATGAAGCGGAAGGGGGCAGGGGTGATCATTATGCTACCCTGCAACAGCATTGTCGCACTCCTAGCCTCCCATCCAAACAGCTGCTTTACAGGCATGTACGCATGAATCAAGCATCTTTCTTTGGTTGGAAATCTGAATGCCGATTGCTGGCAAGGCTATGTAACCCCACAACACTCTGTTGGGCATGTGCAATAAGGCGGTGTTGACTGAGTGAAGCATGAGATTGTGTCTGTAACAGCTTTGCAGTTGCAGCTCCGATATGCTTCCGTGTCCCCCAGTGACCTCGAGCTGCAATACAGCGTCTGGACTCCGGCCTTGCTGGACAGATGGTACTGCCCCAACACACGAATTAGACGCAACAGACGTTGCACACTGACTGTGTGATCGCTTTGAGCCTGAACTACAAGAATCTGGGGCAGCATTCTCCTGCCCGGTCAACCGATTGCCTTGGTCGAAATCATTGAAGCAACATTGCTGAAGATGCGAGCGTTCTCCACGGGTAGACTTTAGCGTTTTCCTACACTTCTGACATTCTGAATAGACTTTGCACTTGGTAAGAAAGCACGGAGGAAACGGCATTGCTGTGAAGTCGAATTGGGCAAGACAAAGCCAGCTTAGAAACAGGAGCTGATCTTGACGGGCTTCATGGTCAGCTGCTGGCTTCGATTTGAAACAGCCAGCACCGTACACGTGACAGCAGGCTTACTAAAGGGTCGTCCAGGAGATGTGAATTGATCGAAAAATTTCGTTGAATGAATTTAGAACTGGAATGATACAGAGAACATTAGCATCATGCTAATTTAGCATGGCTCTCGCGCAGAGATGACTCGCACAAATTTCGAAATGTTTCGAATGGAGTTCCAAAGTTGCACATCAAGCATGCCTGATGCTTTTGACAGCCATCCAGGTCACCCGGGTTGAGATTATGCAATAAGCTGTGTTACATGCAAACTAGCAGACCTCGTTCCGAGTGAATGAAACCTGCATTCTAGCAGGTGCATGCAGCGATGCGCAAGCAGGACTTGGTCTAGTGCTGGTCAGCTGCGCCACAGTGCATGCATGTGCAGTCATATGATGTAGGTGCAGCTACTAGTAGTACTCTAATCTGTATAATCTGCAGCACTGTCGCATGCCTCTATGGCAATATGAGCCTGCGCGCAGATGTCTCGTCGCAAAGGTATCTTTGTCAAATCAACGAGGCCAGTAAGAGTATTGTTTCTGCAAAATTACATCATGTCCACGTTTTCACGTTGTTCCTTTTCTTTTGCCCTGTATTGCCTGTATTAGCTAACTACGTATATACGCAAGAGCTGTGCTACAACTTGCTCACTTGCCCTAAATCATTTTAAAACAAAGTCAAGCACCTTACTCATTAAGCTGCTTATTCAAGACGTGTTTTGTTCACACCTATGAACACAATCCAGCAATAAATGTCTGGTCTGATGTAGCCCCAACATTAAGAGTGACTAATGCTAATCTGCAAATTGCCGTTGCCGTATGGAATCAGTGAACCCGCTGCGGTGGTGCTCTCTAGGGTACCAGTGCCTCCCGAGGCGCAAGTGACGGCAAGTGTGCTGACGTCCGCGCCCGCATCTGCACAAGCGATGCTGTTGCCCATCGCACCACAGACGGACGCAGCGCAGGTGCCAATGGTCCACATTGGAGTGCAGTCCCCCACACCGTTCGAGTCTGGCCCGCACATCTGAGAGCTGGGCAGTTTTTGCAGATAGGCAGCCACAGCATTGCAGTCAGCTGTCAGTGGGCTGCCGTCCGTGGTAGTACAGGTCGGTCCTGCTTGCGCGCCTGCAGCAGCAAGCAACTTTTTAATCACATCCAAGTTACGAAACGCGTAATGACAGGTGATTCTTGTAAACTTTGAGCTTTTGATCGTGATCAGGCTTTCTGATCTCATAGAGTGCATTGGGAGACATAGACCATCCTCAGCCTGTGAAGATGCAAGTCTGCGTACCTGTCGTGCAAAGGATGATGGCCAGGACGCCAGCCACTGTGCAAGCGGTACGGGTGTTCATGATGACAGTGCCGATGTGCTGCCGCGACAGTTGGGTTGAGAAAGCAGGTGGCTGCTGAGACCAGAACCTGCAGGCGAGGGAAGTAGACCGCAGGCGAATGCGCTTTTGTACCGCTGCAGTCTGCTTGGCCGAAGCTGCGAGCAGCCGGCACCGCAACGATGTTGAGTTAGAAGCTTCCATGAGCTGCCACGATCTTCACCAGAATGTAAAGGTGGCCGCAGCTGACGGAGAGACGTGTTGTGGCCTTGGAGCAATCTGTCATGCAAAGCTGCTGCCAGCTGGCAGCGTTGCAAGTGTCAGAGGCCTCGTTGGCCAGACAACTTGCATCTGGCACTTCCAGCAAAGCAGCTGATGCGCATGCGTCTAGTATTCTCCATCATAGTAGCAAAATTGCATACTTGGTGCTTTCAAAGCAGCCCGATGATGGCAAAATGTCAATTTGTGACTGTACTGACTGCTGCAGCCTGCTGAGGTAAAAGCATTATGGCGATGCTGTCAAGTGAAAGCTGTAAGCCTGACACCAGCATCTCTAGTGATGCGGATGAATACCTCCTCTAGAGTTGCATGACTGACCCCCCAATCCCGTACTTGCAATCTGCCGCCTCTCTTCAGCTTGTCCATATATTCGAACAGCTGCCCAATGTCTACGCTTGCACTTGGCAGCTCCATCTTGAGTGTTCCACCCAGTGAGTGGACCAGGCGAGCTCCATGCACATACATTGCAATGGCTTCACATGCTGCTTCTGCTTGTTTGGGTGGCACAGACAGACTGAAGGACAAGTAGTCTCCATAACGTGCTGTCAGCTCCTGCATCGAAGCAAACACAAGCTGTCAAATTACAGCATCACAGCATAACCTGAGCGACATGCATAACATGACCAAGAAACTTGTGCAGACAACATCCCTGGAGTTGCCTCCAGGTGTGAACAAAATGCTGAGCTAGGCCACTTGCCCCAACTGCCAGGCCTGTATGAGGTACAGAGCAGATCGCATCACGGTTGCCTGTGAACTACAGTGCATTTGTCACCTGTATGCTGTGTTTACTCATGAGCTGCCATGCTGCCAGCATGATTCTGGACTCAACCACGCGCTGTGCTTACCTGAGGATTACCAATACAGGAAAGCCTGCCTCCGACAAAGATACCAATGCGGTCACATAGAGCTTCAGCCTCCTCCATGCTGTGTGTTGTCAGCACTACAGCTGCTGTCTGCTTCGCACTCCTTATCACATCCCATAGCAGCCGCCTTGAAGATGGGTCTAAGCCTGTGTTCATCACCCACATATCCATACATTTGTGCGCCACCAGGTCATGTTATCTCAGCAAGTTTTTGAGAAATGTTGGAGCACGCTACAGCTTGATGACTACAGTCAGGACTTGGACAACACAGCTCAGGCACAATATGAGCAAAATTTGCACAGGCATTGGCCTGCTAATGTTACATAGGTGTGCTTGCAGAGGAGCATATGAGGTTGGCATGAAACGGTGAGTTCACCTAGTCTAACATAACGTGTGACAATCACACTGTCTCTGTGTTTACTCTCTCTGATATGACAGCCCTGGCCTGATGTGGGATCATGCAAAGACTTGGAATTGACATCACAGATCTGACCTGTAGAGGGCTCATCCAGGTAGACCACTTTGGGCCGGCCTATTAGGGCTACTGCCACGCTCAGCCGCCGCTTCATTCCCCCACTGTACCACATTACCATCATTTGTACCAGGGGCACATGCACAAAGCATGCTGTACAATGCTTGTGACTAAACCAGTCACAGGCTACCCTGTTGTTGATGGGCTCAGTAAGTTAGATCAAATGTCAGTACTGGATGAGCAGGCATTCGCTGCCCGGGATGTACTACCAAACAACTCAATCTCATTGTTGCTAGATGTGCAACTATCAGTTGCCATGCACATGAAGGCGCGGGGACTCTCAGTGAATTATGAAGAGGCATTGAGGATTAACGTACAATGCAGACGGCAAGTGATGGCAGCATTGAGTCTTGGCCTGCCCACAAGGTGGGATTCAGGTTTGGCTAGAAAAAATTGATTTGTTTGAGTCAAAATTTCAGGGTCAAATTTGGGTTTGTTTGGGTCAAAAGAACCAGGTTTGTGAGGGTCACAAATTCCAGAACGGTCAGCCACACCTCTTCAGGACCACAACAGTACTGACTATTCAGGACAAGCAACATAATCCAAATACATCAAGGTTCCAATGTATTTGGAGCATGTTGCTTATCCTGAATAGTCAGTACTGTTGTAGTCCCGTAGACATGTGACTGACCGTTCTGTACTGTCTGCCTCATGTATGCAGTTCACAAAGTGACAGGAGGAACAGAAAATGGGAGAAAGAAGAGAAAAGACAGACAGGACAGAACAGGACAAAACAAACAGGAAGGACATCAGTGCAGAAGCAATGCAGGGAGAGTGGCAGGAAGTAGTGCAGAGGGATGACCTGTATGACGAGACCAGCTTGTCCCCGGCCTTGTCTGCCAGCAGATTCACAGACCGCAGCCCCTCTGTTACAGCATCGCTCAGCTCTTGGCCCTGCATCACAACACAATGGTCACCCCACATCATGCCAATTGTCTGACTGCACTTCATCTGAAGCCACAGTCACTGTCATGTGCTGCGTGGGACAGATTAAGTCAATGTGAGACCTGCGCAGGCATTTCATCTGAACTCGGGTAATGATGATAATGCTATTGTGCACAGTGTGTAGCTGTCAGAATGACAAGCTGTGTGTGATGTACCTTCAAGGCATGTAGTCGAGCATAAAAGAGGAGGTGCTCCCGGCCAGTCAGGCTCTCCCATAGTAGGTCATGCTGAGGGCAGATCCCAACCAGCCCTGACATGCCCTCCATGCCGCTGCGCACGCTGTGCCCCTCAATGACTATTGAACCAGAGCTAGCATCCATGAACCCTTCCATCATCTGAACAAAACAGAAAACACTGATCGTGCAAAACAGAAAACACTGATCTTGCACATCTTGCTAAACACAAAGTGCAAAATGGTTATGCTGACAGGGTGCAAGCAAATGCAAGACAAAGGATCACACTGCAAACTTCCCCTTATCACCGCACTGCTGACTGATGTGACAGGGCACTGCCATGCAGCAGAGTCGCCTTCCACTCTGCAGGGTCCTGTCCACCAGGTATGGCACGCTTCGTCTACCATTTAGCAGAGGCTGGACCACCTTGATGGTCCAGGCTGCCATGCAGCAAACTTGCCTGTGACTGTACACTGTCCTTTCCACCAGGTATGGCACTCTTTGTCTACTACTTAGCAGAAATAGCTTACCCTGATGGTGGTGGTTTTGCCAGCTCCATTAGGACCTAGCAGGCCAAAGCATTCCTGCCTATTGATGGCCAACGACAGCCCTGCCACTGCAACCTTAGGGCCGTTGCCATCTTTGCCCTTGTAAACCTGCATGAACCAGACACATGGCTCACATGGGCAGGCGATAGCAGCCACCCAACTGCTGCAGCATGGATCTGCAGCATTTGCATGTGAGTGTTTTCCGTATGGTGATTGATTGACCTGTCAAGCTGTACAACCAAGTCTGTTTCAATGGCTTGCACCAGTCGACGTCCTTAGAATACAGCTGGTGCAGAAGAAGCACTGTGTGGGTGCTTCCTGGCAAGGGCATAAGCAACATCTGCCAGAATGCCTTGCATCAAGCCGCAGCTTGAGAACAAAACTGACGCAGAGGCAACAGCCTGTTACTGCAGCAGTGTGCATGCATGATGGAGGCAGTTGAGACAAAATGACGTAGAAAAGGGAGGGAAACAAACTTATTTCCAGAGAACCTTTGGAGAACCTCTGGAAAATCCAAACAGCCAAGCAGACTGGGAGGCAGATCACAACACATAACAATATCTCCTTGATGTCTCCAGACCTTGCGTAAGATGAAATCTTGTATACTGAGATGCTCACCTTCCTTAGATTGTGCAGCAGGATTGCAGGTTGTGAAGAGCTTCCTGTCACAATCCCTTCAGTTGGAGATTGCCTTTTGGTCCATAAGGCATCCACCCGGGCACGCTCAGCAGCCACATCTGATGGCTCAATGCCTGCCCAATCAGACTCTGTGTCAAGTGAATCAGAGGTGGTGCTGGCAGCTGCATCTTGCGCTGTGTCTGCATGGTTTTGTTGCATAGGAAGCGAGTTTTGAGCTTCTAGATCGATGGCTGATGCAGCAGGTGCCTGGTCGGGTGCAGTATGTGTCTGTCTCTGAGGCCCTGGCATGATGTTTTGGGGTCTGGTTTGATGTTTGTTGGCAGCTGCATTCTGTGCCAATGGAGAAAAAACAGTACGCCGGGATCCAATGGGATCTGTGGAAAGTGCTGTGGGGATTTGTGAAACGTCACTGGGGAGCTGACTGTCTCTCTGCAGTGCTGACTGGGATGCATTTCCATGTGATGGCATTGATGCACTCTGCTGGAAAGGGATATTCGGCTCTGGAACTGAAGTTGTAGAGGAGAAGGAGGTAGAGGAAGATGGCAGAGAAGAGGCTGAAGACTCCCCATTTGCAGCAAGCTCTGGCAACTTAGATGGCTGCTTGTGCTGGTCATGCATGGCTGATACAATTGGCGGCTCTGAATTGTGCAAAACCCTTGATGAATTGGACACTTCCCTAAAGGCTGCACTGTCTGAATTGCTGGCAGGACCCTTCCTGGCATGCCACCATGTTCTCAGTGCCCTTGCATGTGGTCTCTGTATGGTTGCCTGATCAGGCTTGCTGTCTGCGTCTTTGTATGTTTTGCCCAGCAGGAACATGGGGTGCTTTGGGGTCCCCATCCCTGTATCCAAAACCTGCAAACGGCACACAACTGGTGTCAATCACTCTGCATAGAAAACTGCTGTGGTCTGTCTTGGCAACATCACAACTTGTGTGGATCTGCCAAGCAGTGATGTCATGAAGGTACGGTCCTGAGCTGTTGCAGTCAAACTCAAAGTTTCATCCAGTACCCACGTTAGCATACAGCCTGTTCACCTAGCCTGAAAAGCGGCTAAACCAAGCACAGAAAGTCCACCCAGGCAAATACGATTCAAGAGTACAAGGTAAAAAGTAAAAGGTGAA
>JAABUO010004482.1_pt1 | contig 16461 bp, 16 predicted proteins | sample 5559291 | NCBI WGS metagenome assembly JAABUO01 (sample SAMN10711878, study PRJNA513372) | rock metagenome | isolation source: Antarctica rocks | place: Antarctica: Victoria Land, Finger Mt sud
GTCGCTTGTTGTACGTGGAAGAGGCTCGGTGTGATTCTAAAAGATAGAGCCATCCTCGAAGATGTATACAAAGTTGAGCTTGTAGACGCGATTCAAGGTCGCACTCTCAATGTAAATGGAACATAGTCAAGCCCGACAGCGCAAAATCTTGCCATCAGCCACGGAGTTTGGCGAATGAGCCACCAAAAATTCCCCTGAAAACGCTCTTCTAGCCGTTACCAAAGCTCTTGGGGTTGAGTACAAGCTCGTGGCGAGAGATCCCGTGAGTTGAGGCGATTCTTTCATACACGATAGGTGTGCTAATGGAGAAATACCTAGACGATAATCATGACTAGCCCAAAGAAACTGCTGAAGGGGCATTAGGATAATGGAACTCTTTCCCTGATATGTGGCCATTGGAAGCAGAGCATGTCCCGAAAGTTGATCATGCTCTGTGCAAGAAGTCATGATAGATGTAGACAGACGTCACATTTCTTTGCACTTGGGATGCGCTTGAGTTCTTTCGTGTTCCGAATTGATCTATAGGTATGTTGTTCCTTGCAATATTCTTCTTGATGCCACACAACGTCTGTAAATTGTCGAGGTTCGGCTGTTGTGAACGCTGGAAGACAGCAGGCTACCAACTTCCGCAGACCGTCCTTATCATTTCCCACACGACCAACCCCCAGTTCAAATCAATATCCTGAACAGTTTTTCCTTTTTATTCGTTACAAGTCCTCAACATTGGCTCCTCCAACGTCTGAAGAATGGCAGCCAGGCCGGAAGAAAAATGATTACCAGCGCTTTCGTGAAAGAACAAAAATTTTGGAAAATCCTCTTCTAATAGAATTTTGCGCTGAACAGGATATGGAAGCTGTCGATGGAATGGTTATTAGTCCCGTGGAATTTCGGCCACAACGTCGGAGTTATGTAGAATAATGTTGCGAAGGATTGTAAAGTGTTGTGCCGTGGCTGAGGGTCAAGATATACTGGGAACAGGCGCTGAGTAAATGTTAGTTTTAGTATGTGGTACGACGTTGATTAGGTGCCCTGACAAACCTAGGCCACAAATACCCGACGAAATTCGAGACCTAGCGCGCATTCATAGTATGATCTAAGAATGGACACTCTCTTCCTAAGACGCTAAATATCGTATGGGTGTGCACGGGTGCTTTCGTAGTCTCCGAATCCAGATTATTGCATTTCGGGGCTCGCTTGAAGAAACGCCAGGCAGCTATAGATTCAATATAGTGGTGAGAAAATCTTAAGCTTGTCGCCAGGAAGTATTATGTATGAAGCGGAACCTCGTGCGGCCATGTCTTTCCGAAATTGCCGCTCTCTTCTTTGTGCGAGTGTAAGATGACCCCATAGATCATCCTGACGTTCCGGGTCATATTCTCGTGTGTAGGTATTAAAAGAACACCGGATAAGCTTTCCCAGAAAAGGCTTGTAGTTGACGACGTTTTTCTTCCGATGGTCAAGCCATACGTGATCGCATGGTCGAGAGCGCGTCCGAGGATAGCGCCTTAATGCTAACTTGTGCTTCTCCACACGGTGTGACTGTTTTGAATCGGTCGGAGCGTTAGTTGTTGACGTAGACAATCTTGTGGAAGAGGGTTGTGATTTAGGGCTCGACGGTAATGACTCGGGGGTCTTGAGCCCATTATCGACCTCACTTTCGTAGGGGGATTCAGAGTCGGACATGTACACGAATGGCCGGGCTTTCTCGTAGTTGGCCTCAACAAGAGCACCAAACTCCTCCTCGGTCATGCCATCGATCAGCTTCGAGAAAGCCATGGGTTCTCGCGGTAGATATTTTGAGGTGTAGATTGAGAAAAACAAGGATGAGAAAGTCACATGTGAAACTAGGGCGTACTACGTTATGTACTACTCAAGTCACGTGATCTCGTGGCTGTTGATCGCGGGGTAACCTAAGACGTGACTCACCAGCTCAACCTCTTGCTTGTACGGATATGAATGCTATCAATGGACGTCCCCACAAGCAGTCCAATTGAACCAACGACTCCATTTAGCCAAGCAGCCATTGCCGCCTTCGCCGCGAATGTGAAAGCCCAGTGCGCAGAAAGAGGCGAAGAAATTCAATCTGAGCCCCACGAAAAGGAAGAGCCACCGGACATTCCTGAAGAGGATACACTCAATGCCGGATCGGAGTTTCTAAGATTCATCCCAGACAATGAGGCCGCGCAGCTTGCATTTCATGAACTGGCTTGCAAGAAGCAAAGTGGTGATCTGAATTTGAACCACGTCCAATTTATATTCATCAGAGGCAAATGCCGGTTGACTGACGAAGCAGGCCATGATTATGGATGGAGTGGCGATGGAACGTCCGCCGAGTCTTTCGACGAGCAGGGGCTTGAATAAAAAGATATCTATATAGGTTACTTCGCAGTCCGCTTTCGCTACAGCACCGTAACGGAAGGGACGAAGTGGGTTCTTGGTAAAGGCACAAGGCGGGGTGGTCCAGATCTTAACGTAGATATTCTACTTGCTGCGCCAGGTTCGAAACATCGGAGGCATCTGGCGCCTACTCATGCCTTTTTGCGCATGCATCTTGAGTCTGGGGCTTGGATGTTAATGGCAGGTCAGGAATGCACTCATATCATCGGGCAGGGCCGTCCTTCGGGATTGACCGATAACGCTGAGGTACTCGGTCTATGCTCGCATACTCCGGTCTGGATTGATTGACGTCCAAAGAATCACTCTCAGTCTGAGAGTCTTCTCCATCCACGCACACCGTTCGTGATATGGATTCTGTTGCTACCCGCGTGAGGACTAATGACACCTCAGACGTTCGGTTGACGCAGAATCTTCGCCTCTCCCTCCAACCCTAGGTGCCTCGCCTCCCTAGCCGCATCCATCATCTCTTTGACCTCCTCCTCACCCCAAACGCCCAGAGCCCTCACATCGATCTCCTTTTCCTTCCCCGTCTTTGCCGCAAACCACGTCCCCCTCGTCTCTATTTTCTCATTCCTCCTTCCACCGCCAACAGCATCGCAAAACGCCGCCCATCCACCAAAACACCTCTTGCTTACATCCAGCCCCTCGAAAATCAGCCCAAAACAATGTGGCATCGCTTCCCACTGCTCCCACACCACCTGCACCCCTTGCACCACCGCTTTGGCCGCAACCACCTTGCCCTCGTCAACCAGCATCTCCTCCCCGTATCCCATCCATAACGGACAACTCCCCCTCCAATCCTTGGCGGCAAGCGGCGACACGAGCGGGTGACATAGCATCGTGGTGTCGGAGTACAGGTCCCCGCGTGGAGGATCCGTAGGCCAAACCTCACAGGGCGGAAAGGTGGCTGCTTTTTCCCGTGTAACAGGCGGAGGAAGGTAGTCGTATTGCGCGTTGTCCGAGACGGACGGCATGCACCGTGTCATGTCTAGCCAAGGCGAGTGTGTGGCTACGCCTGCGGGAAGCGGGAGACTGACAGTCTGGTTGTAGAACCTGAGGCTTGGGGACGAGGAGCGTTTAGTTTGAAGGATCAGCTGTAGAAGGGACATGCAGAGATTGGCGCCTGCGGAGTCGCCCGCGAAGACGATGTTGGAAGGGGACACGGGGGTGTGTATGGAGCCTGGAGGTGGGTACAGAAGGGAGAGGTAAGCGAGGAGAGCGTCGAGGAGGGCGGCGGGGAATGCCGCTTGAGGGGAGAGACGGTAGCGAACGGATAAGCAGCGGCCACGAGTAAGGTGTGCGAGTTCGGCTGTCGCGCGACGGTGGGTAGAAGGATCGCAGAGGTAGTAGGCACCACCGTGAAGATAGAGGATGGTAGTTTGACTCGAGACTTCGGACATGAGCCTCTCGTAATGCTGAGCTTCAGTGAGATCAGGGCGGAGACTGTTCGAGGGCACGCGGGAGCGATAGCCTGTCCATTCAGCTTCTACCGCGTTGATATCTGGCAATGTGTACTTTTCCCTGCCTTCTTTCATGTCGTCCACAGCCTTGATCAAGATGTTGCGGATGTCATGTTCCGGCGGTCTTGGTATTGTGACCTTTGATATCCACATATTTCCTTTGATACCGGGATCCTTCAAGCTTGATCGCTGCTGCTTCGATATTGGAACCGGGTTGGGCTGGTCCAGAATGGCGCGTAAGGTCTGGACTGTAAGCTCGGTCCTCAAGTCCCATTTCGATGAGTTTGGAGACAGCCAGAGACAATGCCATAGTGCTGACTTGAGTAGAAAAGGTACTTGAGGAACAAATAGTCGGATTAGGGCGGTTAGGCTTGTATCCATCTTGGTAGAGATGGGGTGAAGGGAGGAAGATTGGGAGAGCTGAGCTCGGTTAGAGATTGGGCAGCAAAGGAGATACACATGGTAAGAGGCAAGGTAGGAGTAGATGGAGAAGGTTGATAAGTTGATAAGTTGAGTTGAATGGAAATTGCTCGGTCTAGAACGTCATTGATTGTTGTTTGTAATTCTGAACCTCGGCAATTGAACCTCGGTAACCCACTACTCGTATTCACCCCTTAGTCGGACAAACCCCTTACCCGAACACTCACATATTATGAGGTCCCGCTAAATATCTTTAGTCTCATATTAGCCCTAAGCAGGGCCCATTCTAGCTATAGATGGTTAAAGTGTTCGAGTACGGGGTGAATACGAGTAGGGCAAAGGTAGCCTAGCCCTAAGGTAATCGGCCTATCTCCTTATTTACCTATTTACCATACCTTGAACCATCGACACCTTTTACCTACCTAGCTTTATACGCTAGAGAGATCTGCAATCATTCAGGAGAAAGAAGAAGAAAGAAGAAAAAGTCTGAGCCTATACCACGAATGAAAGAACGCATCGTTCAAATCTGCTTCCTTACTATTTACATCGACTATTCCATCTCGACATTGACCGGATATGCCCATCTAAAACTCGCTTTCAAGGTACGGAAAGCTCTCGAGGTAGTTCCAGCACCCCCGTCACAACCCGATTCATAGTCTAGCAGCCGCAAACCTCTTTCTCTGTAGCAAACAACGCGTGATTGGCTAGCCTTACTGACTATGTCTCAATCATCGCAGAACCCAAAACCCTACATTCTCTCCGTGCTAGCCGGTACCACTCTTCTAGACGCTCGTGCCTAAGGTTACACCCTGGCCGTCAGAACAGAGTTTGCTAATTTGGATGATTGGTGGTATTATGATGAGGAGTGTCTAACGCACAAGGTGCTGAAAGCGGTTGCAGGACCAAAGCAGGTTGGAGGTGTGTTGATGGTATGTTTTGAGGATGTTGTTGGGATTGGACGTTCCGAGGATTGAATCGAAAGGTCCGAGATCAGGAGACCGAAGTCCACGTGCAAGGTAATTTTTGGCGTTTACGTTTTTCTTCTAGGAAATTTTGATCAAGACCTCAGGTGAACGAGAAGATTGGGGGGCCGTCATCAATTGAATCATAAACCAGTCCACCGATCCACCTGAATATCTCCACTCACTGAGAATGCTGATCTGGAAGGGTCATTTGATGATTTTGAAGCTAACTAGGAAAACTCTGCGAGTTCGCCAGATACACCTAGTTTAGCCCTATCATAAGGGGGGGTTCCAACCCTAGAGGCTAGATTTCAACACTCTGATATAGATGCTCGAGGAATTGGGTCACTGTCTCGAGATATCCACGCTCCGCGGCCATGTGTAGCGCCAAACATCCTGCTCCTTGGGGATAATCATGCGCTTGGGATTCAAGGAGCTACTATAGCGTGTCTAAGTCACAGCTTTTTATTGCACCAAGAAACGCATTGTCGCGGCCAAGATAGGTGTGATAATCCCTGTTACTAAGCCCAGAGGTAGAATTTGCTTCTTGTAAATGTCCCAAACCTGCTGACGCTCGCCTTGCAGTGTACGAGCTGGGTAACTCTTCATAGTCTAGAAACGTTGCCTTCGCATATCGAGCCTTTCTCGTCTGTTTATCGTGGTTGTATCGCGCTGCGGCATGTTGTGTAGCAATCACGAATACTGCCTCATCCTTTGTACGATCCTTACTGGTACCTAATAAGTCATTTATATCGGGTATAGCGTGTCATTGATGAGGTCCATATGAGCTTTAAAGTACAACAATGTTGAAACTAAGTGCGCACGTTAGTGCGCCATTATCTGTGTCACTTTTTCCAAAGCAGGTAGTATGAAGAGCTCAGTGGCGATGACATCAGCATGTACTGTGCTATTTTCACTTTGTGCTGCCGAAGATACAATACTTATCTTCTGCTCGTGTGTTAAAGAGCCTCCACAATCTTGGAATAAGCTTGCTAGTGCCTAGTGGTTTTGGTTCACGATGTATTGGTTGATAACATCATCTCCAGTGGACCACTGTTCGGTTTTCCAAGGCCTTGTCGCGAGGTTTGTATCTGTTACAACTAGAGCCTTCCATATATTCCAACGTTTCAAATGAACTCGGGTTAAATTTGCAGTATGAGAGAGCCAGTGTTCACCAGCGTAAGCAAGGAACGTAAGATGAGCTTGCAGATCCTGGAACAAGACAGAATGCGTTACGTCCTCCTGCGGAGATATCTGACCCAGAATCTCAGCATTGTGAGAGTGTCGAGTCTTGAGAAACTTCTCAAATTTAATCCATGATCTCTGGATGGCTGGACTCTCCGAGTGTAGGACCGAAGTCCTAACAATTGATAGGGGTGTAAGGGGCGAGATAGATTCTTTTGGGATGGCTTTGGAAGCTTTGCTTGGCGGCCTTTCGATGTCATTATATGAAGGTATGCAAGGCAGATTGTGGCGAGTTCATAGTCGGCCTCCGCAATCTGGGAATGTAAGGGCATGAGATCCGCATAACTGGGCTTGTGTGACAAGAATTCTTTGACCGTATGATGGCTGAATCGTACAAGATGATCCTCTTCATCTAGTATCACTAGGCTAGCGCACCAGACAACTAGCCGATTAATCGCGTTCGCAAGTTTAGAATTCTGGAGACTAAACTCGTACCCAGGGGCCCTGCTCTGTCACTCATTTTTTTCCCTTGTGTAATACTCTAGCCTGGTGTGTTCGATTGCGTTTCTATGTCATGGGATTCATTTGTGAAGCCAACACGCGCAGGCTGTTGAAGCAATAGGAGCAACGGTGGGAGCAGTGGGAGCAATGTAAAACTGCTCACTAACCCGACTGGGTTAGTGCCGGTCCTCTTGGAACAAAGCGTAGATTGCTTCCTCTGTAGTACATTAAAACCTCGCTATAACGATATTCGATATAACGATATCCTCTTTATAACGATATATATTTCGAGATCAACAGGGATTATTTTGTATGTATGCCCGCCTTTGATATAATGATATCCTCCCTGTAACGATGTAGATTTTGTGAAAAACCTCATCGTTATAGCGAGGTTTTACTGTACATATACCTTTATGCAATAGTAGATTTACGTTTCAACACCGATGCAATCCTGAAACTCATTGTCTTGTTCAGTCAACATATGCTCTGTCCGCCTGCGGGACCCTCAAAAAGGTACGTTTTGGTGAGCGCCGCGGAGTTGGAGTTTAAGATCTTTCAAACCTTAGCTTTACTGATACTCATTGCTTTACAGTCGGAACATGTTTTGTCTGCCTGCAAACTTCGAGAAGGGTACATCTTATTGTAAGCGCAGCCGATTCGGGGTTGGAGATGGCGCAAGCCCTGGCTTTGCTGAAGCCTCACTGCCGCTCTACTGGGGGTTTGCGGTTCAGTCATGAGCATGTTGCATTTTCAATTGAACTTTGTTCGATACGATTGCTATTTCCGTTATACAGTTGTCTATCACCGCCTACCTCGAGCGACGTGGCAGGTATATATACCCCCCCTTCCCAATATTCCATTTTCAGTCCAGTTTCATTCACTTCGCAGCTCTTGACCTACATCAACCAGCTAGGTACTCGAAAGCTACGATGATCTTAGCTTCCTACCAAATTTTCTGTTACGTCTGCATCGCTCTCTTTTTAACGACCCCTGACGACTCAACAAAGCCACTTAGCATGTACTTCTTGACCAAGTGCGCGCTCAGTCTCCTCGCGCTGCAGGCGTCATGTTTCTTTGCAAGTCCGACAGCCGAGGGTTACATATAGGCTCATCCATTCCCGGCGCACGCACTCACCCCTTCCCCTACACACCATACTTCTCAACTCGGCCGCGAAAGTATTCACCTGCCCCTGCTCCCAAAACCGGTGGCTCGGCTCTACAGTCTCCAACTCCAACACGTCCAGTCCTTTCACCTGCTTCACCGGCTGCACCCATGGATCCTCCACCTTCAGTATCCCCACTCATCACGTATGCTGAATCACCATGCGCAATGCCTTCAACGCGGGCATCCAGCTCGCGACCACGTTCCAGAAGTGCAGGTACGTGGCGTCGTCGTACGGGGCCTTGGCAGCAGATTCGGTCGCCACGAACTGAAGAGGTGGGTAATCAGCGATCCAGCTCAGATGGAGGGATTTGATCGCGGACAGACCCCTCGGAGAGATGTTTCCCGCGAAGAGAACGAAGGCGCTGAGGTCGTCGATGTCGAATGTGTTGGAAGAGTAGAGGATGGGGAGGGCTTCGGCGCAGATTTGACGGCAAGTGCGAAGGAGGGCAATGGCGGTGTCAGAAGGCGGGATTGGAACCGACTTGGGGACAATGAGATGGCGGGCTGAATGACAGCAGGCACGGTTGAAGTCTTTGAGAGTGGGGCAGGTGCAGCAGATGTGGGCGATTCTGGAGGGGGTAAGGAGGATGTGAACGAGGTGGTTGCCTAAAGCGTAGGTATAGATCTTTCGGCGGAATTCAAGGGGAAGTTTATTTAGGAGAGGCGAGGCAGTGCTAATGGCTGGGTTGTAGAAGATGGAGAGCTCTTTGCGTTTTGGAGATACGGCTTCTGGAAGTTTGGCAGTGCGTTCTTTCAGCCGTTTCTGAGGGTCGTCTGTATATGATCTTCTGCTGCGGGGGCCAACCCAGGGTAATGTGATGAGATCTCTGAAACGTTCAGGCAGCATCGTGCGTTATACTAATGACTTTTCTATCATTGAAGAAGTGTAAGAGATAAAGTAGAACAAGGAGACAACGAATCAGCGCTACTGTACAGTAATAGACTCGGGGTCGAGTGTATTTCTGAGAGATAGATGTGACATGCGCCAGAAGTGATCTTAGCATTCACCACATACGAAGAAGATGACAGCTTTATCATTACGTTGTAGGATTCTACTCCTCGCTCTTGCCCGAAAGATTCCATCTGCTTCGTCATAGGAACGGATAGGCACCAAGGAGGATAGGATTCGATTACAATAATCCAATAAGCGTGAGAGATCTTTCGATTTATAAGTTCTAATATACATAATTATAATCTTCTGGCAGTCTCATCTGTCGTATGACTTTTCTATGAGAGATACTTTCGCTCTACGGGATGGTGATCCATCGTTATCGAATCGTACCTTTGGAATGAATGACAATTTCGACGAGATACGGTCTATATCACGCGGTACTCGAGCCCATCCCTTCAATTCTCTCAGTTGCACTCCCTTGAGAAGTCGTTCCGTTGGCCTCTCCAACAAGACGTCCCGATCCTGGTATCGCGAAATCAACACCGCTATGCTTCCCAAACACGAAAAGTCCAATTCCACCCCATAAGCCCGCTCTCACCCACCCGGCCGGCTGGGGGCTTTCAGTGCACCAGCGTATCACCTGCCTCAGCGCAGCGTAAAGGTGAATATAATTGGCGAAGTCTCTTTCCGGCCACCCACCCTCTGGGGCTTGTGGTACGGGTAGGGGTAGCAAAGGCTTCGGAAAACTCCGGACCATATCGATAGCGATGACGCAGCTACCGAAAGTGTACCGATGTGGGGTTACGCGTGGAGGATACGTGATTAGTTGTGGGGTGAGCTGATCGTGAAAGTCGAAGTATTTGGAGCCGTAGCTGATGACGTCGGTGCTGAGGAAGTATTCGAGAACTTGCTTACAGTCTTGAGTAAAGGAAGATGTGCCCCAGGCACTGGCGTCGGTGCATTGTTCCGCAACGTAGGGGGGTGCTGTTGAGGGGTTATACGTTGTGTTAGACGACCATCTGGAAACATTGTGTGGCGAAGGTAGTGTGGCCCCTTGTACGAGAAGAACACCAAGGAATATAATGGAGAGAGTTGCAAAGGGTAGCAGCCCGAGCCAATGTGACAGATATGAAGGTGTCATGTTGGCGTTGACCTGGATGGATCATGGGGAATATACACAAGAAACCATATTTATCTTTATATCTTGGCGGTTGTATTGAATAAGCGCTGGTATTCCCCTCGATGCGATAGAGGATAGAGCCGCACACATAAAGGAACGAGCATCGCCGAAAATACTCAACATCTCATATGCAGAACGGAAGAGAAGTTTGAGAACAATGACAGTAAAGTTTTGACTCAGACGTAATAAAAAATGTACATGCGAATAGATTTAAATATTAAACATGAATGTGAGAATGAGAAACATAAAGCCGTACTGTTTCAAACGATGACTCTATTCAGGGGTTTCTGATGAGACGAAAACCGCAAAAGAATAACCGTCAGATTAAGTTTAAATCACTGAGGACTTTTCAAGCCACAGTCACGTGACACAGCTCGCCTCGACCCAGCTAGTTCATAACCGCTATGTACCAGGTTTATATAATTGTGCTCACACTCTGAAAGTAACTGACATTCGGGTCAAAATCGGACTTATCAACACATCCTTCGTATATATTGCTCGGTTTCGTTTTACACACCTTCGAGGCAAGCCCAGTTATGAGAGCTCTGACACCTTTCCAATATTGCTCTAGACGCTTGCACAGCAAATCAACCTTGGCTTTGATCAAGTCCTCGGCCTGTGCGATACGACGTATGTTGAAGTACGGATTCAACGAGTCTCTCCGTGACCGGTGAGTGTGATAATCTGCTGCAAAAGCAACCGAAAGAACCTTATCCATGCCTCGGACGTCCCACTCGGATTTCGCTCTCGGTCGATTGCCTCCCGCATAAATTTCCTCATAGATATCGGGTTCACTGATGTGGAGCTCGTACGGATTGATGCGAACGATCGGCCCTGTACAAAGTAAACGACTAAACACGAAGGTAAGCGTTATAAAGATTCTGTAAGAGAACGGCCTATCGCTGAAGGAGAAGACGGCGGTTATCACGCCTACCGTCTACCTCATGCATTCTTTCTATCTCCCAAATGAAAAGACCACAACCCCCCTTGAGTATGTCAAACCAAACTTCGTACCACATCGTCAGGGCTGCGAGCTTTGGACCTGGAAATTTGGCCAGTGGGCTGAAGAAGAGACGCCAAATACCAGCATACAGCAGTAAACGAAGGGAGCTATAGCTGCAGTGAGCAAAACCACAGGGGAAAAGATTATAGTCATAATTATAGATACATGGAGCTTCGCTTGCTGTAATTGCGAATATTGTTAACGGTCTTCAAGAAGCGTAAGTTAGAATGATGGTGAAAGACGAAAACGAAGAAACATCACGGCAAGACCAGATAGGTCAATCCCAGAGGATCTGGGCGGGATTGGAACCGGATTCATGCACAAATCTGCAACGCGAGTTTCAGAGAACCCGGCACAGCTATCTGCAGTACCGAGGATCAACAACACGAAACTGGGGATGAGCTGGTGAACCCGTGGTAGTAGTGGAAATATGTGATGGTAGTCAAAGTAGAACAACACTACTCATAGAGGAGCTGTGTTGTAGCTAACACGGCAATAATTCGCGAGCCTAGATTATATTTGCCTCTCATATCAGGACTTATTTCTAGGAAGCAAAAGATTTCGCACTCAAGTAATTGCATGTTCAGCATCGATTAGGGTTCTATCATTCCCTAACGAAGATTAACACGGTTAAAGCTGCGACTTTGCCACCCGCCCCAATCTCTTACCACCTGTCCAGACCTTCATAGCCTCGACCTTCTTCCGCATGCCGGCCATCATTTCAGATCTCGCAAGAGTTGTCAGGCCGTTAACCTCGACATCAGTCTTTTCCCCATTCAGACGAAACACGGAGCCTTCAACCTTCAAACCATCGTCCTTTTCCACCAGCTCCTTGCAAGTTTCTGCCAACAATTCCAGAGCTTTCGCAGCCTGCCACCAGTCTTTGCACGTCTGCAGCCACAGATGCGGCATGCTTTCCCATTCAGTCCATTGCACTATGCATCCATCCCTTACAGCATCTCTCGCTACTACCTTTGCTGCGTCCAAAAGTCGTTCTCCTCCACCCATGGCGATCCACATGGGCGGTGCGCCCTTTCAATCTTTTGCCGTGCAGAGGCTTGCAAGCGGATGCAGTAACGTCAAAGGCTCCGCATACGGATGACCACGTGGTGGATGCGACGGCCATATAGCGCATGTAGGTTGGCTGTCTGTAATGGCTGGAATCTGATCAGCAAATATGTCTGTCGCTGCATTGGCTTCCCATGAAGGAACACCCATGCTTTGATCGAGATCAGGAGAGACGAGGGCTAGCCCGGATGAGTGGAGGCGGCGTCCAACGACCATGGAACGGAATTCATGGGCTCAAAGTGCAGGACGATGAACGGGCGAACGGGAGCAGTATTTGGATGAGAGACAAGGTGAGGCAGGCACCGGTCGAATCGCCGGCAAACACTATTGACGATGGCGCGATAGCTGCGTGAAATGCTCCAGGGGGCGGAGAAATTATAGTCAAATAGGCATGCAGAACGTCGAGGAGTGCGGCTGGAAATGGGTGCTTTGGCGCAAGCCTATAGCGAACGGTGTAGCATCTTCCACCTGTAAGACCTGCTATTGTAGTACAAATACCCTGACAGCTGTGGGGACCGTTGAGCATACAATTAGGAAGCGTCAGTAGGAGACCGGCAGGCCGTATAAAGTCGCTTTTACAGGCCGGGAGGAAGTGGCGAGAGTATCCACGTACACAAATGCTCCGCCATAAACGTACAATACGGTTAGTTCGCTTGTAACATCCTTCAACAAGCCTTTATATTTCTCCAATTCTGTCTCTAATATCTCAGGCTCGTCCTTTTTGACTCTAGAGCGCCGTCCTATCCATTGTGCTTCCAGTCCTTCTACCGCTGGCATGTATCACCTATTGTACAGGCATCTTGCTAAGGGAGCCTCGCGGTTTATGGGCCTTGATATGTCTTGTGACATCATAACGAGTCTCTGCTTTAAGACCGCGATGTTAAAGCATTCTTGTAGAAATCCTTGTACTCACACACATTCGTCGTGATGGAACAAATAATTATTCTTACAGAAGTATTGTTGTCATGGCTACTTCTGTTTCTGGCTTTGAGCATTCTATATATAAGTTTAGTTATTTTATCTTTTACGTCAGGCAGAGACAAATAAACTACAGCTCATCTTCCTTGGCCTCTACAGAATCACTTTCTATTCACTAGCAAGATATCCGGGATCATTGCTCGCTAAGATCACTAACTTTCATGTTGCCTATCATGCCTGGATTGGTGATCTTCATTTGGACCTCTTTCATTGTCATAAACAATACGGTTAGTGCATCGAAATATTCAAACATGGGTTGTCCGTCTGATGATTTTCTTTCTTAAGACGATTATATACCGTACGGCCTGGATAAACTCGTGTTCGATTCGAATGGTACATTACAAGGTAAGCTCTTCTAGCTAGCCTTCAAGATGACGTTCGATACTAAGCGCACCTAGACGTCTCCAGATGTTTACGGGTATAACAAGAATGTGCGGAAATTCAAATCCTATCTGCCCATGGTCTCTGAAGAGGGTGCTTGAAGTACTTTGAGGATGGTAGATAAGTGCAATCATCGTCAAAGGCGCAAGGTAATATCTAAAACGCTCTCAGATGATGTGCTTAGAGACTTCTGACCCAAAATGATACAACATCTGGGTACCTTTCTTGGGATACTTCGGGAAGGCACTGACGCCAACGGCTGGTCCAGTCCCAAAGATATGAGTTTTCTCTGTAAGGTTTCTCCTCTCTAAATTTCAATCCATGTTGCTGGCTTACACTAGGTATGCGGCTTACGTTAGACATATGTGCGACTTTGGATTCGGCCAGAATGTGGGACTACAAGGGGACCAGAGCCTGGACTACATAACTCAAAACTACTCCTGGCGAATGGGCATATATGAGCAGTATTCAGCACTGGCAACTGTGAAGAACGAAAAATACGCCTCCTTGCTTAGCTACGGTGCAGAACTACAGAAGATTTTTCGGCGTTGAAGTGAAAGTTTTGCCTCTGCCATCTTGAATCGATGCAACGACAACCCAAAAGGGCGCTTTAATATACCTCAAGACTTCAAAAATCCAGGAACCGGAAAAGGCTTATCGGACTTGGAACTCTGGGCGGAGGGTCCGCTTGTGATTCTCGCTGGTATGCCATCCTTGTAATTTCCACTCGCAGACAACTAATAAACCCCTCCTCTAGGATCCGATACTACTGCCCTCGCACTGAGCGTCATCTTCTTCTACTTAGCGCATAACCCAGAGGTATACTCTAAGCTTGCCAACGAGATCCGTGGGACCTTCTCGTGACTCTCGCAAATACGCCCTGGCCCTACTCTAATGTTTTGTTCTAACCTGTCAGCCTGCATCACAGAGATAAGGCGCACGTGTCCACCAGTGCCTGCAATCCTTTGGCGTGAGGTTGAAAGCGAAGGTGTCATTGTCGATGGCGAATGAATACCATCTGGGTACAATGTTGGAATGTAAGTTCAGAGCCGCATGTTCTCCCCATCCTTGGCTTACCGCTAGTATTGACTCACCCTTAGTTGTATCTATTCAATCCAACACCACCCCGCGTTCTACTCATTTCATCTGTCGATAAACCTGAGTTTAACCCAGAGACATTGGAAACCCGACGGGGAACAATCCAAAGCAGTCCACCCAAACCCATCTCTTGAACGAACTTATCCAATCATAACAAACCACAGCTCCAGATCCACCTCCTTTTACCTCCCCCTATTTCCTCTTCTCCCTTCCAGCACCTCATCCCCAAACCCCCGCAGTCTCAGTAGGCCAAACCCCTCCCCCAACCACACGACTACGGTACTCAACCCAAATTCCCCACTTACCCATCTATGTTTCACTTCCCTGCTCGCTACCACTCCCTACTATTCACCATCTCATTGCTCAACTCCCAGTCCCTCTGCTGCTGAACGAGGAGAAAAACTTCATATTAATAAGGACCGTTGACCATCAAACCCAGTCCCATTCCCAACTATTCACTTGGGCATTCTAAACCCACACGCCTGCAAACCACCAAGCCAGCACCCAACAATCCCCTTGTCAGCCCAGGAAGATGGAATACAAATCTACTAGATACAAATAAGCCACATCATCACCACCCATCAGATATCATTTTAACCCTGACAATCTACCTACCGTTTCCACAGCTTTATACAAAACCCCCCTCTCTTTCTCCCACCCATTCTTGATCCTCCACGCAAATCCCGAACCCCCAAACCCAAACCCGAACCCCACATCTTAACTACCTCACTCCCAAAGCCCCCATCCCTCATTTCCTCAGTGCCACCCACCAGAACAGCATACCACTCTCTTCTGCCCTAAAAAACCTCCGAGGTTAAAAGATCATTCTGCTATGATGGATGTGATTGATAGTGATAGGGTCTTCTACCTCCACCACTTCTATCTCTAGTGCTGGAAGTTTCTTTTCGTGCATGGCTTTCGCAAAAATCCTTGCTGGCAGAGGGTTGTGAAGATGATTGCGTTATGAGCGTTAACGATATGACTGGTTGGCGTGTGATGCAAAGTTAAAATATAACAACGAACATAAATTAGTACTGCGGAAGGATGAGATCAATGAGACCAAGAAAGGGGAGGATTGCTGAAAGATAATATTTCTATAGCGCGAGGGCAAGAGCGAGGGGGAAAAGCATTTCCTGTTCATTGCTCTGGCGCGCAAGTATCCCAGACACATAGGTTAAGGAAAGACGGTCGCTTGTTGTGGAATGGTGGGGTTGGCCTTGTGTAAAGGGTTGTACTGGGACGAGTGAAAGCGTCGAAGAGATGATGGCTTTGGAGTTTTGGGAGAGATTTCAATATGAGAGATTTTACTTTGCTTGAATGGTGAGATTGTGATGGGTTTCTGTATCCTGTGCTGGCTGGGGTTGTTGCAGATGCACATGAAGCTTCAAGCGTCCACATTGCGATATCGCAAATAGAAGTAAGAACGTTACCTATATCGACAGCCTACCAGCAATACCAAAACCAACGAGACATTAGGTCCAACACGAAACAAAATCATCAAATCACACAATCATCAATCCATCCTCGTCCTTCTTCAGAGACCCGCCACTCCCGCTCGACTTCTCTATATTCTTCCCTGCCAACACCTCTCCTTCAATCACCCCCTCATACACCTCATCCGGTAGAATCGCCCGCTCAATCATCGTCTCCCGTGGCGAAAACACCATCGACAAGCTCACATACACCAACGATGTAATCGCGAAACCCAGCAGCCACGCAAAGGTATAGGGCCGCACGCCGACGCCGGCGGCGATGTGAGGGTTGACGCTGT
>JAABUO010004484.1_pt1 | contig 16458 bp, 10 predicted proteins | sample 5559291 | NCBI WGS metagenome assembly JAABUO01 (sample SAMN10711878, study PRJNA513372) | rock metagenome | isolation source: Antarctica rocks | place: Antarctica: Victoria Land, Finger Mt sud
ATGCTCGAAGTATGACTCAGGATAGACAGAAATTGGAGGATGAGAGGCAGCGACAGCGCGAAGAGGCCGAGGAAAAGCGGTATTTAAACGGACTAAAAAAGTGCTACAAGGCTACTAAGCCCCATAGGGCTGCTCGCATTAAGCTAGTCGAGGGTTATCGGAAGAAATGGCGGGTTATTTTGAAGCAATTGCTCAAAAATCAACGTGTATATAATGGGTAGTTGAATTTTAGGGGTGCATGGCTGGTGAGCACTACTGTGTAAGTGAAGAATGAGCTTAGTGGGGGGCACGGATATGTACTGTGGTAGTAGAAAAATATTAATCAATAATTACATCGGCCTTATGTTGTCATCCCAGCCTCCCAGGTAGTAGTATACGGCCACCTTACCTGTTAGGGTACTAGGGAGCGACGGGAGATGACTAACCAGGCCAATGGGGACCTGAAGGCTAGATTTCCTAGTGCGAGGTAGAGAAGCAGTACTACCTTACCTTACGTTCATAGTATGCTTCACATATGCTTCATAGCACAAGCTAATTAGCTCAATAGAAAACATCCTTCATGACTCGATATCAAACATTCTACCAAACTCCCTATCAAATATCCTACCAAACTCGAACATTCTACATGCTTCAGAATACACTTCGATCGGGCGCAAAGTCGTACTTTTACTGGCAGCGTCGATTCAATCCTCGTCGAAGTCATGAGGAGGCGCTTTGAAAGAACCCAGATTCAAGCAGAGCAGGATCAAATGCTCCTGTGGTGACTCTACAAAATAGGTTATGGCGATCGTCTTGGAAGATCTAGTGTACGTGCCAATGCTATTGCGGATGTACAACAGCCACATCGTTTCGCAACTGAAATACTTTTTCTTTTACCATTGCCATTGTCATTATCTGCCATCCCATTATCCCGTATACACGCCTATTTGAATGTTACTGGACTCGAACTCCGCGGAAGCAGGAGCACCCTCAAACCCCAAAACCTTGAAGTAGGAGCCGTTGTTCGGAAGTTTCAGTGTAGGTCCCGCGGATGTTTGAAGCCACGGTTGACGCCGGCGCAGCAGGCGCTGTCAAAGTCTGTCTTGTCTTGTGAATACGAAGAACATAATTGTTGGCCTTTGAACTGAAGCTAGGGCTGCGTTTCCGGCTTCCTAGATGGCAGAATCTCCCTGTGCTTATGAAGAAATTTACCATCCTTTTAAAGTTTTGGCCGGCACTGGTCTGCTTCTGCACGATGTGGCCGAGAATCCCCTCGCGTTTGGCTACGCATTTACCACCGCATTGAGGGTTAAGCGCGGTTCTGCCTGGTGTGATCGCAAAGAGGTTAAGGATTAAAAGATATGGCTTTGTTGCTGATCAGGGGAAGACTTTTGTCCGGAGAATTCACGGACAACAATCATATGAATGGGAAGAAGGTTGATTGCGATTCATTGTCCATATAGTGGGTTTATCAGATTCGCTCTCCTTATCCACGTGTCTCTCTCTTTTCCCTTCTGGCGGCGTTTACTTCTCTTTGGGCGAATAACGTAGGTACTAGACCCCGTCTCTATTATCTAACTCTTCTATACACGCTTGTACGATAATGGTAGAAGTAGAAGGGTGTGATTGACCTCACGCGTCCTAGACATATACCACCCTTCAAATCGGTTCCACCGCAGCCGATAGCGTCTATTGGCGCAGGCGTATTAAACCCAGCCATGATGCATCCGCATTCTGTAAGCTTCTTCTAAAAGTTCGAGGAAGTCGCTTGTCTGATCCAAAGTGCTTGAGTCCAGATGTGGGGCTGGCTGTGTGTAGCGGCCAGGAAGGCTGTTGGGGCGTTGGGGTTTCGGACAATAGTCATTTAGGACGCCCAAGCAGCACGACGTTCAATGCGATTGCACGGTGATGTACTCCTTGTCTGTAGACCCCATTTCTGCTTCCTTCTGAATAGCAGGAACTTTCGGTCTCCGGACCTGCGAAATGTAAAGCGTTTTGTGTATCGGAATCAGCGTTACTCTGTACAGCTACCCCTGTGGTTGGCTATCTCGGCTGATAGATATTCTTCGGGAAGGGGCGGCGTGTGCAGGACGCCATCGACTGCTCCTCAAAGAATCCCGGTCCTTCATTCAAACGACGTACACCCCTTTTCACTACATGTACACCCCCTCTTTTCACTACATATACACCCCCTTCAGCTGAGTCTAGCAATCACTTAAGTAGGTTTAGTGGCTAATAAATCATAACAACGCGTTCTTCATCTACCAACTACTTTACCTACCCACCACCCATGTGTCACCCTACCTCATCGCCGCCATGGATCTAACACCGCCTCCAGTGGGTGAGCTCTGGAGCTCACGGATACGCGCTCATTATCAGTCGTCGAAGAAAAACAAGCGGGGAATCATGAATAAAATCTGGTTGGAGTGTGATAGAGGCGGTAGATGTACTCGTACAGGTCAAGGCGGGCAAAAGGGACTACACGTCGTGAGCAACAGTTAGAGGACTCTACTCAACGCCAACCCAGTCAATTTGAACGCGTTGAAGCGCATCTGCAGCATCGGGCTGAGCAAGAGCTAGAAGTGAGAGGTAGGGGTAGGGGTAGAGGTAGGGGTAAAGGAGGTGGAAGCTTCGGGTGAGCCTCTATCCGAACATCAGCAGGAGGCTTCGAACGGTCAAGGCTTCTACGGGGTGTTTCAAATTTGATATGTAGCTGATAATGTAAATTACCTTTAAGAAAGATATCGATCTCAAAGATACTTAATTTTTGGTGACGAGCTCACACAAATAGAAATACCTTCAAGGGTTACAACTTGTCTTCGCTAATCCTAGTTGGGTAGCCGCTAGACCTGTTGCGGGGGGGTGTATATGTAGTGAAATGGGGGCGTCAATGTAGTAAAAAGGGGTGTACATTTAGTGATAACCGGCTTGCTGTTGACATCATAAACACGAGAAAAAACATGGTTCAGGCACAAATCGCGCGTGAATTTGTCTCCTGCATCCATTACATGGTGTAGGTTTGAGAAACTCGATCGCTCTCTGTATCTTAGCTTTGTAGAAGTAGTATACGCCTGTTTTTCAATATCACAGCCTTCTAGAACAGGCTTCATGATTGAGGTTGAGGTGAAATCCTCATGGGCCCCTATTTATTAAAATTTTGGTGTCCGCAAACTCCTACCAACGTGTGCTACTGTAAGAATTTTGATGTCGGAATCCGACTTTATATATATTAAAATAATAGCATCGGAGAAGATTACAGTCCCCCACCATATTATTGTTCGGAATTCGAGGAATGACTATCTTATGGATTCACCATCCATAATTATGCCTAACAATGGAGGAAATACGACGCCGGCTCAGAGAATTCAAGCCATAGCCTTGGTTGAGGCCTCCTCACCCTTGCTGCTTCTACAGCTCCCTATACCGCACCTGTTGTTGGAAAAATGGTCATCTCCGCATTCATAGGGCTGGGGCCCGCAAGTTAGACTTTTCCTCCTAGATCTCAGATTATTGTTTTTATCAATAAAACTTCAACTTACATAAGTATCAAAATGCCCCATATGACCTCGTCTTCCAACAACGGATATGCCTGTTCTTAAAGGATGGGACTAAACAGGTGAAAAGAAGGTTTCGTTGGACCGAGGCGTATTCTGTAGAAAAGACAGACTCCTGATCGGGGTAGATTAGGACGTCAAAGGTATCCTGTAAAATAAGACCGTAGCTAAGAAATGTGCCACTCTGACCTCTAATAGTCACAGTACCTTCGAGAATGCAGTGCGCCATGCGAACGGTCGTCAAGTAGCCGTCTACCGTTTTACTGTACCTTGTGCGCTTAGGAAGCTTTGCACGAACCAAGAATACAGCTTACCCTAATCCTGCTCTAGGAAGCTCTTGAGCTAGATGTCAAGCGGAACATCGCCCGACAAAAGGATACCCGTCACGGAATCCTCTCCAAGACCGGCACCAACGCTCAAGAACCAGTCCCAGCTGAGCGCTGGCTCGTGCGGCGGCAGAGCATGTTGCTTCTGATGACAGAACGGACGTCATTCTCAGCCATGTTCGAGCCTTGTGTACTCAGACGAAGGACCTAAAAGCTGAAATATCAAGAAGAAGGAAAAATCTTGTCAGACGTTGATCGAAGCTTGACTTCGCGATTCAGAATCTCTTACGACGTGAGACAAGCGCTATCGAGGCTATTGAAAAGGGAATCAAACGGATAGAACATCGAACATGCGATTGATTACTCTAGAAGCTCGCGTGTTTCTTTGTAAAGAAGCTGCACAACTCTCTACAACAGCGAAAGCGAAAGAAGGGAAGCTCAGAAAATGATGTCTACGTAATTGAAGAGATACTCATCGCTGATCTGAGAGAGTTGAATAGTTGAAACACTTGCTTTCCGCTCTTGTCGTTTTAGACTAGCTCAAGATGTCTCTTCAGCTCATGTCATCACGTCTATGATCAATCTTGCACATCTTGTCTACTTGATCTCTCATTATCTGACTCTTCGCCTCTCTGTCGAGATCACTCTGCCTCATCGTGACTACTCTCTCTTCTCATCAGGCTCATCATACATTCCTTTCGAATAACAGTTCTTTAGCCTCGAGGACGGTTGACTCACAACCTCTTCCAAGACCTCGGCCACTACACATAGAGAAGAAGCTCTCAGTGGTAGCGAAAGAAGATTCGGTTGCGTATGCCTTGTTCGTTGAAGGAATGACGCTTCTAGCGTGGGACATAGCCTGGATCTGCAAGACACAAGGGCTCAGTGTCGAAGACAACTCGTGGGAAGAAGTCTGTGCTATGGGGCGGAATCTCTGGCAGCTTCTTGCCGCCGCATCCCCAGTGCCACGGCCGCCGATTCTGCGGCAACTCCATCCACCACGTTGGTTTTTCAATGGGTTCAGTAAAAGTTGTTGGAATTTCAGGTGTGATTTGGTTGGTAATCTCCGCATCCATCCGGCGCCGCATTCATCCGGCGCTAGTGGACTCAGGGGATTCAGGGTATTTGACCTTCCTCCCATCTTTTCCTTCCTCCGTTCCTACCTACTAGATAGCTTCAACCCATATACTATATGCCCCATATGACCTCGTATTTCAACAAAAGTTGCCGCCCATATGTCTTAAAATCTGGTCGGCAGGCAGCGAAGCCTTGGCGGCGGCACAATCCTGGGGCTGCGACAGTAATTTAACTGGTCCATGAGTCATTGGGATCATCCGCCATTCACCTGAAACACATCGTTCTACATCGTTGGAGAACTGACTAATTCATTTTTCGGTCCGCATCTTTAGATCGCCGATTATCCACATCAGCAGCTGTGGCCGTGCTTGTATGCCGGCCTCTGTCGGCTAATGTAGCCTGAGTCTTTAGGGTTTTGACCTTACCATTTGTTTGAAGGCGGCTGCTTCCATAAGGAGCTCAGAACATTCAGCATGGTTAGATTCACTGTTACTTCACTGAAGAGACGGCTTCAATAGGGCTGAGATGTTGACTAAGCGAAGTGATTCCACTCTTATCAGCATAACCCTTTCATTCCCACTCTAGAGCATGGATGACGCTGACATTTCTCGTCAGAACGCTGGATTTCCAACTTGCTCTTTGTAACCCCCCTTATATAAGCTTCAGTCCTGGCTCCGCGGTTGTTGCTAGCCCGTACATATATCTTTTCTGAGAAGACTTTGATATCTACTTGCAATTTTGTTATGTCTAGAGTCTGGCAGCACATGCGCTCTTTCTTACGACAAGATCATTATGTTGCCAGTTCACATGCCCGATTGAGTGATCCATTCACGGCGGCATCGCTACGAGAACAGGACAAAAATGTTGCTCAACTACAAAGCATATTGCAGGAGTTCTCGGCTACCGGTCATAACACTTTCCGCGCTGTTGTTGTTTTTCTATTAACCAAAATATGCGTCTTTGAAGATGACAATTTATTGTTCACCTACATTCGAGCCATCCTGGAGGTCTTCGTTCTTTACTCCATCGTTACCTCTGATTTCGCCTGGATTGATGACAGTCGAGCTCTCTGTATAGAGTGTCAGACCGAAACTATGTCAAAGATCATGTCTTCTCCCATACAGGACCCTTGTCCTGAAGCTGTTGTGAGCAAAGAAAGTTTTCCACGAATGGCAGCGCTTATTGAGAAGATGTCACGTCGGGAACACTGTCGTGCCAAGATTATTACTATCGCTAGCGACTTGACTAACGAAATGATATTCTTAGATTCTTTATTTATGACATATGAGCATGGCCGTCTTTTTCATGAGCACAACAACATTGCTTTCTTGAAGAGACTTGAGCCCTCGGTTCATCGTTGGATTGCCATGGCATACAGCCTTGCCATAGAGCCTGTTGTGTACGAACCTCCTCCAAGATATCCCGATGATCCTCCAGAATATACCGCTCAATGCACTTAAGGTATTTTCCGAACTTGAAAGCATGAACTTCTTACGAATTGTTAGAAGTCATTCTACTCAATCCGAAGTGAATTAAGCTATCAATCTCACAACCTTCATTATTGTGATTTGTCGAATATGTCATGTTGTCTTATTAGTGCTTTACATGTATGTTCCCTGAAGCTGTGCGTTTGGACCGATCACTCTTAACGTCGTAGATCTTGTACCATGAAGTCCTCGCACTTGGTTATGTGCACTGACGGGACAAATATCATCGGAGACTCGGAGTCAACTCAATCCTAGTCATCCTCGCATCGCGGTTGGCTTCTGAGTCTATGTTCATACTTTTTGTTCAGAGTGGTGTAACAAGTAGAAAGCTTTCGTACCCGCTAGAGAAAGATGTATCTATCCCAGTACCTGCACTTACAATGAATAAAAAATACATTATAGGAAATGTAAAAGCTCCCACTGTCTGCATCTCCAGCGGGGAAATTATTTTGCTTTTTGTCCCAGCTGTTGCTTGTAGACGTCTTCGCTGAGAGGTGCCAGCGTTGGAGATACCTTGAGAGTAGGCCCGGATTCCCGTCGTAAAAGAGTGCGGAATGTGGCCTCATGCTTTATCTTTGTGATTTCCAAAGTACCTACATGCATGTTCACGCGCTAGATGACAGCGTTAGGTTGCGGCGCTCTGGAATGCGTCGAGACCGCCAGGAACAACAATCAGATATCCCTGACTAACCCGATTAGGATAGGCTCTGAGTATCATGTGCATCAACAGTTGGGGTGCGAAAGCAGAACCTTACTGTTCCCTGCTTGGAGGACAAGGTCATACCTATGGTTTTGGTATAGAGGTTGAAGCTTAATAGGAGTCTATCTAGGAGTGAGCAGGTGAAAACTCGGACCTCAGCCCTATCAGCCCTCTGAAGGCGGAGATTCCCATTCCCTATTTCCACCAAGCTGAAGTCTTTTGAGAGCCACGAAGGACTGAAAGAACCTGGCCATGTGGTTTTGACATGGCCATAGTAGAGTCTCGCCACATTTGCTGAAGCTTGCTACAATATCCCAATAAGACTTTAAGAAACGGGTGAAAGAGATAGAAGGGTAGATGTGATAGCGCTAGAGCCTCTTTGTGGAGAATTTCGTGATGTTCCTCCTGAACGCATCAACAAGAATCTTTGACTAAGGTATTCTTCCGACTCGTCTCTTTCGACAGAACTCTCAGAACCTCATTAGAACACACCACTGAAGAAATTATTCATAAAGCTCGAAGAACGGCGGCAGCGCCGCTCATGCCGTCAGTATTGGTATATGAGGGTCAGAGCGAGTATGTGCATGTAGATGTATTGACTATCTAGTAGGTAGAGCATATGTATGTAGTATTGAGTATATCGGATAAAGGAAGAAGTGGGAGGAAGGATAAATACCCCTAGAGCCAAGCCGCTTCGGCCGGAGCGGAAATACTAACCGCCGGGGTAAGTGTATACGTACTCCATTACGTATATACGTACTTCATTACGTATCGTACCCCGTTTCCAACAGTCAGTACGGTCCCGTCTATCAATAGTACGTACAATAAGGTAGTCTGGGGTTATTCTCACTATGCTGATGTATTAAAAGCGTTTATGGCTCGTTGTGAACAAGTGAGATAGCGACCTGCATATCAAGACTGTAATGTCCTTGGTGTAATGTGCTAGGAGTATTTCGCCGCAAATTCCTTGGCTTATCATAAGCAGCCGATGCATGGTTTTTGAGGAATGAAATTGGAAAAGTCTCAGGGCGATGGCAGGTGATGTTTAAGTCAATATACTTGTTGCATGGTCATTTTTCGCAAGACAGAATAACAAATCGGGTACTAGAATATCATACAGGCTGAAAAACGGATCTAAATTACAATTAAGGCTCCGAATGTCAAAACCCCGCTGTTTGGACGCTAGAGAAGGCTGGAGCCTGAAAGTTTCTAATATACACAGCCTGCGGCTACCACACCTACACAGGAAATGAAGCTCTCTACAACATCTGCATGGGCGTGCGTGGTCGCCCTCATAGTCCTGATTTCGCAAAATCTCCATCTGACTGGCTTCGTTGATGCACCTTCTGAACCATTGATCCTCGTACCTGAGCATGATATGCTCTAAGCTAGCAGGTCCTTCAAATGCTTTATAGTTCGATGCACTGTTCTTGTTCGAAGACTTCTGAAAGGTGACGCTGACTCGCTGATTATCGTCAAGAAAGTGAATGACAGGCTGAGATCATTATCAGAGTTGTTGTTTTCGTAAGGTCTCTGGTTTTTGCCATTTGCCGTTACAATATCATCCTTGAAAACGTTAGTAAGAAAAATCGCTTGGGTGCTCATGGTTCAACAACAAGACAAGTAATATTGTCAAGGTAGAAAAGAGAATACACAAGCAATGAAGCGGAAAGATATAGAGAGGGGGAAATGTTGTCAATTCAAACGTTATATAGTGAGACTCGAAGAAATTTCTTCTGACTCATGGAGATGCAATAACAAAGTCACAGGGCAATGTGATTGTCACAGGACGGGCCATGCATTCCGAAGGACTTTTCAATAGCATCTGGCACACGGCTGTGACCGATGACATCAAGAACGCAAGAGAAACAACGGTCTCTGCTTCGGGGATCCTTCCCAAAAGAGACCCGTGGTCATCAACAACGCAGCAGGGGTGAAGGAGAAAGTGCAAGGCTTCGCAGAATTTTGCCCTTTTTATGGGGTTCACTCGAACAGTGGGTTGCTCGCCAGTGGCAAAGGATGTACGTACTTTCAGCCGATGGCCTTCCTTGCCGCACACACCACTTACTTCCGCTGCCTTGGCTGGTCAGGCGACCAGCTGCATTGGAGCTGAGCCTGTCTCACTACTACTGGCTTTGATCAGCTATAGCATCGGCATAGGTCACGAGTACAAGGTACAAAACATGGCATACGCCGAGTGCCTGATGTTAGGCCCTAGGCAGTCGAGCAAAAGTCCGATGCTTTATCTATGGTCGTGGACTCTGCGCCTCACTTATTTTTTATTGAGCGCTCAACGGAGATCTTGGGATGATCTAAAGTGGGTAGAACATTGATCACGCTTCCCACAATCCTGGACCATATCATGTCGGAGCTGAGATGTAGAGCTCCTTCGCCCATGCGACAAATTTTGGTGGTCGCCATCCTATGAAGTTTTGCCCCCAAGCCCCAGGAGTTCCCACTAGCTCTTTTGTTGGAAATAGGGGAGATGGTAATCTCCGCCTACATAGGGCTGATAGGGCTGGGGCCCGCTAGTAGAGTTTTACCTGCTCGCTCCTAGATAGACTCCTACCAGCTTCAACCCCATATACTATATGCCCCATATGACCTCGTATTACATCTTTCAATGAGATTCTATCAGTAATTCGGAATCTGCCTTGCAAAGCTTTACCTATACCCTTCCCTATCCACCTCTCTCCCTCTAGCGCTCTATCCTCGTAACGGCGAGATGATAGCTTGGCCAGCGCGAGCCTACCATACCTTACACCAAGCATAATGCTGAGCTCTTCCCAAGCTTTCCTGCCCTTCCTAGTCTAGCCTACACACCGATTTGCCTTCAAACTTCGGGTGGACCTAGGCACGGATGGTTTACAGTTGAGATGGCAAGCGAATCTTTTCCGTACGAACCTTTGTCCATGTCTCTTTGATCAAGATTTTTTGAAGACCCGGCTACCAGCTCCACATGGTCGATCACAGAGTGAGTCAGTAGATAACTCATGGTTGCGATCATTGGATATTGCCTAGCAGCCTTAGGTTCATTGACCTTCAAGAAGAGCCCAACTGATCGGAGCTAAATTACTATATGGCGTCAACGTTGTTACCATCGTTTGGACGATATCGAACCGAAGCGTGATATTTGCACAGCCACAAGTGCACGTCCTCGGACCTGGTCACAGGGCCGAATGTACAATCTCTATGATGATTGTCAGACTGATCGCATTGGCCTTCAAAGCGAAACAAGCAAGTCCGCAGGTATACCTTATATTTACCACAAGCCACTTTCGCTCTCTTTCGCTTCAAAGGTTTATCAAGCGATGAGCTTCTTTGCATCGTCGCCATGGCGCACAGTCTTTCAGATACGCGTAATCGAAGGTTTGGGTTAGGTTTTGAGAAGCTTGAAGAGGAGAATGTAAACGAAAATGGTGGTGCGGTCATCAGACTCCCAAAATGATCACGCTATGGTGTGCCTCGCTGCTTACACATAATCGAACACATAATAAGGCCTTCGAGGAGAACTCATAAGCGCCAGGCTCTGATAGTCTCTGGGTGCCATCTGGCGTTCGATCTATTCATGGTATCCTGTCAAATCGGAGAGGCTTTTGATTCACGGAAAGATATATATTGCTCCTACATGGTATGCTTGCTCGTACCGCGATGTTCCGTGATGGATACTACCTAGTTAGAAACCGACGAACCAAGCAGCTATGACTATTATCATATAGAATGTCATCGAAAGCAGGCCTTCGAACCATGTTAGAACCTTTAAAAATCAGCACCACCACCGGCAAAGACGGCATGAGTGGGAGTAAAAAACAAGAAATTCTCCCGGTCCTTCAGCCTTGTGATACGCAACCTACTTAGGTTCCCTAGTAATTGTGGGGCGAAATGCACAGCCCAGCATTAGGAAATGATGGGCTTTCCCTGAAGCCTGAAAACGGCAAAGCTTAAAGCTCTTTGTATGCCGCTGAAGTCTCTTCTGGGATTCACTTTCCTACACTTCGCCCATGCACTGCAACCGGCGACACATTCTTGGGCCGAATTTCTGCTCCCTTTCAACCTCCTCACTTCTCATCCTTCTCGCCATTGATCATCAGAACCGGCCGCTATCCGAATCTCAACCCTTCCGTTGGACCATCAACGGAAATGAAGCCTCACCGCAACACTATTCTTGCTTGTTTCCTTCACCACGTCCTCTCGGGTAATGTTGGTATACGAGGTCATATGGGGTATAGAATATAGTATATGGGGTTGAAGCTATCTAGTAGGTAGGAAATCCGGAGGAAGGAAAAGGTGGGAGGAAGGTCAAATACCCTGAATCCCCTGAATCCACTAGCGTCGGATGGATGCGGAGATTACCAACCAAATCACACCTGAAATTCCAACACTCCCCTTTGGAAATCGAAGCCTCCAAATTCCCCTTGCTCCCCTTTCTGTGGCTAACCAGAGCCATATATGTTGAAGATATGAAGCTATTCGGAGCTTCGTAACGTATATCGGAGTTACTGACTCCCTCAGCCTAATGGCTTCGCAGTGGTCGAAGCTAATACGGAGCTTCCCAACGGTGATTGAAGCTAATACGGAGCTTCCCAACGAAAATCGGAGTTTCTAACTCCCCCAGCCAAAGGGCTTTGGTAGATAATTCTTGAAGCTAATACGGAGCTTCCCAACGGTGATTGAAGCTAATACGGCGCTTCGTAACGTATGATCCACCGTTTCCCTTCGAAGGCACATATCCACGGTATATAGAGTACCGCTTCCCTTCGGAGGCACATATCCACGGTATATCCGGATCCACCGCTTCTCTCCGTCGAAGGCACATATCCACGGTATATTCGAGTTCACCGCTTCCCTTCGTCGAAGACAAATATCCACGGTGTTCTAATTGGCTCTATCGCGTAGAGGCTTTGCCGTTCTGCTGCACTTGTTGCGTCGATTGACCTTATCGCGTAGGAGGTTCCAATTGATGGCGACGACGACGACGATAGACATGGTGGCAGTGAGCTTGTCGTAGTCACTGAATACGGAGCAACAACCCAGGCGGTTTGCACTAACCCGGGCTCATAACCTGTTGGAATACAAGGTCTACTAGCGGGCCCCAGCCCTATCAGCCCTATGTAGGCGGAGATTACCATCTCCTCTATTTCCAACACAGCGTTCCTCGTCCTGCGCAGTCGATGGGTCACTACCCCATCGATCACTTGTAGTCACGAACTCGAGGTCTAGGTTTATCAGGCCTGGGCTTAACTCGGAACGACTTTCCTACTAATATCTTTCCATCTCTTACTGATAACGACGTGTCGTTTGCCGTCTTCGTGAGTTGTAGCTGTTAGGAGGTGGTGTTGTCGCGTGGGTGAAAACTCTGCACGGCTGCTTTCGCGACCACGCAACGTCCTAACTTCGTTCAAACTGCGTCGGATTGAGATCTCTAGGCTCTTTTAACTTCTATTCGGACACAGAATAGAATCAAAAGGTTCGTAGCCGGCACCACGTACAGGTGGATCTCGTCGCCGGCCGTGTCGTTGGAGAGTTATATTATATTAGGTTCGATTCCTAACAGCGCTGGTACTATGGTTATCTTTCTTCTTTGCTTCGTACTCAGTGCCCCATATGTGATCACTCTTATGTGGCCTACCCAATGCTTCGAAAAATTCCCGGACATGATCACCTGATGTAACTCTTGGCGGATTTCATTGCTTCATTGCCACCTGCCCGTCGATGATGCTATTTAGCCCAGCCCATAGCGACTTCCTCCTACAGCAGTCTATCTTCCATTTCCAAAAGCTCCACTACTCGTTGAGGTAAGCCTGTGAGCCATTGGTGGAATACTTCGAGTTGGCTTTGCTCTCGAATAAGCTTGCTGAAACTTGCTACAGGTACTCTGACGACCGACATGTGCAGCTTCCTAAGGAAATGTTGAAAAGGATATCGAAGGATTACTTCGACCCCTCAAGAGGTACGCTGAAGCTATTGTGGAAGGAAGAATGGAGAGAACTTGGCATCACCCAGGTATACCACCCAATCTCGAACGTTGTCATGATTGCGTTCAATTGCTGAGTGTGGTTTTTTCTAAAGAATTTCGGGTGGTGGCATTACGAAGTTCACGAGCCAGAACCACATATTCTGTTGTTCAAGTAAGCCCACCTAAGCTACCAGAACAATTTGCCTTACTGATTTTTACATTATTGGAATACGAGGTCATATGGGGGCATATTGATATATTGGTTGTTGCTGTTAGGAGGCTATCTAGGAGGTGGAAGATGAAAACTCTACTAGCGGGCCCCAGCCCTACCAGCCCTATGAGGCGGAGGTTACCAACTCCCCTATTTCCAACAAATTATCCTTAATATCTTTCATTGAGCAGTCACATCGATAGAATGGGCATCATGAACTGTCATATGTATGACCAGGCGATTACATAGACAATTCGAAATTGTGGAAGCTGACCACTTACCACCGTGCCACCTAGCTGGGCGGCCTAGATGGGCCCCAGCCCTGTCAGCCCTATGAAGGCGGAGATTACCATCTCTCCCTATTTTCAACAAAATTTTGGCTTCCAATGCGGCATTGGAATTGCCCAATCATTGGCAGAAGCTTCACTAAGGCCACTCTGGTAATATCCATTTTGGTGGAAAACGATGTCATATGGGGGCATATTGATATTGAGATTGTTGTTGTTAAAAGGCTATCTAGGAGGTGGAAGGCTAGCAGGCGGAGGTTACCAACTCCCCTATTTGCAACACAGTAGAGCCTCCCGTGCTGTCTGTTGAATGTGAGGTGCAGCATAAGTGTGTAGAGGATTAAATATTTACCATCAAAAAGAGGGCTCAAGGAAAGATTATCACCTATGTCCATCCCCGACCAAGTATCCCTTTGCTCTACTTCCCAGCCGTGCCAGCCCCTCGCGCCCCCACACTCTCGAATGAACATAATCAATTTGAATCATTCTCATCGAACCACTCCGGGACTCTATAACCAAAAAGAAACCGCTCTTTGCGTTTGCCCTGATCTGCTTCGATGACACTAAAGTTGTATCTACTCGACAGAAAGAGTCGGTTACTAGATTCGTACCCTTGCATCTTACCTAGTTCAAACCCATAATTACGGACTAGACTCCAATCAACCTTTTCCTCATCCAGAGATTTACTAGCTCCCGTTAATGAGAAGCAACGGATCACAGACCCTTCACTACAATCTTCGAAAACGAGTTTTCCATCCTTTGAAAGACTGAGCAATGATAGTCTATTATCGTAAGGTGTCAAGACTGTCAATCGTCCTTCTTGAAAGAAATGAAGCTGTTCCGTATCAACATCAACGATGACCCAGGTTTTACCATAAGTATCAATCACCCACTCTTCACCATCCCCAAATTTGATTGAATGTTTTTCTTTAGAAACGGCTTGTAAATTTATGTCGTATGTTCGAATGTAAGTCCTGGTGAAAACTCTCAGTTGTCTAATCTTGGAATTGAAGCGTAGATCTTTAATTGAAGACTTAGATAATTTATGCCGATATATAACATATTTTTTGTTGAAAACTATCAGCTCCTTCTTCGTAGCCAGACAGAATTTTCCTGATTCAAGACTTATGAGCTTTATCACTTGTAAATTGACGTCACATATGCGCCAAGTTGCGGTCGAGTTTGTAGATTGTCGAAAGATGAATACAGTAACAAAGTTGTGAAGAGCCTCAGAGCACAGAACTGTTATATTCTTATCCATTGCGATTCTGGTGTAGTTTTGATCATCTGGCACCCACTGTGAAGTACAACGGAAATCGTTATCATTGTAAGTCCAAGGGCGGATATATTGATGTTTATTCTCTTGTACTAACAATGCTCCATATAAGATATGAGTATCTGAAGAATACGCGGAGTCGATGATTCGATTGTGCTTAGATAGTGAGCTTTGTAACCACGAAGGTCTATAAGGCTTGGGAAAGCTGTGGACTAAGGGAGCGCGAAATCTTATATCTTCAGGACTTTGATGAACGAGCCAAACGGAGGAACAGTGGCTTGTCTTATCGTTCAAGATAACAGATATGTTACCGTTGCAAGCTGCGACTGTTGCACATTGTTTGTCCTTACTGTCGTTTGGAAGTTCCATATCACCCCAGCTCTGTAAAAGTTTAGGTTTAGACTTCTGCTTCAAAGTATAAACTCCAAGAGCAGAAGAATAATTAGAGGATAAAACATACAACACCTCTGTCAACGACGTAGACAGAAGACAACCAGAAATGAAGTATGGCTGTGTTGAGCGAACGCTCGTAAAAATGTTAATAAGTAGGGTTTGATGTAATTTCAAGTCCGTCACAAGAATCCACCCCGTTGATGAAACATCAAGAAGGTAGTATTCTGCACCTTTCTGTCCATCACACCATATGGATTTGTCAACTCCATGACAATTAGCACTTGCTACGATGTTCTGTCGATCTTCATCAATGCCAACAAGGAGATATTTTGACGATGCGGTTTGTACTCCATCTAGATAATAGTGATATTGTCGAGACGCTTCTGATGTGTTTTCAGTCAAGGCCTTAACAATGATATTGGATTCGACGGTGTCGATGTTCCATTTACTTGAATAGACCTGATTCTTTTCAAAGACTAAACATTCGGTTACGTTCTTGATATTCCACAATCGAACTTTGTAAACAGGGAAGGAACTATTTGAAGAAAGGATGCTTTTTTGCTTGAGTTTTAGGATACCGTTCTTTATACGGCAGTGCAAAAGAAACACTTTACCCTCCAAGGTTCCAACGGCAATCTGGGAACGTGCAACAGCTATAGAGGTAATTTTTCCTGGGCACTGCCACCATGTAAACGCGTTTTCAAGATTCCAGACCCGCAACATCTCATCTTTCCCGCCAGCCACGACTAATTTCTCATTACCACAGACGCGATCGAAGAGGCAAGAAGTCCAATATTTCTCTTCGAATAGTTGACTTGAAGTGAACATATTTGAACTCGGTAAATAGCAAATCAAAGGGGCATTCGAACATATATAGCGATCGAGAAGATAAAATCAAAGCTGTCATTATTCATCAGCCAGTCATCAAGAGAGAAAGTCATCTCAGGCCTCAAAATTAGTATACTATGACGGTTCGCTCTGCTCCATGTTAATTTATTAATGTAAGAATTAATCCGAAGCAAGATTTACGGCTACAGGATACTGTAATGTCTTTGACTCCTTATGATGAAGTTATCGTGGTGCTGTTTCATCACCGCCAGTGTAGTGTTGCGGCCTCAACTCCGACACTGGGCCACGGGGGGTGGCCCCGCTAGCCGTCGACGGCCTAGCGGCGGGAGGATTTCTCTGGACCTGATGACTCAGAGAATGATG
>JAABUO010004485.1_pt1 | contig 16456 bp, 17 predicted proteins | sample 5559291 | NCBI WGS metagenome assembly JAABUO01 (sample SAMN10711878, study PRJNA513372) | rock metagenome | isolation source: Antarctica rocks | place: Antarctica: Victoria Land, Finger Mt sud
TTGATTGAGCGGGTGCCGGGGGGTGCGTGGGTGTACGGGGACAAGGGATACAACAGTGGCGATGACGAGGCGACGCTGGCAGGGGAGACGGGAGTGCGGTTGGTACCGATCCGCAAGGCGAACATGGCACCGAACCCGATCGACGAGCGGGTGGGGCTACGGGCACACCGGAAGAAGATCGAAGGGGTGAACAGCCAACTGGAAGCGTGGGGAGTGCAGCGGTTACACGCCCGGACGAACGCAGGGTTCATGCTCAAGATCTGGGCATCGCTGCTTGCCCTCCTCTGCATGAACGCCTGCTAGCAATCACGGTATTATATATCCTCCATCTGTCAGGATAGAGTCTATAGGGTTGAGGAGCAGCTGTCAAGAAAGAGAAATAATGATCCTATGCTGACGCGAGACGGTGTACATGCCTGACATCAGGCTGGGGTACACCCTAAGCGGACATACCGCCGTGTTCCCCGTCGCGTTCCTTCGCGTCGCGGCCTGAAGCGGACGATTTTTTCCCGTTTCGTGACGGGACCCTAATCGGCACGGCGAAACTGGTACTTCACTTCGCTAGGATTTCAAGCCCTCCGCCATATTGAAATCTGCACGTGCACGCTCATCTTGCTTGAGGTTACGGTAGGCGGTGCTGCGACCGAGAAAGGCATCCGAATAGTCCGGCTTGAGACGGATCGCCGCATTGAAGTCGGGAATCGCCTGTTCACATCGCTTGAGGTGGAGATAGGCAATACCGCGATTATAATGCGCCATCGCATCGTCGGGCCTGAGACGAATCGCTACAGTGTAATCGGCAATCGCCAGCTCATGTTGTGTCAGCGCATCATAGACAGCACCACGACCAAAGAAAGCGTCTGGGTAGTCGGGCTTAAGGCGGATCGCTTCATCGAAGTCCGCAATCGCCCGTTCATGCTGTTTGAGGTTGAGATAGGCAACGCCGCGATCGTAATACATCGGTGGATAGTCCGGCTTAAGGCGGATCGCTTCATCGAAGTCCGCAATCGCCCGTTCATATTGTTTGAGGTGGTAGTAGACGATACCGCGACTGTGGTATGTAGCGGCGTCATCAGGCTTGAGACGGAGTGCCTTATCGAATTCGGCAATTGCTCGTTCATACTGCCCGGCGTTGCGGTAACTAATGCCGCGACTTTGATAAGCATCCGGATTATTGGGCTTTAGACGGATCCCCTCGTCGAAATCGGCAAGTGCTGACTCATCTTGCGCGATAACACGGTAGGCAATGCCACGATTGAGATACGCATCCGGATAGTCGGGTTTGAGGCGGATTGCCTCGCCGAAATCAGCAATCGCCCGTTCATGTTGCGTGAGATTGCGGTAGGTAACCCCGCGATTGTAGTACGCATCCGCATAGTCGGGCTTGAGGCGGATTGCCTCGTTGAAATCGGTAATCGCCTGCTCATATTGCGTAAGCTCGTTATAGGCACCGCCCCGACCCACATACGCAGCCGCATGGTGGGGATTGAGAAGGATCGCGCCATTCAAGTCTGCGAGTGCCTGTTCATGTTTCCCGCCGCCGAGGTAGCAAATACCGCGCCAATAATACGCCTCCGCATTGTTGGGATTGCGGCGAATCTCCTCATCAAGCTGCGGGAGGTACTGCTGATATTCATCGCGCATGTCGTTCCCCAATCATTCTTCTCCGATGCAGCCGGCAACGTGGCATATGACTAATAGCATGTCCCGCAAACGACTTCAAGGGCTCGTTTGCGGGACATAGCCGATTCCGTAGCACTAGGTCATGACGAAACGGTTACCCCTGAAGTAACCAATGTTACTTTGATGGAAACAGCGATCTTCCGCACTCTATACAGCCACCAGCGACATCGCCAATTCCGCCTGGGAAACCTTTACCAACGCCTGTGTGGATATCATCTATCCCGATCACAAGACCGGGCACATCAATCCCGCCAATTATTCTTCCCATCATCCGTCCTACGGCACCTGGAGGGGGCAAGTTTATACCCATTCCCTCAAGATCACCGCTGTCAATTTTCGGCATGCCACCAGTTGGGATAGGCGAAATCGGCTCTGGCGGTGTCAGTGCCGGCGGCGGACCGGAACTGCCACCACCGCCACCGTCGTCAAATGCCTTGACCTTCCCGTCGGCACTACTACTTGCGGTTCCGCCCCCATCCGCCAGAGGGGTCTCGGGTGGGTCTCCATCCCTCAGGCCAGACGGATCGGTGAAGTTGACCGGATTGCCGCTTGCATAGGCATACCCACCGCCAAGCGGATCAAGCTGCGTGAACCGTCCTAGGCTCGAATCGTAGAACCGCTGCCCCAACTTCACCAGTTTGGTCGTCCCGTCGTAGTATCCCCCCGTGTATTGCCACGGATTCGTCACGCTGTTCGTCCCGCCTGGTGTCACGTTACCATAGGGATCGTAACTGTAGGTGTCCTGCACCGTCGCGCTCGTGTCAATCAGCGCCACCACTGATCCCAAACCATCGAACAGGTAGTAGTACGGCGTCGTTGTCCCGCCGCTCACGATCCGCTCGTCTACCAGCCGCCCACCCGGTGTGCGCGTGTAGTACGTCGTCATTCCCCCATTCGTCTCGCTGCCGATCCCCAGGCCGTCGTTCTTGTAGGTCACCGCCCCCGCCGTCACCCACTGCACCTGGCTGTCCCCGGCATAGGTCATCGTGAACGCCGAACCACCCGGCGGCGTGATGCTCAGCGTCTGGTTCTTAGTGTTGTAGAGGAGCGTCCCTGATGTCCCGCTCTGCTGGTTGCCGTTGCTGTCGTAGGTGAAGGCGGTCGTCCCCAGCGCCGTCAGCTGGTTGGCGGTGTTGTAACTTGGCGTCCCCGTGAAGAGGCTCGTCCCGTTCAAGGTCGCCGCCGTCATGTTGCTGTTGTTGTCATACCCGTAGGCGTAGCTCGATCCGCTCTTCGCTGCTGACAGCAGGCGGCTGAAGAAGTCATACCCATAGGTCGTCGTCGCGTTCGTTACGCCATCGGTGACCGCCGAGCGCAGGGCGATGTCCCCGCCCATCGCATTGGCGTAGGCATAGGTGAAACTGGTCAGCGGCGTGTTCGTCCCCGCCTTCGTCGCGATCACCGACTTGAGCGCGCCGTTGTTGAAGTAGACCTGACTGATCGTCACGACCGGGTTCGTCGGGTAGACGGTGCTCGTGCGCCGATTGTTGGCGTCGTAGGCGAAGGTCGTGCATTTGCTCGCTGGCGTCGTGCAACTACCGCCCGGCTCCGCGAGCGAGGTGAGGTTGTTCACTGCGTCGTAGCCGTAGGTCACGGTGCCGCCCGCATCAACGAGGGTCAACACGTTGCTAACACTGTCGTAGGTGTAGGTGACGCTGGCGCTCCCCGCCCCCGGCAACGTCTTCGTCAGTTGATGGTTCTGCTTGTCGTAGGTGAAGGCCGTCGTCCCTGTCGCATCAATCAGGCTCGTCAGGTTGCCGTTGTTATCGTAGGCCGCATCCGTGCAGGTGGTCCGGCTGCCGCAGGCGGTATCGCCGTTGTACGTGATCCGCGTAATCCGGTTCAGGTTGTCATAGGTGAAGGTCGTCGTCTTGCCATTGCCGTCCACCGTCGAACTCACCCGGCTGAGACTGTCGAGGTTGATCGTCAGCGCGCCAAGCGGGGAAGGCGGCGTTGCCACTACCTTCGTGAAGTGCGTGCCCGCCGCGTGGCTGTTCGGGGTGTAGGCGTAGGTCGTCGGGTTCTGCGTCGCCATCGCGTCCTTGGTCCATTGCAGCGTCCCGTCACTGTTGTACAGCGCGTCAACGTGGATGCTGTTGCCCATCACCTGCGTGGGGTTGCCGTTGCTGTCGTAGGTGTAGTGCAGCTGGCTGCCCTGCGCGTCCGTGCCTCGGTCGGGCAGATACGGGTGTCCCGTCGTCGCGTAGGTGCCGCTCGTGCTCATCGCCGCGCCGCTCCTGTTGGCGGCCCACTGTGTTTTGGTCAGACTCTCATTCGTGTTCGCGCCCCAGATCATCGTCGTCACGTTCCCCGGCGTCAGCGCATCAGTGGCAGTCAGCACGTTGTTGTCGGCGTTGAAGGTCGCCGCCTGCGTGTGCGAGAGGGCGTCCTGCACGCTCGTCACCATCGCCTGGCTGTTGTAGGTGTAGGTCGTGGTGTGGTTGTTCGCGTCGTTGACGACCGTGTTGCCGACGTTATAGGTGAAGGTCGTCGTCCCCCCACTCCCGTCCCATTATTCGTCACCCGCACGACTGTCTTCACTCGCCCGACCGTGTCGTAGGTGAACTTGGTGAGGTTGCCGACCGGATCGGTGATCTGGTTCAGGACGTTGCCGGTGTAGGCATAATAGGTGATCTTGCCCGCCGGGTCGGTGTAACTCGTCAGGTGGTTATTGCCGTCATAGCCGTACTGGTACGTCCGGCTCGCCGAGTCGGTGATCTTGGTGAGGAAGAAGGTCGCGTTGTGCGTGTAGGTCACACTCCGCCCTTGCGTGTCGCTGATCGCGGTGAGCGCCCCGTTGCTATCGTAGCTGTACGAGAGCGCGTTGCCGTTCGTGTCCTTGGACGTCAGAAGGAACCGCCCGGTCGTGTCGAAGTTGTACGTCGCATTACTCTTGTGGAAGGTCACCGTGAAGGTGGCATCCCCGTTCTTGACGAGCGTCGCGTCCATACCGGGTGGCGCGGTGTACGAGCCATCACCGTTCTGATGGAAGGAGTAGTATTCGCCCGTCGGACCGAGCATGATGATTGTCCCATCAATCGGGCCGATGTACAGTTGGATGTCGTACCCCTGATTCGTCTGCCAGCCGTAGCCCAGTTCGTCGGCGTAATCCGTCAAGCCATTGAAGTAGCGGTCAATATTCAGGTTGAGGCCCGTCCCCGCCACTTGGAGATCGTGGTTATGCACGACGAGATTGCCGGTGACGGTATTCACCTGCAGGTCCATCCGGTCAGAGAGTCCCTGCCCAAGCAGTGAATAGAAGCGCTGCTCGCCCAGCTGGGCGTGGTACTGGATCGTCAGATAGGGCCAGAGGGTGGCATTGGTCGCGCGCGAGGAGTCGAAGGAGAAGACGTTGTTCACATTCTCGGTCGGCTCCTTGACGATCACGCCGTTGTTGGTCGTCGTACCATTGACCCACCCCTGCGCTGTCGTCGTCACCGGGAAGTACCAGTACTGGCTGATCGCTCCCGCCGTGTTGGTGTAGAGGGCGCTCCCGCCGACATCGCCCCCGGCGGCCGTCCAGGAGTGCGTGCCATCATACGTATTCCACGTCGCGCCGCTCGTCCAGGTGCGGGAGAGCGGGTAAACCGCGAGCGGCGTCGCGTTGCTCGTCGTGCTACTCGCCTGGTGCAGGCCGACCTCGGCGTAGAGCACCTGCGCCGTCGTCGGGATCACATTGCCCAGGTTGAACTGCAAGAGGGAACGGCTCGCATTCGTGCCATCCCAGCCGACCGTGTCCGTCGTGCCACCGCAGGCGTTAGTCGTTGGGGTGGCGGCGCTGATCGGGCAGTCCACGTTGTTGCTCGTACTATCGAGGCCGTTCGAGCCGGTGAAGGCGACCGTCGGGTCCATGACGACCGGATACTGCCGCGCGGCAGCGCCGAGCCAGGTGGCGTCCGCGTCCAGCGTCACCGTCTGCCCACCGGCATCCTGCCCCAGTTTGAGCGAGACGGCGGCGGAGTGCGCCCCCGCTGCGTCGTCCATGAAGGGCGGCACGAAGACAAATTGCACCTTTCCTGTGCCGTCCACAAAGTCAATCCCCGCCCCATTCGCTTTCGCCGTCAAGCCGCCGCCGACCGTCAGGTGGTAGACGAAGGTGTGCGGCGCGCTCGCGCTGGTGAGCGTGAGCGTCTCTTTGACCGCATCGTTGTGCGCGCTGTAGGCAAGGGTCACACCCGGCAGAGCGCCAGCAAAGGTCTTCGTGTCATTACAGACCGTGCCACTCCCCTTCGCGCCAACGAGCGTCATCTCGACCGATGCGCCACCGAATGCGACGCGCACGGGAGCGCTGCCCAGATCGGCGGGCAGGGTGACGGTATAGCGGTTGGCTTTGTTCGTGGCGGCACCACCGTTGGCGACGAGGGCATTATCAATCGGCTGCCAGACGCCCTTCGCGTCCTGGAAGTTGAGCGAGCCGGGCGCGACGACGAGGGTGGTGCCGGGACTGCTCTGCGCCCCCTTCGTGTGCGCCGCCGGTTTCGGGGCGAAGGTGCGTGAGGTGCGCGTGCGTAGCGATACGACCTCGGCGCCCTTGCCCTCGGCGACGGTAAGCGGCGTCTTGGCGGATGCCGCTTGATTCGCCGTGCATGCCTGCGGTGCGGCCGCGGGAGCGGCAGGAGAGGAGGGGATCGGAGCCGTCGTCGCTGGCGCGGTTGCGGTGGTCGTGGCGGTTGGAGCGACCGGAGCGGTTGGGTCGGCAATCGGCGGTACGCCGCGCGTCCCGGTGGGCGTCGTTTCATTTGGGGCGGTGACGGGTGGCGGAACGCCGCGTGCGGGTGCCGACGTGCCAGTAGCGGTCTTGGTCGGGGTTGCCGAGCCTGCGGGAGCGCTCGGTGTCGGCGTTTGCGCCTGGACAAGCGAGGTGGCGAGCGAGAGCAGCAAGAACGAAACGACGAGTAAGACCGTCATGAAGCGCTTCATCGGTGACCCCTTCCCCTGTGGCAGTGTATCCCCCTCCGGGATGCGTCTGTGTGCCCAGTTCCCTGACCCATGCATGCGTCGTTCTGCGGCGTGTTGCCCCGTACCTCCCGCGAGAGAGACGTATCCACGAAATACCCTCGGCATCAATGGATTGCGGTTCGCTCTGTCCCGTGTCTCTCGACTCTGGGGCATGATGAACCAGAGTGCAAGAGTGGCAATGAGGTAAATTCTGAGGCAGATTTGCGGTAGATCGTGCGGTAGATGCGAGTGCTGGTGAGGTAGACGCCGCCTACCTCACGACAACTCGCCGCGTTCGCGGGCACGGTGGATCGCCTCCTCGCGCGTGTGCGCACCGAGCCGCTGGTTGATGTCCCGCAAAGGCGACCGCACCGTCTGCGGGCTTAACGAGAGGCGCTCGGCGATTGCATCGGTGTGCAACCCATCCGCGACGAGGCGCAGCACGGCGCGCTGCTGCGGCGTGAGGGGCGAGGGCGATGACACCGGCAGCGCACCGGGCGAGGTCATTGATCGGAGGATGTCAGTCCCCGGCATATCCACAGCGACGAGGTGCGGGAGAGGTATAAGGGAGAGGCGGGAAATGACAACGGCACTGCAGATGGCCAGGAAGCCGCCGAGCCAGATCGCCACGTCGTCCCGATAGGCGCACGCGTGCAGCCCCAGCACCACGACATACAGAATAAGCACGAGCGTGACCGTCGCGATGCCGACCACGGCGAACGCCCGATTCTCCATCCGCAGCCGATGGGCCGCCTCGAGGAGGAGAAGCAGCAACACCACTTGGACTGGATGGCTCCCCCGTCGCAGCATCGGCCAGAGGCCGACGAGCAAGAGCGCAATATCGAGCACAAACAAGGCGCGCCCGGCCCGGCGCAGTTGCGGGAGCGTGCCCCTGTGCATGAGGGGGATACGCAGGAGGTTGTGGACGAGGTAGCCGCCCAGCGCGACCAAGGAAAGCCAGAGGGGTACCGCCCGCACCGCGAGCGTGAGGATGAGGAGGATGACCAGGAACGGCCAGCGCTTGCGGAAGATGTAGGCTTCCAGCATGCGACGGCGGGCCACCTCGTCGGGATCGGCAAGCACAGTCGTGTAGGGGAGCCGCATCGCACCCAACTAGCGGTAGTTTGTTGACGTAAGCACAAGGCAGTGGGAAAGTGTGGGCAGGAGGTGTCCGATGACCACCCGCTTGCCCGTTTCCCCTGCCCCCGGCCCGCTCGAAGCCTTCGCCCAGCACTTCGATCCCCTCTTCAGTCAACGCAGCCAGCGCCAAGCATTCCGTGAGTGCCTCGCCGCGCTCCTCTTGCCTGCCGAACGCAACAAGACGCTCACCACCCTGGCAAACACCGAGCCAATCGTCGGTGCGCAGGCCGCTCCCGCTCAACGCTTGCAATGGTTCCTCTCCGAGTCCACCTGGGATGCTGACGCCGTCAATGCCTGTCGCCTTGCCACATTGCGGACGCTCCCCGCGACGGCTCCGGACGCCAATGGCGCGCTGGTGATCGACGAGACGGGCGATCGCAAGGACGGCACACACACGGCACAGGTCGGGCGGCAATACCTCGGCAGCATCGGCAAGATCGACAACGGCGTCGTCTCGGTCGGCGCGCTCTGGGCGGATGAACAAGTCTATTATCCGCTCGATGTCGAGCCGTACACCCCGGCCCACTGGTTTGCGCGTGGGAAGAACGATCCGGCGTTCCGCACCAAGCCACAGATTGCGCTGGCGTTGGTGCGACAGGCGGTCGCAGCAGGCACCCCGTTTCGCGCGGTGGTTGCAGACTGCTTCTCCGGTGAACACGATGCCTTCCGCTTGGGTCTGCACCAGCGGAACATTGGCTACGTGCTCGCCCTGCAACCTTCGCACGCCTGGCGGCATCCAATGGAGACGATTGGTTCGCTGGCGGAGGTGGCGGACGCGGCGCCGTGGGACGGTGCTGACCATCCGGGCGAGTGGACACCGGTGACGCGCACCTTTCGGGACAGGCACACCGAGACGTGGTGGGCATTGGAGGTGATCGCCGGTCCGTATGGGCCAGCGAAAGCGACGCGGGCCGTCGTCGCGACGACCGATCCGGCGACGTTGCCAGCCCTCTCCACCTGGTATCTGGTCACGAATCTGCCCGCGCCGCACCCGCCGCCGCAGGAAACGTTGCATCCTGCCGCCGACCTTGCCGAGGTCGTCCGGTTGTACGGCTTACGCAACTGGGTGGAGCAGCGTGACAAGCAAGTCAAGCAGGCCTTGGGCTGGGCACAGTATCAGGTGCGCAGCGACCGGGCGATCCGCCGCCACTGGCAGTTGGTGTGCTGTGCCTTCTCCTTCTGCTGGTGGGCAGCAGGGCAGAGCGGGGTGGCAATGACCACCGGGGAACAGGGCGAGGATGCGGTGGAGCGCGCGATCCCTGCACCCGATCCGGTGGCGGGGCGGGGAGAAAATGGGGGAGCGACCGCGCGGGGTGCGCCTGCGGCTCTCATGGCCAGAGGCGGTGCGGGCAGTGCGGGCGTGGTTGGAGCCGTGGACGCTGCTCAGACGCTGGTGGCAGGCAGGGAGCGATTTGCCCCCGCCGCCTGCCGTGCGCGCGTTGCTTGCGTGGCTATGGGAGGGGCATCCGCTTGATTGCTATGCCCGCTGACAACAAACTACCGTTAGGAAGATCAGGCGCGAACCGCGACGAAGCGCCTCGGAAGCGAGAACGCATAAGCCCTGCGCAGTACCGAGGGTGCTTCTGCACATAAGGCGACCGCGTGTTGACGCAGCGGGGGGCGTAGATGAGAATGACGATAGACGTGTAGACAGAACGGGGGTTTCGCCATGAGTACCACGGTCCGGGTTTCCGACGACGATCATGCGCTCCTGATGGCGCTCGCCAAGCAGCGGGGCGTCAAGGCGGCGGCGCTCCTGCACCGCCTGCTCCTGACGGAGCGCGAGCGGGCCGCGTGGGAAGGGTTCGCCGAGCAGGTAGCGGCAATGGTGGCGGACCCCGCCTATCGTGCGGAGAACGCACTCTTCGATCAGGCGAGTGGCGATGGCCTCGCGGCGATCCCGTATGCGGAGGACGCCGCCGATGTCCGCTAACCGCCCCAAGCCCGCCCTCAGCCGAGGTGAGGTGTGGGAGGTGGATTTCGGCACGCCCGCAGGGGCGGTCGCCGGCGATCCCCTCGGGAGCGAGCAGGGCGGGATGCGACCGGCGGTCATTCTCTCTGATGATCGGCTGAACGCGAGCGCGCTTCCCCTAGTCACCGTCGTTCCCTGCACCACCAGTGTGCGCGGGTTGCCGACGCGGGCACGGCTCGATCCGCCAGAGGGCGGCCTGAGCGCACCGAGCGAGGCGGTGGGCGAGCAGATTCGCACCGTCGCGGTGCAACGGCTGGTCCGGCGGCGCGGACAGCTGACCCGCCAGGGCATGGCTGCGGTGGAGATGGCGGTGCGCCGCACGCTGGCGCTGCCGTGAACCACCGTGAGGACGCGGATGCCCGCGTCGCCATCGCAGCGGGTGAGGCATCGGTGCATCCAGCGGCGGATCAGGTCCGTCCCGTGTTTGAGGCTGGTCAGTCCCATCCAGCGTGGTGACGATAACGGGGACGGCCCGGTACCGCAGGCCGTCGCAACACCCCGATGCACGCGATGGAGTTGACCCGCTTTCGTGGCTCTTCCGAGATTTGCGTGATGGGAGGAACCGGTTCCATTACGCAGTGGCACGAGAATCGGCTTTTCCGGCTCGATTGCACGGTGCGTCTCGCTCTGGAAGCCGTTTCCCCGTGCGATGCCGAGTTATGTCGGCAAAACTGCTTCACACAAATCTCGGAAGAGCCACGAAACCGGGGTAACTCTAGGATGTAGCGGCGTCGCTGAGTTCATCAAGATGGTCGGTCGTGGCTTGTGGACGGATGAGGAGATGAATGGCAGCCAGTGGCAGGCGCACAACGAGACAGTTTCCAAGCAGAGGCAGCGGTGACGTGGAGAGAGTGAGCCGCCGACCGCCCCTGAGGTGGCTGTCGAGGATGCGCGACCTGCGCCGGGCGACGGCTCACTCTCTCATCCTAGCGGGGCGGCGATACGGTTCCACGGCTCGCGTGTGAACGCGCGTTGGGTGTACGGAGCGAGAACTGAGTAGCGATGACCGCAGCAGACGTGACCGATTTCTTCCTCACTCTGTGTGAGCGGGCCGATAACAACGTCAATGTGGCTGTTGACGCCCTCGCCGCTGGCAAGGCAGTCGGTATCCATGCGCCGACCGTCTTCGCGCACGTGAACGAGTTGAAGGTGCGTGGCTGGATCGAGGACGCCCCGCCGAGCCCCATGGGTGGGTTGCATGTGCATCTCAGCGTGGCGGGGGCGAGCAGGAGCGCGAGCGAACGGTTGCGCCGTTCTCGCAGCGCAGGGAGGGGTGCGGCCGATGAAAGAGGGCGGGGATGAACGTCAGCCAATGGCAGGCAGAGGAAAGGAGACTGGGGATGGCACTGAGCGACGAGCAGCAGGCGGAGATTCATCGCGTTATTGAGGCGCAAGTGATGAAGCAACTTCAACCAATCCTGGATCGGCTCACGAAACTGGAAACGGAGAAGGCGGGGAAGACCGACCCACCGGATGAGACACGGCGTGACAAGCAGGTGTAAGGGAATGCTGAAGCGGCAAGACTGGGGAGTGTAGGGAGCCAGGATGCGAAGGCAGGGAAGATGCGAACAGCACACCATCCGTATGCGAGCAGTGACCTGTGCGTTCCCGCCGGAGTGGGTGGACACGCTCGACGCCGTCGCCAATGAACGCAGCATCAGTCGTCAGGAGCTGGTGCGCGAAATGGTCGGTACGTGGATCAAGGAGCAGACGGTGATGCCGCCGGAGCCGGAAGAACACGCGCAGGATGGACGGTGACGGGCGGCGACACGGAGAAGAGAGAGGCGAGGACCAACACCGAAGCCCTTGCCCTCGAACCGGGCGACCGCATCCAGCTCCGACCGCAGCCGACCTGGGCCACCAACCCGCCGGGCCGCACGCGCTACACCGTCGCCAATGCTGCCCAGAGGGCGCCCGATTTCCGCGCGGGGTATTCGGAGGTGCGCATCGTCAGCGTCGAGGGCTTCCGGTTCTCCCCGTGGGAAGTCGAGGCGGTGGAAAGGGAGCGCCGACCGTGACGTGGTATAACACTGGCCATTGGACGTTTCACCGAAAGGATCACCGCGATGTCCTCGATCTTCGCCGTCAACAATCGCCGCTTCGACCCGCTGGGCGACCGATCGGTGCCGGGGATCGCCCCCGCCCGCCCGGCCTACAGCCACGCATCGCAGGGAGTGACCTACACCCTCGAACCGTCCGCATCGGGCGGCTACCTGATGACCAGTACCACGGACGAAGCGGCGGTCGAGGTGCTTGATGTGGATCACGGGGCGCGGCTGATCGACGAGATCGAGGGTGCCGCCGGCGCGAATCATGACGCGCGCCGCGCGGGAGACAATCTGACGCGCGGGGAAAGCGCGCGGCAGATGCCTCCAGGGCAGCCTCTCGACATCGCCAAGGACACGAAGCCCGTTGAACGCGAGATGGCACCCACTCGGCCATTGCACCCGGCGATGGAGGAGCAGCTGGGAACCGAGGCGGCGGAGGGAGACGCGATGGCGCACCGGGCCGGAGAACCGGAGGCGGGGCAGCAGGACTGGCTGGCCGCGGACGAAGTGGCGATGCTCCACGTCTCTGGGCAAGCGACGCCAACGCCGCAGGGACTGCATGAACACACCGTGCGCCGAAGGGACGCTGCGGGCGAGGAGGAGCACGGGCGCTGGGTGCAGGGACGGATCAGGCGGTGGGGTATGCTCGCGGTGGCGGCGACGGCGGTAGCAGGGGGCGCCGTCGCCACACTAAGGGTGCGCGGCAGGAGGGGAAACGACAACCGTGACGTGATGGAAGGAGAACGACAAATGGCCGCAAGGACCGCGCATGCACCGGGACCGAATCCCTGCCTCGAATGCGGCGGTGCCCGCGTCGCCGCCGATGCGTATTCCGGCATGCAGCTCGTCGCGTCGGGATCACACCAGTCGTCGGAGTTGCGGGCGCTGGTGTGCGTCAGCTGTGGTCACGCGACGTTCTACGCGAAGGAACCGGAGCGCATGATCCGACGTGAATCGTGATGTGGCGTAAAGGGAGAGGGAGCAAAGGAGACAAACCATGGCCGGTGCGACGTTCGACGGACTGAAGCATGCCGTCGTGACCAAAGCGGAAGAGACCGGGACGCTGCCATCGACGGTCACGGTCAAGGGCATGCCGTACACGCTCCAGGTGCCGGTGGAAACGAAGGTGCGCTTGCTGCAAGTGGTGAAGAACCCGGTGCGCTTCGAGGAGGCGCTCGATCGGGTGACGTTTGTCGGCACGGACGGCGCCACAGTGCATGCCTGATCTCGATATCTCGATGCATACACGCGGGTCGCAGGCGAATGTGTCACTCGATGCCAATAATATCACGAACATCAGGCGCGGGCGGTTCCGATCTGTTCCTGCTGCTGGGACGCGCTGCGGCGAGATGTCAGGGTGGGGTGTACCCCAGCTTGTGACGAGGTTTCCTTCCCTCCCGTTTCCCTAGAGAGGGAGCGCCCCATAATCACCCGCGCTATCAGGCCCAAGACCCCCGTGCTGGAGACGGACGGGAGAGTTGCTTGCGGGGTGCCAAAGCAACCCGGACGGGGCCGTGGCATTCTGGTTACAAGCCAGACTGTTATTAGCCGTGGGATCCAGTGAGATCCAGCTCACCGTCTTGCCTATCATGGCAGCCGGGGCATGGTTGATTCCCTCATCCAGAAGGAGGCACTGGCATGTCGCTGAAGTATATGAAGGAGGCCGTCGCGGTGGGCGACAACGAAGCGCTCATCCGCTATGTGCGGCTGCACCTGGGTGATGGCAACGAGGAGCAGGGGCGCAGGGAAATCGACAAAGCCTGGGTAGAGGCCCTCAAGCCCCTACTGGACGTGCCGCCCGTCGACCGCGAGTTCATCCAGGACACCCTTGTCACGAAGGACCCCGCTACCCTGGCGCACCTGTTCTTCAACCTGCACTTTTACCTTGTGAACCAATCGGGAGAGTGGATACATGACGGAAACCTCTAGGCAGCTGCGGTCCGGCCTCTGGGAGACAATCAACGAGCGCTATCCTGGCTCGATGATCGACAAGTCTGACTCCGTGCCGCTGGCGAGGCTCAGCCGCCCGCTGTCTGCGGCCCAGCTGGCGTTCGTCAGTTCGGCGGGCGTACAGCCTCATGGCACGATGCCCTTCGACGTGGTGCATCCGGTAGGTGATTACAGCTACCGGTTGGTGCCCTCGCGCTCGAAGCCTTCTGACCTGGAGATCCACCAGCTGAAGTACCCCACCTCGGGCGCCAACCGCGACCTGAACGTCATCTACCCAATCGAACGCCTACAGGAGCTGGCCGACGAAGGAGTGGTGGGAGGCCTCACCGCGAACTTCATCTCCTTCATCGGCTACAACATGGACCCGGACCGGCTGGAGCACACCTTGGCCGAGGACATCGCTGAGGCGATCGTCCGGGAGGGAGCGGACGCCGTCCTGCTTGCTCCTGCCTGACCGATATGACATCAGTCAGTCGCGCTCGTGCAGCGCGCTATCGAGCAAAGAGGCGTCCCCACCGTCTCCATCACCGTTGCCCGCGATATCACGGAGCACGCTAAGCCGCCCCGAGCGGTGTTCGTGCCCTTTATGATGGGTCACCACTTTGGCGTCCCCTTCCACTCCGAGCTGCAGCGAAGGATCGTCCTCGAGGCTTTGGGCAGATTGGAGCAGGCGGAGGCAAGCGGCGACATACACGACCTGCCGATGACATGGGCCCAGGCCCGGCGAGAGGGCATCGGGATAGAGCGCTCGATGGGATTGCTCCCATAGCCAGGCACGGCATGACAGACCTGTGGAGTCATGAAGGACTACGGGGGCGATCGGCGAAACGTCGATTAAAGTACGCTAAGCCGACACCGGCAGTTCCCGGCACTGTTGGGCTCTTCACTGATGCGCAGTGCGCATCGGCGGCTAGCGACGTGCTCATTGCCGCAGTCGGCCCCTGCATCCGATGCTTTTCGGCCGCATGCCCGCGCCTCCACGGCGCGATCGGTTGTCCATCCTGATCCCGTCGCCCATTCTCCGCCGAGTACCGGCGCACGGCACCCTCACCGCCGCAGGAGTCGGCTCGTCAGCGCGCCGAGCGCCAATCCCCAGAAGGGAGCGCCGATGCCGAGGAGGTGGATGTCCGCGGCGGTCAGCAGGAGCGCGAAGAGCGCGCCTGTCCGCTCGTCCGGCTCCGCCAGCGCCCCCGTCAGCGAGGAAAGGAGCGCCGGCGTCATCGCCAAGCCGGCGACGGCCGCCACCAGTGCCGGGGGGAACCGAGCGAACAGCGTCGCCGCCGTCGCCCCGAAGGTGCCGAAGAGGAGAAACCAGAGGGCCGCCGCCACCCCGGCGCCGTAGCGGCGGTCAGGATCGGGATCAGCCTCCGGGCCGGCGCAGATCGCCCCCATCAGCGCCGCCAGGTTCAGCCCGTGCCCGCCCAGGGGCGCGGTGAGTACCGAGCCGACGCCCGTCACCAGCACCGCCCCGTCCACCGGCGGGTCGTACCCCGCAGCCCGCAGCACCGCGATCCCCAGCGCGTCCTGCGAGGCGACAGCGAGCACGAAGAGCGGCAACCCGAGGCCGAGCAGCGCGTCCACGCTGAACGCGGGCCAGACCCAGCGCGGCCGGGCCAGCTCGAGGGTCAGGCCGTGCAGGTGGAGATCGCGGGTGAGGGCGGCGATGAGCAGTCCGGCGGCGAGCGCACCGACCGTCGGCGCGCGGAAGGCCAGCCGCTGGAGCGCGAGGAAGGTGACCAGCATGACGACGACGAGGAGGGGGCGCTGGGGGAGCGCGGCGAAGAGCCCGATCCCGAAGCGCAGGAGCACGCCCGTCAGCATCCCCAGCACGACCGGCCCCGGCACGAGGGCGACCAGCCGCCGGACCAGCCCCGACCAGCCGAGCAGGGCGGCGGCGAGGCCGGCGGCGAGGTAGGCGCCGACCGCCGCCGGGAAGGGATAGTGCGCCAGCCCGCCGACGAGCAGCGCGCTCCCCGCCACCGACCACGCCACCACGATCGGCTGGCGGTACCAGAGGCAGAGCGGCAGGGTGGTGAGGCCGCTGCCGACCGTCAGCGCCCCGATCCAAGAGGCGAGCGTCGCGCGATCGAGGCCAGCGTTCTGGGCAGCCTGGAAGACCAGCACCAGCGGGCCTGTATAGGCAATCAGCACGGCCACCAGCCCCGCCAGCCAGGCCGCCGGGGTCAGCGTTCCCGGCAGGTCGTGCAGGTTGCGTCGCAGGCGGCAAGCGGCGCTCACGCGAGCAGGTCTGGGAGACCGGACAGGCCGGAGACGACGACCGCGCCCCCGGCGTCGGGCGGCGCGGGCAGCCCAAGACGGTTGACCCAGACGACCGGCAGCCCCGCCCGCAGCGCGCCGCCGACATCGTGCGCCGACCCGGCGACGAAGAGGACCCGCGCGGGCGGCAGGTCCAACTCGGTCAGGGCCAGGTGGTAAGGGCGCGGGTCGGGCTTATAGGCGCCTGCGCGTTCGGCGCTGACGACGACCGCGAACGGGTTGCCGAGGGCTGCGGCCGCTTGGCGCGCGAGGACCTCCGGGCAGTTCGTCGCGGTCGCCAGGGGCAGGGTGGCCCGCGCTCGCAGACGGGCGAGCATGGCCGGGACCTCCGGGAAGGGTCGCAACTCGCCCCAGCGGGCGAGCAGCTGGTCGGCCAGCTGGCTGGGGAGCCCGATTGCGACCGCCCCCGCCCGCAGCGGCTCCGCGTAGGGCCGATACTCCCCCGATG
>JAABUO010004487.1_pt1 | contig 16451 bp, 13 predicted proteins | sample 5559291 | NCBI WGS metagenome assembly JAABUO01 (sample SAMN10711878, study PRJNA513372) | rock metagenome | isolation source: Antarctica rocks | place: Antarctica: Victoria Land, Finger Mt sud
TGTAAAAGATAATTAATCGCGAAGATTATATTTAATCGCGTTTCGTAAATAATGTATAAAAGCTTTTTAATTAAGCGTTAATATGAAATAATTTATGCTAATTCGCTGTCGTCGTTATTTTTTAACGAAATGTACGATTTAAGAATTATAAGTATGAATATCGTGTTACATATTATTAAGTCTTTATTTTATAATATTTCGCGAATGTACGATGTTTAATTAAGTGTTAATAATCTTTTAATTTTATAACGTATAATTCGTATGTTAATAATCATTCGAGTCTCTTTTAAATCATGCATGTTAAATTTCTCGCAGAGCGTTATCTTTATTTCTTTTATTAAGTTCATTATTATTAATTTAATAAGTAAATCATTTACGTAAATATTAATTATACTGAATCTTAACTCGTACGATGCGTACATAATGCTTTCATCTGTTAGCATAAACTTATAATCTTGTTCTTTTCAGAAAGCGATTAACTCTTTACGATTCGTCATATTAACTTCGTACGATCTTGTTATATATTTACTTCTTCTGAAATTCGCATATAAATTTCTCGTTCTTCTGTCTTTAAATTATTAATTAAATATATTGCTTTAACATTCATTTAATGAAGCTTTAAATTTAATGTAACGATTATAACTAAGAAAATTCTTAATAATTTCTTTCGTACGATTAATGCGAACGTTTTTTTATAATTAATATTTTCTTATTACGAGAATTCTTAAATAATTAAACGAGCTTTGTATTTCATTATTCTTTCATTCTTATTATATTTTAAATTAAACACTTATTTACATTTAATAAGCTTTCGTTCTTCGAGTAATTTATTTAACTTTCATACTTTGTGTGCTTATAAACTTTTTAGTTTAATTTAAATAACATTTCGTTAATCTTTTTTATAAACAGAGTCTTTTAATATCTTTTATAAATCTTTAAATCTTTAACTTTCTCGTACGAAGAACTTAATTTCATCTTTATAAGCTTAGCTCTTTTGTTTAACACATAAATCTTTTCATTAAACAAAACTTTTATATTCGTTAATTTTAATTAATTACGTAAAACTTTTTTATGCTTTATTAATCTCATAAAGTGCGCTGCATTTAGCATGTCGCTCGTTTTTTAAAATTCGTTCATTGTTAATAACTTTTAAGTAACTTTTAATTAATGCGTAAACGAGCTAATTATTTCTTTCATGCGTAACGTTTTTTGCGTGTCATATTTTTTAATATTTTAAGTAACTTTTAATTAATACGTAAACGAGTTAATTATTTCTTTTACATTCAGTTCGTACGAATCTCGTGTAACGCGCAGATTAACATTAAGATGATTATTTCTTATTATTTTATAAGCGAGTAACATTAAGTTAACGAGTTTTACTCGAGCATCTTTTCTTATTAATATTTATAAACTTTACTTTAATATTTAACTTCGTTACTTTAATTCTTAATATTTAATTATTTTTTTTAAAACGTTTTCTGTCTCGTTTAAAAACTTTTAAGCTCGAAAGCTTATTTTAAATACTTTTTTCGTTTCTTAAAATAAATATAATAATCATCTTAATATATACTAACTCGTATAATTTTATTATTTTCTTTTTTATTTATTAAATTTATTTATTAATACGTAATTAATTTTTAAAGCGTAATGTATTTAAGATAATACGATTAATATTCTTAATTTTAATAAAATTAAGAAAAAACTCGTTAAATAAATAAGCGTTAAATTTTAACTTATTAATAATAATTAATAATATTTCATGAATAAATCGCTGTTAAGAACTTTATATTTAATATTTCTTAATAGATTTCGTATAACTTATGAAAATATTAATTCATATACGTTTTATATTTAATTTAATTCGTTTCTTTTTTAAAATGTACATATAAACGACGCTGTTAAATACGCGTAAATGAGTCATGTTTAATTATATACTGTTAATCGTATGATTTAAAAATTTATTTCTTTTTAACATTAATAATAAATTTCTAAGTTCGTTAACGACGTGTATAGCTTCAGCTCAGAATATATTAAATAACTTTGCGTTTAATAATAGCGAGTTTTTTATCGTACGAAGCGTTTTTCAGTTTCGCTCGCTTATTACGTTATGCTTAAAGATGTAAAGCGTTAATTACTTAATAACGATTTCTTTAATCTTGTATTAACGTAATAATGCATAATTAATATACTTTTTCTTTTCATTAACTTTAAAATGTACTAGTCTCTGTTTAATGAGTCGTTTTAATCTTAAAACTTTGTAAATAAATTAATCATAAAAATCTTTCTTGTTCTTTAAAAAATTAATTCATAATTTCTTAATATAATCATTCATTAATATGACTGCGTACGAAAATTTTCTTAATGATACTGAATTATATAATTTTTAAAGATTTAAATATAATCTTTTTAATATTTTAAAAGTCATCTTGTATATGATTAATTCTTACAGAAACTGTCGACCTGACGTTAAAAGAATCTTAATGTATTTCTTAAACAGAGAATTTCATTTCTTCTCAGTCGTTTTTAATGTGCGAACGCGTTTCTAATCGAACTAATTAATGCAGATGATGATAAGATATTTAACTTTAACGTCGTTTTTCTTTCATTAAGCTATTTTATTAATGTTAAGCGCGAGTCTCGCGAATTTATCATTAAGATCTTTTAAAGAAGATGCGTTTAACGCAGAGATGAGAGTCATGATCTTAACGTGAATGAACAAAAAGAATTTAATTACGTAATAAATTTCTTCTGCTTTAAAATGCATCTTAATTAACTTAAATCATTACTGATAATTATCGTTCATTAGAATAAACAGCGATCTTTTACGATTAAAAGTCTCGTTCGTGTTCATAATTGCGATAAAGAAGAATTAGAAAGAAAAAAAAGAAAAAGAAATAATTTTAATGAATCGAAGTGAAAATATGTTATATGTTAATTTATTCTCGTTTCGAGAAAACGTATTTAACTGTCGTATTCTGATTCATTTTCGTGCGAAAAAATCGTATTCAGTTATCGTATACTGATTCATCTTCGTGCGAAAGAATCGTATTCAGTTATCGTACATTAAGATGAGTATTAATAAAGATATTAATAGAAAGCTTTTGCTAACTCGAGCTCATAATCTTTTAAACTGCTTAATGAAATCAGTAAACGAATTATTTAAAAGTTGTACAAAAGAAACGATGCAGCAGAGCTTCTTAAGAAGAACTCTGCTAGCGTACACGCTAGACCTAATCGAATTCCTGTCACACTGCAGTTAATTATCTCTTTAAACATGAGCGTGACATCGCATATCTTAACAATATAAAGTATTTTTTATTTTTTACTATCGCAGTTAACAGATTATTTCACTATTATTTCTTAAGCTTATATATGTCGTTTTCGTTTAATTTAATTATTAAAGAAGATAATAATAGCGTTAACGATAAGAAGAGTAACGTTAATAAAAGCGACGATGAGATAATTAAAAAACTTATTAATATTTAAAAAAGTAAAAATAATATTTAAAAGAACGATACGAAATATTCTTCACATAAATACTCATGAGAAATCTTAATATATACGACAAATCATTATAATATCTCATTTAATTTATAAATAAAAATTTAATTCATGAATAAAGCTTATAATTAATAAGAATTGTGCATTCATTCATGAGTAGAGTAATTTATTAATTATATATTTAATTCATGAATTTTCGTTCGATTTAGAAATGAAAGCATTTTAATGTACGAATGAGTATATTCGTCATTATGATGCATCATATAGCTGATACTCGATAGGCTTTTTAACATATTAGACGCGCTTGTAAGAGACATCGTTAAGTTAACAAAGTTTCTTTCTAAATGATACGAAAGAAGATCTTAACGTTTAATTAAAAGATGTATGCTTTGTATCCGCTATTAATCGTAGAGAAACTCAGTTAATTAAACTGCGCTTACACATTTCTTTGCGAGAATTATCATAGCGAACGTGACTTTCGAAGCGATTATCGTTAAAATTTCGACAAGGTTTCTTTTATAAGCAAATGGGTTCAATGACGCTGATAAAGCTTTTTAATCTCTCAGCGAGAATCTCGCTGAAGGACGAAGGCTCTGATATGTATCAGCTGAGTTTATGATCATGTAAGCACAAGAAGCTTATGAACTAAGGGAGGCCGCACTAAATCTTTATAAAATATTAAATATTAAGATGCTAAATATATCGAGTCGATATTTAAGTTTTAACTATTTTTTGTTCTCTTAAGCAATTAAATTCAGTTAACAATTTATTAATCTGAAAGCTTCAAGATAAGGTACCGGTACATATTACTCCCAATTTGTCTTTTTACGTGCTCATTGCTATTCACCTTAGATTGATGATTGTTTTTCTTGCGTAATTCATTAGAACGGCTGTCCATATCCGGAATTTGACATGAGATATGTAAAAAGACTGTAGATTCCATATCTCGGAATAGTTACTCTGGACCCTGTTTGCCTTTTCTCAATGTCAGCGTAATGACCCCTAAGGGTCGGTGTCCCTCACCTCATAGTCGCAGAACCAAAATTTCACCCCTTCATTCCCACGCGCCACCCCACTCTCATCAGCGTCTCACACCTCTGCTCGGTTGAGTTTCTCACCAGATCCTCATCAATACTAATCTCCCCTCTGGGGTAAAGCACAATAACCGTACTCCCGCCATACGCAAATGCCCCCAAGCACTGCCCTCTCCTCACACTCGCTCCAATCTGATCTACTCCATCCACGTAATTAATCGAACCCACCAACATCGCTCCGACCGCAATAACGGCAATCGGAGAACCAGTTAAAGACCGCTTAAGCAGCATCACTGATCTCTTGTTCTCGCAAAAGACGTCCAGCGCTCCGGGCTCATTGATGGCTTGCGGGTTAACGGTGTAATAAGCGCCGGGGATGTTCCTGATGCCCTCGATCATCCCCGACACGGGCGAGTGCCAGCGATGATAGTCTTGGGGCGCTAAGCGAGCGATGACGATAGAGCCGCCGTCGAATTGAGTGGCTAGGGATTCGTCGCTAAGGAGTCTGGCGAGGGAGAACCCGTAGCCTTTGATCCAGTACTTGGTCGCAAGATCGATGGTCTGGAAGGCCGTGAGGCGGCAGTCGGCGGGGCTAGAAGAAACGAGGTCGTTCGTGGGTTCGTCAGCTGGGCGCGCTTCTTCTTTGATTTCGCGGGCGAAGAACTCGTTAAAGGTGGCATAGGTGGATGGATCAGGCTTTTTAAGCTCAAACAGAGTGTCTCGGAGCTGGAAACTCTCGATGAATTGAGCGATATGCGCTTTGCTTTCTGGAGCATCATACTCTTTGCCCATCTTCTCGCTTTCAGCTTTGAGCAGCTCCATGGTTTTTCTCCAGTGGAGTGCCTTTTCTTGCTCGGATCCGTAATACAGAAGATGCATACCGACGCGGACATAGATACTCATTGGCTCGAAAGCTTTCTCGCCCGTTTTGCGATTAATGACATAGTTTCCCATGTGGTACTTGGTTTCGAAATGCTGGAGTTCTGAGGCGGGGAAGACCTTGGAGAGCCATGTGTGGGAGAGCTCATGATTGGCGGGGAGGTGCAGGTGGGATTTTGAATCTTGGTTCTTGTTTTCGGCTCGAGTGGTGAGCTGATCGAGTGCAGATGCACTGGCGATGAAGCCTTCATCGGTGCGTTCCATTGTATCTCAACTTTTCTACTAGGAATGTTAAGATACTTACGTCATATGCGGCGGGTACCAGGGGTACTTCAAGCTAAATAGACGCTTCCCGAGACTGCAGTTGTTGCCCAATCCACTCTTTTCCAACATCTCAAGATTTTATCTCATCCTCCAAGACCGGGGCTAGATAAGATCGCTCACTTACGCGGTCTTTCCAACGAGGGTAAGTAAGACCATGATATAAATATCGTGGCTTCCCTTTGTTGGAGATGTTCTGCGATCAAGGCCACGAATTTCCTACTTCTCGCTCGTATTGCTTGTTTTCTGGGCTTTGACGCTTAACTTGCTATTTCGATTTGCTGTATATACGAGTACCCATGAACTCACAATGGGCTACTTATCCATCGCCTTTTTCAGCGGAGTTTGCGTCTTGGCAGCATACCTCATCGCCAAAGCACAGAACCGCCGTAGCCTTACTCAATCAAACAGTTGTCAACCCCCATCACAATATCCCCACAAAGATCCCATCCTCGGCCTTGATCTCTTCTTTAAAACAGGGAAATTATTCCAGGAAAATCGATATCTACCAGAACTAGTTCGCCGCTACAACGACCTAGGTAGCACTTTCGAAACGAAGTCCCTAGGCTCATTCACAATCAATTCAATCGAGCCAGAGAATCTCCAGGCCGTATTCTCCTCCAAGTTCACACATTGGGGTGTAGCGCCCATCCGGCTCCCAGCGCAAGATCCATTCTGTGGACATGATTTATTACCACTGATGGACCAGAGTGGGAGCATTCGAGAGCGCTACTCAAACCTAGCTTTAACAAGGCCAATATGACTGATTTTTCCGCTCCGGAAACGAGTTTGAAGCTTCTTATTGAGAGCATTCCAAGAGATGGGTCTGCGGTGGATTTGCAGCCGCTCATGTTCAATCTTGTTAGTACTTGTTCTCAATCATTGCTGCTAGAATCCGGATATTCACTTTAAATACTCTTAGTTCCTCGATACCTCGACATTATGGCTTTTCGGCGAGTCCTTTAATTCTCTGTCCGGAGACACCAATGTCGAGGCAGATCGATTTCTCAAAGCTTTCGAACATGCCATGTTCGGATCAGGATTCCGAATTGCATTGGGGCCGTTCAAATTCCTTCACCACGACCAGAAATGGCATGAATCGTGTAAGTTGACTCATAAATTTGCTGAAAAGTATGTGGACAAAGCCCTCGAATACCGCCGGCAATCTTCGGGTAATGGCATTGAGCCTACTGTGAAGGATCACGACCATAGGCCGCAGCAGATCTTGCTATACTCATTGGCAGACCAGACAGGTGACAGAACGGAGCTTCGTAACCAAATCTTGCAAGCTCTCATGGCTGCTCAAGAAACGACGGCTGTTCTGATAAGCAACGTGTTTTTCCTACTCTCTCGACATCCGGCTGTGTGGCAAAGACTGCGCATGGAAGTCATCAGCCTAGGTGATAGCGAGCTTGATGTAGATCTACTTCAGAATATGAGATACCTCCACAGCGTCTTGTATGAGAGTAAGTCATTTCAAAAAAGTATAGTAGATATAGAGAGCTGCTGACCACTGCTAGTAGCTCTCCGCCTCTATCCCGTCTTCCCCCAAATGACTCGCGTCGCCCTCACCAACACAACTCTCCCTGTCGGAGGCGGTCCAGCCGGAACTTCCCCCATTTACACTCCCGCTGGGACACTGTTCGACACCTGCTGGTATGCCCTCCAGCGTCTTCCTTCGATATGGGGCCCCGATGCGGAAGTCTTCAATCCGGATCGCTGGGCTATATTCAAACCAAAGACTTGGGAATACGTGCCTTTTGGAGGTGGGCCGCGCGGTTGCGCGGGACAGGTCAAGGCGCTGACCGAGGTTTCATATGTTGTTGTGCGAATGTTGCAGGAGTTTCGGGGGATCGAGAGTCGCGACGAGAGAGATTGGGTTGGGAAAGTTCAGCTGACGGCGAAGAATGCGAATGGGTGCAAGATCGCCTTAATGCCGGCGTAAGGGGGTCTCTTTAACGTAAATAGAAAGACGTTTAGATGTACCGAATATAGCGTATATACTCACATGAGCAAACAGGTTTCGCCTTCTGCCTAATTAAAACAGCAATCCATATAAGCGTCTACAACAATCACTACGGTTATAAGAGACACGATCTTATGATTCAAGGAAATGTGATGAGCAAGGCTAAAACTAAATGTTTCTCGGGTATCAAATAAAATGGCGTTGAACTCCCTCCACGATAGAAACACAACTAAAGATCAACAAAAAAAACCTCCAATCGTTCATGGGCTCAAGGAAATCTCCAGTATCCCCAGAACGGCATACACCCCAATCATAACCGACACGTCCGTGAGCTCGTCCACGACAGGGTATTTCGTTCCTTTCCTCATACCCGTCCCCTCTTTGACCTCTTCTGCAATCTTTACACCATTTGTTATCGCAAGCGCAATCCACAGAGCCAAATTCGCCCATCTCCAACCTCTTACTCTACCCTGTACGCCCCTAGTAAGACGCATCGCCCCAGCCACGATTATCGCGACAAAGGTAAACGGTAACAGGCCAATGCCAAGATGGGCAAGAGACAGGCGTACGATCTCCAGCACGCACATGAGGATTTGCGCCAGCAGCAGCAGGTAGTATAGTATAGAGAAGACAAGGTGGATCTTCCCATACCGTCTGCGTGGTACTTCAAGTGCTGATTCTTCTTGGATATCAATGTCTGCGGTCTTCTTGTGAGATCTAAAGCCATGGACCATGTGGAACTTTGAGGGTTGAGTGTATGAAGCTCTTGCTTGGCGGGAGAAGAGGGCGAAGAGAGTAAGAATGGCGATAAGGTAGAGCCATGAGTAGAGGGGAATGAGGATGGTGTCGAGGAAGCAGGATGTGAGGATGTGGCTGTAGAGGTGAGACATTGGGCCCTGTTATTCGTTAGAATCTCTAAGAGCGAAGAAGACGCATGATTCGTACGAAACCTTCGGAGCGATTGAAGCACAGAGACATCATATCAGTCGTGGTATATCGCTCTCTCTACCGCTAGTCCGAGGACCACAGCGCGTCAAGTTTGCGACTTAAAGGATTGAGTAGAGAATCTGAGGAAAACAGACTACAATGCATGATGCTCTCAAAATTAACCTAGCGCCTCTGTCTCAACCAAACGCAGCCATTTTGGCTTCCGGTGGCGCTTTTCGGCTTGTGTAGAATCCGGAGTAGCGTTGACTTTCGGATTGGTTACATGTGATTGGTCAGGAGAATAACCTTACGTAAAAGCAGTTTGAAAAAGCGAAAGATATATGTGTTTTCGCGAAAGCGTTAAGCTTAATGTAACTTAATTATTTAACTTAATTTAACATAAATTTAACTATTCAGTCTAAACTTCAGCCTTTAATTATAACATTATTTCTTTCTTTAAATAGCGATGTTTTCAGCGCTATAAAGCAAATTGCGAATATTTCTTCATATGTCGTTTTAACTCTTTATATTTAATTTTACATTGCGTAAGTAACGCTTCGTTAAGCTACGAATTTAGCTCGGGAAGCTTCGTTCATTATCTGAAGTTACTCGTTATTTTACATGCTCATTTATTTACTCATTTATTTACTCGTCACTTTACATGCTTATTTAAACAATTTACATACTGTAGAATCAGCTTTTACTAAACCATTTATTAAACCATTTATTAAACCACCTACTAAATCACCTACTAAACCACCTACCAAATCACCTTCTCAGCAACTGGGTTCAGCCCACGGGCGCGATTATAGCACATGGGCTAGCACTAGCGCAGGTCGGCCCTGAAAGCCCTGAGCGGCCCTGAGCTATCAGGGCTAGCGTTCCCGAATTGCCGATCTAAAATTCATACATAGCATTATACATAACGTTGCACATAGAATTTCACATAGCATTTCACATACACGCGGGTAACAAAAAAAGCCGGATCGTAAAAATTTTCCCCGCATTACATTACTAAATTTATTACTGAATTTCTGAAGAATTAACATTATTACACGACTTTAATGAATTCAGAAGATCATTATCTACATCATAAAATCCTTACTAAAGCTAAAATTCAGAGAGTCATCAAATTTTGCGAGCGAATGAACATATTTTACTACAAAAATGACGTATTTCGAACGTTCGAAGTCTTAAAAACATAAGGTTATAAAATGCTTTAATCTGAAGCTTCTGCACGTTAACGAAATAATGATTTTAAACACGAAGAAACGCGTGATTAAAAGTTATTAATTTCGTTAAAAGATATACGCGAAATGAAAAAGATTATGAAATTAAAGAAATTTAAAGTTAAAGCTTTAACATGAAAATAATTAAATTATAAAGTGAGTCTCGAGATCTTCGACATAATAATTAAAAAATACATGAAAACGATGAATTATTACAAGTGCATTATTTATAAAAAGGACTGAGTTTCTCCGCGAACAGTTATTAAAAGAGTTAAATAAGCTGTCATTATGCTGAAGAGATATTCTATAAAACAGCATTAAAAGTTAGTACGTTTCAGCGATGAGATTCATTTTAGCTACGGGTCATAGAAAAAGCTGCGGATTATACGAAAGTTAAGCTAAAGATATTATATAAACTGCATACAGAAAGCGGATTCTTTTAAGAATAAAAATTTAAAGAGATAACATTACTGAGCTGTAGTAAAACACGATTTTAAGTTAAATATATACTTCTACGATGTTTCTGAAAACACGAACGAAAAGCTAATTTTAAAGATTTATTTAAAGCAAATTTTAAAGCTTATCGTTAAGCTTTAAATTAATAATCATTCTCGTTTCGTATTAAAAAAGAATGATGACTTAAAGCATAAGATTAATAAAAGTAACATAGTTAAAATCTGAAAAAAGAAGAACAAGCTAAAATATTACTTTAATTACTTCTCATCGCTGAATATGTCTTTTATTAAGAACATGTAATAAATATTAAAACAGAAGCTTTAAAAGTACTCTCATTAAGATGATTACACGACTAGAGAACTGATTTATGAAGAATGAGCACATATCTTACAGAAGTACATTAATGAGAAGGTATTTACAATGTCAGATAGACTAAAAGCAGTCATAAATGAAAAGGATAAAATGACAGGCTATTAATTAATCGATTGTCTTTAGAAATTCAGTAGTAAATTTAGTAATGTGATGCGGGGAAAATTTTTACGATTCGACTTTTTTTGTTACTCGCGTGACATAGTACTATTCTATAATTTATACATTATATGCGCATCGTATTAGATATGATTTTCAGCTAATGCATTTAAAATTTAGTGATGTATTTCGAATGTAATAATTAATCTCGAGACTTTTAAAAACCTTAACGTAAAGTACGCTAAGCCGTTAAACTACCTCATGCTGAGATTGTTTAACACTTGTTTAAGAGTAATGAGCTTTCGCGTTTTTAAGATGTAAATACTCGAGCTTCGCACGAAAAGATATGTTTAATGTTAATCGAAAATCGACCCTTTTAATTAATATTAGTTTCTTAATCTTAATTAAGAATCTTAATATATCATCTCAGCCTTTATTATTTAAGCTTCATTATGATGTTAATCGTTCATTTTCAAATTTCTTCACGCGTTCAAAGAATAATCTTTACGATAAGGAAGAATTCTCGTTAAGCAGAAAGAGAAGTCCGTGCCCTACTACACGAGCACGCTCCCTTTCTACTAGGTTGAAGTTCAGATAATTCGAAATCGCCTCGTAATGACGATAATTCGAATGTTTTTAAGTTAATTCCTTCGTCATACGACTAAAACTTGGCCAGCTTCGATGAATTAAGCTGATTGCAAAGTTAAGAAGAAGACGCTCTTCTGTGAAGTACAATTCGTCTGTTAATTTACTGAGTCTCGAACGTGTACAAGTAGTTAAAATTAAAGTCATTACCGAGGCACGCGGGTAACAAAAAAAGCCGGACCGTAAAAATTTTCCCCGCATTACATTACTAAATTTACTACTGAATTTCTGAAGACAATCGATTAATTAATAGCCTGTCATTTTACCCTTTTCATTTATGACTGCTTTTAGTCTATCTGGCATTGTAGATACCTTCTCATTAATGTACTTCTGTAAGATATGTGCTCATCCTTCATAAATTAGCTCTTTAGTCGTGTAATCATCTTAATGAGAATACTTTCGAAGCTTCTGTTTTAGTACCTATTACATGTTCTTAATAAAAGACATATTCGGCGATGAGAAGTAATTAAAGTAGTATTTCAGCTTGTTCTCCTTTTTTCAGGTTCTAACTATGTTACTTTTATTAGTCTCATGCTCTGAGTTATCATTCTCTTTTAATACGAAACGAGAATGATTATCGATTCAGAGCTTAACGATAAACTTTAAAATTTACTTTAAATAGATCTTTAAAGTTAGCTTTTCGTTCGTGTTTTTAGAAACATCGTAAAAGTATATATTTAACTTAAAATCGTGTTCTACTACAGCTCAGTAATGTTATCTCTTTAAATTTTTATTCTTAAAAGAATTCGTCTTCTGTATGCAGTTCATATAATATCTTTAATCTGACTTTCGTATAATTCGCAGCTTTTTTTATAATTCGTAGCTAAAATGAATCTCATCGCTGAAACGTACTAGCTCTTAATGCTGTTTTATAAAATATCTCTTCAGCATAATGACAGCTTATTTAACTCTTTTAGTAGCTGTTCGCGGAGAAACTCAGTTCTTTCTATAAATAATGCACTTGTGATAATTCATCGTTTTCATGTATTTTTTAATTATCATGTTAAAGATCTCGAGACTCACTTTATAATTTAATTATTTTCATGTTAAAGTTTTAACTTTAAATCTCTTTAATTTCATAATCTTTTTCATTTCGCGTATATCTTTTAACGAAATTAATGACTTTCGATCACGCGTTTCTTCGTGTTTAAAATCATTGTTTCGTCGACGTGTAAAAGCTTCAGATTAAAGCATTTTATAACCTTATGTTTTTAAGACTTCGAACGTTCGAAATACGTCGTTTTTGTAGTAAAGTATGTTCATTCGCTCGCAAAATTCGATGACTCTCTGAATTTTAGCTTTAGTAAAAGTTTCATGATGTAAATAATGATCTTCTGAATTCATTAAAGCCGTGTGATGATGTTAATTCTTCAGAAATTCAGTAGTAAATTTAGTGATGTGGTGCGGGGAAAATTTTTGCGGTCCGGCTTTTTTTGTTACCCGCGTGCGAGGTACTGAAATTAGCAGTTCCCGCCTAAATAGGGCTGACTTCGCCACGAAGGCCGCGTATACCTCAACCCCTATATAGTATAGATTTTCCTCCTAGATAGTTTCTGCTTCCCTAAGCTTTATACCAATTACACTGGATATCCTATATATATCAAGTCAATCTTCGATACTTTGAGACCGGAGCGGCCGAGACTGGGGCTCAAAATCAGAACTGCCGCGCGTCACATCTATTGAGAGACAGACTTCGTATACTCCATTTCTGACGCCTCCGAAACAATCTTCGCCATTGACTAGGACTTCTTTGTCGCTGAAGACCGATGGTGAGCTATCCTATATACCTTTCGAAGATGGCGTTCTGGATACGTAATAAAAGCAGTCCGTTATGTTGCAGTAGCAGATTGTTAAAAGAAAATCGAAGCCTATATAGATATACAACGCGCCAGAGACTGCAGATCTAGGGTTACTTAGTGCGGAGTTATCATATTGAATATCAATAGAACACACTACGAGCGATATCGATAATGAGAAGACCCCCGATGAGCAAGACTCAAGATGAGATAGTGTGAAGTCATATGATAGCATCAAAGCGCGACTAATAATGACGAATACGATATGACGAAGAGCTGGTCTTAAAGCCTCACGATTAGTCGTGGTCGATGATTATGATACCACGCAGAGCTTTCGCAAAGCTTTACGATAGCTCCAACGTGTAATTAAAGATATCAAGTACGATATGACGAAGAGCCAGTCTGAAATCATGCATAGCATTGAAGCGCAATATACAACAATAGGTCGACAAGTCATTTTGAAGCCTTACGATAAGGTTGTAGCGTAGTTGAGGGTGAAGGATCTGACGAAGAACTAGCTAAAGCCTTACGAAGACATAAGAAGTCGTCATGAGTAAAGTATGACGAAGAGCTAGTTCAAAACCGCCCAACCTCTAGGCTTGATTCAATCATGACCAAGAGCTAAGAGATGATCAATCCCTGCAGCTTGGTCTTATTACTAAAGGAGTGGATGTTCAGAGCAGTTATCCCTGCCGATACCCGAGCTACTACATGGCATTTCACAGATGTCTGACTCCAGAAGAGATGGCTGATCAATTGTTCTATGCAATGGGGCAGAGGATAGAAGGCAATGCAGTTACTACTGAGAGAAGGAGCTACAGCGAACTGAAGCCGCCGTGGGCAGCTGGCCGTCGTCTGTTCATACTGGCAGCATCCAGCATAAATATACTACTGTGTATACAACATATCGATCTGGAATAACTTCTTCATGACCTTGCAATTAGGTGGTTGTCGACAACAGTTGATTCATCAAGGACAACAACTCACAACTACTCTCCCACCATCGTCAAAGGACATCTGCGCCAATACCTCCGTAAAAATGGGCTTGATAAATTCTCTCGTGCCTCCAAAAGCTTCCCATGATCCATGGTACTCCTCTACCCGCGGGTTCCGACCGTCGAAGAAGTACCTCGACGCCGCCTCGACCGTGTTCCAACTCCAGACCCCTTCCACTGAATGACTTCTGATGTCTTTAAGCCGGCTCTGGACAAGGAGCGCCGAACATTGCCCTCAGACGGTCCATTCCAGATCTAGAATCCTCGGGCATTCGTAACGAGGATCTACTTGTTGGCACGCTCGGGTCCATGGAGCACTCCAATATGAGAAGTAAGGATCAGACCATGTGGCCAAGCCGAGGATGCCTCCATTGGAGATCACACGGTAAAGTTCGCGTATGATTCCTGCCGGATCAGGCGCGAGACAGACCACGAATGTGGAGAAAGCACAATGCTCAGCTCGTGATCACGGGTGCGGCACTGGCATGTTGAGTAGTGCAATCAAGGACGACTATGCCGATATCCCTTTGCTTGGCACCGACGCAGCCGAAGGTATGATCGATACCTACGACCGGCGAGCTAGAAGCCAAGGGTAAAATGTAACCACGTCGCAAGTGATGGATGCAAGGGACCTTCACAGTATCCGGGACGAGAGTATCACGCAGGGCTATTCAGGGAAAGAACCTTATTGACGTATGCGATCAGCTAGGCGGGTAGAGGTCGAGTCAGCCTCTCCATTTCCATAAAACTGGAAGCATGGTTCATCCAGTTGCGTAGATCGGAACCGTAGGATCGGTGGAACATGGCGCGAGGGTCCACTTCTGAGTGGGGTTCAGGAGAAAGATATCTTTTTAAATGGTATGAAAAGTACGGCTCTTTTCATATAGGCTGAGCCCCTGCGTAGTACAGACAGAAACTTCTGCACCATCTTTACACTAAGTTTAATTAATTTCCAGATCGAGAAAGCTGGCTCAACTGATGACTACAATAGATGATTCATGCGCTTATCTAATTGCCAGTGACTATTCACACACAGCTAAGTCTGATCCTAATTTTATCTTCTTCTTTGTTATCTTAGTCAGAAGCTTAGAAAGTGGTAAGTGAGCATCTTTGAGTCAGGCGAATTGATCCTTTGTCAATGATAGTAACACTATAAGGTATTTGTCACTCTCACATTCTGACGAAGTGTTAGTTTGATCCATATAATTACATTTCTTGCTTCCGTGCAACTCCCCTTCTTCATCAATCAACATCACAAATCACAATCTCGATCATTCCGCCCTCTCGCTGATCCGAAATACTGACTCTGGTCATCCATGAGAACGATCTCTTTCCTCCAACATATCACCACCATCAACACTATGACTACCGCCAATACTCTTGCTGCCTTCTCTCGCTCAAAGTTCCTGGAAGATGTCAAAAAGCTTGCTGATACCCTTGGAGCTCCGTACTCTGAGCCTGCAGTTCTGACGGTCTTGAAAGCATTTGAAGAATGTTTCAAGGAAGCCACAGTGATCTGGCGTACAACGGATCGACCTGGCGACACTCTGAACTACCGCGCTTCCCTTCAACGCAAATTAGATACAATCCGCATGGCTGCAGAAGGCGGATTCCTTAAGCCTGACCATCTAGCGGATTACTTCGTGAGACTACCTGCCTCAGAGGTCATGTGTTATCTCCTGCATACGCTGCTTGAGGCTGATTTGGGATCCCCTTATCTGCTGGCGAGCTTGAACGGTGGATGGAAATTTCATAGCTATTATCGAGCGTTCTTTGCCTGCACACAAGACCGTGGTAAACTCCCACTTGCAACTAGAATCCCGTGAATTTCCCTCAAACAGCAAGATACCTTCAACAATACTCAACGTCGCACTAGGTAAAGTCGGACGACTTTAACATAACGTCTATTTTGTACTAGGAAGCTCTGCGTCGACCGCTTTTCAGACAGATGATGTATCCGTAATTGACGCTTCACCTGATCCTCTCCCCCAAGACTCTAAAGCTTGTAATGATATATAATTCACTATACGCAAGGATTAAAAAGAAAAGATGTTATTCTTATGTTGTAAATGAGAGTGTCTCCAAGGTCATAATCTAAACTATATAAACAGACTTTTCTAACCGTGTCGGATATCGTTAAGCATGACTTTGCGGTACTGTGCTCCTCTCTGTGGGTGTAGAATCATGGTATATTACTCCCATCGCCGCCACTCTCTTACAAGATCCGCCAACCG
>JAABUO010004488.1_pt1 | contig 16451 bp, 19 predicted proteins | sample 5559291 | NCBI WGS metagenome assembly JAABUO01 (sample SAMN10711878, study PRJNA513372) | rock metagenome | isolation source: Antarctica rocks | place: Antarctica: Victoria Land, Finger Mt sud
CCTGCCTGCGCCCTGCTGAGTTTGTATGAATGATGTCATCTGAGTCAGCATGCTAGATCTGAGCTGAGGGCTGCTGGCCATGAGTCAACAGACACAAGCAAATGTCTGGGATGTATCGATGATACATCTGAACAGAAAGGAACACATATTTATTTGTAAGTAATAAGTAATAATATGACAATAAGCCCCATTAATTATATATATTTTTAAATATGAATGGGGCTTTGTTGTGTCTGCAGCAAGTTTGGCCAGGACTGCGCACTGTGGAGTATGAGCTGTCAATCGTGAAGTTCTTGCAGCAGCATGTGAAGGAGGGAGAGAGGTTTCAAGCAGCGAACAGAGCAGCCTTGATTCATTTAGAGGCTCAAGTCATCAACGTCGCTTGTGATGATCCTGGAAGAGCAGTTGGGGCAAACGTGCTGTTGCCGATGCTTCGTGAGCGCATTGAAAGCCAAGCCTATGCGCACTACAACAAGGATGCCTTGCTGGCAGAGCAAAAGGTGTGTCCCACATGACATCTGTCTGCATCTGCACATGTTGTATGACATGGTTTTCAGCAGTGGTCTGCTTTATAGACTTTACATAACATTGCAGTTGTCACCTCAGTCTTGCAACTGCCAGACGTGAAACTCAAATGCAGAGGGGACACCTCTTATCATCTTCATCAATGCCATCTGATTCAGGCTGTGATACGCCATCATGCCGTCAAACCAATCTCTGGTGCACAGAGCCCTGTCGCCACCCAATTTTAATGGATTGCTTTTGGGCTATTCAACAGCTTTTTCCAAAATGGTTTCTGCTTCACCTCTAATAGTGTCCTGCATCACAGCAATTTTGAAAGCATTTTGCAGGCTGCTGCACAGAAGGCTGCAAAGGCCAAGAAAGCTCTTGAGGAGCTCATAGCAGAAGAGGAGCAAGAGAAGGCTCAAGCAGCAGCCAGCAAAGCCAGGCAGCAGCAAATCAAGGCAAAGCAGCAGCAAAGCAAGCAGCTGCAAGGTACACAGCAACAGCCTACTCAGGCAGCTGACTCAGCTGACAAATCCAATTCAGATCCCAGGCAGGCGGCCAAGCAGCATGCACAGCATGGCCAGGCAGCTTCAGCAGCTGCTGCCGACCAAGCTAAAGCAGAAGCCAAGAGGGCCAAGAAGCAGCGGCAGAAGGCCAAGAAGCAATCTGGCCTTCAGCAGACTGCACCAGAGCAGGCAGCCACACAGCCGGCAGCACAGCAGCCATCCTTTACTGAGTTGCTGGAAACAGGGCAGCAATCCTTTGCTGACTTGCTGGAAACATCGCAGCAATCCTTTGCTGAGTTGATGGAAAAAGGGCAGCAATCCTTTGCTGAGTTGGTGGAAACAGGACAGCAGCCACCTGCTCAGCTGAACGCCGCTGATGGCACCTCAAGTTCAGAGCGGCCGCATGTGCCACATGGCAGGGGTACACCAGACGACCGCTCTGCCAGCTTGCTGCAGTCACAACTGACTGATGCAAGGCTTCCTTCCAAGAAGCTGCCGGACGCCAGCACTGCTTCTGCCATGGCCGATGTTGCTTCTGGAGGACAGTCACTTGCAAGCAGCACACCTGAGACTGCCCAGCTTGACGTGGGTGGGTCCAGCCACACACAGCATGTTGTCACCTTCCCTCAAGGCTCTCCTGGTGATGGACTGCAGACTGGGCCCCAGCTGCAGCAGGCTGCTGCTGAACCTGTACTTCAGCCTCAAGCACCGCCTCCATCATCAGACAGCACAGATGTGCAGTCCATGCTGCGCTCACAAGCTGCTCAGCAGCAGCAGCCACAGCAGCGCAGCCAGACCTTGGCTGGCTTTGCCAACTCCCTTCCACAAGACCTGTATCAACTTGAGCAGAGTGAGGAGCAGCATGTTGCTTCAGGAGAGGCAGGGGCTGGTGTAGGCAGTAGCACCAAGCATGATGCATTGCCTGGTCACCATGGAAAAGACTCAGAGGCAGTGCAGCAACAAGCTGCCACCAGTGTTGTTGGGATTGACACCAATGCTTGTGTCAGTGGAGCCAATAGGTCAGAGGCACAGCAGGCAGCAAGGCCCTGGGAGGCTGTCCTGACTCCATACAAGGCGCCTGAGGAGCATGTTGAGGCTCTGTTCCAGTGTCCTTTGACAAAGGTCAGCAACATTGACTTCCTGTGGATCAGCACGTAGTGTGTGACACTGTGCTAGCCTTGTGTCTTCTTTCAAGGCCTAGATTGTCCTTTTGCCTTCCTCAATTGACTGGGCATTGAATACCTGGGACAAACGCCTAAGATTCTGCCATGCATGAAACTGAAATATCAAGATATTATGAAGCACACCTCACTCCCATTACTGTCTGATACAGGCAATACTCGTGGATCCAGTGGTTGCAGCAGATGGATACACCTATGAGAGGCAGGCACTTCAAGCATGGCTGCAGCATCACTCGATATCTCCCATCACTGGAGAGCATCTGACTCACAGGCACCTTGTAGATAATGCTGTCATCAAAAGCCTCCTCCAGCAGCAAATGCTGCAAGGTCGTTGAAGCAGGAGGAAGTCACTTTTACTCAGCTGCCCTTATGTACCAGTCCAGATGCATCAGTGTATCTAACTATCTGTCTTGTGCATGCCCTGCAATAGAATAGGCGTGCCTGCAAGGTGCTTGCAGTGTGCTGTCTGTTTGCAGCTTGCATGTCCAGCAAACCTCTAGTCTTGTCCCGTGCTGAGATGATGTGATACATGCATGATCTGGTGTTGACACAAAAGTCTGTATGCACTGCCAATCAAAACGTGGTCATTCCTTCAAGCTTTCTTGCTTAGTCACATGGTAATACTATTAAATGCCTCGGCGCTTGCTGTTTACGCCTGACACAGGAAAAGCCATGGACAGTGCACACTGCGCTGTCACTTCCGACAGGTCCTGATGCCTACCTGAAACTTGTCTTTCAACTCGAAGCAAGCAATTACAAGTCTTGGTAGCGCAACAGTAGTGATACATGTTCAATCACACCAAGCACTGAAGTTCAGCAGTGGCACCTTTGTGGGACTGTCGCTTTCATAGCAACAGACTCTGTGGAATATTTGTGTCTATATCAGCCTGGGAAGACAACATGCAGCACACATGCAACAGGACCATTTGCTCCAGTGCATGAAGGCCACTCAAATCACTCGGAGCAGAATGAGTAGCACTGCCAGCTTGGTGCCTGAACTGATCAACACAACTGCTGCTGAATGACACCTCTGATGATCACATTGGGCACCAGCTTAGCATGACTCAGTGCAGCCCCAGTGACAGGTGATGTCTGATGAAGTGCAAGCCAGCTCTGCATTGCAGCCCTCTCGTAGGTGTGGCCATCAGCAGCAATGACTGGATCCTTCATCAGCACCTGATCACGCCATGTAAACAAAATCACAATGGCCCAAAAGAGATACTGATGATTATGACAGCATTTATAGGTAGACGCTGCCGTCGTAATTTGCATGCAACAGACCAACAGGCAATTGCCTCTGCTATGCTATGCACCTGAGGGCTGCCAAAGCCAAGTACCTGGGTAATAGGACACAAGAACAGGTCCATCACTTTTTTGTCTTGCTTGCTGTCGCCTTGCAAGCTGGCAGCAGAAGAAGAGGGGCCGTCTGTTGTCACAGATGGCCTAGCTTGAGGCTGCAGTTTAGACTGGGGCGGTTCTGAGGCAGCCAAGACGCAGTCTGGTGATGTGCTGCTATGTGCCAGTCTGCTGTCAACCACAGGCACCCTCCTGTTGTGGGCTGTGCTCATGGCTGGAGCAGCCTTCAAACCCCGCTTTGCACTCAAGGCTGTAGCTTTACTGATAGACCAGTCGTCATCACTCATTCCAGGGCCGATTGGCTCTGGTTCAACAGCAAACAGAGCAGCTTTGGGTGCCTTCAACACGTACTCTGATGCAGACTCTGATTCAGGCTCAGAATCAGACTGCTGCTGCTGCTGCTGCTGCTTTTGTTGCTGCTTTGTGGCCTTTGCCTTCTGCTTCTTTGCCTTCTTGGCAGCAGCTTGCTTCTTTTCCAGTTCCTCTTCAAGCAGCAGCTGCTCACTTGAAAGCAGAGCTACTCGCTCTTGCGCCCTTGCTTCCTGCAAGGGTATCTTTGACTTAGTGCTAGCATCACCATGCATGCATTTAACAGTGCAATATCCCAATTGACTTAGTGCTAGCATCACCATGCATGCATTTAACAGTGCAGCGTCCCAATTGAGGCTGCCAGACTTCAGGACTGTGAAAGGCTGTGGACCTCATCATTGCAAGCTGCCCACCCATCAACACAAGTCAAGGAGGTTCTGGATCTTGACTCATGACCGCTGACGTGGCAGTGCAGGTGACATATGCTCTGTGCAGACCCAGGCTTGCTGCAGATCAGCAGGTTTGACACATCATAGCAAAAGCAGGGTACAGTAGCGGGGCTACCTCCTGCTTCTTTTGATTGAGCTTCTGCTGATGATGCTCCCAAGCTTTGGCATCCAGACGCTTCTGCAGCAGGGGCAATACTAGCTGGGGCCCAATAATGGTCCCAGGGTCATCACAGGTCAGGCTGAGTAGATGGGCCTCCAGGAAGGGCAGTACTGCATGGCCCTCCTCCTGCCGCTTTTCTACCTGTGAGAGCTGTGTCTGCAGCAGCTGGTACCCATGGTGGTCCTCCTTGTCATCATGCAGCTGGTACCTCACATCCTGCGTATGATGGCACGCCACTGTTCACATCACTCAACATGGATTGTCTGTTGAGTGTGTTGTCCCAGGCTTGTGAGGTGAGCAGTGCGCTTGACATCAAAAGAAGATGCATAAAACAATTACCACTGTGGTAGGTTTTAAGGCTTACTGGCGATTTGTATGAGCAACAGCTGCAATGATAGGACTGTCAACAAATGTGTGTGATGCAGTCTCAGTTTGTTTGGAAACGCAGCCTGGAGGGCGGCTGGACAAACAGTTGCAGCCATTGTCGTGCAGGCAGATGTCGCATGAATATAGTAACGACAACAATAACGATAAAATAATGATGATGATAATAATAATGATAATAATAAAACGCTTTCCAGCTCATGATGAGCCAGGTACATGCAGGACAAGTCTTGTCTCTCCAGAGCAGCCTGTCTCGTGCATCCCTGTGCATAAACATAATCTAGCTATCAATTCTGGTATCAAGCACTGACGCCAACCAAAGGACAGCCACAGCAGCTGCTGATGGCTGAGACTGATACACATGTCAATCAACGTGATGCATGTCGGAGCAGCCCTGCTGCTGCGAAGCTCATTCACAACAGGCAACACGCCATCAGGTGCCGCCAAATGACAGACACAAAGGAGCAGACCGTCTGAAAAGCTTGCTTGAGCATGACAGCTGTCTGGTGCAGCTGGTCAGTCTGAGCCCGCCGCACTTTGAGCGCCATTGTACGTCCCCACTCTATGGAGGTACAGTTGGCAGTGTTGCAGCAGGGGCAGGTGCTACCCTCTGCCAACCCCTCTGCCAGGGGTGGCAACTCTGCCTGATCCATTTGTTCCAGAGTAGTTGCCATGTTGAGAGTATTGTCGGCCCAGCCCGAAAGCTGTTTGATCTCCTGTGGGGTCAAAACACAGAGCTGGCTTGCACAGAGATCATGGGGTAACTTTGCTGCAGATGGTAGAAGATGTGAATTTGTTGGTGTTGCTCTTTGTGCTGTGTGATGTCTCAGCTCAACATATCAGCTGTGCACAGAAGACATGGCTGACATTAACGTGTTTCAAGATTGGGTCATAGGGCTTGAAAGCACTGCGTAGAATGGTGCGAGAGCAGTGGTTGGGTATGGTGTTGTGCAACAAGAGCAAGAGTTAAGCATGGTTTGTGCAGCGAGAGCAGTGATTAGGCATGGTTTTGTGCAGCGAGAGAAAGCAGACTGCAGCAATGTCAACAATGCTTTGAGCAAGCCAGCCAAGAAGAAACCCACCTCATCAAAGTCCTTCAGCTCAAGAACAAGCTCCTGCTCTTCGACCTCATAACCCTACAAGCAAAACAACTGCTAGCAGTGATGTCTCAGACATGGTTACTCCAAATATGGAAGTCGGCCATGACCTAGCAAAACGCCAGCATCATGAGCAATGGTTTAAAAGAATTTTCATATGCACCACAGCACCCAGATCAGCTTTGATGCACACTTCTCCCTACAAACATGGAGGCAAAGCTGCAAGCAAACAGGAATTGTCGCAGGCAAGGTTCATGCATTACCCGCAAAACAGCACCCAAGTTCTCAAAGTTGTCAACCAACTCTGTGTGCTCCATCACAACACCAGCATGTGTTCTAGGCAGCTGCTTGGCAGCTGCTTTGGTCTGCGACATTTTGTATGGAGCCTCCAGCTCAGCCTTCCACCGCTCAAACTTGGGCTCCCCCTGTGATGTGTGACCAGGTAGCGTTTGTCTGTCTGTGACATCTGTCTACTGTGCATATCCATTGCATCTGTCGCTTGCCAAAACACCATCCCAGGATGGGGACACAATGCGGGACCACAAGCTATGTAGTCATGTCTTTTCAAGATCAAGTTTCAAGATCAAGTTTCAAGAGACAGACAGTGAGGTGGAGTCTTGAGCTGCAGACCTCACAGGCTGACAGGGCTGACAATGTGGTCTCACTGTACAGCAAAACAGGTAGGATGCGTGAGCATGATCAAACAGATGTTGCCTGGCTGTCAATGTGCAGAGGGCATGCAAAGCAACGGTCAACTAATCCATTGTGAGTGCGCAAGTACAGTTTACACACTCACCTGACATTGCTTTGTGCGCACGGTCCTGAGACGCTCTTTTGCCACACGGATCTGAATCTGCACTGTGTGCAGCCTGGCTCTGTGGAAGAGCGCTTCACGCTTCAGCAGAGCTACCACAACGTGGTCAGGCAGCTCACATGGATACATGTTCTTCTCCCTGTCAGGCCTTGGGCTGCAGAACACAAAACATCTGTTGGCATCACTGCTGATGCTCCTGCTGTGCTGCTGTGGCGGGCTATAGCAATTGGCACACTGTTCAACAATCATCATCTGGCAGGACTGCATACTAGCATCATACTTGTAGTGGTGCAACCTGCTAAAGAGGCCATCAAGCTGTTCTTGTCTGCAGTAACATGTCAAGTCTAGCTCTAAATTGCAGATGCAAAAGGGCATGTGACTAAGTTGTGCAAATGCATACAGTGCACGCCAAGGCAAATGTACAGTTATTATGTTTTATGCAACAGCTGTGCTGATGGGCTGCCAAGACATGCAGAGATTACGCTGTCACGCACTCTGTTGGAACATGTATTCATCTGCAGAAATGCTAGAGCGCAGGCCCTATACCTGAGATCATGTTTGGTGCCCAGCTCTTTGTGACTGAGCCTGCTTTCTAGCATGTCACGCAGCAGCTTTGTGCCGTCATCCAGCATGCACTGCCATGCCTGCATGTCTCTCAAGGCTTTCAACAACTGTGTATGTGCGTACTCCACAGATGGCACCCAGGGACCTGGAACAGGGAAAATCACAGCAGCTTTAGGCAAAGCATCCTGGCTTGATGCTGTCTGCACTGTGAACCCAAAGTTTAAGAGCTGCCATTGGGCACCAGCATTACGGCAGCAAGCCCTAAGGATGCTAAGACCACATTGTATAGTCCAGATAAACCTGGTTATGGAGACTGCCCCTGAACTAGCGGGCCTGCTTGCCACGACTTCATGCATGCCATGTCCCAATGGTGGGTAGTTGATATGACAGACAGGCACCTTTACTGCGCTGATAGAGCTAGGATGATCAGCAACAAGCTGCAGGTGTGTGACACGTGCTTGTTGCAATGTGGCGTGTGCAAATAGGTGACTGGGATGCTTACCCAGGGCCGTCTGCGCCCAAGCTCGGCAGGAGTCAGTAGGGGGTGCGACTGTATCGTAAATCCACTCCAGCAGACAATTCTGCTCCGTTGTCACCGAGCCTGCCTTGCCTTCACTTGAGCGGATGTTTGTCCCCGCCTACACAGCCATGCATGTGAGCCTTCCCCTCAACAGTTCATTCATGCATGCATGTATTTGTTCATGCATGCATTCATTCATTTGTTCATTTGTTCGTTGCAGACATGCTTCCACTAGGGCCAGACATGTACACAGTCATGTTTAGCTTCCTGTATAAGATCCATGTTTGCCAGTCAGAGTACCAACAATAACTTCTGTTGATGTGCACCTCCATCAGTACAATACACAGTTCTGAACAAGACACGATATACATGATGACAAGCTCTGCCTGCAAGTTTGCCGGTCAGTGTCATGAGTGCTGTGAAACGTGTGGCGGCAGCAAACCTGAAGGTAATGGAACCATGTTGGGTCAATCTGCAGCTTTGTGCTCTGTGCATCTATGGAGAACTTGTCCCTGTCACAAAGTCCAGTGAGCTGCACAGAGCACAGAAACAACTCAAGGGCTGTACCTGCAGCTGATATGATTCTGCTGCAGCAGGTGAAACACTGGATACTGTAGCAGCTAGATTGGCCGTGACTCATGTGCAAAGACAGGCAGCGGACTCACACTGGCATGTTGTTATGCACCCATGTGGTACATGCGTGCGTAACAACAATCTGCATTCTGAATAGAACTAGCAACATTGACAGAATTGGCGTTACGCCTCTAGGCCTACTTGCTGCTCGCAAAGCATGGTCCACAAAGATGCTGCTGAGACTGACGCATGGTAAGCTGATTGTGTAGAGGGAGCAATGATGCGCTGCTCGGCCAGCAGCTTGACACGGCCATACACATGCTATATGCTTGTACAATTACCTGCATGTCATCCTCATCCAAGCCGTCTTGCAGAAGCATGGCACCTGTGGTCTTGCTAAACAGGTCCACCGCCAACTTCAGCCAGTCACACATACACAACACCGCATCCAGGGGAAGCCTTTCAAGGTCACAGTAGTGTAGGTCTGTTTTTGTCGTCTTACACGTGGCTTCAGGAAGAGCGTGGCGGACCACCTTGATGATGGGGTTCAAAACCAGATGATACCTGCAACCAAGATGTTGGTCAGTGTTGCAGGTGCTGCAGCAGTGCTCAGTTGATGTGACTCAGCTCAGATCTGTGCTGTGCTGTGCAAGACAGCTTGTCTCCATGGTTGATGTATCACATGCCTGGAAATGCCGTGACTCACAGGTATTGATGCTCCTCTTCAAAGGCTGCAAGCAGGACAGTCATGACCTCCACAGCGTCACTTTTGTGGAGCACCTTGGTCATCTGCTTTTGCATCAGATGTTGTTCAATGGTCTTGACTTGCTCAGCCAGCTTGACCCTGCATGTGGACTCAGGGGTCTGGGTCACGAGAGCTGAGACATTGAGCCATGCTCTGATGGGCCACCTTTGCATGCTTACGCACACACAACATTGCCATGCACATGAGCAAATGCATCACTATTGGCCTGCAAGGACATCAACGCAAGGACAACATCAAAACACTCACAGCCAAAAGTCAGGTAAAACAAGCTTCTGTAGCAAGGTGATGTTATGATAGCAAAGCGGGCTCTTACATGCGGTACTTCAGTGCTTCCGCAACTTCAGGCACACCAGCACCCTTTGGCAGCATTGCAGCCAGGTCATCACCAATGTACTTGTGATTCATATACGTCCTACATAACAGCACCAGACGGAGTGGCTACCCAGCAGGGAAGCACCATTGCGACAGTTCAATGCAGCTGTCAGCAGACAAGTGTTTCATGAGAATGGCAGCCTGGATGGGTCTAGCAAACTGACTAAAGCAAAATCCAATGCCAGTCTGGTGTCGTGCACTTTTATGCGGGCCTCAAGATGTGTTTTGATATTCACTAGAGGCTCGAGTGACGACTTTTGGCAAGACCACGCTCGCTGGACAGAGACTTTCTGGTGAGGTGCTAAGAGCTTTTGACTTGTGGCCATACAAGTACAAGGGAGGCAAAAGAAGGCTGTCTGGGCATACTGCACCAGGAGGCTGTCTGCACACCTGCTGGTCAGAAAGAACGGAGGAGATTGCTACCTGAACTGAGGTTGGTTTCCAAATTCGGGTTCATCCCTGGGCCAGCGCCATACTTTCCATCCTGGGCCGGGTTTCCGTCTGGCCAGCCGGTTCAGACCGTCCAACAACAAGGAAATCAGGTTGGGACCTCGGCTTCGCGCAGTTGCCTTCTGCAAGGTCATACCTGCATCAGACAGGCACACTGAACAGATCTGCGCTGACTTTGCGTCTTTGCAATCACATAGCTGTAGCAGGGCATTGCTATGTTGAGACACATGCTTGTACATTGCTGGATGATGAGCTGTATCACAGCTGCTGCTGTGCAATCTCATGACATATACACTGAAAGCGCTGTCTGTAAGTGCTGACCCAATCCAGCACTGTCTAGCATCACAGCTTACCTAGCTCCCTATCTGCCTTCTCTTCTACCTCGTAAGCCCATTGCTCTAGTGTCTTGATATCTATGATCAGCAGCTGTTGGCGTTGAGGTGTGGACAGAGTGTCCCAGTAACTTTGAACCATCAGCAACTTTTGCTCTAGCAGAGCCGGGAGTTTTGCTTCTGCACCAGAGTTGTCCTGAAAGCACACAAGACAGGCACAATTTTGATGTCTGCTGCTGTTCCTCCTCTTTCAGCTGGACGATGCGCAAAATGCAAAGGTCACATATATGCCAATCTGAAGGTCAGGTTGTGTTGGTTTGAATTGGCTGCTGCTTGCCTTTTTGTTGCTCTTGCCCTTGGCTGCAGCTTTGCCTTTCTTTGGCGCCATGATAGCGCAGCAAGCTTTCAAGGGGGCAGCTCAGCAGACTATAGAACTGATTGAGCAGAGGATACAGCGCGAGCTATGCGGTCGTGGTGGGACTTCTGACTATGTGCTGTATACCAGACTTTGCAGAGGGCTTGGCGTGCACAAAATCTGCCAGCAGTGCCTGGCTATGAGTCGACCGGCGAGGAGCAGCGTATTTTAACGGGGATCATAGCTTGGACTTGCCCTGAAAACGGTTGGAGTGCCGCTCGATACGCTTATGATATTTGTCTGCCAGCTGGCTTAGGGGGACACAGCGGTCAATCTACGAGTCAAGCATTCATAGAGCAACCATATCAGCAGTGTGTTGAGCGCGAATTTGAACATTTCTGACTTGCAAGTCAATTGACCACCACTTGCAACTGACTTGGCAACTTCGAGTCCGGCAGTCACTGTGTTGCCAATCCAATTGTTTGTCCTGCGAGCCTATGGTTGCACCTCTCCTGTATTGCTTGCGCGCGAACTGCACATCAAGTGACGACAGAAACAACCAAGTGCTTCACGACCTTTGACGTGCGGCATGTTGTAGCTGCCTTTGCTAAAAGCAGACTCAAACCCCGATGGCCGGGCATGTTTGTATCGAGAGCAAGCTCCTCGGATCTGACAGGCCTTGGCACCCGAGGTTCCCTGGATCCGCTCCCGGTCCAGGTACAGAGGTTGCCGAAGCATGTCTGCCTACAAGCAGGCTGCGGGAAAAGCCCCGGCCTAGCTGCGATGTACAAGCCATTGCTGCATCCACAGCTGCCCCCTCACGTAATTATGAGGCCCTCTTGGCGGAAGCAAACGCGTTGCTGCACAAGGTGAGCAGCTTGCAACCAGCTGAGGCTGCAGAGTCTCACGGTGATTGTCTTGACACAGCCAAGGCAGTCAAGGAGAAGACACCAGCAGCACATAACAAGCTTGCAGTGGTCAGAGTCCGGGTGCGTTCTGAGCAGCCGAGCTGACCCTTATACAGCACTGTTTGAACCTGACTTCCAGCTGCTGTCTTCCTTATGTCACCATGACATCTTGGTCCAGGTGGCAGGCAGAACCTTTGGTGTTCCAGCTCAGCTTGCAGAAAGGATAGCAACGTACACAGATAATGCCACCAAGCAGCTGCAGCTGGACAGGCAATGTAATGCATACAAACAGCAGCGCCACTTGAGAAGTCAACAGCTTGAGCAGCATAGCCAAAAGGTGGACCATGTGCTGCTGAACAAGACAGCTATTCTCCTGCCTGCAAGCATGCTGGAAGGTACACACATCAAGACGGTGTCTGTGAGACATCATTCTACCCCTGTTGAAATACTTTGTCTCACCTCTGAGACCATTGTAATTGTGCTTATGCACGCACTGTTCAGCGGCTTGCATGGCCTGCACATCTATACACCTTTACGTGACAGCAACAAATGATCTGCCTTCACCAGCATGCAAGTCATCTGTGGTGTGTGCAAGTCCTGTTGACCAGAGACATCTTGCAGTAAGTGCCCATTGCATGCAGGGAAGGACATATCACCACTTTTGCTGGCCACTGCCAGGGAACATTCACAAGCTCCAAAGCAACAAAGGTCAAGGCCAAAGACAGCGGCTTCAAAGAGTGCCAAGCCAAACAGCAGAGCTGTCAGGCCAACATCAGCTACCATATCCCATAGGGGCAAGGTGTGAGACATGTACAAGCATCACGCACTGCTTGCCATCATTGGATTGTACTGCTTGTATCCAAGTGAATCTGTAAGCCCAAGCTTGTCTTCAGTCTGTCTGCGGGCTTGACATGAGTGAGCCTGTGAGTACAACCATTCACATGCATTGACACACTGTTTGTAGTAGCACAAAGTCCTGTTTTTGTTTATACCCTGGTAGGCTGACACGCAGCCCAAGCAAGGTGCAGACACCCACATTTGCAGAATGTGCTGTGGGTTTTGGGTTGACAAGAATGTTGCAAGCAGACTCGAATGCTGTCCCCCACTTGTCTCACCAGCCTTGTTCGCTTGGCTCACTGCAGGATCCAGGAGCACCAGTCATTACTACACAGTCAGCACAGCCTGACAAAGCTGAAGGTCAGGCATCGACAGAGGCGCTTAAGCAGGCCAGTGATCTTGATCAGCATGCACACTTGCTGCCATCTGTCAGCAAGCCAGATTACATAGCACCTTCTGCAGCAGCGTTGCACATGACTGGCACAGCTACCAGGCCAGCTTCTGCATCAGCTACCATGCCAGCTGCTGCAGCAAATGCCAGCTCATCAAGACGCCCTGCCAGAGGCTTGACTAGGTCCAAGACTGCACTGCCGGCTGTCAATGTACCAGAGGCACAGCGCGACGCCTTATCTCAGTCAGATGCTGCAGCGGCTGCTGTGCCAACTGCCAGAGCGGCAATCAGACAGCCAGCCAGGACACTGTCTAGGCCATCTGTCAGCATCCCACAGGCTCAACAAGAGGCTGTGTCTCAGTCAGCAGTGCACCGCTCGCCTAAGCCCACCCTCCTACGCGATCAGCATATGCCTGGACAGCTGCTGCATCAAAAGAGCTCCTTTCCCTCTAATCTCCTCATGAGGCATGAGGCAGCCTGTACCAGCCCATCAGCAATGCAGCAGACCTCATCAGCAGCTAGCATCTTCAAGGAGCTGCAAGGGACTGCTGACTCTGAAACGCAGCCTCAAGCAGCAGCAAGGCGCTCACCAAAGCCGACGCTGCTGCGAGACCAGCACATGCCTGGAGAGCTGTTGCATCAGAAGACGGTTTTCCCCTCTGATGTGTTCATGAGGCATGAGGCTGCCACGCAGCAGCTCCCCTCAGCGAATGAGAGCGTGAAAACGTCGCAGCAGCAGCAGGCAGCTCTACCTGTGCCGCAGCAGACAGCCACTGCAGGACGGTCCCTGTCAAATTGGGCTGGCTCTAGACCAGCCTCACCCACAGCGGCGTCTGATGTAATGTCATCAGTACCAGCTTCAGTGACCATGGTGCCTGCTGCTATCTCCATCGTCTTGCCCGCCCCTCGCTCTGACAGCACTGCTAGTGAGATGGCTTTGGGCTCATCATTACAGGGGTCAGTCCAGTTGCCTAGAAGGGGGACCAGCAAGCTGCAGCAGTCAAGCAAGAGGTCACCGCGCTCACCAAGACCTGCAGCAGAGCCCTGGTTCGAGGGCACATCCCATGACTTGGCTCGCAGCAAAACTTGGGCGACAGAATGGCTGACAATGGGCGCTCAAGAAGAGCAGGCCGCTGCCATTCCTCAATTTGCCCAGCTGTTGCAGCATCAGTCTCTGCACCAGCAGCCTGTGCACCAGGCCACACTGCAGCAGACAACTCAGCAGTCACCGCCGCAGTCTGGGCATGTGTCATCACATCCTCCTGAGATGCAGACTGCACAGCCATCACACCAGTCACAGCAGCTGCCAGGGGACCTAGGCAGCTTGTTCAATGCCCAGGCCACAGCTGCCCACCTTGTTCATGAAAGCAGCATGACAGATGAGCCTGATATGCCTGATCCTGAGGGCAGGACACCCACCAATGATGAAGTACAGACACGACCATGGACTGCACCAGACAGCCTGCTGAAGGCGGCCACCTCGCCTTGGGTTCTGGACGTAAGGCGCCTGCATTCAGCAAGGCCAGGCTCTGGTGGCTCGCCCACTGCAAGGTAGACTATAGACTGGTCAAATCACTCCAGGCCTGTGGTCTAGGAAACTGTCTGTAGGACATCATGTGCAGAGTATTGTTTGCTGCAGCAAGTCCTCCTGTCTCTATGTATAAGTGACTAGCAGTTGGGCATATGCTGGAAGTATGCTTGCTGCACATCATCTATGCTTTGTTCACAGCACAGTATTGGCATGCTGCGCAGTTCATGCAGAGCAGATGTTGAAAGCTCCTGAGTGAGCGTGACAAACATTTCATGGACAGCTGTCAGGATCACGTGAGATGCATGCATGCCGCAAAATCTGTGTGTCGCTTGCCTTGTGCAAGTGTGCATGCAGCAACCTGGGTTCTGTGTCAGAGACATGTGTCAGAGTTATGCAACAGCAGTGTGGTGCATGCGCAGGTCAGAGTTCCTTGCCGATAGCCAAGCCCTGTGGCAGAAACGCACAGCTCACGAGGCAGATGTACGGCAGAGGCGCCTGCAGTTTCAGAAGGAGAAACATGAGCACCAGCTGCAAGCAGCAGGTTTGTGGGCATGTGTGTGTGTCTGTGTGAGTTTGTCTGTTTGGTGATCATGTGAGAGCAGAATTGTGTGCATATCTGAGCCTGTCTGTCTGTCTGCCTCATTGTCAATCTGTTCCTCGCGACTTTGTCTCTGCTGGAATCAAGCTCTCCTTAAATCACACTCTCTGCTGCTTTGTAAGTGGTGAACAGCAAAACTGGGGAATGATGTGGCGCACAGCATCCATGTCCGGCAAGAATCTAAAGCCTTGTGTCAGTTTGGTGATGTAGTCAGCTTTGAGATCAGGTCTTGCTGACATGCAGGTTTTGTGGTGGGTTTACCTGCCACGCAGAAGCACAGGCGGCGCTTGATGTGGCTGCACATGGTGGCAGCATACCAACTGCGCTGCGCCTGCAGAGCCCATGTGCAGCATGCACATATCATCCCAATCATTTCAGCTTACAGGGCAAACAATTTACTTGACATGAGCCACTATACGCAGATCTGCAGCCTGTAGCCACCAGTGCAGCATTTCACTCTAAGGTGATACCTTGAGTGCTTCAGTCACTACATTTCTTGCCGACAAATCTGCCTCTCCATAGCATGCATATTCTGCTGGAGCCTGAAGCAGTGATGAACCAATTCTACCTTTTTCATTTGTACAAATGTAATACAAAATCCTCACAAAACAAAAACCCAACAAAAACAATGCTTCTGTCGTAGTTTTTCTTTCAGGTTTGTCATGGCCCCAGGTCTGACTGCTGTTGTCATTGCACAGATGCAGGAGCAGAGAAAGTCAGCAGCCATGAAGATTGCGGTCTGGTACAAGCGGCTGTCAGAAACCAAGCAGGCCCGTCAAACCCTGAAGGCACACAGGCAGCTGCTGCCACTCAGCTCCCTGGACAAGAGAAGGGAAGAGGAGGAGAAGGTGGCTGCCGCCAGCACCATAGTCTACTTCCTGCAAGACATCCAGAGAGGGCACAGCTTTGTCAGAGCCGTGCAGACCTTCCAGCTCAAGGTGGGAGTTGCTGTATACTGCTGCTTGCGGTCCAGGCATATGCACACAGTACTGCCATGCTTTGCCTTTGCAAAGGTAGCGTCCATCCAGGAAGCAAGCAGTAGAAGCCAAAACCCTTTTTGGGGTGTATTAGAGGCAGCTCAGAAGAAGCCAATAAATAGGTCCTATAGAAGCATCAGAGACAGTTGAAGTCATGCATGCAGACATGTCAGCATTGCAGATTGCCCTGTTGGCATCATGGGCGCCCTGACCTTACTTTCTAAGTTTACAACCTGAATGTACTACGCTTGCTTTGAACAAAAAGAAAAGACTACATCTTTTGGCGTTGATTACAGCAAAGCCCAAGGGTGGCATACTCTGTTGCAATTGCTCAGCTTTCAGGATAGCAGCTCAGCAGACCATAGTGGCGTCCTGCCAAGCATCCTGCCAAGCATGTGATATGATACGACATGTGACATCACATCACATCACATCACATCACATCACATCACATCACATCACATCACATCACATCACATCACATCACATCACATCACATCACATCACATCACAT
>JAABUO010004489.1_pt1 | contig 16448 bp, 14 predicted proteins | sample 5559291 | NCBI WGS metagenome assembly JAABUO01 (sample SAMN10711878, study PRJNA513372) | rock metagenome | isolation source: Antarctica rocks | place: Antarctica: Victoria Land, Finger Mt sud
GACGGGCGCGAGGACGCCGCCGGAGCTGTCGCCGAACCAGCCCTGAACGGGCCCATCCTCCAGTTCCTGGAGAAAAGCCCGGCCGGCGGCAATGACCAGATCCGGATCGTGGGTGTAGACGTAGTCGAACCGCCGCTCGCAGTCAGGCCCCTGGTCACCGCAGTCGCGGGCGGCGAACGCGGCGGCAAAGTACGGCGTGACCACAATCATCAACCAATCGCGCTGCACCAGGCTGCCCGGCAGCAGCGAGGCCGTTCGGTACCGCGGCTCGGCGACCTCGCCGACGTCCTGCCCGAGCACCACCGTCAGGGCGTTGCGCTCCGCTATCCAGCGATAGCGCTCCTGCTCCGCGGTGCCGAAGAACCGGGCGTGCTGCAGAGCCGCCAGCACCACCCCGCCTCGTGCGCGTCGATAGCGTGATCTTCCAGGTGGGTCGTGATGTGGCGCACGTCCTGCTTGGCGGCCCGTTCCGGCTTCCGGGCGCCGCTGAGGATCTCGAAGGGCGATCCGCCGCCGAGCGGCTCCGGCCGTTGGCGCAGCGGGATCACCTCACGCGGCGCGGGCACCATGGCGGGCAGCGGCGCCGCCGCACCGTAACGGTAACCCTGGCCGTAGGTGGCGCCGAAGGCTCGGGCCAGCCGCTCCTGCTCCTCGGTCTCGATACCCTCAGCGAGAACGACGGCGCCGCGCCGCTCGGCGTACGCGCGCACGGCGGCGGTGATCCGGACGGCGGTGCGGCGGTCCACATCGCGCACCAGGGACATGTCCAGTTTGACGACGTCGGGCTGCAAGAACGGCAGCAGGGCCAGCGAGCTCTCCTCACCACCGACATCGTCGAGAGCGACGCCCCAGGCGTCGTTGCGGGCCTGGTCGGCGGCGTGCAACAGCTTGGTCACCTGTCCCTCGACGTCACGCTCGACCACCTCCAGCACCACTCGCAGGTCGGTGCGCGCCTGTGCCAGCGAGGACACCAGGTACGCGGGGCACGCGATCTCCAGACCGGCGGGCTCGACGTTGATGAACCAGGACAGGCTCGGGTGCAGGCCACTTGCCGCCACCGCTTCCATCGCGTGTGCGCGGCACAGCCAGTCCAGCTCTCCCAGCCGTCCGGCAACGCGCGCGGCCTCGATCAGGACGGCCGGTGACTCCATCGGCGTGTCGGCCGGCCCACGGGACAGCGCCTCGAAGCCGACCACCTCCTGCGACTGCAGGTGGACGATCGGCTGGAAGAGCGTCCGGATGGCGCCGTCCCGGATCACCGCGTCGATCGTCACCGAGCGCGCGGCCGCGGCAGTCACTGACTCCGGAGGTTCCCCCGTCCGGTGAGCGATCGGGGCGGCAGCAGCCGGCGGCGAGCTCAACGCGGCCAGCGCGTCTGTCGCCTCGGCGGTGGAGCGCGACCAGACGCAGAGCGTGCCGAGGGCAACGCCTTCGCGGCCCATCAGGGGCGCCGCGGCGTAGAAGCGCACCCGATCTATCGCGTCGGTGACCCAGGGGCTGGTCGCCAGTGCGGCTTCCTCGGTGGCGTCCGAGCAGATGAACGCTCCCGGTCCGAAGCGGACTAAACCACCCAGGTGCACAGCGAGAAGGACCGGGCACTGGGCCCCAGGACGACTCCCGGCGAGGCCGCGATGGGGACGAGCCGGGAGCCGTCGAGGATGTTGATCACGCCGGCGAAGCGCCTCGAGCCCGCCGGGGACCGGCTCAGCCGTTCCCCGGTGGGGGTGTGGAGGGAACATCTCGGTCCTTCGCGAGGTGGAGGACCAGCTGTCCTCACTGCACCTTTCGACAGCCACCGGCGGCAGGATATAGACGTTTCGTCACGATCGGACGTTACCGTGCCGGCGGCACCGCCGACGCCATCACCAACGTCGCCCGCTCCCATACCCGGTGCAGGCCGAGGGCCGTTGTCAGCTCGTCGGTGAAGGCGCTGCCCGTCGAGTCGGCGAGCAGGACACCGGCGCCGTCCGGCGCGATGCCGGCCGACTGCAGGATGCCGGCGCCACTGCCCCAGGCCGCGACCGGCTTGCAGTGCCGGTAGGCCTCCTGCAGCAGCAGGACGAGCTTGATGTCGCCGGTGGGAGTGGTGCCGTCGGCCACGACGAGCGCGTCGAACTCGATCGAACGCACCGTGAGCAGCGTCCGCTCGATGATCTCGGTATGACTCCCCGAGGTCAGGGTGCCGCCGACCGGTGCAATGACGTGCAGCGTCGCGCCGAGCTTCTCGACGCTCTTGCGCAGCGTCGCGATTCCCGCCAGATCGGACGCGGCGTCGGCGATGACGCCAACCTTGCGTCCGGCGATCGGGCCGGGAGTGGTGACCACCTGGGACAGCGCCGGCGACAGCTGCGCGGGCTCGACCGGAGTGCCTTCCGGTGTCGGCAGCCCGAGCCCGGCGGCCACCTGCGCGCACAGGTCGGCGTCGACATTGGCCAGCACCTGCAGCTCGCGCTCCTTGATGGCCTGCTCGTAGCACTTGCCCAGCTCGAAGGTCAGCGCCTCGATGATATGGACCTGCTCGATTCCGGACAGGCTGCGGTAGAACAGGGTCGCCTGCGAGAAGTGGTCGTCGAACGAGGCAGGGTTGGCCCGCACGACGGGACCCTCGACGGGCCGCGCGATCTGCACGTAACCGCCTTCCTCGGCCGAGGCGACCAGCGGCTCGCCACCGTCGATGCTGTTCGGCAGGTACGGCGCCAACCCGGTGTGGATCGCCGTCTGATGCATGCCGTCGCGGAGCAGGTCGTTGACCGGCGCGTGCGGCCGGTTGATCGGCAGCTGCGAGAAGTTCGGGCCACCGAGCCGGGTGAGCTGGGTGTCGAGGTAGGAGAACAGCCGGGCCTGCATCAGCGGGTCATTGGTGACCTCGATACCCGGAACCAGGTGGCCGGTGTGGAACGCGACCTGCTCGGTCTCGGCGAAGTAGCTGGTCGGGTTGCGGTCCAGGGTGAGCTTGCCGATCAGCTGCACCGGCACCAGCTCCTCGGGCACGATCTTGGTGGGATCGAGCAGGTCGATGCTCTCGAAGGTGTCCGTCCCGTCGTCGGCCATCACCTGGACGCCGAGCTCGTACTCCAGGAACGCGCCGGCCTCGATGCCGTCGGCCATGTCGCGACGGTGGAAGTCGGGGTCCACTCCGGCCGCGATCTGCGCTTCTTCCCAGACCAGGGAGTGCACGCCTGCGACCGGCTTCCAGTGGAACTTCACCAGGCTGGTCTCACCGGCGGCGTTGACCAGCCGGAAGGTGTGGACGCCGAAGCCCTCCATCGTCCGGAAGGAGCGGGGAATGCCGCGGTCGCTCATGTTCCACAGGACGTGGTGGGTCGCCTCGGTGTGCAGTGAGACGAAGTCCCAGAACGTGTCGTGCGCGGACTGGGCCTGCGGGATCTCCCGATCCGGATGCGGCTTGCCGGCATGGATGACGTCGGGGAACTTGATGCCGTCCTGGATGAAGAAGACCGGAATGTTGTTGCCCACGAGGTCGAAAGTGCCCTCGTCGGTGTAGAACTTCACGGCGAAACCACGGGTGTCACGCACCGTGTCGGCGGACCCCCGGGAGCCCAGCACCGTCGAGAAGCGGGTGAAGACCGGAGTCTTGCGTCCCTTCTCGGCCAGGAATCCGGCCTTGGTGACCGACTTGGCGGTGCCGTAGGACTCGAAGACGCCGTGTGCCGCCGCACCACGGGCGTGCACCACGCGCTCCGGGATGCGCTCGTGGTCGAAGTGCGTGATCTTCTCGCGCAGGTGGAAGTCTTCGAGCAGCGTCGGGCCACGGCTACCGGCCTTGAGTGAGTGGTCGGTGTCGGGCAGCCGCACACCTTGTGCCGTGGTCAGGTACTCACCCGCCTGCGCGCGGGCGTCACTGATCGGCTCCGTGCTGTCGGCGGTAACTCCGGTGGGGCTGGTGGGCTTGGGGGCGCTCTGGTCTGGCTTTCGTGGCACGGGCATGACATCTCCACAGCTACATCGATGGAGGCGACCGGTCTTCACCTGCCGCTAAACATAGCGTCGGACGGATCGGCACACGGCGGGGAGGGAGCCCTGTGACACCATCTGCGTCGGAGGAGAAAGGTGGTATCGCGGTGGTGATGACCCCCGACGTCCCGGCAATGGACGACGTTGGTGAGGACACCTGGTCGACCCTGGAGCAGCTCGCCCGGGCGTTACGGCTCAACGCGGTGGATCTGTCCGCGACCCTGGACGCCATCGTCTCGACCGTGCTGGACACGCTGCCCGCGGCCGAGCATGCCGGCCTGATCCTGCTACGGCGCGGCGAACTCGTCACGCAGACAGCCATCGGCGAGCCTCCCCAGGTGCTGGATGCGCTGCAACACGACATCGGCACCGGACCGTGCATCGACGCGGCGCGCCAGCAGAGCGCCGTCCACATCAGCGACACCGGCACCGAGACCCGCTGGCCGGTCTTCATCGACCGGGCAATAGCGCTGGGAGTGTCCAGCATGCTGTGCGTACCGCTGTGGGTCGACACCTCGTGCCTGGGAACCCTCAGCCTCTACAGCCCGCGGTCGGCGGCCTTCAGCGATCACGACCTCCGGCTGACCGGGCTCTACGCGACGCATGCGGCACTGGCCCTGGCCGACGCGCAACGCACCGCGCAGCTGAGCACGGCGCTGCACAATCGCGATGTGATCGGCCAGGCGAAGGGAATCCTGATCGAGCGCCACCGGCTCACTCCGGACCAGGCGTTCCAGGCCCTGTCGCGTGCCTCGCAATCGGCGAACAAGAAGCTGCCGGCCGTCGCCCTGCACCTCGTCGAGACCGGCGAGCTGCTGGGTGCCTCAGTCGGCTAGCCGCCGCCGCTCAGCTGAGCGCGATGCCTGCAGCTGGGTCGCAGTCGTCGAGGAATTTCTGGCACCGCTCCGCCTCGTCACTCTCGCCGATGGCGGCCGCCGCAACAGCCAAGGCGTGCAGCGCGCGCAGAAAGCCCTGGTTCGGCCCGTGCGACCACGGCACCGGGCCGGTACCTCGCCATCCCGCCTTGCGCAGGGAGTCCAATCCGCGGTGGTAGCCGGTCCGGGCATAGGCGTAGCCCTCGATCCAGAACTCGCGGCCCAGCGCCTCCTCGGCGAGCGCTGCCCACGCCGCCGAGGACGACGGGTGCTCCGTGGCCACCTGAACCGGGTCACCGCCGGCCGCCAGCAGGGCGGTGGCAGGGTCGACGGGGAGCAGGGTACGGGGAGCGAGAAGGTCCATATGCCTATTCTGCCCGTGGCACCAAGCCACCCCGCCGGCGGCTGGCCGGGTGGCTTGGTGAAGCGGGTCAGGCCGAGGCGGACGTGCCCTCGGACAGCAGGTCGCGGCAGGCCTCGACGACGCGAGCGGCCATGCCACCCTCGGCTGCCTTCAGGTACGAGCGCGGGTCGTACACCTTCTTGTTACCGACCTCGCCGTCGACCTTGAGCACGCCGTCGTAGTTGGTGAACATGTGGCCGACGATGGGCCGGGTGAAGGCGTATTGGGTGTCGGTGTCGACGTTCATCTTCACCACGCCGTAGGACACGGCCTCGCGAATCTCGTCCAGCGTCGAACCGGAACCACCGTGGAACACCAGGTCGAACGGCTTGGAGCCCTCCGGCAGGCCGAGCTTGCGCGAGGCCAGCTGCTGGCCGCCCTTGAGGACGACCGGGCGCAGCTTGACGTTGCCCGGCTTGTATACGCCGTGCACGTTGCCGAACGTGGCCGCGAGCAGGTAGCGGCCCTTCTCGCCCGAGCCCAGTGCGTCGAGCGTCGCCGCGTAGTCCTCGTCCGTCGTGTAGAGCTTGTCGTTGATCTCGTTCGCGACGCCGTCCTCCTCACCGCCCACGACGCCGATCTCGAGCTCGAGGACGATGTGCGCGTCGTGCGCCAGGGACAGCAGCTCCTGGGCGATCGTGAGATTCTCCTCCAGCGGGATCGCCGAGCCGTCCCACATGTGCGACTGGAACAGCGGGTCCTTGCCCGCGTTGACGCGCTCCGCCGAGAGGGCGAGCAGCGGACGGACGTAGCCGTCCAGCTTGTCCTTCGGGCAGTGGTCGGTGTGCAGCGCGACGTTGATCGAGTACTTGGCGGCGACCACGTGGGCGAACTCGGCCAGCGCGACGGCGCCGGTGACCATGTCCTTCACGCCGGTGCCGGACGCGAACTCCGCACCGCCGGTGGAGACCTGGATGATGCCGTCGCTGCCGGCGTCGGAGAAGCCCTTGAGCGCGGCGTTCACCGACTCCGAGGACGTGCAGTTGATCGCCGGGTAGGCAAAGCCGCCCTCCTTGGCACGGTCCAGCATGTGGTTGTAGATCTCGGGAGTGGCGATGGGCATTGAAGTCTCCGTCACGATTCTTGGGCTGGCATATCGAGCCTGAGCCGGCCCCTCTGAAGGCAGGGTGGGCCCACGCTGGCCCGCCGGTCGGGGAAAGTATTCCACTTCGCCCCTGCGCTTGCGGCGAACACCGGTAGCGCACACCGCGGCCGTTCTGGTGAGGTTGCGGGATGGACGTCCTGGTGCTCGGCGGAACGGTGTTTCTCTCGCGCGCGGTTGCGGAACTGGCAGTGGCCAGCGGTCACAACGTCACCACCTTCAACCGCGGCCGCACCGGCAGCCCGGTGGCGGGAGCCCGCGCGATCACCGGCGACCGGACCCGGCCCGAGGAGCTGGCTCAGCTGGCGGGTATGGCCTTCGACCTGGTGTTCGACACCGGATACCTGCCCGAGTTGGTGAACGCTGCCGCGCGGTTGCTGGAGCCGAGCGCCGCCCACTACGCCTTCACCTCCAGCATCAACGCCTATCCGGGCTGGCCCGAGGCTGCCGACTACCACGCCGGCGGTGTGTACGACGGCGATCCGGACGCCGTCGGCGAGCAGGTACCCGACGGGTTGGACGGTGCGGGCCCGTACGGCTGGCGCAAGGTCGGTGCTGAGCGGGCAGTGCTGCGTGCCTTCGGCCCTGACCGGACGTCGATTCTGCGGGCCGGCCTGATCATCGGCCCCCGGGACGCCTCCGGCCGGCTGCCGTGGTGGCTGGACCGGATCGCCCGCGGCGGCGAGATCCTGGCGCCGGGCGAGCCGACCGATCCGGTGCGGTTCATCGACGCCCGTGACATCGCCGAGTTCGCTCTCACCCGGCCGCCGGGCACATTCGAGGTCACCGGCCCGGCCGGCCAGGCCACTCGCGGCGAGCTGCTGGAGCAGGCCCGGTCGGTCACGGGCTCGGACGCAGAGTTCGTCTGGGTGCCGGACGAGGTACTGGACTCAGCGGGCATCGAGGGCTGGACGGAGCTGCCGCTGTGGCTGCCGGCGGCAGCCGCCCCGAGCGCCTGGCGCCACGACACCACCACGGCGGAGGCGGCTGGCTTGCGAACGCGCCCCTTGGGGCAGACGCTTGCCGACACCTGGGCCTGGATGAGCTCCATCGAGGGCGGCTGGCAGGCGAGCGAGGGCGCCCCCGGTCTGACCCCAGCCCGGGAACGGCAGGTGCTGGCGGACTACCGGAGCTGAGCCGGTCCCGGCCCGATCATTCGGGACGGATACTCTGCCTTGTACCGAAACTCGGACGATGCTACGGTCCCTCACCTCCTCGTTTCCAGAATCAAGCCCCACATGCCTTCTCACGGCACTGCTATGCGAGTAAGCGTCACCGTAGCGCTTTCCCTATGCGCGGTCAGTGCCTCAACAGCGTTGGCAACTGCCAGTTCTGCGGGTGCCGTTACCCCCAGTTCTGCAACGTCGGTGCCAGTGGCTCGCCCGGGACGTATTCGTTCACGGCGCAGATGACCCTGCGCGGTGGGATCAAGGGCCGAGGATGGGTGAATTGCGGCAACGTAGGCTTGACCTTCACCGGGCCGACGCTCAACTCTGTGAACGGCCCGAGCAAAGCGACGTGCGGCTCAGGCGAAGGCTCCCTCAATGGTTGGGGTTACCAGCTACAGAACCCGTATGAGACCAACTGGACCACCTACAAGCTCGGTGGGCACTAGCTAGCCAGGGCATTTAAGGCGATGGCGTGTGGATCGAGTAGACAGTTTCTGTGCCGCGCCGCGCGGATTACCGATGTCAACTCTTCGTCTCAACTTTGAGCATGGGTGCGCCCCCGGGGGTGGAGCATGCGGGGTATGCCTACAGGTTGACGGGGACGCGGCAGGTGCCGTCGCACGCCGGGGACATCGTCAGCGCTGCTGGGTTGGGACACTTCGGCCGTTGCAGCCTTTGGCTGGTGACGGAGTGATCGCTAGCATCGACCCGCCCCAACTTGTAGCTGCGCGCACGTCGCGAGAGATCCGGGCTGTCAGGCTGTCCAGCCAGGTCTGTAGCGTATGGGCATGAAGCGTGGCCCCCAGCAAGATGCGGAAGCTTACCAGAGATACCTGTGTTCGTTATCGCAGATGACGCTGGACCACCTAATGGGTTATCCTCCACGACGGCGCGCCTCGTCCGAGATTCCGCTATCAGGCTTTGCGCGGTAGCATTTCTTACCGTCGGATCTTTCACCCGCTTATGGTCGATCACTGCGACATCGGATGTGACCACCGGCGTCAATCCGGGAACTGATCGAATTCGATTTGATTTCAGCGTGTGGGGCTCAGTCACCAGCAGTCCCGCTGACATCCCCACCCTCGGCGTTCAGGGTGCTCCGAGTTTCGGCTACGCATTGATCGCTACTGCCCTGGCGCTCCTTCTTTCCATCCTGCTCGGTATGGCTTCTGAAACCTACCGGGGGAAGTCAAGATGTCTTCGACTCTATGCAGCCTTTTCACTCCTGGGGGTCGTTATCTCGGAGATGCTTTCATTCGAAGCGATTTCACACACCGCCCGCCAGGCTCCAGCCGCTTCAGCGCACCCCGGTCCGTCGCTGTTCTTGTCACTGGCCGGGCTGGTGCTGAGTCTGGCACCTGACAAATTACTCTTCAGCTTCCAGTCGCGCCGCGCGTCCTGACCCCTGGGGTCGCATAACGCTGCCGCGGGAGTCCACCGGTGGCCAATGACTCGGCACGTGACACGGGGCGAAAGAAGCGGCACGGCACCCGGAGCGGCCATGTTGTGCGAGCGAAAGACCGCGTAACCGTTGGCCGCAGCTGGTGGGTCTGACCATTGCCGTGCCATTGGTCGCGCCTTCCCACTGAGCTCGACGTGCACGCAACGCTGAGCGTGATGCCTCCGAGAGTCGTACGTGGCGTGGTCGCCCAGGCGGATCAGCTGTACGAATCCTGTGCCCAGCAGACAGCACAACGGCCGGGCTCGAGGTCCGAAGACTCCGAGCCCGGCCGGTCGTGGGGCTTACTGGCTGGGGTTCGAGATGTCGCCGCGCCAGGCGCCGTCCTCGTGTCCCTGGCTCTCGATGTACTTCTTGAACCGCTCCAGGTCGGCGTGCACCTGGCGGTCATCGACGCCGACCAGCGCGCCGGCCTTCTCGATGATGCCCTCGGTCTCCCAGTCGATCTGGACGGTGACCTTGGTTTCGTTGTCGGACAGCCGGTGGAACGTCACCACGCCGGCCTGGGTCTTGCCGTCGGTGCTCTTCCACGCGACTCGCTCGTCAGGGTGCTGCTCGGTGATCTCGGTGTCGAATTCCCGGGTCACGCCACCGATCTTGGTGACCCAGTGCGAGTGGGTGTCATCGGTCTGGGTGATGCTCTCGACGCCGCTCATGAACTGCGGGAACGTCTCGAACTGGGTCCACTGGTTGTAGGCGGTGCGGACCGGAACGGACACGTTGACGGTCTTGATGACGCTGGGCATGCAATTACCTTGCCTTTCTACGGTGGCCTCTCCTTGTGGGTTCAAGGATCTGTGGGTTCAAGGATCTCATCCGACGCGGCGGGGCTCCCGCGTCAAAGGTTTCACCGTACGCCGGCGCATGATGACGCGCTGAGCGTCGCGCAAGATTCTCCGGCGCGGTCCGTAAGCTGCCGTGTCATGACGCAGAACGCGGCCACCGCACTTCTGGCGAGCCCGATCTCGCCCAACCACCTGCTCGGGACGTACGGCCTCGCCGGCTTGTTGATCATCATCTTCGCCGAGTGCGGTTTGCTGATCGGCTTCTTCCTGCCCGGTGACACGCTGCTGTTCGCGGCGGGGTTGGTGCTGGCGATCAATGACCCGTCGGTGCGGCTGCCGAGCCTGCCGGTCCTGCTGATCACCCTGCCGATAGCCGCCGTGGCCGGCAACCTCGTCGGATACTGGATCGGCCGGGAGGCAGGGCCCAAGGTCTTCGACCGGCCGCGGTCCCGGCTCTTCAAACCCGAGTACGTGACCCGCTCGCAGGCCTTCTTCGACCGCTTCGGAGCCGCGACCGTGCTGCTGGCCCGGTTCGTTCCGGTGGTACGGACGGTGGCCACGGTGATGGCGGGCGTCGGCCGGATGCGTTTCGCGCTGTACGCGGTGTACTCGCTCATCGGCGGCATCGTCTGGACGGACGGGGTGCTGCTGCTCGGGCACTGGCTGGGTCACATCACGTTCGTCCGCGACACCATCGCCCCGAAGATCGACCTGATCCTCGTCACCGTCGTGGTGCTGTCCATCCTCCCCACCGTCATCCACTGGTGGCGCAGCCGCAAGTCGGCTCCCTCGACCGGTATCTGACCGACTTCTCGATCCGCGGTCACTGCTTGCGACCGCGTCGTACTGTCGTAACGGTGACTGTTCCTGGCGTTTCGGCCGTCCGCGAGCGCATCGCGACGGCCTTGTTCGAGCGGGTCGCCGGCACCGAGGGCCCTGAGCGGCGCGATCGTATCCAGCTCTCCGAGGGGCCGCGCTGGTTCGCCGAGGACCGCCCGATCCGGCAGGTGCACGCCGACGCTTCGATGTTCGTCGGTGGCCTCCGCGCGCTGCTGCTGCAGTCGCTGCACCCGCTGGCGATGGCAGGCGTCGCCGGGCACTCCGGATTCCGCGGCGACCCCTGGGGCCGGTTGCAGCGCACCAGCCACTTCCTGGCGGTGACCAGCTTCGGCACCGAGTCCGACGCCGAGGCGATGATCGCCAAAATCCGCCGGATCCACGAGCGGGTTCAGGGCACCGCCCCGGACGGCCGGCCGTACGCGGCGTCGGACCCACACCTGCTTCGGTGGGTGCACGTTGCCGAGGTGGACAGCTTTCTGTACGCCTACCAGCGGTACGGAGCACATCCGTTGGACCAAGCCGGCCGCGACGGCTACGTCACCGATACCGCCAAGGTCGCCGCGGCGCTCGGAGTGATCGACCCGCCGACGACCGAGGCGCAAATCCGGGCCGAGCTCACGGCGTACCGGCCCGAGCTCGGGGGCACCCGCGAGGCCCGGGACGCCGCACGATTCATGCTGCTTCAGCCGCCGCTGCCACTGGCGGTACGTCCGCCGTACGGTCTGCTCGCCGCAGCAGCCGTGGCCAGCCTGCCCTGGTGGGCGCGCTGGCCGCTGCGGCTGCCCTACCTTCCCGTCGCCGAGGCGACCGTGGTGCGGTTGGCCGGCGACGGGCTGGTGCGCACCATTCGCTGGGCGATGGCCCCTCCCGGCTCAGCCCCTCCTCACTCAGCCGCCTAGCGCGCTCACTTTCCGGGCGGCAGCTTCTTCGCCGCCTGCTCGCAGGCCTTGCGGGCGACTGGATCGTGCGGCTGGACGTGGATGCCGAAGAACGTCGCGTCGCACCGCTTCGCCGCATTGCCGGCGGCAGTGGCGACCCGGTCGCGCTGCTGGTAGACCGCGATGGCGAGCACCAGCACGACGAGTAGTACGACCAGTCGCGTGATGATCTTGGTGACGAACCGCGCGATCGCCAGTCCGATGAGCACCAGCAGCACGATCGTCAGGATTCCGACGCTCCTCACCTGGCTGGTGTCGAGTGCCGTGACGAGGGTCGTCTGCGCGTCCGGGCTCATACGGCAGCACGCTAGTGCAGCGCTTGGATAAACTGTTCCGGACACAGCTCTTCCACGCGACCGGCCCGAGGCGAATACCGCATGCGGAGCCATCAGCGAACGTCCACAAGCCAGGGGGCCCCTACACGTGAGCACGCCAGAACGAGAGCTGGGGAACCCTCCCAAGCTCAAGGACGGCGTCCTGCGCATCGTCGCGCTCGGCGGGATCAGCGAAGTCGGCCGGAACATGACCATGTTCGAGAGCCGGTCGCCGGCTCCGGACGGCACCTCGACGACAAGGTCCGGTAAGCCACGGCTGCTGGTCGTGGACTGCGGGATGCTGCTCGGCAAGACGAACGCGCCCGGTGTCGACCTCGGCCTGCCGGATTGGTCGGCCTACGTCGACCGGCTGGCCGACGTCGACGCCATCGTGCTCACGCACGGCCATGAGGACCACATCGGCGCGCTGCCCTACCTGCTGCGCTCCCGTCCCGACATCCCGCTGATCGGCTCCAGGCTGACCCTGGCGCTGGTGTCGGCCAAGCTCGAGCAGCACCGCCTGCGCCCGGACCTGCGGATCGTCCGCGAGGGTGAGCGGCTCACCGTCGGCGACTGGGATCTGCAGTTCTACGCGGTCAACCACTCGATTCCGGACGCCCTCGCGGTCGCGATCCGGACGTCTGCCGGCACCGTGCTGCACACCGGCGACTTCAAGATGGACCAAACCCCGCTGGACGGTCGGATCACCGACCTTCCGGGCTTTTCACGGCTGGGTGACGAGGGTGTCGACCTGCTGCTGGCCGATTCGACCAACGCCGAGGTTCCCGGCTTCATCCCGAGCGAGCGCGAGGTCGGCAAGGTCGTCACCGACGTCATCACCCGCGCGACCGGCCGGGTGATCGTCGCGTGCTTCGCCAGTCACGTGCACCGGGTTCAGCAGGTGCTCGACGCCGCCGAGGAGTCCGGCCGGCACGCAGCACTGGTCGGGCGCTCGATGATCCGCAACATGCAGATCGCCCGCGATCTCGGGCTGCTGCGCGTGCCTGAGGGTGTCCTGGTCGATCTACGTGACGCCGAGTCGCTGCCCTCGAACCGGATCATGCTGATCTGTACGGGGTCCCAGGGCGAGCCGCTGTCGGCGCTGAGCCGGATGGCCAACCGGGAGCACCCGACCATCCGCATTGTCAGCGACGACACCATCCTGCTGGCGTCCTCGCTGATTCCGGGCAACGAGCACTCGGTGTTCAACGTCATCAACGGCCTGTCCCGGCTCGGGGCCAAGGTGGTCCACAAGTCCACTGCGCTGGTGCATGTCTCCGGTCACGCCCCGGCCGGTGAGCTGCGCTACCTGCTCAACGCGGTGCGGCCCAAGAACCTGATGCCGGTGCACGGCGAGTGGCGCCACCTGCGCGCGCACGCCGCGATCGCCCGCTCGACCGGCATGACGGACGAGCACATCATGCTGGCCGAGAACGGCGTGGTCGTGGACCTGGCCGGCTCGAACGCCGAACTGGTGGGTCAGATCGAGATCGGCAACGTCTACGTGGACGGACTCGCGGTCGGTGACATCGGCGACGTGGCAATCCGGCAGCGCCAGATCCTCGGGGACGAGGGCTTCGTGTCGATCCTGGTCGCGGTCGACCTGCGGGCCGGCAAGGTGGTCTACGGGCCGGAGCTGACCGCCCGCGGCTTCACCGATGATCCTGACGCGCTGGACCCGATCCGCATCGAGCTCATCAAGACCGTGGAGAAGGCAGTGGCGGACGGCGTCCGGGACGCCGACGCGCTGGCGCACATCGTCCGCCGGACGGTGGGGCGTTGGGTCGACAAGAAGTACCGCCGCCGCCCGATGCTGATGCCGATGGTGATCGAGGTATAGCCGCCGATGCCGAACACCCGCCCGGCCGTCCAGCCGGGGGCCGTCTCGCCCATGCTCGGCACCCCGCCGATCATCACCCCGCCTACCTACGTGGACAACGCCGGCAAGCCGACCGGGGCACCGTGGGACCGCGATGACCCGATGGTCAAGGACGCCGAGACCGTCGAGAAGATGCGCCGGACAGGTCGGATCGCCGCCCTGGCTCGCGACGAGGTCGGCCGGCACGTCGCGCCCGGCGTCACCACCGACGAGCTCGACCGGATCGGCCACGAGTTCCTGCTCGACCACGGCGCCTACCCCTCGACGCTCGGCTACAAGGGCTTTCCGAAGTCGCTGTGCTCGTCGGTGAACGAGGTCGTCTGCCATGGCATCCCCGACAACCTCGCGCTCGTGGACGGTGACGTGGTGAAGATCGACATCACCGCCTATCTCGACGGCGTGCACGGTGACACCTGCGCCACGTTCTTCGCCGGCGAGCCGAGTGACGAGGTACGGCTGCTGTCCGAGCGGACGCACGAGGCAATGATGCGCGGGATCAAGGCCGCGCGCCCAGGCCGTCCCGTCAGCGTCATCGGCCGGGTCATCGAGTCCTACGCCAAGCGTTTCGACTACGGCGTGATCCGGGACTTCACGGGGCACGGGGTCGGGCAGTCCTTCCACGCCAAGCCGACCGTCTGGCCCTACGACGAGCCGCGGGCGACGACGCTGATCCAGGCCGGTATGACCTTCACGGTCGAGCCGATGCTCACTCTGGGCGGGTACGCCTGGGACATGTGGGACGACGGCTGGACGGTCGTCACCCGCGACAAGTCCTGGGTCGCGCAGTGGGAGCACACGCTGCACATCACCGACGAGGGCGCCGAGATCCTCACCGTCGCCTGAGCGCGGCCGCTAACCTGGCCCGGTGACCGACGCAGATGTGATCGTGGTCGGTGGTGGGCTGGCCGGGCTGGTCGCCACCGCCGAGTTGGCCGATGCCGGACGCACGGTGATCCTCATTGATCAGGAGCCCGAACAGGCCCTGGGTGGCCAGGCATTCTGGTCCTTCGGTGGGCTGTACCTGGTCAACTCACCGGAGCAGCGCAGGCTGCGGATCAAGGACTCCGCCGAGCTGGCGATGCAGGACTGGCTGGGGACCGCCGGCTTCGATCGTCCGGAAGATTACTGGCCCCGGCGGTGGGCCGAGGCCTACGTCGACTTCGCGGCCGGTGAGAAGCGGTTCTGGCTGCATGCTCAGGGAATGCGGTTCTTCCCCGTGGTCGGCTGGGCTGAGCGGGGTGGTTACCTCGCCACCGGACACGGCAACTCGGTGCCGCGGTTCCACGTCACCTGGGGTACCGGGCCAGGGGTTCTCGCACCCTTTCTCCGGCGGGTCCGGGAGGCGGAAGAGCGCGGCCTGGTGACCTGCAAGTTCCGGCACCAGGTGGACGCGCTCACCAGCACCGCCGGTGTGATGGACGGCGTGCGCGGCTCGGTGCTGGCTCCCAGCGGCGTCGAACGCGGCCGGACCAGCTCCCGCGAGAAGGTCGGTGACTTCGAGCTACGCGCCCAGGCGGTTCTCGTGACGTCGGGCGGCATCGGCGGCGACCACGACCTGGTCCGACGCAACTGGCCGGCCCGGTTGGGGGCGCCGCCGAAGACCATGGTTGCCGGCGTGCCCGCGCACGTGGACGGCCGGATGCTGACGATCACGGCGGATACCGGCGCCCGCGTCATCAACCCCGACCGGATGTGGCACTACACCGAGGGCCTGCAGAACTGGAACCCGATCTGGCCGAACCACGGGATCCGGATCCTGCCCGGTCCGTCGTCGGTGTGGTTGGACGCGCGCGGCCAGCGGCTACCGGTCCCACTCTTCCCGGGTTTCGACACCCTGGGGACGTTGGAGCACCTGATGAAGACCGGCTACGACTACAGCTGGTTCGTGCTCACGCAGAAGATCATCGACAAGGAGTTCTCGCTGTCGGGGTCCGAGCAGAACCCGGACCTGACCGGCAAGTCGATCCGCGAGGTGCTGACGCGTGGACGGGGCGGCGCTCCGGCGCCGGTGGCCGCCTTCCAGCGCAACGGCGCGGATTTCGTCACCGCGGTGACGCTGCGCGAGCTGGTGACGGGCATGAACGCCCTGGTGGGTGCGGACCTGGTCGACCTCGCCGACCTGCAACGCCAACTGGAAGCACGCGACCGCGAGATCGGCAACAAGTTCACGAAGGACCTGCAGGTCACCGCCATCCGCGGTGCCCGGGCCTACCTCGGCGACAAGCTCACCCGGGTCGCGGCGCCGCACCGGCTCCTGGACCCCGCGGCCGGTCCCCTCGTCGCCGTACGGCTGAACATCCTGACACGCAAGACGCTGGGCGGCCTGGAGACGGATTTGGACGGACGGGCGCTGACGGCCACCGGTGATCCGCTGCCGGGCGTGTACGCGGCCGGCGAGGTTGCGGGTTTCGGAGGCGGCGGCATGCACGGCTACCGCTCTCTGGAAGGGACGTTCCTCGGTGGCTGCATCTTCTCGGGACGGGTGGCCGGACGCGCGGCCGCGGCGGCGGTGTCCTGAGAACCCGCACTGCCGTGCCTTCGCCCCGCGGGCAGCGGTGTCCCGAGCGCCTCAGTTCTCGCCTCGTACCAGCTGTGCGAGTATCCGGTTCAGCGTCGTCAGGTCGTCGGCAGCGAGCCGGCGCAGCGTTGGCGGGCGCTCGCCCTGGATGCTCGGCGACCTCGGCACGGCGCGGCGACCGGCGTCGGTGA
>JAABUO010004491.1_pt1 | contig 16446 bp, 14 predicted proteins | sample 5559291 | NCBI WGS metagenome assembly JAABUO01 (sample SAMN10711878, study PRJNA513372) | rock metagenome | isolation source: Antarctica rocks | place: Antarctica: Victoria Land, Finger Mt sud
CTTTATTAACGTTAACTTAACGACATTAAAAGCTTTAACTTTTAAAATAAAAAGATTCGTAAACTTTAACTTTTAAGCTTACGTAAAACGTTCGAATATATAATTTACGTACGCTTCATTATTAAGTAAAGTCATTTACTTATATTATTAATCTTAAGCTTTTATAAATAACTTTATTAAAAAAGCATTTATCTTTATTTTTATAATGATGATAATTAATCTTACAGAATTAATTAATTTTTTAACTTAACGAATATTTCGCGTATACGTTACAAAGAAGAAATAATCTTAATTATTTTAACAGCGTTCATTTAAGCACTCTTTTTAAAAGAATTAAAATAATCTTTTTTTCTGTAATTCGTCTTTTTATAATTTTAATAAATTATTAAACTTTCGTCTTCATGACGAGTTAACTTAACGCTGTCTTCGTTATAATCTTTAATTAAATTTGTGTAATTATTTTTCTTAATTATCTTATACGATTTATTAAAAAAATATTCTTTTAACTTTTCTTAAGATAGCTTAAAATAATTTCTTTTACGAAAATAATCTTTTACATAACGAAAGTTAATAACAAAGTCGTTATAAATTATTAACGTCGTATACGCGATTTTATATCACGTTACGAGTAACATAAAAGTATTTCTTATTACGAAAATGTTCGACAAGCTTAAAACTTTAATGTCATTTTTCTTTCTTAATTATTAAAGAAAGTGATTTTTTTTAATCTTCAGTCGTGAGTTTAAGATTAACTTTAAATAACTTTAACTTCGCGTAAAAGTTATTCATCGTTTAAATTAACTTTTAATGAATAATATTATGCTTTATAACTAAAGTTAATTTTTTATTCGTTAAGTCTTTAATTAAAGATAGAAAATAATTATTAAAGTTTTTTTAAAATTATTCTTAAGAGACGAAAGAATGAGCCTTTTCGTACGCTTCTCAGCGAATGATTAATGTTTTTTTAACTTATTAAGTCGCATAATTAATTTTTAAGCTCTTTAATAAGAAAATATTTAAAGCTAGCTCGAAACGTTTTAATAGCGCTTTAAATTCATTTTTAATGTTCTTTAAATTTTTTTTTAAAATAATTATTTAAATTAACGAAACGTATACTAAGATCGAATCGCTATTTTTTAAACGTTAATTCATATTTTAAAATAAAACTTTAAATGTTTTTTTAAGTTACGACGTTACATAAGCATTATTAATTTAAAGAACTAATTTCTTCGTCTTAAAGCGATTTTTAAAATAACTTATTACGAGCGATTATAATCTGATGTTTTTTTTTCTTATTAAGACTGTTAAAGCTTCGTAATTAATATTTAATTTAAAATTAAATAAGTTATACTTTAATTCTTTATCGTTAACATTATTTTTAAAGATTAAATATTTTTTTTCAATCTTCTTTATAAAAGACGATTTAACTTAATTCTTATTATAAGCGCGATTTTTATTCGCTGCGCTCGTAAAGAGCTGTTAACTTCTTTTAAAATTATAATTCTTCATTTTATTAAATGATCATTCTTGTAAATTAAAACGAATTATAATTATGTAATAATTATAAAGATTATGAGTTAAAAGAATATTATAATAAAAATTAACTTATAAAAGAATTAATTCGTGATGAAGAAGAAAAGAAATTTTTAAAAAATATATAAAAGTTTAAAGCTAAGTACGCTATACTTTCTTTAATTTAGTAAAGTAAGTTCGTTATAAAAACGAGACTTAACATTACGTTTACGTAACTACATATTTAATTAAACTAATAAGTAGCATAACATGATAATATATTATTATTATTTACTTTATTAAACTAATAATAAGAATAAAGAATCTTTCTGCTATCGCTGAGTTATTAATAACAGTTATTACTTTAACGATAGCTGCATTAAAAGAGGCTTTAAAAAAGACTTCAAAAGACTTCGCATCTTCGTTAATTATTTACGTTTATTTATTAATTATAATTTAATCATGACTTAATAAAATAAAGATTTATATATATAACTGTTTAATATATGTAATAATGATTAGACTTTTTCAGCGAATTAATTATTTACAGGATAAAATTTGAAGTGAGTGAACTCTTAATTTTAAAAATTCTAAAATCTGGCCCACTCACTAGAAGGGTTCACTTAGCAGTCGGCAAAACCTAGCAGTCGGCAGGCTCTATAGGGCTGAAAATTTACATTTCATATTTTATTAATATAATTCTTTAACAATTCAGCAAAACGATGACAGCTACCCCCTTCACTTTCTTTACTAGTATATCTTTTAAATCTTCTGAAGATATCGAACTTTCACAGAAGAAGCGCATAACGCTTACTCATACTCGTTAAAACGAGGCTTCAGTTAACGAAAATCTTTTTAAAGCAAAACTCGCTCGTTAATATGAAATATTTAAAAGTACTCTTTTAAATCGAATTAACGATCGAACGATTACTTCTGCACGCAATTAACATTTTTAAAGACTTAGTTTCGAAGAAGAAGCAGCTATACGTAACTGAATTTTACGTCTTCAGGCTTGAGACTAATCTTCTCGTGTGAAGCAAGTACGTTTAATAGCTAAAGAATTACTAGTAAAAAAGAGAGACGATAAGCTAGTCGAAGTTAATTAATCTCAGAAGTTTCTGAAACGTCATTCTTAAATTAAAACAGTATATATTTCTTCGCTTAACAAAGAGCGTGCTATGACTCAGAATCACGATATTTTAACTGACTAATTTAATCTCTTTCAGAGTTTAAAAAAAGAGCATGAAATAGAAAATAAAAGATATTTATAACATGAATGAAAAGAGATTCATGCAGAAAGTCGTTACTAAGCTTCGAGTCATGATTTTTAAGTACGAAAAGAAGACTCATATGATTTAATGTGACAATTGAGAGTAAGTCTCATTAATTAAGTACATATTTATGAATGAAAGAGTTTTAAAATCATGAATTATCTTTAAAGAAAAATTACAGTAAAAGGCCTAATACGAAGTACTTAAAGAAGATCATATTGCTCTGAGCGAGAACGACTAAATCGATAACGAACTGAAACTAGTCTAAATTCAGAAATGCTTCGATTTAGAAATTAAAATCTGTTAAAAAGACGAATATCGAATGCTATTAATTAATGATCATGCTTCTCATATCATTACTCAGATGATTAATTATTACATCAGTCAGAAAATCGTTTTACTGTATCTTTTAACTCATATTACTCATTTACTTTAATTACTTAATGTTAAAGTCTTTGCTTTACTAGCTACTGCGTACAAGTCTCACGTTCAGCGAGTTACTCGACTTAAAGACAGTTATTTAATTAATAAAACGAACTTTCTGAAGCTATATTAATAGGCTTAACATGAAGTAATTACATCACTGAATATTATAAAGACATGAGCAGTTACAGAACTTTTATCGTTTCGCTTAGCACTAGTACTTTAACACTTTTCTTTTATTAAGATACTAAAGTAATCACAGTAATACAACATTATTATACGTTTAACTACGCCTTTCGAAGTTACAGTTACATACATTAATTTTAACGAAGATTTAGAAATCGTTTTAACATTTGTAAATATCTTTTAAGTACAGCAGCTTATTAAATAAGTAATAAAAGAAACGATTACTAATCAGATTCTTTAAAAGATAAATAAAGTAATAATACGAGTAATGACGAAATTTATTATTCAGAATGTTATTATTCAGAATGTTATTAATCTGAAACTTCTTAAGCTAAATAAAAGAAAAAAGCAAAAGATTAATTAAATAGAAAGTAATTATAATACTGTAAGAGTTATAAATCAGAAGATTATTAATGAAAGAAGAAAGAATTAATAAACAAAAATATAACATAAGAAGATTAATTATTTACTTCGTTTAAGTTCTGAGCTCTTTACTTTAAAATCTTTTATTTATCGAATACGAGCTGCAGCTTTAGTTTAATAAACAAAGATGTAAAATAAAAAGATTAATAATTTACTAAATTTAAACTCTGAATTCTTCGCTTCGAAGTCTTTTTCTACTTTTAAAAAACGAGCTGTCGCAGCATTAATAACAGCAAGCTCTAAACAAAAGAAGACGAAGCAGCTAATAATTAAGCTACGAATCAGACAGCTGAAGCAGAAGTAAAAGCAGAAGCAGAAGCAAAAGTAAAGAAATAACGTGATATTTACAACTAATTAATCAGAGCGAGACATGCGTATCAGAAGGGCCTCAAAGAGGTCATATTAGCTACGTAGTTCATCGTTTAAAGCAAAAAAATGAAATGTGAATTTTCAGCCCTATAGGGCCTGTCGACTGCTAGGTTTTGCCGACTGCTAGGTGAACCCTTCACGCGGATAACAAAAAAAGTCGAATCGTAAAAATTTTCCCCGCATCACATTACTAAATTTATTATTAAATTTCTGAAGAATTAACATCATTACACGACTTTAATGAATTCAGAAGATCATTATTTACATTATAAAATCTTTATTAAAGCTAAAATTCAGAGAATCATCGAATTTTACGAGCGAATGAATATATTTTATTATAAAAACGACGTATTTCGAACGTTCGAAGTCTTAAAAACATAAGGTTATGAAATGCTTTAATCTGAAGCTTTTATACGTCGACGAAATAATGATTCTGAACACGAAAAAACGCGTGATTAAAAGTCATTAATTTCGTTAAAAGATATACGCGAAATGAAAAAGATTATGAAATTAAAGAGATTTAAAGTTAAAGCTTTAACATGAAAATAATTAAATTATAAAGTAAGTCTCGAGATCTTTAACATGATAATTAAAAGATACATGAAAACGATGAATTATCATAAGTACATTATTTACAGAAAGAACTAAGTTTCTCCGTGAACAGCTACTAAAAGAGTTAAATGAGCTATCATTATGCTGAAGAGATATTTTATATAATAATATTAAAAGTTAATACGTTTCAGCGATGAGGTTCATTTTAGCTACGAGTCACAGGAAAAGCTGCGGATTATACGAAAGTCAGGCTAAAGATACTGTATGAACTGCATACAGAAGGCGGATTCTTTTAAAAATAAGAATTTAAAGAGACAGCATTACTGAGCTGCAGTAGAACACGATTTTAAGTCGAATATATATTTCTACGATGTTTCTGAAAACACGAACGAAAAGCTGACTTTAAAGATTTATTTAAAGCAAATTTTAAAGTTTATCGTTAAGCTCTGAATCGATAGTCATTCTCGTTTCGTATTAGAAAAGGATGATGACTCAGAACATGAGACTGGTAAAAGTAACATAGTTAGAACCTGAAAAAAGGAGAACAAGCTGAAATACTACTTTAATTACTCCTCATCGCCGGATATGTCTCCTATTGAGAACATGTGACAGGTACTAAAACAGGAGCTTCGGAAGTACCCTCATTAGGATGATTACACGACTAGGGGACTAATTTATGAAGGATGAGCACATATCTCACAGGAGTACATTAATGAGAAGGTATCTACAATGCCAGATAGACTAAAAGCAGTCATAGATGGAGAGGGTAAAATGACAGGCTATTAATTAATCGATTGTCTCCAGAAATTCAGTAGTAAATTTAGTGGTGTGGTGCGGGGAAAATTTTTGCGGTCCGGCTTTTTTTGTTACCCGCGTGCCCTTCTATGAATTAGGGGTAATCGATAGCGCTCAGGGTGCAACCGAGCAACGTCATTACAAACTAAATGCGCAACACCATGCGCGTACAATGATCATTTTACCGCGTATTATTCATGCAAACCCAGCCATATAGCAGCAAGTATTCGGCATGAGGAATGCCACCACAATGCCTATGTTTCCGGATCAATCATTTCCGTTCTCTGTCCCAACTCTGGTATATACGATCAGCGGTCTTCCACACAGGAGCAGTATGGAGGAGCGACATTCAAGATCAATACAAGGTCCTTGGCCTTGATGCCAATGCCTCTGCCTCAGATATCAAGAAGTACGCGAGACCTTCTATCCCCCGAGGTTCCATTCATAGGACTGCTCTAATTCAACCAGGCAATTCTACTCCCTATCCAAAGTCCACCACCCCGACCACAATCCCAACGACCCCGAAGCCTCAACCCGCTTCGTCAAAATATCAGAAGCCTATGCCATCCTTGGCAGCCCTCAAAAGCGGGAACGCTATGATCGAGAAAATAGGCGTGCTGTAAATGACCCCAAACCGAATGAACACCGAGGCTCGCACTCAAGCTCCGCCCCGTTTGGCTCCCGACCGGCGAGTGGGCTGAGCAGAAGACGTACTCAATTTCGAGGACCGCCACCAAGCTTTTACCGTAGCGGGGGTTGGGGAACACAAGGCGCGAAGTGGCGATCACCGGTAGAATCTGCAAAAGCTGGCCCAAGTACTGCTCACAGCGGAGGCTTTGGGCCAGGCGGAGCGCAAGAAGTTTGGAATAACGATGTACCTCATTTCGACCGCGATGCGCACTACAGGACGCAGGAGCAGCAGGACGAAAGGAGGCGGCGGAGACTCGAGGACGATACGATGTACACTGGAAGCGGTGGGGGTGTGTGGATCAACTTCTTTTTGTTGAGCGGAGTCGTCGCCCTGGCTGGTTCTTTGCCCTTGATATTTAGGACTGGGACCTGCGAGGAAAGGAAGAACCTGTGACACTAACAGGGCAGAGGCTTCTCCAAGCGTTCAACGGAGCTTTATTTTGTACGAAAGCATCAAGCTCTTCACATTTCACTCTCCACCGTCCGTTTAGTTCAGTGGTCGAAAGTGCTTATTACAGAGTCCGTCGGGATTATAAATGAAGCAGTTCTAAATCAAGGACCGCTATGTACATGGCGATCGTTGATTCGGGGCCGCGTTATCCTAATGAACAAGAAGTGATATGGAGAATCTATCAGATGCCGGAACGAAATTAAGCACAAGCTGTGGCGTCAACTGGCCCTCCACAAAGAACCAACCACCATAAGATCCAGTATCTCGGAATGATGTCACTCAAGATTCGAATGTAAAGCTCATACCCACCTACAAATTATCAGTAAACGCCATTTCATACTGACAGGGTAGACCCATACCTTGTGTGCGGATTCATTGAGCTTCTGAGTGTCAAGAGAGGCTCCAAGACCAACGGTGATGCCTGGGCGAAGGAGCACGTTGTAGGCCAATGCGGCAATACCCCGGTCGTTCACTTTGGCCTTTGGTTCATTAGCAATCAGCCGGAAGAGGGTCCTAAACTAGGATAGAATGATAATACCTTGGCGAATGAGGTGGGGTCCAGGCGGTATTTACTGGCCACTTCTAGTCCAACATTGCTGCTGCTCTTCGAGTCCCATGTAGCCTTTGCACCTGCCTCGACCTCTGAGTTGACCTTGTGGTAGTAAGAGGCGGCAAATACGCTCAAGTTGTTCGTAGCCGTAATGGCGGCGCTATACTGAGGAACAGAGTAGCCGATAGCCGCCGAGTATCTGGTAATGGCTGCTTTCTGAACATCATAACCGGCCTCGGCGCCGACCAAAAAGCCTTCGTGGCCGAGCACAGCGTCAATGTTGGCCGTAGGACCTTTGAGCACATCGAAGAAGGCACGCGCGTGAAAGTTTGGTTGCTTGAAATGGAGATTAAGCTTGGCGCCGAATTCCTGCGACTTTGGTTGGAATTGGGTCAAGACTTCAGCTTTCAAGCCTTTGGCGACATGGTCCGTCAACTCAAACTTCGTGTCAAGCATATTCGTGGTCGTCCACGCCTGGGTGAGGGTCAATCCTGCAGAACGGTAAATCATCAGCAATGCTGCATGGCTACGTTCAACGTTTATCTGACGATTAATGTCACGGGCCTGAACGTCTTGGGAGTGAGCGACGAAGCGCAAATAATTGAAAGGTGTACCAGTTGCAGCATCCGTATATTTGCCCTCAATCTATAACAATCAATCCATTAGTGATGCCAGAGTGACCATTTGCAAGGGAGTGCTTACTACTCCACCCGTTGGGCCATCATGTGCAGATTTTCCCTTGACGTTGAAGCTCACACCATTCGGAGCTTTGGACTTGACCTCGAGCTGGGCTGTGCTCTGTCAGTTGAACACAGTCTTGAATCAGGTTGGGGGAAGTCAACATACCAGCTAGGGTATGATAGAAGTCCTTGTTGAGAAGCTGTTGTGTTACAACTTAGCAATGGTATGCATGCATGGAGAAAACGCAAACATACGTCATTGGACGGTTTGGCAATGTCGGAGAAAGCTGGAATAGACATTCTAACGGGACGTGAGCTGTGGCAGGGCAAAGAGTTTGATATTTTGATTGACGGATTTTTGTTACTGTTTGGTTTTCTCTAAAAATTGAAACCAGTGCGAGCTGAGCGACCCGAAAGCTCCCGTTATTATTTCGGGACAAATCGGTCCGTCCGATCTAGATTACCTAATTGATACTAAGCTACCTTAGGTACCTTACATTAGACGCCAAGTACTAAGGTATGTTATTGCGGACTACAGATTTATCACATGCTACACATAGTATGTTCCCTAAGTTTGAGATCAAATAATCGGCAGAGGGTCTAGCTTAGGTACGCTCAATGCTCCAGCCTCTCATTCTAGTTCGATTCCTGAGTCTAGAATAGCCATGCCTGCTGTGAAGATTACTACCACATTGCGGCCAGACCGAGACGCAAGATATGCTGCAATTATGCTTGCCTGGTTATGATTGTCGGTCAGCAACCCAAATCTAAACTCTCAACCGGAGAGCATAACAGAGCGCTGTTACAAAAGCCATCAAGGTACCAAAATCAGGAATGCCTGGTGCCAATATGTATAAATACCACATCATTCCAAGAAGACCCGAATCTAGGCGAAACTTGGTAAACACTCCAGTCACGATTTCTTGTCGTCGTATCTGGCGACATGTGTAGCGATAGCACTATGGCCAATTAGCATCGCTTCAGATTATGGGGTGAGTGTCTCACCGTCCGCTAGGGTCTGTCTGTTTTGACCAAGTTGGTTTCCATCGCATCACTGTCGAGGCACATTGAGGTGGAAAAAGTTCGTCGAAAATCATGCGATACCAGTATGCTTCCTTCGTATCGGGAACATCATCGCCCCACGCCAGCCTCGGGTTCCTCATTTGCTCGTCAGACACATGGGTTTCGGCATTACCTTTTAATGCATCGATCCAACCATAGCCAACCCCGTCACTGAACTGTTCCTTCTGCCGCCATAAAATCTTGTCTGGCAGATAAGGCGTCGTATCTGGCTCATCACTAGTATCGAATGCCTTCCGTAATATGTGTTTCTCAATGCGAGATTTGGTGATTAGCTTCTCTGCAGGGTCAATGTTCATAACAACATCCAAGAACTACCCTCGTTAGCGTGTCTCCCTCATTGAGATCGGAGCTACTGACTTGCTTGTCAAGAAACGGTACTCGAGCTTCCACGCCCCAAGCTGCTGTGGATTTATTAGCTCGCAGGCAGTCTGACGAATGGAGATTTTTGATGCGGTGGACGGTTTCCGCATGGAAAGCCTCCTTATCCGGCGCAGCATGGAAGTACAAGTATCCACCAAACATTTCGTCACTTCCCTCTCCGCTAAGTACCATCTTTACTCCCATAGCCTTGATCTTGCGGCTCAGTAGGAACATCGGTGTTGAAGCACGGATCGTCGTAACATCGTATGTCTCAAGGTGCAAGATTACATCTGAGAGGGCATTGAGACCGTCTTCGATGGTGAAGGTGAAACTGTAATGCTTTGTACCAAGAAACTTGGCCACTTCTAGAGCAGCTTTGGTATCTGGTGAGTTGGGAAGACCGATCGAGAAGGAATGGAGTTGAGGAAGCCATGTGACCGTGGACAACTCGTCCTCTTCGTTGATTCCAACGAGTTCTTCAGGCGATTGCTGCTCATGGTCACCATGCCCATTGGCTTTACCGTTCTGCGATGCCCGAAGATTCAAAGTCTCCCTCTGCGCTATTGAAGCGACCAGACTTGAATCCAGACCTCCAGATAGAAGGACACCGTAGGGAACTTCGGCCATCAACCGCTTACGCACAGATCTTTCCAACGACTTCCGTATCAATTTGTAGTCAATTGGCGTAGTAGGAACATTGAGTGGCTCCCACCACGCAGGCTGAAAGTACCGAACAGTCGAATTGGTCTTTGAGTCAAAGATATGACCCGGAGGAAACGTTATGATCTTATCACACACGGGGTGCAAGCATTTCAGTTCCGACGCAAAGTATACTGCACCAGGAGTCTTACTTGACCATCCCTGATAGAAGCTCGTAATTCCAATGGGATCTCGCGCAGCAACTAGACGGTCGGCATTCTTGTCATACAGAACCCATGAAAACATGCCATCGAGATATTTCGGGGCGTCTGCTCCATATTCCATATACTATAGATCGTCAGGCATTATACAGCTATCGGAAGTTGTAGCGGAGCACACCAAAGGAATTATAACTTCGCAATCCGAATGTGTTTTGAAATCGTATGGCTTTTTCAGTTGCTTCCGGAGAACCCTATGGTTATATATTTCGCCATTGACAGCCAGAGCGAGGGATCCATCTTCATTGACAAGAGGCTGAGCCCCGCTTTCTGCCCATCTGTAAGCTAAAGATACAGTATCTCGTCATACTACTGACCAATACCAACAATACTGAGCCGCTCGTGGGCCAGAACTGCTCTACAATTAGTCTTTCTCCCTGTGAACAACGATGTGCTTCAATACTTGTGTTGTTTGCTATGAAGTTGCCGCCTGAACGCTATCAGAACGTTTCTCATTACCAATTCCAGTAGAGTTGCTTACTCCAATCGGGGCCTCGATGGCGGGCCCTATGAGAAGTTTAGAGAGATTCAGTATAAAGGTTTAGGAGAAGGCTTACGCTTTGGCCATCCGTAGCGCGGTGGGCTTAAACTTTTGCACATCTGGGTGGCTGCAGAACGTCAGTATGCCGTAGGCTTATGCTAAGAGTGTTTGGACTGGAAAAGGTTGCGTCGTATAATGGCTCACTGACCAGTGGCATGAGAATATACCACACATATTTGTGATTTGCAATTCCTAGCTCAGCACGCGGGCAAGTGAGAACCTCACTTCCTCGCAAACCATTACAGAACTTGACCGTCGTGACCGTAAAGCAGTATAATGGTCAAGCATTGGATAAACATGAGCAGGTTCCCTCAGTTAGCGGAAAATCATGATTAGATAAGATACGGGCAACGTCGTTAGGGTTTTTGGGCATGTACTCCGCACTCTAGCATACTCACAACGGATACAAGGTTATTTGTGGTTATTTACCTCCTCAAACCTATCACTCTACGATGAGGAAGAAATAGCCCTATGATGAAGCCTCATTTATGCTCAAGAAGATTGTGCCTCACACACCTTGAAGGCACTTTGAAATCCTTATTTAGATCCCTCCGATTTCAGACCTTTCGTCCCGGAACGCCCAAGCTTAGCAAATCACCCGGCTTAAGCCCCATAGCAGAATGCCCTCAAATTCATTGAATGCAGCGTAGCAAACAAACATCACATGAGGAAGGGCATACTCCACCAGAACATCTCACGGTGCTGGGTTTTCTTTGACAATATGCTTAACTTTCTTGTCGTAAGCTTGTCGATCCTTCTTGAAGAGGTTGTAGGCTTCAGCTTGAGCAGGTGATTCAGGATTGGGATCGTCAAGCAGGTCTTGGATACCAAGGAGAATTTGCTTGATGGTAATCGCTGGTTTCCATCCCTCCTCCTCGTTCAAGATGGATAGACAGACCGTCCCGGAAGGATAGACGTTGGGGTGGAACAGAGGCGGCACGAATTTACCTAGAAATCTGTCAGGCAGTCCTCACGAAAGGCTTCTTATAACTGGATCCATACACTTGGGTGGTTTGGTTGGGTACTCTATATTGACGGATCAGCGTCGTCTTAAGATTGATGCTGCTATTGTGTCCTACCGTCAGGGAATAAAACATCTAGCTTGAATAGCCCACCTTCCCAGAGTGTCTTGTCCTTTCCAGGTACTCCACATTCCCACTTCTTCAAGTCCAAAATTCCTTGCGGCGTACGCGCAGGTTTCGCAAAAAATCCGAAAGGATGATCGCGGCGCCACTGCTTTCTAATATTGATTTTACAAGTCAGCTTAATCTTTCCTCGGTGATAGACGGAGTGTCTTGAAATACCGCTCTTCTTGTAAGCGATTTTGGCATAGTGACATCTTGGTAAACTTAGGTAACACAGCGCTTTCAGGAACACTATGAGAGAAACCTAAGAAAGATGCACGGGTCGGCAAAGAATGAGTTCTATGAGAACAAATGATTCAGTAGTCTGACCACTAGGGCACAAGGCGAGCAAGGTGAGTGTTTGTGGTGTTGTTTGTTTGAAACTGTACGCAAGGCTTGTCCTCATTCATTATCGGAGTGACTATCTTACTAGGGAGTTCTAGGCAAACTTTGCCTCAGTACCTCAGACGTGCCAATGGCTTCGCCATCACTAAGGCCCTTCGGGTTAGCCTTAGCTGACTACGCAGCGTACGGGCGACACGTCTGAGTACAAACATGATTAATGCAGTCAGATTAACGTTAATAATGATATTATTTATTAATTTTTAACATTTTAGTTTAATTTTAACGTAATTTATTAAGTTTTTAAATAAGCTTTATATTTAATGTAAACACACGTATTTCGCGTACACAGTAAACTTTTTACATAATGATTTATATTAAATATATGACGAAGAATTAATTATATATGAGTAGCAGCAATGATAAACGATGTCGCTAGTATACAGCGTGTGTATTATGTATTTAGTATGTAGCATCTTAAGTGTGTAAGAAGTACGATTTGTAACGTATAAAAATACGATGAAAACTCTGTATCGAACACTAGTTTTAATAAGAATAATTAACTACGTCGTACGATATACGTCATATAATATAATAACTTTAATATTTAACACTCTCTTTAAAATAATATATCGTACGTTAAAACGTAGTATATCTTTCTTTAAATTCATGAATTCTTTAGTTCATATATTTTTTATTAATTAAGTGCATTTAATGATTCTTTCGTTAAAAACTTAATAAAAAAAGAATAGAATTAATACTTCGAATACTACTTAAAAGCACTTTCTTTCTTTCGAATCTTTTATTCGTTCATAATAAAATGCTTTCGCTGATAATAATTAATATAATATCTTCGTACGATACGCTTTCACTGTTTTAATGAATCTTATTTAAATCTGAAAGCTTAATTTTCTTTAATGTTTAGTGATTATTAATTTAATATAATGAGCATAATATTTAGCTTTCTTCTGTACTTTATAAAGATTATCTTAAATAAAGTTTTAATAAAATCGTTCGCGAGTTACTTCTTATCAGAAAGAAATAATAGCTTATAATAAACTTTCGTTTAATTATATTTTCTGCAAAGTTATTATTTAAGTAATTTAAGATAATTAATAAATGCTTCGTGTTATCGTACGAATCATTATAATGAATTTTTATGTTTATCGTTCTTTTAAGATATTATAACATTTTTTTAACGACTTTATCGTAACTAACGCGAGAATTTAAGTATTACTGTAAAAGATAGTTAATCGCGAAGATTATATTTAATCGTGTTTCGCAAACGTTATATAAAAGCTTTTTAATTAAGCGTTAATATAAAATAATTTTCGTTTAATCGTTATCGTCGTCTTTTAACGCAATGTATGATTTAAAGATTATAAATATAAATATCGTATTACATATTATTAAACCTTCATTTTATAAAACTTCGCGAATGTATGATAATTAATTAAGTATTAATTATCTTTTAGTTTTATAACGTATGATTCGCATGCTAATGATTATTCGAGTCTTTTTTAAATTATGCATGTTAAATTTCTTACAGAGCGCTGTCTTTACTTTTTTTATTAATTTTATTAACATTACTGTAATGAATAAATCGTTCACGTAAATATTAATTATAACGAATTTTAACTCGTACGAAGCGTACATAATGTTTTTATCTGTTAGCATAAACTTATATTCTTAATCTTTTTAAAAAGCGATTAATTTCTTGTTTCATAAGCGTGCTAATTATTTTAATTCATATAAACTTTTCACGATTCGTTATATGTTTACTTCTTTAAGAATTCGCATATAAATTTCTCGTTCTTCTATCTTTAAGTCATTAATTAAATATGCTGCTTTAACATTCATTTAATGAAGTTTTAAATTTAAAGCAGCGACGATAACTAAGAAAATTCTTAATAATTTCTTTCGTACGATTAATGTAAACGTTTCTTTATAATTAATGTTTTCTTGTTACGAGAATTCTTAAGTAACTAACGAGTCTTGTACTTCGTTATATTTTCATTCTTATCGCATTTTAACTTAAACACTTACTTGCATTTAATAAGCTTTTTTTTAATAAACAGTTTATTTAACTTTTATATTTCGTATGCTTATAAATTTTTTAATTTAGTCTGAATAATATTTCGTTAACTTCTTTTATAAACAGAGTCTCTTAATGTCTCTTTATAAATCTTTAATTCTTTAACTTTTTCGTACAAAGCTCTTAAATCTAGCTTTATAAGCTTCACTCTTTTTAGTTTAATACGTAAATCTTTTCATTAAACAGAGATTTTATATTCGTTAATCTTAATTAATTACGTAAAGCTTTTTCATGCTTTATTAATTTTATAAAATGCGCTGCATTTAATATTACGTTCGTCTTTTAAAATTCGCTCATTACTAGTCTTTTTTAAGTAACTCTCGATTAATGCGCAGACGAATTAATTATTTCTTTCATGCGTAATGTCTTTTGCGTGTCATATTCTTTAGTATTTTAAGTAGCTTTCGATTAATGCGCAGACGAGTTAATTATTTTTCTTATATTCAGTTCGTACGAATTTTATGTGACGCGTAAATTAATATTAAGATGATTATTTCTTATTATTTTAAAGACGAGTAACATTAAGTCAGCGAGTTTTACTTAAACATTTTCTCTTATTAATGCTGCAAGCTTTACTTTAACATTAAACTTCGTTACTTTAATTATTAATATCTGATCATCTTTTTTAAAACGTTCTCTGTCTCGTTTAGAAACTTTTAAGCTTAAAAGCTTACTCTGAATGCTTTCTTTATCTCTTAAAACAGATGTAAATCATGTAATAATTATCTTAATATGTATTAACTCGTACGATTTTATCATCTTTTTTTTTACTTATTAAGTTTGTTTATTAACACGTGATTAATTTTTAAAGCGTAATACATCTGAGATAATACGATTAACATTCTTAATTTTAATAAAATTAAGAAGAAACTCGTTAAATAAATAAACGTTAAATTTTAACTTATTAATCGTAATTATTAATACTTTATAAATGAATCGCTGTTAAGAACTTTATATTTAATACTTCTTAATAAATTTCGTATAGCTTATAAAAATGTTAGTTCATATTCGTTTAATGTTTAAATTAATTCGTTTCTTTTTTAAAATATGTACATAAGCGACGCTGTTAAATATGCGTAAATAAGTTACGTTTAATTATATATTACTAATTACATGATTTAAAACTTTATTTCTTTTTAACATTAATAATAAATTTTTAAGTTCATTAACGACGTGCATTACTTCAGCTTAAAACATATTAAACAACTTTACGTTTAGTAATAGCGAGTTATTTATTGTACGAAGCATTCTTTAGTTTCGTTCGTTCATTACGTTATGCTTAAAAATGTAAAACGTTAATTACTTAATGATAACTTCTTTAATCTTACATTAACGTAATAGTACATAATTAATATACTTTTCTTTTTTATTAACTTTAAGATATGCTAGCTTTTATTCAGTGAGTCATTTTAATCTTGAAATTATGCGAATAAATTAATTATAAAAATCTTTTTTTATCTTTTAAAAAATTAATTCATGATTTCTTAATATAATCGTTCATTAGTATAACTGCGTACGAAGATTTTCTTAATAATATTAAATTATGTGATTTTTCAAGATTCAAATATAATCTTTTTAATATTCTAGTCGTGAGTCTTATAAGCGTATAATGAATAATTCGTGTTTACTTACTTTAAATATATAATTTATAAACATTTAATGTATCGTTAAGCTGTAAAATAATTATTAAATGTTTTATATAATGATTAAATAAAGCATTTATCTTTATTAAAGAATCTTCTGTACTTTAATGTTAATGACTTAAATTTTTTAATATCGCTACTTCGTACGAGTTATTTAACTCGTTTAAAAGTAAGTCGTTAATTATAATAAAGATTAATGTAATTTAAACATGACTTACGTGTTCGAATCTTTTATATCATAATTATTATAATGATATTATTTCTTTTAAATTAATAAATCTTTTTAATTTTTTATATAATGTTATTAAGATTTTCTTATCGTCGTACGATATTAAACGATAAATGTTTTAATTTGTAAGCTTAATTCTGATTATAAAGATTTTATTTTTAATAAATAGCATGTACTCGTCTTCGTTCACGTACGATTATTTATTTCTCT
>JAABUO010004493.1_pt1 | contig 16442 bp, 26 predicted proteins | sample 5559291 | NCBI WGS metagenome assembly JAABUO01 (sample SAMN10711878, study PRJNA513372) | rock metagenome | isolation source: Antarctica rocks | place: Antarctica: Victoria Land, Finger Mt sud
CACTTGTCGCTGTCCAGGACAAAAAGTAGCACAAGGCGCCAAGTCTATTACAGGCGCGACTGCCGGCAAGGTACAAATCATCAGCTGTAATGAATGGGCGCTGCACTCCTGTCAGGGAATTCTGTACTGACAAGCTTGACCCGATCGGCTGGCTGCAGAGACAATTTCTGGAGTTTCTGCCTGGAAAGGTCTGTGTCGTCACGGGAGGAGGCAGGGGCGTGGGTCAGGCCATTGCTGAAAGATACGCTGCCCTTGGCTTCACATTGATCCTAACAGCACGTTCAACAGACCAGCTTGAGGAGGTACGCACTCCTCAAGGCCTTACGTCGAAGCAGGTCTTGCAGCCCTAATGCAACTTTCATCACACCTGCGCACAACTGGTCCATCTCGTTCAACAAAATTGGCGTATCTTTCTAGCATCAGGGCAACAGATACCTGTCCTTCGCTATGTGAAGATAACTGCACAGTCCTGTGAGCTTTGCACTTGGGCTGTTTATGAGCACGCACCCTAGGCAGCATACTGTGAGACCGTGATCAACGTGTGACATATGCAGCTAACCCAAGTCACTGCTGAGAACCTGCACCAAAGAACACGAAAAAGAGACTAGAATAGGCATAAAGCCCAGGGTGATATTCCTTAGGCTTCCCTCTCCCTTGAAGCAACGCAGCTCAAAACCCAAACATTTTCTATATCACAACGTCCATCATGCACCCGTATGCATGGCTTCTTGCAGACAGCAGCAAGCTGCAAAGAGAAGGGAGCTCCAGCAGTTGATGTTCATGGCATTGACCTGTCAGAATCTTCCCAAGTCCGCAAGTTTGCAGATGATGTTTTGGGCAAGTACAAGAATGTGGATGTGCTGGTCAACAATGCTGGCATGGGGCCCTCTTCTGGTGGCGGACCAGTGGAAGGTAAAGGAGCCATTGTGCAATCTTTGCATTCTGGTTTTGCCCTTTAGCGTGAGTAAACATGCTCGCATGGGGTCACCTTCAAATGGTATACCAGTGAAAAATGGACAGAAAGCTGGTGTGTTTGCAAGGAGCTCATGCTCAGATTCTGCCTCTCCGGTGAATCTGCTCATCAGCAGCAAAACCCATTTCCTGCTGTGTGTCATCATCAACCATGTGCTGCTTACTCATGATTTTTTTGTGATAGCCTTGCGAAGTCTTTGAAACCTTTCAATAAGACCTTCAAGAGCATTTGCTTGCTGACTACTCACGATTTTGTTGTGATAGTCTTGAGAAGATAAGCATCTTCACAGTACCTGTAAGTGCCATGCAGGTGACTCAGAACAGTGGGAGATGTGTGTGAACCTGAACCTAACAGCTCCCATGCTTCTCACTCAGGCCTTTGCAGCTGGCATGGAGAAGAAGAAGGTTAGAAACTCAAGCAATGGATTCCATGTGTGTTAACTGCAATGATGCTTCTGAGACCAAGTCAGTCAGAATAAACTGATCAATCAAAACGAAGTAGTGTGCTATTTAGACATAGCAGTAACGAGTGTCTGTCTGTCTGTCTGTCTGTCTGTCTGTCTGTCTGTCTGTCTGTCTGTCTGTCTGTCTGTCTGTCTGTCTGTCTGTCTGTGGACGGTCGAAGTGGTGATGCATTCAGCACTGCTGTTGACAGCTCTGACTGTCACAGCAGCATCTCTAGCTTTCAATCCTGTCTTGCCTGAGGCACACCTCCCAACTGCCTCCTCAAATTAAGCAAGTAAGCAAAAAATAGGCAATGCTTGTTTTTGAACGTCCACAAATTGTTACATCTCAGAAGCCTTTGGTGAAAGTATTCACCCATTTTGATTAGATTTGGATGCTGGTATGTAGCACATGGAACTTCCTGCCCCACTTCAACTGTATGCTTGTTTTCATGTTCAAGAGGTGCTGTCTTGCAGGCCGGCTTGATCATCAACATTGGGTCTATAGCAGGAGAGATGGGCTTTGCACCAATGGCTGTGTATGCCGCCACCAAGTGGGGTCTCAGAGGCTGGAGTCTCAGCTGCTATGAGGTCTGCCTTTTCTCCTCTGCTTGTCAGCCTTCTCAACAGTGCCCTTCGGCTTGCCATTTGGCTTCAGGCTGCCCTGAGAGCAAAGCCTGAACTGCCTCATCAGCTGCTTTTTCTGCTTTCTCACAGTCTGATTTTTCGTGTACACAATTTTATTTTGCCTGTCCATTTGTGTTCCAATTTGTGTACGCTGCCAGGGAGTTGGATCTTCTTGCTGGAGGTGTCGCTGCCATGACACTTGCCTTCTTTGCCTTAGATCCTTGTGAGCAGCGCCTTGTAGCGCTTGATTGTTGATTTGAATTTCTGTGTGTGAGTTGATGTGACATTGCAGTCAACCCCAAACCCTCAATGTAGTCTGTATATTCTTGCAGGCATTGCGGACGAGTAATGTCAAGGTGGTCTTGATCAACCCTGGTCCAATTGCAACAGACATGACTAAGGTTAGTCATCAGGGTTGCATAAGCAACCTTGTGCATGAGTCATCCCAACTGAATGATGGTGGCAGTGGCTGCTTGTGTACTTCATTGCGTAATGTACACACAGCAGGATGTGTTCCAGGATGTGTCTGACTTGCACTGGCATGGGAATCTTCTGGTTGGCACATACTTTGCAGTTTGTCTGGCCTGTACTCAGCAAGGTTTAGGTCAAGTTTGCCAAGCATGGACAAAGTCATTATCAATCGCTGCAAGCCTCGGCGTTGACAGACAGGTCACAACAGGATCAACAGTAAACTGACATAATGGTGCTTTCTGTGATAGTACAAAAACTCATACTTTGTTTGCAGTTGAATTTTTTGTGCTTTGGTTATGGCACCTTTGTGTCACTATAATGATGTGTCGGGCTGCAGGGGGTCATGAACCACGATCTGACATTGGAGGCAGAGGACATTGCAGAGGCACCAATGTTGCCAATGATCACCACGGCTCTGTGTGTCCCTAAGGAGATCACCTTGGACACCACACAAATCCCTGGCTAATCAGGCCCCGTTTCTAAAATCTTTGTTTGTACAACAGATAGGAAAATGCGCTTGCGAATTTGTACTTATGCATGTGAAACAGCAATGCCACCCCTTTTCGCGTTTTGTACAGGCGGCATGCAGTTCAGCAGACGTAGCTGTTTGATACTGTAGGAATCAGAAGTGTGATTCATGCATTGCCTGGTTGTGCTGTGTATGTCAACAACTTTGCATGTGCCAAGAGGAAGAAGAAGAAGATCACGAGATGTGTTACAATGCCTGGCGGAACGTCACAGCCCGGACGAAGCTAGTCTACAAAAGCGTGTTTGGTGTCATCTGTATTTCTGCATCAGATGCAAACAGTTGGCAAATAACATCTGAAATCATCATATGACAGTCTGAGCATTGTCCTGTAGCTGCATATGATACAACACTAATTGCATGTTTGATAAGCGCATACTGCTTGTGCATCATGTGAGGTCTCATTCATAGCTTGCAAGGGGCAACAAACATTGTGTCCACCTGGTCATTGTTCATTTGTGTCAATAAGACTGCACAAGGCACCACAACATGTCTGCCTACTTTGTTCTCCCATTGCAGCTCATCACAGAAAGCTTGCACAATTGCATCCAACTCCGCTGCTAAAATAGCCTGCTTGTTATAAGCTAACCATGGTGACCGCACCATATACAAAATATCACAGCAGTGCGTGTAGGGATTTGCAGATGCAACACAGTGCTGCTACTTATTCTTCCCATACGACATCCCCAACATCATAAACTTTGTGTGGTGCTGGCTTTCCTGGCCTCTTTCTCTGCTGCTTTGCCGCCACCAAGCCACTTGCAATGATGATACGAACCCACAAGAGGTCTTTCAAATCTTGTTGACTGCTATCGATCACGATCCTGTACTCATCTGAGCTGCTCAGCTGAAAACGGCCTGGTCCTTCTACATATGCAAGCTCCTGTCCTGTGTTGTCCTCAACCAGCAACAGCTTGAGCTGTGATGTGATTGCTGAGGATACAGACAGCACCCATCTGCATGCATTGTTTATAGACTCAGCCATTTTAAGAGGTGAAGTGAAAGTTTTGAGGTAATGGTGATATGATAGCGTCTTCAGGTTGGCACAATCAAAGCCATGCAAGAGCAAGCCCTGGGGGTGTGGATCAAGCCCCTGAGGGTATGGATGAAGCCCCTGGGGGTATAAATGGAGCATTTGAGGCTTTGCATCAAGGCATGACAAGCATGAGTAAAGCAGGACAGAGCATGGCAGGCGCATGAGAACTTTGAGCAACAGCTGCACTTCAAGCAGGCCAGGATACATGTCGGTGAATGTCAAGGCTTCAGCTGAAAGCACACCTGTAGGTTCTGGATCTCCAGGTGATGATGTTGGAGGCACCCAAGAACTGGTGCATGGTCATCAGATGATGGCCTTTGCATGACTCAAACACAGCTGATCTGTCAAATATGCCCTGTCTCACAAAGATAGCATCTGCAGATGCCTGGTTGGCATCGCTGGACAGACACCAGTCTATGCGGTGGGCAAACGACAGCTTGCCGCGATCGCACAAAAAGTACAAAAGCTTGGCATCCTGCAAGGGGCACAGATGTGCGTCACTGTTGCAGCTGCAGAGTATCACCGCCAAGGCTTCCTTGCACGTGCAATCAGTGTGAAACCACCTTTACTAGCTGAAAGCTGTGACTGCAAGCTTAAATGTGCATGAAGAGGTGCCAGAGGCGAGTATAGAGCATAAACGCACCGTGGAGATGATGGACGTTCGATTATTGCCCTGTTTGCTGCGGTTGGCGACGCAAAACGATATTTGATTGGTCTGTATTACCTTGGTCCCTGCGCATGCGAGCATGGCTGTCATACTTGCGCAAAGTCAGCTGATCAATAGGCGGGTGCGTGTGCACTCAACTTTGCGCAACAATCCGCAACAGGTTCTGATGCTGGCTTTCACCTGGAGTCGAGGTTGCTCTGTTGAAGGCACCGGTGTCGCAAGACGTCGAGTCGTCGTCCTGGTGCACACGTGCTCCGCAGCTTGATTGCATGTCTTGACGTACGCGACCTGACTGCAGCAAATGAATGTGAACCGGAGAGATTTGCTATTGCAAGGATCGTCATTGCAGTTGTACTTGCTGCAGCGCTGCTAGTTCGGCAGCAGGTGGCACTGCTGGAAGTTGTGACTTTGACCGAGATTGCGAAGCTGAAGGCGAAGCTGAGTCAGGCAGCTGGCCAAGCTGGCAGCCAGATACCAACGCTCAGGCGCATGCCTTCTGTAGAACTTGTGTTGCCACACGGGAAATCCGCAAGGGAGCTAGACCATCCAGTAGATCAGGCCAAACAGCAGAAACTAATACTAGCAATAGGTTGAGCTGCATCCTTAAGATGACAGTGAGCATGTGCGGAAATCATCCTCATCACAGCTTTGATCTCATAAGTGCGGCAGAAGCTGTCAACATGAGCTCATCTACACAGATCACATGCTGATCGGGTCTGGCACTGGCCAAATGCACGTTTTGCGTCGCTGCAGGGATGGCTATGTGATGTAGAGTGCAGCAGACATTGAAGCTAAGTGAAAGCTACAGACAAACAAGCTATCACCAAACATCAACCACAGGGTAACATTGTGCAGCCGAACGCAAAGAAGGCTACCAAGCCAGCACAACGTTCTACCACACAAAACATCAACTTGATAATGACACCATCTAAACGCTGCGCGCAGGGCTTCTGCTCACGCTCCTTGACTTGCTGCGTGGTGAAGCGCTTCTGCTGGCGCTCCTGCTTGCAGACCTGCAGACATGGAAGGTTGATAGACTGCCACAACATTGAATATATTGTGAAACAACGGCGTTTGACAAATGTAGACCTGCACATTTCACAGCGCATGCTGGGTTTTGCAACACATTGCACATTGCAGCGACCAAATCCACATTGCTAGACAGAACTATGGCTGCCCACAGTTCTGTCTGGCCCACACTACTGCACATTGAACAGGGACACGTTGCGCAGGAATGCGACGCGAGATGAGTGCATGCTGTCAAAAGGTTAGCTCATGCCCAATTGGCAGGCGCAGTTGCAGTGCTGCTACAAGCAAAGAAGCAGCGGATTGGCTTGCTTGAGCATACTGACTTGAGCTGATGCTGCTATTGGCACAGATGCCTAATAATTACCTTACAGGACTTCTGCCTCGGCTCCTGCTGCGGGATCTGCTGGCAGGACTCCTAGACGCACTCCTGGACACAGACCTGCATGCAGCATATCTGTTCAAGCAGGTTGGTATGAGGTGACAATGACATCACAGGCTTTCCCATGGGCTCTGACAACACCAAAAAACCAAGCTGCCTGACATGTAAGCTTCAGATCCCATATGTTAAGGTTTAATGCAGTAACAGGCAGATGTGGCATCAAAGTCACATCTAGGCTTTGGGACGATATTGCAGCAAGACAGGCAGCAGAAGCATTGGTGACAGTAGTGTGTTCCTGAAACAATATGATGAGGTTGTCAGCATGTTGCTGTATAGCTGACCGGTCCCTCACACAAGCCTATAGGGAGGTATGTTTACGGCAAAAGCAAGTCTTGTATGGACACTATGCCACTGATACCAATGATGACAGCAAACAATGCAAAGGCCTGACCTGCCACGAGGGGAGCGGCTGCGGCTGCGGCCGCCCCTGTCATCTGACTCATCAATCACCCTGATGTAAGCTCTGTCAAAGGGGTTCTTGAACTCTGTGTCGTCCAGCTTCCTGATAGCCCTTTCCAGGTCCTCCCTTGTGTCAAACTCCACAACTCCCAGGACTCCCCCTCGCTCTCTGTACACATTGGTGTAGGCTGGCTTCACAATGGACCTGAAGTGATCCTGCAAACACACATCAAGACTCATCAGAAACATCTTTCCCTATGGTACTTGGTTTATTGGTCACCCAGAGATTTTGCTAACATGATCCGTCTTACTGGTATCTCAAGCATCAGCTCTGCAAGAGAAAGAAGCTGGTCAGACCAGTATGAAAACTGGCCCAGCCATGTATATGCACAAGAGTATAGAAGCTGGTACAACCTTCCAATACATCAGCATGCCACACATCAGACAGCTGGCATTTGACCAGCCAGTGTCAGCAAAACTTATGACAGCTTGGCAGCATTTGTGGTGACAACAGGCCAGTCTGGCTGAGTAAGCTGATTGGAGCAACAGGGCACTCACTGACCTTCAGATCCTGCCAGGAAGCACTGATAGGAAGGCCCTTGATGAGCACACGAAAGCCAGTGCCTCTGCCCCTGAAGGTGGGAGGAGCTGGGGGTGGGCCTCTGTCATGTGCGCCTCTGGACATCTCCACCCTGAGGCGGTTCCCAAAGAAGTCATAGCCATCACGTCCTCTGGCAGCGTCTTGAGCATCCCTGCAGGCAGCACATACAACAGCCACTCAGCAGCAAGTACAACTTGTCTGAGCTAGAAAGCTACAAAGAGCACGTCTTGTGTACACCAAAAGGTTAAGTTAGGACCATGCAAACGTGGTCTGTTTTTTGCCTGCTGTAAATTTTGTCGAAAGCTTTAGGCACTTTGTGCCATCACCTGGGCAGCCTGAAGCATGCTTGCGAGCCAGCCACAATGCCCACAGCGACCGTGCCAACAATACAGTGAAAAGTTCCAGCCACGCAGTCCAGTCAAAATGCTCCACTTGGTGCGGCTGCCAATAGATCCACAGAGTTCCATAAACAGCTCCTAACTCTCCGGATTGAAACCAAATGAGAGTCCAATGCTCCAGAGTCACCATGCAAGTCCGCATACGATTCTACCTTGGATCTTCGAACTCCACAAAGGAAAAAGCCGGAGGCCTGGGAGGTGTCTTCAAGTCTATATGCCGGATACGCCCGTACTGCAAGGTCATGCACAATCAGGATGTTCAGTGTAGTTATTTCCAGCTGCGAAAGTGTGAGTCACGCGTAGAAAAATGCAGCAAGAAAGCGACTCTGCAGTGATCTAGCCAGACATCCACCTTGATAAAGAGATCTTCCACTTCTCGCTCACGCACGTCGCCTGGAAGATTGCCGACAAAGATCACGCAGCCCCGAGATGCTAAAGACTCTCTCATCTTGACAAGACAAGAGCTTAATGCAAGTCAACGGGTTCAAAAGATCCAAGCCGACAACAGTGTGAGCGAGTTACTGATTGTGCAGAGAGCAAACTCTGCATTTCCATTACTTGCCAGCCAATTATACAAATAAAATATTCAGCATGCTCCTCTTCTGAATCCCTTCAATCGAGTGCGCTCGTCAAGCACGATAAGCGTCGGCTTGAGTCAGCATCATTGAGATCTGCTTGCGTACAGTCTGAAGCACTGGTTGCGCTTATGCCTCAGATGACGTGATGGCATACAGCTAAAAGCAGACAAGTGAGGTGATCACGGGCATGCCAGATCTTTGGGAGCGCGTCACCGGTCTGTTCGCCGTCACAGTCGATGTCTTTACCCAGGTGAGCATCACGTCGGCATCCGCAAGCACCCCACGACTTGCATTCAATCATCCTGGACTGCAGAAAGTGCGACTGCGAGGGGTGCCGGCCATCGACAGCGTTGGCGGTCCTGCCGAGGGCCTGACTTATATTGTGACTGGCCCAACAAGGTATGCTCCCATCACAAAGGCAATGACCCTGTAAGCTTGCGCGTACAACGCATATGCAGCAAGAAGCTCCGACAGCCTTAAGCTGAGTGTCTTTGTTGAGCTTGCAGTGGCATAGGCAAGGAAACAGCAGCAGCTCTCCTTAGGCGCAAAGCGAATGGTATGCACTCACAAAGTTGACCGCTTGATTTGCTTACATCATCAGCTGCAAGCACTCAGACAGCAATAAACTGACCTTACCTGCATTTGCAGTGGTGCTAGCATGTAGAGATGAGAAGCGGGGAGAGCAGCTTAGAGTTGCATTGGAGGCAAATGCAAAGGAGCATGGCAACAGCAAGCCCCAAGCTGAGGTCATGCTGCTGGACGTATCCTCTCTGCAGTCTGTCAGAAGCTTTGTGCAGCGCTGGAACCAGCAACAGCGGCCATTGCACTGTCTCATCAACAATGCAGGCATCTTTGACATCGGCGGAAGTAAGCCTGACTGTCTTTTGTCACCCTTGCTGCAGCTGTTGCTCTCAGCCACACCTGATGTCTTCCATGAACATTACCAGCTACATTGGTATGCACACACCTCTTTGCATATTTGTGCCTTGTGACACTGCACTACAAGCCCAGCAAGCATGCACAAATCAGGGCAAGGCAGGCTGCAGTGATGTTGTGGTGTGTGATACAGGCCAAGGCTATGCAAAAAGCAAAGATGGTTTAGAGCTGCATATGGCAACTAACTACTTAGGGCCCTTCTTGCTGACCATGCTGCTGCTCCCCTCACTACAGCGCAGCGCTTCCAAGGTGAGCAACCCTCTGCCCCTCTTTATCACGAGACAATGCAACCTCTCAGTGAAAAGCTGCGTCACTATTGCGGTCATGCATCACATGCAGAGATGATATGACAGCAATCCCTGTACTGTACGTAAGGTGCAGCATGATATGGGTGCTGTTTTTGCAAACCATCCAGCAGACATGCACAGTGATTGAGTGAGCACTAGCAACCAATTTGCTTGGCACAACAGTCCTTTTAGGACAACAAGTTCATGGTCCTCAGGACAGGTCCGGCTGAATGGCTTACTTCAAATAACATGTCAAATTGCGACATCCATCCAAAATGCAGCACCCTGTGTAGCAGAATCTAGTTAGGAGTCCATGGGGCATCTAAATGTCTGTTGAAAGGCTTCTGAATGTCTGCTCACAGCCATGTGCCTCAGCAGAATCATACCTTCATATTTGGACTCCATGCTGTAAACTGTTTGGCCTTCTGAATCGGGGTGAGGCATACCTGATACCTACCCGGATAATGTGAGAGCAAAGGCTGGCACAAGTGAAAACCAATCAATCAAAATGCTGCAAACTGTGACTTCTGCAGGAGCGGCCAGCTCGCATAGTCAATTTGACCTCAAAGATGGCTGATACATGCACACTGAACATGCGGGATCCTCACTTGAGGGCACCTGGTGCTTGGAGTGGCGCTCGCGCATACAGTCAGAGCAAGCTGTGCCAGGTACAGCCTCTCACCATGTAAATGCCCTGAGGATATTTGCTGACGTGTAACGGCTAGCTGTTTGTGGTAAGTACATGCAGATCTCTCTTTGACTGCAATGTTTTTGGTCTGTCTCGCTGGCATTGCTACTGCCGGGCCGATGCCATGAACCTGATATACTCTTGCGGACAGCAAGTGCATCCAAGGAATGGGTTAATGCTCAATATGCTGATTATGCACATCTGTTTGAAGCTTTTCACTGTGTAAAATCCTATTTTGTCTTGCTTGCATTGCTGCTGTCAACAGCCCAGATCATGATAGTGAGTCAAGGTCCAGACCAGCGCAAATTCCTACACTTTGTTGATGATGTCAGCACACCATGTTGCACAATTGTGGTGTAATATTCCTTGTGCCAGAAAAAGCTCGTGCATGCCTGGAAAAAACCTGTGCATGCATGCAGATCATTTCTACTGCAGAGATGAGAAGGCGTTTAGTTGGAGATAATAGAGTGTTTGTATGTGCCGTAGACCCTGGTCTGGTCATTACAAATGTGGTGCGAACCACGCCTGGATGGATACAGTATCTCTACCGGGTCCTATTGACAACACTGTTGGTAACACCAAAAGAAGGTGGAAGCACCTCCCCGGATTCAGAATCACGACATCATTATTATGCAGCCTGTGTGCACGTTTTATGCACAGATCAGCAGCTGATGCTTGCTGATGTTTTAGGCTGTTGTCTGTTTTCCAACTAAGCTACATGCTGCCATGTGGTAAGTAACCTTCATGTGAAACAGTCCACTTTGTCAGCACAGCAATGTCTGCCTGATGTACGTCAAGTTTGTGCAATGCACAGCTTTTTGGTCGATGTTACAACGCTGCTGCAGCAGAGGTCCCAGCACAGTCGTAACCCTGATATGCGTGCAACTTCTTTGCCCCTTGCTTGTTCTTCTTGGTATGTTCAATCTCATGTTCTGCTTTCAGGTGCACGGTCTTCAGTTCATTGTGCCACCAGCCAGTATATCACAGAGGAAAAGAGCCCCAGCCAGTGTTACATCAACTTCACATGCAAACCTGTGAGGCCAAAGGCTAGATTTGTAGATCCAGGTTTTGGGAAGTGGCTTTGGCAGTGGTCAGTGGAAACAACAGGTCTCCCTGCAGAAGTGGATTTGCCTGAGCGACCTAATGGATTCGCTTGATTACATTCAGCCCACAGTGTATGCTTGACTTGTGATGTGGTCCTTGATAAACTTACTCAGATGAGAGTATAGGCAGGAAAATTCTGCTGCTTTGGCTGCAATCAGTCATGACTGATCAGTCAGGGGGTTCACAATCGGTGGGGGCAACTAGACCATTTGGCTTACTCGCGCAGACTTTCGTCAAAGAACGAAACAGACAAAGAATGACACAGACAAACACAAATATCATGAAGCTTCATCCTTAAGGTTGGGCAACGGATGCAAAGTTTCTCTCTCTCGCTCTCTCATTAGGAATTGTCATCATGCATGGGATAACCAATAATGAAACCACTTGGAGTCCAACCTCGCATGTAATCGGATTTCATCACGAATTCACAGTTCACCTCTGATGTCAAGCAATAATTTGCAACAAATCACATTGTCGCTGCAGTACTCCTTGCTTCTTCTTGAACGTGTCGCTTTATCTCCTTGGATGGGGAACCGTCTCGTCCGTTGGCACTCGTGCGTCGAACAGTGCTATCGACGGAACTGTTGCTCATCATCCAAGTGCTTCGGTGTCAATTCTTCGGACACCCGCAGGTCATGGCTGAATTTCTACCGGCAGACCACTGGAAGGACGACGTGAGTAGCAGAAAGCATACCCGTCCTCCTCCAAAGAAGGATGCTAGCTGGGACTTTCTGCAAGGAGCAGGCCCATCTGCTCCTCAGGTAGCCCCTGGTTTCGCGCGTGTCCTTTAGATGGCCGCGTTATCAGCCCTTGGACACCTGTCACTCAATCACCTCGTCTCCGCCTGTTCAGGGAGAGCTGACAACGACCTCCAAAGCGGCATTCAAGCCAGGCTGGCAGGAAATCAGACACGAGAACAAAATTCAGCCGTCAAAGGAAAGGCTGGCATATGAGCGTGTACAGGTGCATATCCTTGCTGCATTCCTTGTCACGACTGATGCACTTTTTTGATTGTACCTTCTGCAATGCTGATGTGCCATTTGTGATGAGTGCATTCTTGCAGGCAGCCAAGCATGAGGTACATGCTGAGGAGCGCAAGAGGTTTCTAGGCGAGAAGTAAGCTCATGATGCATGTATCACATCTATGTATAGTCGACAAGCTCATCACAGCCGCTGCTTTGCTTGCTTTTAGTGGTCAAAGCTGTCACAAGCCTTCAAATCAGCTGCTGCCTGCATTTGTGCCCCCTGGTCAGCGAGTAATACGCAGTTGCACGTTCTACTGTGTGGCCAACATCAACAAACAATTTCTGCATTAGCATCTGCTCTGCTGCTTGTGAGATGCCCTTTCCCTAAGAAGTACTTGCACTAAGCTCATGAAAGTAGCATATCATCAAAGCATTGTTGCGTGATTGCTACTTTAGCTGTGCTGCAACAAGTGCCTGCTGACCTGCCCGCAGTCAGCTGTCACTGACAGCAGTGCAGCATGTCCAAACATCAAAACAGCTTTTGGCAAGATTACATTGCCAATGTAAGTTGCACCTTACGCAATGTAGACAAGCTGAGCTGCTATCTTTTACACAGCATTGGCATGTCAGGTTGCACATCTACCAAGACATCTGTAACTTATTCTTGTCGTGATCATGTTGCTGTGGTGTGTCACAGGGACCAGTACAATGGCTTTAACCCAGTGACTGGTCAGGAGTACCGCCCACCGGCGCCTCATGCTCACCACATCCCCATTGTTGCGCCAGCAAATGCCGACCATGACCCATTGCTACAGTATGGCAACAGTCATGCTGACAGGTCTACCATCATGACTTGGAAACAGCCCAGGCCATCACCAGCAAAAGCTGATGGTGTTCAGCAAAGGGATGTGCACACTGAGCACATTCAGGACATGCGCAAGGGCAGAATCAAGACCGAGGGCTTGGTGCATGTCAAGTCTACTTCAGTGGGAGACCTGATCTGAGATGGCGTTGGTTGATGGACAAAGAAAGCACGGAGCAAACTCGACTTTCAGCCACGGGATGCAAAGGGTTGCCAATTGCTTCTGTTCTGTAATGTGCTCTGCGTAACAGTTTGGCCCACTTTGGTTTTGAGCGCATAAAGACATTTTTTCTTTGCAATCAGGCAAGTAATAGTACAGCATTGATCGTACACTACATAATTATGGATGGTCATAGACTTTCTCTTGTTTGCATTACATAGTAAGCATAGTAATGATATGCCATCAGCTGTTGTTTTGTTTTGTGTGGAGTCTGGAAGCAGACACAACCCTGCTATGTATCACACTACGATGCAAAAAGGCCTGCATTAGGGCAGATATAAAGCTTGCATGCAAGTTTCCAACAAGCCAGACACTCTCAGCCTATACTGCACCTAGAGCTAAGCTGTTGGCATTGAGCTATGAGCTTGCATTGCACTTCCAAGCTTGTGCAAGGATACCAGAAGCAAATAAGTCAATGAGACAGGAAATGAAGTAACAGGCAAGATACATGGCTATATTGCTGGAGACATGGCTGCCTAATGGAATTATGGACGGCTACGTTGTAGTGCAAAAACAGTACTGAGCGTCAACCAAGCCGAGCGAGGCAGGTTTGAGTTGGAGCTTGAGCCTCTGCGATCAGAACTCGCAGTGCGTCAACCAAGTTGAGCGAGGCAAGTGTGAGTTGGAGGTTGAGCCTCTGTGATCAGAACTCGCAGTGGCCTGGATACCGAGGAAATGGTATCACGTCCCGGATGTTCTCCACGCCTGTGGCAAACTGGATCAATCGCTCAAACCCTAGCCCAAAGCCAGCATGGGGCACAGACCCATACCTTCTCAGGTCCAAATACCACCAGTAGTCCTGTGCATTCAGGCCCTGCTGTGCTATTCGCTCCTCAAGCACCTGCAGAATCACAATAACATGCCGTTTTGACATGCAATGATCACAGCAATCAAACAGCAAACTGTGGAGCTTGTCACAGAGCCAGCAAAAGCATAATAACCGTGTCTGCATGCATCTGAAATCTCTGCAGGCATATTTGCATGGCTGTGCACATCCACTGGTGTGACCACCACTTGGCACCTGCAGCACATTGATGTACGCAGCTGCATGCAAAATCTGGATGTTGTGTCTTCTGCCACAGCTTTTCTGTCGCTATGCAAGTCACAATCATGAGGCTGCTGCAAACAGCCCTCATGGCTGATGGCAGCAGCCCTCAGCTACCTTGCACTGCTGTCAATAGACAACCTAACAGCAAGTCCAGCCCCCATGTCCACTGACTCCACTGACTTGGTCACGGTCAGAGGACTTGAGGGATGAACTCCTGTCGGGTTGCTCATTCACAACAGTGCAAGGGCTGAGAGGCACTGCCCCACTGACCAACACCAGCCAAGTCTGCAAGACAGCTGCAGGGCTTTTAACAGCCCATCGGCTATTGCCAACCGCTTTACAGAGAAATTTGACCAATACTCTTTGTCTGGTGATTTGCAACAGCCAACCGGCTGTGAGCTCTGCGGCTGTCATGCAGACTTGGGTCCTAATTCGTGTTAGGTTGGGTCCTAATTTGTGTTGGGTTGGGGGTGTGTCGTTCAGCCCTTGGTGATGCTTGCTGGGTCCAATTCCATCAAGCATGATATGATCACAAGGGGCTGAAGTACAGTGGCTGAACTGTTGTTGTTCTATGTGTTGATGATAGTGCAAGGCAGCTTGGGTCTCTTGCCATCAGCTCTGGGGCTGCTTGCATTTGAATTAGCAGCAGATGCAAACAGTCGCAAAGCAAATGGCAACAACCCTCAGATGCCTAAAACATCTCCACAATGTAGAAACGCGTTTTTACTGTCCCCAGCCGTTTCTGAATTAAAATAAACGTTTTGGGCTTGAAAAGAGCTTACTATCATCACCCAGCAGCACACGTCAGTCATTGACCTTTTGTCATGAGCTGTGCTCAATGCTGGTCCATGCACTTCTGTATCAGTGCCTCTCCAACAAGCAATAAGTAATCAGGTGGGTAGTCAAGCACCCTTGCCAGCTATCCCTGAAACCCACCCCCACCTCCCCCTTTGTCTCCTCCAGGTATGTTGAACCCTAGTCAACAAAAGTAAGCAAAGCTGTCCACTGGCAAAATCTAAAGTCTCAATTGCTGCTGCTCAACTGCTTTGCTGAATCAGCGACTGGATAACATAGGTTTCCTAAACACATGTGTATAGCTGGAGGTGATGCAGGAGGTGTCATGGAATGTCGAGGAAACAAGTAGCATGTCTGTAGTCATGTTAGATAGGTTTTTCTATATATCTATATCTATATCTATATCTATATCTATATCTATATCTATATCTATATCTATATCTATATCTGTATCTGTATCTGTATCTGTATCTGTATCTGTATCTATATCTATATCTATATCTATCTCTATCTATATAGATATATATACCACTTTCCAAAAAACCTGGAACCCCCCCAGTTCGTATGTATACACCTTGCATACAAACATAAGGCTTGACCTGCAAGTGCTCCTTTCTCATATTACCACCTGTAGTCATATGACATGTACCTTGTATGTATCAAGAACTGACCTGCAAACGTTCTTCTCTCTGGCTGCCACCAATGAGCTCTCCCACACCAGGGACCAGCAGGTCCATGGCAGCCACTGTCTTCTCATCTGAATTCAGGCGCATGTAGAAAGCCTGCAATCGGGGCACTCAATATAAAAGAAAAGAAAAGACTACACCTTTCGGCGTCAATTTAATGAGAAGCCAAGTATCATACCGGGCTGCCCAGGGCTTCAAAGGTATTAAGGTTGTTTGCACCCTGCCTGTTCCTCCTATCTCCTTGGGCACTTTATACGATAAACAACATGGGCAGAACATTCCCAAAAGTGTTTCTGACATTCAGACAAACAGCGCATAATGATACAAATGACAAAGCAGTTTATGTGTGCTCAGCAGGCAGCTCTGATTCAAGTCTGCTGCATTGTCTCCCACGCACTGCGCTTAAAATCAACACCTGGCCGCTTAATTCAGCAAACCCGAAGAAACTGACGACCCGGCCAAGAAAGCACCAAATCCCCGTCAAGGCTTAAAAAGGCAACACGCACTTAGTTTCCGCCAGCAGCTGCAGACTGCAGCCTGCCGTAGGCGCTGCTCACTCTAGTAGACATGCTTGCATATCCCTGTTGGTGTTGTGATGCATCGATGCTGCACAGATGGAAGGATACATGCACGGATGGACAGAATGACACACTAACAGGCAGGCC
>JAABUO010004494.1_pt1 | contig 16441 bp, 14 predicted proteins | sample 5559291 | NCBI WGS metagenome assembly JAABUO01 (sample SAMN10711878, study PRJNA513372) | rock metagenome | isolation source: Antarctica rocks | place: Antarctica: Victoria Land, Finger Mt sud
CATCTACAGCTTCTCAAAACCGGCTCGCCGAAGGCGGCTTTGCAGACGCTCGGCGAGAAGGCGCGGGAAGCGGTGCAGGGCAAAAAAGCGGACTGGCAGAAAGCCGCCGCCGAGCTTGCCGGCACGCTTGCCCCGGAGCGGCTGGACGCGCTGCGGGACGTCATTCTCGCCAATGAAGCGGCGTTCTTCCGCTACGAGACGCCGTTCTACCCGGCACGGGCGACGCTGTTCCGGGCCGCCGAAGTCAGCGTTTTTGAGGAGCGCGACCCGGCCCTCTGGTGGGGCGATGCGTTCACCGGCGGCCTGGAAATTCACGATGTTCCCGGCGTCCATCTTTCCATGATGAACGAGCCGCAGGTACCCTCGCTGGCCCTGGCGCTTCAGCTTTCTTTGGACAAGGCAGTTCTGTGATGCTTCAAGATGGAGAAGTGCATGTCTGGCGCTGGGATTTGGACCGGGAAGAAGCTCAGGCCGCGCTGCTGCCTGAAGACGAAAGAGCGCGGATGGAGCGCTTCCACTTTGCGCTGGACGCCCGGCGCTGGGCCGTCTGCCGGACCCTGCTGCGCGTAACTTTGGGCCGCTACCTTGACCTTGCGCCGGGGAGCCTGAAGTTCACGCTCGGACCCTGGGGAAAGCCCGGCCTGCGCGGCTGCCCGCTGCGGTTCAACGTCTCACATTCGGGCGGCGCGGCGCTGCTGGCGGTTGCCTGGCGGCGGGAAGTTGGGGTGGATTTGGAGCGCATCAGCCGCGTGCTTTCGCCCGAAGAACTCGCTTCCCAGGTGCTTTCCAAGCGGGAACAAGCCTGGCTGCGGGATCAGGCTCCTGAGCGGCGCGAGTCGGCGTTTCTCACGCTCTGGACGGCCAAAGAAGCCTATGTCAAAGCGACCGGACTGGGACTTTCTTTTCCGCTGACGCGGCTGACACTGCTGCCGAAAGTGGGAGCCGACCGATTTGAGCCGTCGCAGATCGTCTCGCTCTGCCCGATTTTTGTCTGCCGCTTAGACGCTGGGCTGGATCATCTGGCGGCGCTGGCGCAGGAAGGCGCTCCGGCGGACGTGCGGTACTTCGGCTCTGCGGACAGCGTCCCAGAACTCGTGCAGGACAACAACTCAAGCGCGGCTTGACTGATGCGCCGCTTGCGGCAAGTCCTGGTAGTGCATGACCGAGTCCGTGCCGCAAAGCTGGGCGGCGGCAAGGGCCGACTGTGCCCGGTAAATCAGCTCGGAAGCATCCGGCACGTCAGGCGTGAGCTGCACAACGCCAAAGCAGGCCGTCTGGGGCGGCCGTCCGCCCGCCATGCTGCTTCCGGCAAGGCCGGTTCGCATCCGCTCTGCGGCGACACGCGCTCCGGCTTCGCCCGTTTCCGGCAAAATTACCGCGTACTCCTCCGCGCCTAAGTGGGCCATGACATCCACGGTGCGTATTTTAGACTTGATGACAGCGGCGGCAGACCGAAGCGCCTGGTCGCCTGCCTGAGAGCCGCGCTGCTGCCGCGCTGTAAAACCGTCCAAATCCAGCACGATCAGCGACAACTGGACATGATACCGGGCCGCTCGCGCGATTTCCTCGGCAAGTCTGGCCCGAAACGCCGGATGCCCGGACAGCTCCGTTTGGACCGCTTCAGCGCTGCGGCCTGCCTGGGCGGCAGTCGTCACGATTTTCTCCAGCATGTGAGAAGATAACTCGCCCGGCCCAATCTGCTCGATTTGTTCTCGGAGAGCGGCTTTTTCCAGCATGGCCGGTGTTTCCGGTGCCGCAGGCGGCGCGGACGCGGCAGCGCTTAACGCGGCGATCTGCTGCTCATACAGCGCGATTTCGGGAACTTCTACCCCGGCGCTCAGGCCGCCGACGATGCGGCCTTCCGCGTCATAAAGCGGAACCATGCTGCACCGCAGACGCGCCGGTTCTCCGCCGGCAATTGTGTCTTGGCGCTCGGTGCCCTGCAGCGATTCCCCGGCCAGAACGCGCCGGACTTTTGCTTCCGTTTCCCCGCGCTCCGAGGCTGGGATGATCGTGTCCCAAAGCGTATTGTCCAGGGCCGTCGCCGCCGCAATGCCGTACAGCGTCTCGCAGGCGGCATTCCAGCGGATAATTTTGCCGCTCACTGCAAAGCAGAAGCACGGCACGGGCAGGGTCCGAAAGAATTCTTGAAACTGCCGGGAAACCTGCTCGCGCTGGGCCTCGGTCTCGGCTTTCCGTGCTCTGGCTTCCTGAAGCTGGGTTTGAAGCGCAGCGCTGCGGGCCTCAAACTCTTCCTGCTGCTTGCGCCGCTCCGTGACTGCCGCGTCCAGCAGCCGCCGCGCGGCAGGGGCCGCCGCATGAGAGAGGCCCATTCCCGCCAGCGCGGACAGCAAAAGCCCGACGCCGCCGGCGATTAGCAGCGGGAACGCCAGTGGGTTCTCGGCACCCACCTTCGGGGTACTAGGTACGGTAGGTTTTGGTACGGCAGGCTTCTTTTTCCTCTGATGGGGCGCAGAGGCGGCTTTGGCGGGCGCTGCGTTTGCTGTGCTGACAGCCTGTGCGGGCGAAACGCTGTGCAGGAACACTCCGCTGCCGAATACAAGCAGAGAAAAGAACGCCAGTGCGGCAACCGCAGGAATCGATTTCATACTCCTATTTTCGGCAAAAAACACCGAAAACATCAAGGAAATTATGCTGGATTGGCAGGCACATACTTTCCGTGTTCCGGCACGGCAATTTGGTCAAATCTCTGGGCCAGTGTGTGCAGCGCCGCCCGCATCTCCGCTCCCTGCATCGCCGGGCCGTGGCCGGAGACGACAAGCTCCGGCTCCAAAGCGGCCAGCTTCGCGACAGACGCTTTGGCGGAAATCCAGTCCGGGGTGAAGTACATCGGCGGCCCATGCAGTTCGGGGCGCTGGACTGCCACGGCATAGGCCGACTCCTGCGCCGTCGTGATAAACGCATCGGCGGCAATCAGCGTTCGGTCCGCCTCGCGCCACAGCGCGATTTGGCCGGGCGTGTGGCCCGGCACCGCAAGCCAAACCCAGCCGGACATAGCCGGGACGCTGCCGTCTTCCGGCAGGGCATGAAGCCGACTGCCGACATCTACCGGCCCGCGCGGGTAGAGCTTGGAAACCGCCGCCATCAGCCCGCCGCCGACAGTCGGGTCCGGCGGCAGGTATGCTTCCTGACCGCTCAAATACGGCAGCTCCAGCGTGTGCGCGTAGACCGGCGCGTCCCACTCAGCCGCCAGCGCTTCCAGCCCGCCGACATGGTCAAAATGCCCATGAGTCTGAATAATCGCCGCCGGACGCGCCCCGTTGCCGAAGCGTTCCGTCGCCGCTTTCTTGATTAGCCCCGCCGTGCCGGGAATGCCGGCATCAATGAGTGTCCAGCCCCGGTCGCCGGCATTGGGAGGCCCGAAGAAAACCACGTTGACAATTGCCAGCCGCTTGTAAGCCAAATCCAGCCGCACTTCCTGCGTTCCGTCGTCGCCTGTGTGCCCGGCGCGTCCCGCCGGGTCGAGAGGGATTGAATGTTCCATGCCGCAAGTATTGCCGCAATCGGCGGTTTGGAAACGTCTCGCTTGAAATGCCTACGCCGAGCGCAAACCGTAGCCGAGGCCGCGCCGGGTTTCCAGAAGCTCGGCGGCGAGAGGCGGCATTTTCGCACGCAGGCGGCGAACATGGATGTCCACCGTGCGCTCGCCGCCCTCAAAGCCGACGCCCCAGACCAAATCCAGCAGGCGGTCACGGGCGAAGAACTTGCCCCGGTGCAGGCAGAGAAAGCGCAGCAGCTCGTACTCACGGGGCGTGAGCGGCAGGAGGAGGCCGTCGGAGTCGCGGGCGCAGCCGGCGCTGAGTTCCAGTACTAAATCCGCAAGCGCCAGCCGGTCCCCGGTTTGAACATGGCGCTTGCGGAACGACAGCAGGGACAGGCGAGCCAGCAGCTCGGCCGGCGCATAGGGCGGCAGCAGGAAGTCGTCCACAAATGCCGCCCAATCCGGCTGAGACAGATGGCGCGGGGTGAGGAGGGCCAGGCGAGTCGGCTTCGGCACATCGTCCCCCCAGACCGAACACAGCAGGCGTGCGACATGGCGCAGAGGCAGGCAATCCGCCGCCCCCGATAAATCGGCCAGCAGGACATCCGGCGGACGGCCCGCAAAGGCTCCGCACAGGGTTTCCAGGGCATGAGCTTCGCCTTCAAGCGCCGTGTGTGCGCTGGGATAGCCGGCCTGCCGGAGCGCAGCCGTCAATCCCGAAAGCGCCGTATTCTTTTCGTGTGGTGCGAGAATAAGGATATTGAGCATGGTGACACGACAAGGCAGGACGCTTAAGAAAAGCCGCGTCACTGCGGGAAGCCGTGTCAATCCACATCATTGGGGGATAGGCAAGTATGGCATGAAGTGGAGGGGAGAGTCAAGTTGCTTGTGATGAAGGAATGTGCGAGTAGTTGAAAACTACTCGCTAGGTTAAGCGTCCTGCGGACGTAAGAAGGACATCACTGTGGGCTGTATCTTTCACTCGAAGAGTGCTTCTCCTAGCGGATACGCAGTAATGCCGCAGGCATAGTAGTTTTCAACTACTCGTTCTTGTTCACTCGTTCTTGTTCACAAAATTTGTTACACCGTCAGCCACAGGCCGCCATCCGAGTCCAAACGAACGGGGTAGGTTTGCAGATCGCAGTCGCCTTGAAGCCCAAGACCATTGGTCAGATCAAACTTGCGGGAATGGAACGGGCACATCAGAATTGTGCCGCCAATCAGGCCGTCGGCAAGCGGCCCCTGCCGGTGCGGGCACTCGGCCTGCACGGCGTAGACCTGGCCGCCTCGGGTGTGAAAAACGGCGACTTCGATGCCGTGCGTCGGAAAGACCCGGCCTTCGCCGACGGGAATTTGGTCCACAGGGCCGAGCGAGATTTCGCCTGTTCCCGGTGTCATTGTCTCATTCGTTTTTTCGAGTATCATGCTTATCATAGAGGGGTTGCCTTGAGATGCCGGGGATGTAGAAACCCCCGGCGAGGAAGCGTCCTGCGGACGAAGATTGTGGCCTCAACTTCTCCGTGTCCGAAGGACATACTCTTGCCGGGGGTTTCTACACCCCTGGCATTGCCTGTTGTTAGGCCAGCACCGGCAGCGTAGACACGAACTGGTTTTGCGTTGCCGGCTGTTCGGCTTCCAGCCACGGGTCCACATAGGCCTCTACCGTCGCCTGCATGGCGGCGTCAAGACGCGCGGCGATGCCTTCGCTGTCGTCTACCACAACCGCTTTGATTTTTTCTAAGCCGACGCGTGGGACGAAGCTGTACGTGCGCTCCAGGTACTTGGCGTTTTCAATGTAATACTGCATGAAGCGGCCCATGATCTGAATGACTTCCTCGTGCGAGTCGACCACGCACAAGATGTCGCCCTTGCGGATGTGTGCGCCCGCCGCGCCGCCGACATAGATTTCCCAGCGGCCGCCTTCGACCGCCACCGCGCCGACGTCTTTGACCATTGCTTCCGAGCAGTTGCGCGGGCAGCCGGCGGTCGCAAGCTTCATCTTGCCGGGGCTTTCAATGCCTTGGAACCGCTTCTCAATCTTGATGCCAAGACCCGTGCTGTCCCCGACCCCGTAGCGGCAGAAGTCGGTGCCGACGCAGGTTTTGCAGGTGCGGAACGATTTGCCGTAGGCATGGCCCGACGGCATTCCTAAATCTTTCCACACTAAGGGCAGGTTTTCTTTCGTGATGCCGAGCAGGTCAATGCGCTGGCCGCCGGTGAACTTGACCATCGGCACATCGTACTTTTTGGCGACTTCACCGATTTTAATCAAATCGTCGGCGGTCGTCACGCCGCCGTAGATGCGTGGGATGACCGAGAACGTCTTATCTTTCTGGATGTTCGCGTGAACGCGGTCATTGATATAGCGGGCATCGCGCTCGTCTTCGTACTCCGCGCCCCAGAGCGACTTCAAGAGGGACGCCAGGCCCATCTTCGCCGTCACTTCTTCGACGCCGCCGGCCAGCGCGTCAAAGACCGACGACACGGAGCGCAAATTGCGGGTCATAATCTGCTCAACCAGCTCAGTCTTGGCGTAAGGAACGCCGGGGACGTAATAGTGGATGCTGGGGTCTTCCTCGACCTGACCCTCGGCGGCCCATTCGACGACTTCTTCCACCAGCTTCTTGCAGGAGCCGCAGCCGGCACCGGCGCGGGTGGCTTCCATGACCATCTTCAGTGACCGCTTGCCGCCTTCCACGCATTTTCGGATTTGGCCTTTAGAAACGCCGTTGCAGTTGCATATCTGGGCGCTATCGGGCATCTCCAGCATGGTCGCCTGCGTGGACGGTGCGCCCATGTCAAACAAGAGAGATAGCCGCTCTTCGGGCAGGGGCGTTCCCCGGTCAAACGCCTGCATCAGATACGCGACTTTGTTTAAATCGCCCAGCATCATCGCGCCAATTAAGATGCCGTCCCGGATAATCAGCTTCTTGTATGTCCCGCGCTTCGGCTCGGAAAACGTCACCACTTCGTCGCGCTCGTCGGTCGGCTCGGTGACGCCCATAGACGCAAGCTCGACGCCCATGACTTTGAGCTTTGTCGCAATCTTGGAGCCGTGATACGCGGCCTCGGTGTTGCGGCCCGTAATATGGTCGGCCAGCACAGTCCCCATTTCCCAGAGCGGGGCCACTAGCCCGTAAACGCGGCCCCGGTGCTGGGCGCATTCGCCCACAACGTAGACATCTGGGTCATCCACCGAGCGCATCTGGTTGTCGGTGACAATCGCCCGCTCGACGGTCAGCCCGCATTCCGCGCCGATTTCGGCGTTCGGCTTGATGCCGGTGGAGATGACCACCATGTCGCAGTCTAAAGTCGTGCCGTCTTTGAATTCTAAGCCCGTAACGCTGTCTTCGCCCAGAACCCGCGTCGTTGCCTTCATCGTGTGGACATGGATGCCCATCTTCTCCATGATGCCTTTCAGAATGCCCCCGGCGGCGGGGTCAAGCTGCTGGTTCATCAAGTGGCCGCTGATATGGATGACATGGACTTCAACGCCGTAGTTAATCAGTCCCCGCGCCGCTTCCAGGCCCAGCAAACCGCCGCCGATGACGGCGGCGCGGCGGCATTTGGTCGCGTAGCCCGCGATCTTATGGCAGTCGTCCAGCGTCCGAAAGACAAAGACGCCGTGCTTCGTTTCGCCGTCCGGCGTTTCAAGGCCCTCCATCGGCGGCACAAAGGGGCGCGACCCCGTTGCAATCAGCAGCTTGTCGTAGTCTGTGATCTGGCCGTCATCACTGTGGATTTGCTTGCGGGCGCGGTCAATGTGCTTGACTTTCGCAGGCGCATGGAGCGTGACACTGTTTTCAGTGTACCACTCTAAAGGGTTCAGAAAAATGTCTGCGGCATCTTGAGTCCCATTCAGGACATTGGACAGCAGTATTCGGTTGTAATTGCCATATGGCTCGTCGCCGAACATGGTAATATCAAACTGCTCACCGCCGCCCCGTGCCAGTATTTCTTCGACGGTACGCGCCCCAGCCATGCCGTTGCCGATGACGACTAATTTTTGTTTATTGCTCAAGTCAGACCTCCACTAACCCAATATCTAAAACGACCGTGCCTGAGACACCTTCCGGGGCGGCAAGATACGCTTCCAATTTCGTTCCCGACATCATGTCTTCCACGACGGCCAAGGCGACATGGACATCGCCGCGTGCGGCAATCGGGAAATAGCGCATCGGTTCGCCGTCGCGCATCAGCACGACATAGACCATTTCCGCCGACGAGTTGCCGGCCCGGAAATAGACGAACTGCGTCCGCTTGCCGGCGGGGACCGTATAGGTCAGTCCGCCTGCCAGCGGATGAGGATTGGCGAGGCCGTGGCCCTCAAAGGCGAACACGCCCTGCAATAATTTTGGTTTTGAGTACATGATTATCTCTTTCTGGACCTACCACCTTGCTTCGCAGGGTCCTTCCTAAAGGAAGGATTAGGAAAAGCAAAAGAGCCTGCTGTCACTATCTGTATCCTTCCTTTAGGAAGGACCCTGCGAAGCAAGGTGGTAGGTCATGCCATCTCTAAATCCGCGCCGTCCGGGCCGACCAGAACGCGCTCGCGGGCCGGGGCCTGTTTCGCCACGCCGCCCTCGCCGAGCCAGGTGCGCTGCCAGCCGGGCGCGACCGCCCGCAGGACAACCAGCGCGACTGCGGCAATCGCGGCAAACGCATAGAAGCCTGACGCATAAGTGTCGGTGCTGACTTTCAGGCTGCCGAGCGCCAGGTTCAGGAAGAACCCGCCGACGCCGCCCGCCGCACCGACAATGCCGGTCATCACGCCGATTTCGTAGCGGAACCGCTGCGGGACCATCTGGAAGACCGAGCCGTTGCCCATGCCGAGCGAGGCCATGAGAATGAACAGCAGCACAAACGCCGCCCACATGTGAGTCATCATCAGCCCGACGCCGAGCGCGGACAGCACGACGGCGGAATACAGCACGGTCAGCATCTTGATGCCGCCGAGTTTATCGGCCAATGCGCCGCCGATGGGCCGCACCAAAGAGCCGGCCACAATGAACAGGGCAGTCGCCAGGCCGACCGTCGCTTTATCGAAGTCGTACTGGTCCACAAAGAACGTGTTGATGAATGACGACAAGCCGACAAAGCCGCCGAAGGTCACAAAGTAGAGAATGCAGAACCAGAGCGTGTCCGGCTTCGTGAACGCCGCCACATACGCCCCGGCGGAGGCGGGCTTCGGCTGGTTCGGCGCGTCTTTGGCAAGCAGTGCATAGGCCAGCAGGGTCAGGCCGACGGGGATCATCAAGAGGCCGAACACGACGTGCCAGCCGAGCGCTTTGGCAATCAGCGGTGCAAACAAAGTTGCCAGCACCGTGCCGGAGTTGCCCGCCCCGGCAATGCCCATCGCTAGGCCCTGCAAGTGAGGGGGATACCAGCGCGACGCCAGCGGCAGCGCGACGGCGAACGATGCCCCGGCGACGCCGAGGAAGATGGCGACGAACTCCAGGGCGCTGTACGAGGACGCGAATTGCCAAGCGGCGACCAGCGGCAGCAGGGTGACGGTCAGCCCCAAAATGCCGATTTTGCGGGAGCCGAAGCGGTCCGCCAGCAGACCAAGCACGATGCGCCAGAAGCCCGCCGCCAGCAGCGGAATGGCGACCAGGAGCAGCTTCTTGTCCGCCGGGTAGCCGTTCGCCAGCGGCTGAAAGGCTTTGCCGGCGGCGGCGAGGGCGGCGGCGGGCTTAAGGGCAATGATGTTGTCGTTCGGGTTGCCGTGTGCGCCGGGTGCCGCAGCAATTTGGATGAGCTTGGACTTGGCGTTGACGGCGGCGACGGTCGCCGGGTCGGCGTTGCTGACGACGAACTTCTCGACGGGCTTGTCGCCGGCCTTGACATGGTTCGGGTCGCCGGCTTTAATCAAGATGTTGTAGACGCTTTTCGGCTGATCGGCTTTCAGCTTCGGGTTCTGCTTTATCGTCTGCGGCCCTTTGATGATGAGGGTGTAGGGCGTCGCTTTCGTGATCTGCGCCGACGGCGTGATTTTCATGTTCACGCCGGTCAAGGCCGGGTCGGTGGCGATAAAGGGCATAAGTGCGCCCAAAATGACCCAGACCATAAACGAAACGTCGAAGTACAGAAACGCGCTGAACAAAGACGGCGCGTGACCACTGGTTTTCAGGTCACTGAGTTTCATGATGTCTCCTCAATAAAAATAGGTGAATTCTTTAGCATAAATTGGAGACGCGGCAGTGCGTTAAGAGTTGGCCCCCACCCCCGGCGGTTCCCGCCGACCCCTCCCCCACTTCGTAGGAGAGGGGTAAGAGTTAAGGCCGAAAGGGTTTTCCTAGTCTGAACCCTCTCCCATTCCGATGGGGGAGGGCAGGGTGGGGGCTTCCCGTGCCTTTTCCACCCGGACGGCGCAGACCTTGAACTCGGGCATCTTGGAGACCGGGTCAAGCGCCGGGTTCGTGAGATTATTCGCGCAGGCATCGCCGCCCCAGTGGAACGGTACGAAAACGGTATCCATTCGGATAGAAGGCGTCAGCCGCGCAGGGACGCAGATGGACCCGCGCCGGGTCGTGAGCTGAACACTGTCGCCGTCACGGATGCCGAAGCGTCCCGCAAGGGCCGGGTGCATCTCGGCGAAGGCTTCCGGCGAAATCGCGTTCAAGGCGTCCACGCGCCGGGTCTGCGTTCCCGACTGGTACTGGGCCATCAAGCGGCCTGTGGTCAGGTACAGCGGATACTCGCCGGTCGGCTCCTCGGCGGCGGTGCGGTGATGGACAGCGTGGAACTTGGCCCGGCCGTCGGGATGGGCAAAGCGGTTTTGGAACAAGCGCGGCGTTCCGGGATGATCTTCCGAAGGGCACGGCCAGAAGACGCCCGCTTCGGCGTTAATGCGCTCGTAAGAAATGCCGGAATAATCGGCAGGGCCGCCCGCGCTTGCCCGGCGCAGCTCCTCGAAGATAGCGGCCGGGTCATCGGTCGGAAAATACTGGCCCGCGCCGAGACGCGCCGCAAGCGCGGAGACAATGGCGGCGTCGGTGGAAACGCCGTCGGGACGCGGAACGGCCTGACGGCGGTGAATGACGCGACCCTCTAGGTTGGTCATCGTGCCGGACTCTTCCGCCCACTGAGCAATCGGCAGCACGACATCGGCCATTTGGGCGGTTTCGGACAAAAAAATGTCGGACACGCACAAAAAGTCCAAAGAGCGCAGGCGCTCCTGCACATGCAAAGCGCGGGGCGCGGAAACGGCGAGATTAGAGGCCATGACCAGCAGCGCCCGAATGCCGCTGTCCTGCCCAAGCGACTCCAGCAGTTCATAGGCGGACTTGCCCGGCCCCGGCAGAGTATCGGGGTCTATGCCCCAGACTCCTGCGACATAAGCGCGATGCTCCGGGTTGTCAATTCGGCGGTAGCCGGGCAACTGGTCGGCTTTCTGACCATGCTCGCGCCCGCCCTGACCGTTGCCCTGGCCGGTCAGGCAGCCGTAGCCGCAGTGAGGGCGGCCCGCTTTGCCGAGCGCCAGCATCAGATTGATGAATGCCAGCGTGTTGTCCACGCCTTTGGACTGCTGGCCGGTGCCTCGCGCCGACAGGGCCATCGCGGTTCCGGCTTCCCCTAAAAGATGCGCGGCTTTTGTAATGTCTTTGGCCGGAACGCCCGTGATGCGCTCCACTCTATCAGGCCAGAACGATGTAATCACGCGCCGGACGCTCTCCCAGCCGGTCGTGCGGGACGCGATAAATTCTAAGTCCAGCAGGCCGTCGGCGACGGCGACATGGAGCAGGCCGTTGGCAAGCGCCAAATCCGTGCCGGGCGTCAGCGGCAGATGCAGCGTCGCCAACGCCGCCGTCGGGGTTCGGCGCGGGTCGGCGACTATTAAGGCACCCCCATTTTCCCGCTGCCGCTCGAAATACTGCATCACCGGCGGCATGGTCTCGGCGGGGTTGCCGCCAACCAAAAGAATGGCGTCCGCGCCGGGAATGTCTTCCAGCGGGAACGGCAGCCCTCGGTCCAGCCCATAGGCTTTGATGCTGGCGACGGCTTCCGACGCCATGCAGAACCGCCCATTGTAGTCAATATGCGGCGTCCGAAGCGCGACGCGGGCGAACTTGCCGAGCCAGTAGGCTTTCTCGTTGGTCAGGCCGCCGCCGCCGAATATGCCGACGGCGTCGCGTCCGTAAACTTTCTGCGCGGCGCGAATGCCTGCCGCGACCCGGTCCAGCGCTTCGTCCCAGGTCGCAGGCCGCAGGACGCCGTCTTTCGCGCCGCGCACCAGCGGCGTAGTCAGCCGATCCGGGTGGGTCAGCAAATCGGTGGAAGTCCAGCCTTTTTGGCACAGCCCGCCTTTGTTGGTCGGAAAATCTTTGCGCGGCTGAACCGACAGCAGCCCATCCGCACCCGGCACCAGGTTCATGCCGCATTGGAGCGCACAGTACGGGCAATGCGTGGCAGTGGCGTCACTCATGGGCGGCCTCTTCTTCCAACAAACCGACATCCACGACAACCGAGCCGGTGAGGCCGCGCGGCGCGGCGAGGCCGACTTCAATTCGCGCTCCCGCTGGGTGCGTTTCGGTGATGGACAGCGGCACATGGAAATCGGCTTTGGGGCCGACCGGGAAGTAGCGAATGGGCAAGCCGTTGACGCACAGCGCGAGATAAATCAAGTCGTCCGACAGATTGCCGGCCCGGAAATAGATTACTTCAGCCTGTGCGCCGTTGGGAACAACGTAGCAAAGCGCGTCGTTCAGCGGCCCGACCTCAAAGAACCCGCGCCCGGCGAACGGGTAGACGCCCTGCAAAAAGCGCGGCGTCGCCAGCCCGAGCCGGGTCAGCCGCTGCTGCCGGGTCTCGGTCATCATCGTTTCGGTGCGCGAAGTGTCGTACTCTGAATTTCGGCTGAACTGACTCATGGCTAGGGCGCAGCTTTCTCAATGTGAAGAAAGGCGTCATCGCCGGAAGGAGCCACAGCCCGGTGTGGTGAACGTAAGCAGAGCAAACGTAAGCAGAGCAAACGTAACGTGAGGGGGAAAGCCGCCGCATCGGTGCGGAGTGGCCTTATGAATGTATCATAGCATGCAAATGTTTCAGGAATGTTTCTAAATAGGGGATTTATATAAAATAATTTGACGCTAACTATCGCAATACTCGCCGGCGGCGAAAGCCGCCGCATGGGAACCGACAAGGCCGCGCTGGAAGTAGAGGGACTATCGCTGCTGGCACACACCGCCCAAGCCGCTCTTGAAGCAGACCTGCCGGTACTGGTGGTAGGCCGCGCCCGCCCTGCCGCCTGGACTTTGGACGCCGTAGCATTTGCCGAGGATGCTCTGCCGGGACTTGGCCCGCTGGGCGGCCTGGCAACCGCGCTCCGGCAAAGTCAAACCGACGTGCTGGCGCTGGCCTGCGACCTGCCGCTGCTGACGCCGGAGGCCGTGCGCTGGCTGGCAGCGCAGGCAGGGCAGGGGAACGAACATGGGCTGGTTGTCGTCAGCAACGGGAAGTGGGAGCCGCTGTTCTCCATTTATCGCCATTCTTGCCTGCCGCTCGTCGAAGCGCGGCTGGCTGAGGGGAAGCGCTCTTTGCACGGACTGATTGAAGCCGGGCGCTTTGCGTTCGCTGATGCGCCGGACTGGGTCGCCGCGCAGCTTGTCAACGTCAACACGCCGCAACAGTGGCAAGCGCTTCAGGAAACCATCAAACACTAGAAACACTAGGTACAATTCTCTTATGAACAACTTTAGGAACAACAAGCTCTCGCTGCTGCCGCTGGCCGCGCTGGTCCTCGCGGCCACCTCTGCCGGGGCCGCGCCCACAAAGAACTACCAAGCTCCCACCTATCATCTGCTGCAAAAAGTGACGCTGGGCGGCGAAGGCGGCTGGGATTACCTTACGGTTGACCCCGGTGCGCGGCGGCTATATATTAGCCGGGGAACGCATGTCATGGTCGTAGACGCCGACACTTATAAAATCGTCGGCGACATCCCGAACACCAACGGCGTCCACGGCATCGCAATCGCGCCTGAACTCGGCAAAGGCTTTACCAGCAACGGGCGAGATAATGCCGTCACTATCTTCGATCTGAAAACGCTAAAAACGCTGGGAACGGTTGCGGTCGGCACCGGGCCGGACTGCATTGTCTACGAGCCGAAGACGCAGCGCGTGTTCACGTTCAATGGCCGCAGCAGCGACGCAACGGCGGTAGACGCCAAAACCGGCAAAGTGGTCGGCACGATCCCGCTCGGCGGACGGCCTGAGTTTGCCGCCGTGGACGGCAAGGGCATGGTGTACGACAATCTGGAAAGCACCAGCGAAGTGGTCGCCATTGACGCCAATACGCTGGCAATTAAGAAACGCTGGTCAGTCGCCCCCGCCGAAAGCCCGTCGGGGCTTGCGATTGATACGAAAGACCGCCGACTGTTCTCCGTCTGTGATGGCGGCAAGATGGTAATTTCCGATGCCGACGCTGGCAGAGTTGTAAATACTGCGCCTATCGGTAACGGGCCGGATGCCGCCGCGTTTGACCCCGCCACCGGTCTTGCGTTCAGCTCAAACGGCCAAGATGGAACGCTGACAGTGGTGCTGCCAATCGTGGAGCATCCCCAAGTCGCCGGCGGCACGATGAGTGTTGACACGGATATTCCCGCGCAAACCGTGCCGACGCAGAAAGGGGCTAGGACAATGGCGCTGGACACCAAGACGCACCGGGTCTTTCTGGTGACCGCGACTCCCGACCCGACGAACCCCGGCGAGGGACGCCGCCGCAACTACGTTCCCGGCTCGTTCACGCTGCTGGTCGTCGGGCCGTAAGCCGCTCTGCCCCCCGTTCCCATTACCAGAAACGGGGGGCAAGAAACTTCTTGACAAAGCGCCGGGTTTGTGGTACGTTGAACAGTAGGCCGGCTTGCTGTTTCTCCGGCGTACCTAATACCGCCGCCGAAAGCGATTGCGCTGAGGCGGTTTCAAGGAGCGCACCAGCAATGCCGACAGGTAAGATTAAGTGGTTCAGCGACGCCAAAGGCTACGGATTCATTGACACCGGCTCCGGGAAAGACCTCTTCGTTCACTTTTCCGCCATTCAGCAGGACGGCTACAAGTCCCTGCGCGAAGGCCAGGAAGTGGAATACGAAGTGGGAGAAGGACCGAAAGGCGCTCAGGCTGAAAAAGTCGTGCCGCACCTCTCCGAACCCAGCCAGTTAAAATAAACCCGTACCAGCATAGACCCGATATGTGCGGTTTTAGGCTTATTGGCATGGTTCTTGCTTTCCACTGTTGTGACGAACTGATTCTCCCGACAATTCTCTTGATTGTTTTCCCGAGGAAGTATTACTGATTATGAGCCATGTCCTTCGTTCCGTTTTTTCCTATACTGTTCTTTTTCGCTTTGTTTTCTTTCTCTGCCTTGCCGTGTCTGCCCTGTCTTTGTTGACGCCGCCGCTTCAAGCACAGGCGCCGGCGAAAATTGACGCCAATGCCAGGCTGCATATTGTTGTCGCCAATGAAGCGCAGCTCACCGGCGATTATCCGGTAGACAACGCCGGCAACATCACCATGCTGTATATCAATCAGGTGCATGTGCAGGGGATGACGCCCGCGCAGGCTGCCGCCGCGATCCGGGGCCAATCGGCGACCGGCGGGCAGGCTGCGACCGGCCTGTCCAAGTTCTATGTGTCGCCGCAGGTTATCGTCACAATTCTCGACACCGGCGGGATCGGCGTTGACGTCACCGGCCTGGTCAGTGCGCCGCGCCACTACACGCTGCCTTCCAATGCGCGTCTCAACGATGTGATGGTGCAGGCGGTCCCCGCATTGAACTCGGATCTCAGCAAGGTCACCATCACCCACACCGACACGAAAAACCAGGAAACGGTAGACTACCGGGCGTATCTGGACAACAAAACCGAGTCCGGAAACCCGCTGCTTCGGAACGGCGACGTCGTCAACGTCTCCAGCAGCGAGCCGCTGCCGATCTTTGTGAATGTCCAGGGTCAGGTCGCAAAGCCCGGCCGGTTCCAGGTCGCCGCCGGAACGACTGCCTACACGGCGCTTCAGGCCGCCGGCGGGCCGACCATCGCCGCCAACCTGTCCGAGGTAACGATCAAGCACTTCGGCGTCACCAACACCATCCCCTTCCAGTATGAGCTGGCCGGGCAGACCCCGACCGACGTCACCCTCAACCCGGTGCTGCTCGACGGCGACACGATCGTTGTCCCTGCGGCTGTCATCACGTCCACTTATACCATTACCGGCCCCGGCATCCGCAACCCGGCGGAGTACGCGCTGCCGAATGGAACACCGATTACGCTGGCATCGGCCATCGGCAAAGCGGGCGGCTTGTCCGACCGCGCCCAGATCAAAGCGGTCCAGATTGTCCGTACCAACCCGGCGACGCGGGCGACCCAAACCACCAAGCTGGATGCCACCAATCCCGATGTTCAGGGAACGTACTTGGTGCAGCCCGGCGACAATATCACCATCGGCCAGGGCAGCCCGCCCTCTAAGGTCGACATCTTCCAGCTTCTGGGGATCGCGATTGCCATCATCAGCATCGCGCATCATTAACCGAAGACGAATAGAGAAAGAGCCTCAGCCGGCAGATTACTGCCGGCTGAGGCTCTTTTTTGTCGGTTTTATTTTGTTCACTTCATTCCGGCGGCTCCAGCCCATTGCCGCCCATAGGAATTGGAATTTGGCTTGCTTGGCGCGACCCCGAGCAGAAGCGGCGGCTGATTTTGGCGATTTCGCGCAGGCGGCTAATTTCGCGGTTCAAGTTCAGCGCTTCAATCCGAGCCAGGTCGTGGCTGTCCAGGGCATTGATGACATTCTCCGCCAGCCGGATTGCGCCGAGGGCGACAATTTCATTGTCGTAATCCACCGTCACATAAAACAACCCGCGCGGGTCCACCGTCCAGTTCCAGCAGGTTTCCCCCGACAGCGGGACGCCGATGCCGCGCCGGACCTGGTTCTGGATTTCAATAATCAGAT
>JAABUO010004495.1_pt1 | contig 16441 bp, 29 predicted proteins | sample 5559291 | NCBI WGS metagenome assembly JAABUO01 (sample SAMN10711878, study PRJNA513372) | rock metagenome | isolation source: Antarctica rocks | place: Antarctica: Victoria Land, Finger Mt sud
AGGATGCAACTGATGCCCTGACACACCGATGTGAGCATGCAGTCAGCATTCTTGAATCAGTCAGCATTGCACCACACACACGGACATCTATACATAAGCACAAGCTACCGGAGTGCAAAATAGACATGTGAGTAAATGCTGCATGTGGACCTGACAACACAGTACAGACCACGAACAATATGTTTGCCTAGCCAATAAGATACAAATCTTACCTAAGCTTGTACCATAGAAGCTGTGCTGTCGAGGCAATATACCTGAACATAGGATGAGGCTTCTGCCAGTTTGATGACGCCTTCCATGCCATCCAGAAAGCCCAACCCCGTGAACTGAGCCAGGACCACTGACAAGATAGCATGCATGTAGTTTGTGAGCATATGATGCCGCACACTCTGACCTGCACCAAAATGCAGCAGCAAGTCACACTTTGCTGATGAGTCAAGCGTATAGTGCAACTAGGAAGCACTTGCAAAGCAGTCGGAAGTAGCAGTATAAGTTTGCAGCCTGAGGTCAAGGAATTCTGCATCGCATAGTAGATCCACACTAATTTCATGTTGTGTACAAGCGTAGAAGGCGTGTATCACTGGCCCCTGCTGCCTAGCCACTTGCAGCTGGCCTGTTTGCTTTAGTCCCACTACAGTTTTGCTGGATCAAAGTTCTGTGAGATATGCTGGCAGTCAAGGCTGGTCAAGAATATTGTGGAATGCAGCTTGCGCTCGATGAAGTACAGAGAATGCTGTACCTCCCACAGACTTCTGGACGGAGGCTTCCATGTGGGTGGGTCGCACCATCATGTGGCCGGCGGCATTCAGGATGACGCGCTGCCCGGGCCGCTTGTACAGGAACAACATCTTGCCCTCACGCGTCACCACGTCCTGTGCGTCACAGAACTCAGACAAGTCAGCGGCATCAGAGACAAGTATGAGTCGTTCAACAAGCCCGCAACCTGTGATCGGGTGTAAATAGCCAGACAGCAGACCTGCAAAGTCCCCAAGCCTTTATGCACATGCAAAAATTGAGGTTGAGCAACCCACAAAGAAGGCAGCGGCACAGGCTGGCCGGCACAGTGCTCTGCTGAGTTTGCATGTCGAGCATTAATCACGCAAACCTTGCACACACCAGGGCTGTGTAGCCTCAATCTGCTTTCAAGAGCACAGTACTGAAGCTTGACTGATGCCCTTGACTGATTGCTTGGCTGATGGCTTGGTGTGGAGACTAGGCAAAGCCTCAAGCTAACCTGGTCATTGATGACGCTCCAAGTATCAGGCACCATGGCATTGTACTCCCGAGCAAAGGCATGGTTGCCAGTGCGAGGCGCTGCAAAGGTGTAGCACACCACCTCAGCATTGCTCTGCATGTTGTCCAACAGATGCCTGCGGATGTCAAAGGCGGCGAGAGTGGCTAAGGCACCGCCTAGAGAGTGGCCTGCAGCAAGCACACCAGCAGATTGCAAACTTCAGACCATCACTTCAGCCCTGGCAGCAACTCTTCAAACAGTGTTGTGCAGAGCATGCAGAGCCCCCTGAACACTATCCACAGCTACTGCAGTTATATACATATTTATACCTTTTACAGTGGGCTCAACTGCATACCTGTGACGAAGATCTTGACCGGCTGAGTCGACCCGGACTCCTGCTTGCACTGACGGACAGCCTCCAGAATGTGGCTGACCACTTTGTGCTTCAACCCGCCAGCCAGCCAGCTCTTCAGGAAGCCGACATGCACAAGGGGGCGGGTGCCCAGCCAGTTTGTACCCCTCATGGGGGGGTGCGCAATCCTCCAGGCCTGGACGATGCCACAAGAAGTTGCAATTCAGCCAGTGACACGGGATTGAACCGTGATAAAAGGGAGCACTATTGTTACAACAGTTGTTACAGCATTGCTCCTTGCTCGTTACTGTTGAACAACTCCCTTACAGGCCATGGAGAGGGGAGGTAGAGTGGCATGGGGTTATGAGACAGTATGTAAGACAATAGGGAGCAGCAGATACAGATGCCTGATGTACAAAGACTTCAAGCCAGCATTTAGCTCCAGTCTGAAGCACTTGCTGGCTCAGTAATACACACAGAGACCTGAGCTAGCAGAGCTTGGCTATTGCAGCCACATCGTTTTTGAGCCCATGCTGTCTGAGTTGCTATTGTGAATGCAATGGCATAGTGGATTGAACAAAGCATTGTGCTTTGCCTGTAGCTCTGTCTTGCGTTTGCTGCATTGGTTGCATGCAAACAAATGATTGGGAGAAATGACAATGATCATGACCAGCAGATAAGCAGAAGACAAACCTGCAGATCTGCCAGGGCATTCTTCATGGAAGCAGTCCCTCTGAAGGCCACCACGACGGTGTTGTTGCCCCAGCCAACCAAGCAGCGCGTGTCCTGCTTGGTCTCCCAGAAGCTCTGAGACCGGGTCAGCTTGTACAGGCTCAAGGCAGTGTCCACGTGCAGAGTGGTGTTTGCTGTGAAGGACGTGCCTTCAAGCTTCTCCTGTCTGCCTTGCTTGTCTTGCTGCTCAGCTGAAGGCCTGTTTGCTTTAACGGTTGAGATGTTTGTCTGCTCCTGCAGAGAGACGCATCATCACATAGGCTGCTCAAGCCTTGCAATGCATACAACGTCTCTCTGAAAGTATGTAGCATGACACGTCAGAGCAGTCTAGCATCAACGCATAAACACCAAAACATTGATTGACAATAGGCTCCCTCTGACTTGTTCAAGTCAGGGCAAAGTGGGCACGTTCCAATAGCAAGAACTGAGGTAGCTATCATACCATCTTGTGGTCGTATACGTAGCAACTCCAGTACAGCAGGTTCATCATAGTCTCAAAACAGAAGATGGGCTGTTGGGCCAGCTTTGCGTCATCAGGAACCATGGCTGAGCGAGCTGCCAGCTTGACAGGCTTGTCTGCTTCTGTCCAGGCAAACTCTTGAAGCCAGACCTGCAAGTATTGTAAAGGTCAAAGCATACATTGTACCAAGCCGTGGTAACACACATGCATAAGTCTGACCATAGATCTGGACAGATGAACAAACAGGCAGCCATACAGACGAACACACAGATGTGGGCATGTCAGCAAGGCTCATCTGCTGCAGCTGTGCGCCCTGCATGCTTTGCTCATTGACCTATGTTCCAAAAATGCATATGCATGTGTGCTACAACCAAATCTGCTGCAGCATGACACACTGTGAACAGCTGATACCAATCCTCATACACCCCTTTTGATGAATTGACTGCATGTGGTGATGGAGAGCAAAAAGGATGACTCACCGTGGAAGCAGCAGCATGCTCTTGTGGTGTTCTAGGTGACGCCACATAGCACAAGACCACAGTGTTGGCTGTCATCACAATCTGCAATTCATACACCAGCTCAATCTGAACAGCGTTGACACAAAGTAGCAGCCATGTTAGGACCAACACTCAGCAACATATGAACGCAGCGACGCACAGCTTACTGCAAGCAGGACGCATCACAGTCTGAAGTTATGACAGCATACGCCCTGACCATTTTTGCAAAAGTTGGACCCACCTTAGCAATTTGAGCAACGCTGAAGGTGCATGCAGGTGATCAATAGAAAGAATGTGTATGTTTCACTAACTTGACCACTGACCTCATTCTTGGTGATTGTAGAACATGCTACATGATGCATGCACACTTCAATGATGTGCATTGACCGCCCAACAGGCGAGCAGCTGTCCAAGGATCTGACGCAGCGGGTTATGCTGCATGTAGCAACAACAACCCCTTGGAAAGTTGTCCCATGTGTGTTTGTGGAATGCAATGTGAGCGCACCTGCATGGGCATGAGGCCGAGCCAGGAGAATTCTTGGCTAGTGCACCAGCCGGGCGCCACCAGCCATAGCAGCACCAAGCACAGCGTGAAGAAGCTCATCACCGCCATCCGCAGCCACAACTGCCACACGCAAGTACATTCTTGATAATATGATGTAGAAATGATGGTTGCTGAACCCATGTGGAACAGGCATCATTAGTCACAGTCACACGTGCTTTACTATGAAGCATATTGCCGCAAGAGAAGCCATCACAAGATGCAATCCTCAGGCAAACGTGCAGTCAGAAGGTGAGAAATGACTGCATGCTCACGACTCAAAGCATCACACCAAACACCCTCTGAAGACAAGCAGTGTAATCAAGCTTTGTCTGGTTGCAACTAAGGAGGTCAGGTATGTTGGAGCAGCCAGGTATTGATAGAGGCCATCTGGCAGGCGTTGCCCCTCACTCAACCCAGGTCATTGTTCACGCAGTACAGTCTCAGTTGCAATAGACAAGGCGTGTGCCATATGCGTGTGATGGACTCTCTCTCTAGCAGGCTACAGTAACTGTTGCAGCAGTTTGCACGACAAGCATCATGGCATTGCATCTGGCTATAGACGGAGGCAGGGGCAAGCAATACCTGCAGAGTGTTGTACACCAGGCCAACTTGGACAGAGGCATAGGGCTGCTTGCGGTAGCCTTTAAGCTTGAGGGCCAGCAGAATATAGGTAACCACAAAGTAAAGCAGAGCCAATGCCACTATAAAGTCCACTATGATGCTTGTGGCACGATCCACGCCGCATCCAAGCGGAGTGGTATTGAATACTGCAGAGTGTGTTTTACATGCCTGGAATGCTGTCATGTGGCTTGTTTCAAAAACCGCTCCACTTGCATCCGTAAATGGAAATGTGAAGACAGTGGCCGCATCTGCAGGATATGAGCATGTCAAGGCCACGACATACTATATACATCAATTGCAAGCAAGTTTGATTTACGCACTGACATAATGCAACAGTTGCACAGCCAACATGTTGGCACTATTGACGAGCTCTTCTACAACACAGACATGTAGCCCCCACAACACGATCAGGTCCAAGAATACAGGGCATGTCTGGGCGCGCCATTTCGGTAAGGACCAACCGGAGAGCGTGGCTACATTGCATGGCACGACAGCATACCACAAGGCAAGGCTACCATCTCTCACAGGCATCGACTTTGCACATCTCTGCAATCACTGCAGGCTGTACAGGTACATGTACTGTATGTGTACATGTGTTGCTGCATGCAAGCATCATGCAGCTCAAGGGCTTACAGCCAAACGGCTGGCCTGACATGCAATAAGCATTCAGCCATTGGAGCTGAAGGCAGTACAGGTAGAAAGCTGGCAGAGATGCTGCAGATGCATAGCAAAGATGCTATGCTGGTGATGGATGTCAAGGCAATGGGAGATGCATGTGAACCACAGTGGCCAAAACAGCAGAACCAAAATAGGGTAGAAGGCAGAATGGCATCACCTACGCCATTGTGGATGAAACCAAACCCTATGACGCCCTCAAAAACTGGCCAGAGCAGGAGGCAGGGCCACAACAGGATCCAGGGCCCATCCATGATCAGCTTGGAATGGCCCTCAGGACTCTGGAAGCCATGCTCAACTGCTGCTGCACTCAGGTTGGTGCTATCAGCTGCTTGACGCTTCCAGACACGAGTTGAATAAGCATGCACCAGGAAAAGTGCAAAGATCTGCAACACATCAGCACAAGTTTGTAGGCAAGCAGGCTTGCACATTGAACACAACTCAAGGTGAACAAAGGTGCACTGCAAATATTACCAAATGCGCAGCACGCACAGCATAATATAGCACATAAGATCTAAGCTTTTGGGAGTTCAGCATCCCAGAAATAATGCTTCATCATGCTCCATTAACTGGCAACAGCTGACTTAGCAGATGCAAATGGCACAGATAAGCGCACAAGAATCCAAAAGAAATTGCAGAACCAGAGACGCAGTCAAACAGCCTAGCTTTCATGCGAGCGAAACCAAAAGTCCATGCAACTTTCTTGTGCAAGGATACCACGAGCCTCCTGAAGCAGCAGCCTGGAGCTATGCAGCTTTCAAACACCATTGACAGCCAAGGCTTGCAGCCTCATGATTTGGACACATGGCAGCAAACTTTTGCATCTGGAAAGCCCTTGCGAGACAACAGCTTGCCCAAGCAAGACACACTTGCAAGCAGCATGCAACAACCGCAAGTCCGACAGAATGAGCAGCATTGCATTGACCTCAACGAGAGGTGACTTACAGTGTTCCAGCAAGTCCAGCGAGCGAAACCAAGGTAGAACCAATCGTCAGCAAGGAAGAAGCAGGGATTGGCCACATTTAAAGCGTTTGGTACCACGTAGAAAACCAGATTCAGCCATTGCAGGATTGCTTCTAGCGCAATGAGAGTCACGTTTCGCTTCTGCCTGTGCTTCCTGCAGATGAGAATCAGCCTGTTTGTGATTGTGAGACAAGACTGGTCATCACAAGAGTGCAATGTTGAAGCCTTATCATTTGCACTGGCTAGTCCTTGCTTGTCAACTGCAGATACGATAATACACATGCTGTGATGATATCAAGCGTGGGCCATGACAGTATTTTCACATAGTTGCAAGCACATGCATGTAAAGGAATGCCTGTAAAGTAATGCTGTACTCAGTCAAACACAGCACAAGGCTTTTGCACTTGACCAAGTTTGCCCAGTAGCATGACACAAAAAGGAATGGCCACTCTCAAGTGACTTGACATAAGCTGCTCACCAATGCTTGTGAAGCCTGACTGCATCCAGCACACGCCACAAGAGGCTGCCCAGAAAGACAGTCACCAACACAAGACATATGCTGCCAATGGCAACATTCCACACCCATGTTGCGGTGTGTTTGATAGTTGCTTCTCGGCTGCCCTGCAGCACTTGACGGTGCACTCTATGCAGAAGCCATATCAATTTGGCTGTGGCTATATGTCACAGGAGGACCTTCAAAATACACTTCCATGTTCAACAGGCAAGCGATGCAAAGAGGACTACCTGTTCCATTTTATGGACAAACTCAACTATCAAAACAGCGGCTCCGGCAAGTATTGAAAGTGCCACACAGAGCAAAAGCGGCCTGCAAGCCCACCGAGATACATTCGTCGAGAGATTTTTGGTTTCTGTTACGGCGACAGCCAGGCAAGACTGGCGCACCTTAGACTCTCGTCCACCCATGAAGTTGAAGCGAAGGATGACCTCTGTAGCTGCGTCCGTCGATAATGTCTTCCTTCGGACTCGATCGATGTCTGCTCGCACAGCTTCGGGATCAACGCCAACAGATGAAACTTCGGCCCTCCGCTGTGCAGCGTTGACTTGGCCATTGGTAAATAGAGCTTTAGGCTCGGTTGAATGGTGAGAACGATCGTCGGTTTTGGGTAATGCGACATGTTGCGAGCCTTGTTCCACGTGCCCACTGGTCCCCACCTCTGACTCTCCAAAAGTTTGCCTAACAGCTTGACCAGTCTCGACAGCCAATGCTGTCAGAGTGTGGAAGGGCGTGTACAGCGAGCTCACGGCATCCGCGGCAGCCGATTGTCTCTCGCCGGTTTGCAAGATTACTTCGTCGCTGCGCGTTGCCATACTGCAATCAACACGAACGCGCTGTGTGATCAACTTGAGGGTCGCATCTTGAATCGCATGACATCGTTACATAACACATACCGAGGGCTTGCTTAGGTCATTGGCCACAAAGTAGACAGCTTCCATATCAATATGGCCAAGGATAGCTCAAGGTCAATGCAGGTATGTCAACCCCATACATGCAACATGCATCGACATGCCATGTCAGTGACTGCAGACTGCATGCATGCATACCTGCATTTCACCAGTGTGCAAAATATGATTGGCATGCAGCCCCCTGAGATTCGGATCAGCAGACCATAAGTCACTTGGCACAAATCCCATGTATGGGTAACTCAGATTAGTCAATATTGTTGACATAGCTGCAGTGTCAGCTCAGCAATATGCTGACGCACAGCAGGTGACCAGGTTGACTGAGCCGCAAAAGGCTGTGATCTGGCAGGTGAGGCACAGTATTTCAATCATATGCCCCTGCCAGGCAGTGCCGTCAGCATGTACTTGCATGGTAATATGCCTCATTGTAGCAGCAATGACCCCTAACAGCATCTTCGGACGAAAAGCCAGGCCTGCTGAGCACGATGGTAATATAAGCATATATATGGGCAGGGTCGCAGCAGATCTCTGTGTAACAAGCAACCTTCATTGTAATCAGCAGCATTTGGTGATCGTGACAACAGTCACAGGTGATGCATGGGCGTATGTATAAGGCTATATAGTGCTGCTGGCAGACTGTTGAAGGCTGCTGCAAGCAAATTACACTAACAAATGCAGGTGTCAGCTGTTGTGCTGTAGCTGTGTTGCCACATTCGAAATACTCAGTGGCACAGCTTACCCTGTACACAGATGGCTGCTCGCAGCTGTTCATTGGTCTAATTGAACAAATGGCTTAGCCAACAGCAATACACAGGCTGCTGCACACAGTACATGTGCAGCTGATTGCTTGTCAGTACATTATCTTATAAGATTACGCATATATGAATATCTTCCTGGCATGCTCTGTCACCACCTGAAAGCTGTTTAACAGATGGTAAGAGCTTCACTTTGGCAAGAGGCAAATTGTCATCCTCATGCAATAACTGTTGAAGTAGATTCAGGCAACACAGTCCAGAATGTAGTGCACAACTGTAAAGCAGTCAGTCTGGCAGAACAGCAACATCAGCTACCACAAGACTTGGCAATGATGGCTGAGAGTCAATTCCTTTTTGTCTGGCTGTCTTTCTATGACGCTGTTCTCTGAACTTGAGATTTGATGTTTGAGACGCCAAGTCAGAGCTGGCAGCTGCAGGGTACTCAATACCAACCCAGACCTGCACAACAAAGAAGACAACTCAGGCATAAGCAGACAAAGCAATTAACAGGCACATTCATGTAGGCTATGCACTGCGCCAAGAACACAGAGCTATCAGCTTACTATGTTAGTCTCAACTCAGTCTGTGTTTTATAAAAAAATCTTATGTTCAGGGAACTTAGTGTCAAACTACGCTGTTGTGCCAGACTAGGCGTTCTGTAGTCCATGGTGCTGAAGCTTGCAATGGGGAGCAGTCATGTCTATGTACATGTGCGGTGCTACCTGCTCTGATTGCTGACATTGTCAGAAATGATGATAGGCAGCAATACCCTGCTCAACATTTAACAAAGGATCACAATTGTGTTTCACACTTCAGTCACAAGCTTTGGAAGTGCTACACCAGGTTTGCAATACTCACTCATGATACTCCATTGCATCACGTCTGTCTTCATGAGCCTGCTCAGTATCAGCTGTTGTTCTGGACAATGGAAATAATTTGTAAAGTCAGTGTCTTACGCGCACCGTCTCTAGATCTTCGTTATCAGGTCCTTCCTTCCTCCTCAGATGCAGCTGCTTAGTGCCCTGAGGCCCAGGCAGGTCCTGCTGGTCCACAACTGCCCCCAGCCCCGCCCCAGCATTCCAATGCTGCCACTGCCTGCCGGCTTCAGCTTGAGATGTGGATGCAGATGGTATGCATGGTTTCACGTACAGGTGGCTCAATGCATGCCTCACCTCGTGGTACAGCCTCTGCAGGCAAAGGAGCATCATCAGGCACACATGATCTGTGCAAAGGCCAGGCACAAGATTCATGCATCAGACCTCTAAAATTTGGAGATGAAAGGAAGTGAGGACCGCCTTCAGCAGCAGGAAGCAAGACAAACAATCCATGTGTACAAACTGTACAATGCAGTGCAGCGTGAGCCACAACAGTGGCACATGATGATCTGGGTAGACATTTAGGGGCGCATGCAGCAGAAGACGAAGAAGGCAACCACCTGGGCCAGCAGCAGGCAGTCAGTGTGCAGGATGGTGTTGCAGCCCTCCCGCAGTGACGTCTGAGTGCGGAAGTCTGCGATGATGTGGACCAGGCGATCCCGCAAGCCCTCCACAGACATGCCATCAGGGATGCGCTGCAGCAGCCTCAGGGGATTCACATACCCCCCAATATTGTCCATCAGCTCACCTGCAGGCGCAGACACCCTCGTTGGCTGCCATACGCAGTACACACCACATGGGCGCCTTTCAGGTCTCAAATTTTGATGCAGCAGGGGGGAGGGGGAAGCTGATGTGCAGGTGGACAACGCACAGTGTCAAAAGGCTTCAAGACAGCAACTGCTCTGAATGTATGTGCGCCATTTGGGACATGCCCAGTTTGGGACATGCAAACAACAGTGGGCCTCAGATATACATGTTCGCATGAGTGAGCACTGATGTGAATGGCACAACACCTGTGAGAGCAGGGCTCTCCAGAGCTAGGCTGATGAGGAGCTCCCACAGCTCATCATCTCGCTGCATCTGCACAAACTCGATGGCCTGCATCACACTTGCAGCCATGTCTCATCACCAACAAACACACAAGCCACATGCTGCACAACCACAGCGCACACCTACAAGTACAACTGCTCTCATCAGTCTTGTTGTTATAGGGAAGAGCAACACTGAGAAAATATCTGCATACATTTGCATATATTGCCAATGAGAAGGAGGCCCTAGGAGAGCTTTGTGGTGCGACAGTGCAAGGGGAAAGCCAAGTGTTGAATGACATCTTTTTGACAGTCTCAGCGGTCTTAGGCTTGGGGAAGCACCTCGGCACCAAATGACACCTAGCACATTGACTAATGACAACAATGCGGCTGCTTCTTGGCCTGGCTTGATGGTGCAGGGTATTGCATGCAGTACCTATGTTTCAGTGTTTAGGGTTTACGGTTATTTAGGTATTAGGGTGTAGGGTTCTATAGTCAGTACCTGGGGTACGTCAGCAAAATGGCTCTTTCTTGGCTTTCTTGATGGTGCTTGGTGTGGCAGGGTGTTGCATGCAGTACCTAGTGTATGTCAGCAACATGGCTCTTGCTCAGCGTTGCTTGATGGTGCTTGGTGTGGCGGGGTGTTGAGTGCAGGGTATTGCGTGCAGTACCTGGGGTATGTCAGCGAGGCGCTGAATGATGAGGTGGAGGGCCTGGGAGGCGCTGCCCATGCGGCCCAGGATGAAGACCTGCTCGCGCACAAGGCCCCGCTGCTCACACACCTGCAGGGCTCCTTCCAGCCCATACCACTGGCTGCTCACCAGGAACGCCATCAGTTGGCCAGGTGCATAGTCAGCGTACAACTCCACCTGCAGAACACTTGCGTGGCTGCATGTCAGACTTCATGTGGCTGCAGCCCACTGCAGCTTTGCCAGGAAGCCCATCAATTGCCCTAGTATACAGGCTGTGTATGTTCTGGCCTGCAGCAAGAGCAAACAGGCATTTGCGTGCGCGCAAGCTGCTGTCCTGCTGTGTGCTTACCGAGGAACCCATCAACACTGCTGAAAGTGCAGAACCAGCAGAGCATGATACAGCTCAACCTATGCAATGAGCTAGACAGCCACGCTGATCCATGCCAGCCTGGGATGCATACTCAATGTGCATTTCCTGCTGCAACTCATGGAGCATCTTATGTCACGCCATGTTGTCTCACATATGCATCTCAGTCACTGACAGATTTGACATTTTATCTCAATTCTTGTTTTTTGTCTGTGAGTATGCCAGGTACCAAGGGATAAAATCAAACGCTTATTTATGCATGCGTTGACGGAAACAAGGACATACCTGTAGGACATGGTAATCAGCGCCAGCAGTTTGGTCCTTCAGGAAAAGCTGGTCAAGGTAGTGGTGCAGCTTGTGCCTCCACACTTCTGCTTCGCTGCTGTCCCCAGCGTCCTTTGCTCTCTGCTGTTCTGCCTGCACCATACACACCAATGTCAGTCTGGCCACATCAGCGTCTGATACGCTTAGGTGTGCATCTCCAGCAACAATCACACTAAGATTCTGGCAGATTCTGGCATCACCGAAGATGATAGCACACACAATCTGACAGTTGCTTGCTGCTGGCATGTGCCTGGCCAAGGCATGGTATTGAAGACAGCGCAGCCTGCACAGCCTGCCCTCCTACAGGACCTGATGAAGGCACCCATGCACGGCTGTCTGCTATGACCCTGGATGCGGACGAGTTTTGAATGCAAGCATGCTGGCACAAATGAACGTATGGGCGCGAACACGAACAAGTGAATGAAGCGGTGAAGCAAGGATTCCACAAAGGCATGAAGTCCCAATGCATGTGGGACACAAAGTGTCCGAGCTGGTGAGAATGCTTTGCATGTAGGAAGCAAATTTTGATTGTATGAATTCACTGAACCGAACTTATTGTCTGTTGGGTCACAGTTGCCCCCCAGTACAAAGAATCTACGGTCCATAGAAGTATTGATTGATTGATTGATTGATTGATTGATTGATTGATTGATTGATTGATTGATTGATTGATTGATTGATTGATTGATTGGTGGCAAACTGACCTGGATGGAGGGGACAACTGTGGATGCCGGCACCTCATCATACTGCTCCATCAGCAGCTGTGTGGCTCGCTCCTCATCAATGCTCAGCAGCTGAGCGACACGCTCGTGCAGCACTGGCAGCAGGTGATGCTCCTGGATGAAGTCGAAGACTGCCGGCTGCTGCTGACGCAAGTAGATGGCTAGAGCCAGGTCGTAGCGGCCCTGAATCTGATACAGCTGAGCTGCTACTTGAAGCAGTGCTTCTGTGTCTCCTCCTGGTGCACGTATCCTGCATGCCTCAACCATCAAGTCAAGTCTTGCCTGAGTTTACTGCTGGCTTTCATCAGACATGCTAGCCGCAAGACCCTTGGTTTACTGAACAGATAGCATGCAATGGGGCAATTCTTAGCTGGCATTGTAGCAGAGTACAGAAGCAGCAACAAGGGCAGCAGCTCTGCTGGCATATCACCCAGCACCTGTTGCAAAGACAAACAGTTCAGCAGAGCTGTAGTACAGCTGGCCTGTTTACATACAGCCTGGTGGAGACTGAGCACAGCAGACACTTGCATGAACCAGCTGCAGGACCAACTACATGGGGCATACCCTGCTGTCTGTGAGTCCCAGCATGGCTGTGTGGTGTGACACAGCAAGGGTAGCTGACCTGTGAAGAACAGCTTCAGTGAGGGTGGTGACAGAGTAGAGGTGGGTGGGCCAGTCCTTCACCAGGGCCAGCAGGATGCTGTGATCGGCCCTGTTCAGCAGGAAGGCATGCAGCATCATTTCATAGGCCGTCTGGCGCAGGGTGGGGTGCTCAATGGGGATGTGGGGGGCCATGGCGGGCAGCTGCCGCATCTGAGCAAACATATACACCCACCGCTCCCACACTGCTGCATTGTCCTGCACAACGAGTATAGACACTTGTACAGTGCACATTTGCTCCAGAGGAACTGAGGAAGCTGATACAGCAATATGGCCTTTGCTGCTGTAAGGAGCCCGCCATAAAGCAGCGTCAGACCAGAGCATCAAGTCCGATTGACGCTCCAAGCACACTGCTCTCAGCAGATCACTCAGACTCGGTCTTGCATAGCACTGCTGTCGCATGGTAAGAACCCTTATGCAATTTTGAGAACCCTTGTGCAATAGCAAGAACCCTTATGCAACAGCAAAAACTCTTATGCAACAGTACCAAGCCAGCTTTTCTGCGCAGAGCAAGCCCTTATGCCTGATGAAGCGCAGCAGGTTTATTGTGCCACACATTTAAAGCATGGCAGAGCAGCTGGGTATGGATTCTGGTGGCAGGACTCACAACTGGTAGCAATGGGCGGCGAAGGGAAGGCAGGCAGCAGCAAGTACCTTGAGTAGGCGAGGCATGAGGGCAGCAGCCTCCTCAAAGCGGTCCTGAGACACCAGGAACTCCAGATACTGCCCTGCTACCTGCAACTGATCACCCCTGAATTATGCAATGCTAACGTGATTGATTGATTGATTGATTGATTGATTGATTGATTGATTGATTGATTGATTGATTGATTGATTGATTGATTGACTGACTGATTGATTGATTGGATGGGTGATGGATTGATTGGGTGATTGATTGATTGATCGATTGATTGATTGATTGATTGATTGACTGACTGATTGGTTTATTGATTGATTGCCAGATTGATTGGTTAATTACTTGATTGACAGATTGATTGATTGAACTATGGTGCAGCTGACTGACACCGTCTCTGTACAGATGACACCCATGCCTGCAGGCCTTGTGCTGGTGAACTGCTGCTGGTTGAGGCGCCTGACGCTGCTGTGCTTGCTTGGGCCTTGTTGTGCTGGGTGAAGGCAAAGTACACCAAGTAACAAAACGCAGCCACGACAGCAACATGGCAACAAGTGCATGCACACTTTCTGTTGCGCAGAGTTCCAGCTTGATGTTGATGAGGTGCACGAACAGCTTGCCTGTTCTCGGGTGGCTTGTGTAAGCGTGACATCACTTTCTATGATGTCTAGAGCCTGCTCATAGCGAGAATGTTCAAGTAGCCATGTCACCCGGTCACCGCCGTCTCGAGGCCGTCCAACAATGATCTCCTACATAAGAGATCATAAGATTGGTGGTAGGCTGACCTTGGAGCTCAAGCATTTGCTTAGCACAAGTCAATGCAAGGACTTACAGCCGATAGTGCATACAAATGCTCTGGTGACAGGTTGGCTTTTACTTCCTGCAGACTACACCTGTAGCCAAGGTTGGTCTCAGTGCAAGCAGCAGCAGCAAGAAGCAGAGTTTCCACCAACTGCCACCTAGCGTCTTGTCTAGAGTCAGCCAGCACAAACAACGGCTGGCTGCTCAGTGAGTCCCATCGCATGCCACACCTTGGACTGACATCAGCTAAACAAGCTGAGCTAGCAGCAATGTGTGCAACACAGGCTGCATCAGTACAAGTCACGGTGCACATTACCTTTGGTGAAACCACATAGTAGATTGGCTCTTCGCCATCAGCCCACCACTTGGTAGCCTGCCGTCCAGTAGGTGTGGCGGTACCACTACCGTTCATCCTCACCTGTGAGCTTGCTCGTGTTCTGGGCAGATAGCAGGTAGCCAAGGCATACTCAGACGCCTCATACTCCTCATAGCCTGTCATAAGCAGATGCTGTTGTCAGGCGCTGGACATCTGCGCGCTTCCCAAGCCCCATGGTGCTAGTTGTATAAGCTGTGTTTGGAGGTACAAGACAAGCTTCTGTTTGAGCTGCTTGCTGTGCAAGCATTTCACTGAGCCAAAACCTGTATCTTCTGCAGCTGGTCCATGGGCTGCAACAGAGAGCCATGAGATCTTTTGCATGAGCATGGAGCTGCATCTACCCTTCTCAGCAGGTCTGTTTGCCACATACAGAGCTGTATGACATAGAGCCCAGCAGAAATCCACCTCTGATGGACACAGCAGCAGCAGCAGCCAAGATCTGATGATGTGCACTTGCGCATGCTGGTCCGCATGGGGCGCATCAGGTGGCCCAACGGACCAGCAAAGCAGCACCATATGCACAGCATAGCAAGTATACATGCATAGCATGTACCTGTGATAGACAGAGCGTCAGCAGCCACCTCTTCACGAGCCCAGGTGAAGATTTTGAGCTCTGGGCGCTCATGCTGCAGCTCTGTGCTGACCCCGGTGGCATCTGATGCAGTGCCGCCTGACAGCGCTGCAGCTGCTGTCAAGTTATTGGGGGGACGTGGTGAGGAACCGTCCAACGCAGGGTTGTGCACCAGGACTGCAATATCAGCACCAAAAGGCGCCAAGCCCTGCACAGTCATTTTTGTTGCTCGCATGTTGTGTCAGATACCAGTCGTGTGTGCCCTTGCAGACAAAAACAGGTGACAATAGCCACACAGCTGTATTGGATTACTGGTTCTGGTGTCGTCCTTTTGTGATTGTTCAGCGCTGACAATGTTGAAGGCATGAAACGTTCAAACGCTGACAAACATTTCACAGTTGCTTTGATGTTGCTCATGCAGGAACCAAGCCTTGTGCTTCACGGTCAGAGTGACAATGATGTTTACATGCACCTGTGGCAGGCTCATCTGCTCCTGTGAGATGCACCCCTACAGCATATGCTAAAAGACTTGCTGCAAAAATTCAGAGATATAGGGAAAGCATTGCACATCAAGGTACATGCACACATGCGCCTTCACGTGACAAGAACCCACCACGACTAGGCTGTCCAGCTGGAAGGACACCACAACCTCCACAGTGCGCAGGGCATCCACATCTGCTGTGCCTTTTCGTCTCATTCGCGCAACCTACACACATGCAGCACCTGTTTTTACATGCGCATATGCTATGCTTTATGCAAGCAGCAATGCAAACAGAAATGCACGCTTTTCATGTGGTTCTGCATCTCAGGGTATGCGTACATGGTAGGGCACCTACTTGCACACAATATCATGAGTACCTTGATGGTTTGATGCCAGCCCATGTACAGAATCTGCTCGCCATCCCAAAAGAGCTGGCAGGAAGTGCCCTCTGCATTACTGCCATGCAGGAAATAAGACTTGTCAGCACATGCCCTCAGCATTTCTGCTTCAGTCTGAATAAATGCTGTTCAGCATGGCATGTTTGGGCTGCAGGGACGGGTCAAGCTCAGTGCATGAAGTTGCCCTGGGAAGAATACCAGATACAGCAGCATGGGCTTGACTGGGGGTGTTGCCTCAAGAGGATCATGCAATTGAG
>JAABUO010004496.1_pt1 | contig 16441 bp, 9 predicted proteins | sample 5559291 | NCBI WGS metagenome assembly JAABUO01 (sample SAMN10711878, study PRJNA513372) | rock metagenome | isolation source: Antarctica rocks | place: Antarctica: Victoria Land, Finger Mt sud
GGCGACGTATCTGGAGCATCTCTGTCGTGAGGGCGCGCAGCGGAAGTACGGCCACGTCGAGGGCGACGTTGCCGAGCGGCTGGCGTTTGAACTGAGCGTCATCAACGATATGGGTTTTCCGACCTACTTCCTCGTTGTCTGGGATTTCGTGCGGTATGCGAAGGAGCACGGCGTCCTCGTTGGTCCCGGTCGTGGGAGCGCGGCGGGCAGCATCGTCGCCTACAGCCTCGACATCACGACGGTTGACCCGCTGCGGCACGGCCTGCTCTTCGAGCGTTTCCTCAATCCGTCGCGCATCTCGATGCCGGATATTGACATTGACTTCGCGGACGATGGGCGCGACCTCATCATCAAGTACGTCACGGCTAAATACGGCGCGGAGCAGGTCTCGCAGATCATCACGTTCGGGACGCTCGCAGCGCGCGCGGCGATCCGCGATGTCGGGCGCGCGCTCGGCATGCCGTACGGTGATGTGGACCAGGTGGCGAAGTTGATCCCGCAGGTGCCCGCGCACCCCGTCTCGATCAGTCAGGCATTGGAGCAGGTGCCCGACCTCAAAGCGCTGCATGATCGGGATGCCAATGTGCGGCGGCTGCTTGATACAGCACAGAAGTTGGAGGGTGTGTCGCGCCATGCCTCCACGCACGCCGCCGGGATCGTCATCTCGCGCGATCCACTCATTCAGCATGTGCCGCTCCAGCGCGCCGGGACGGGCGACAACGCGGGCATCACGACGCAGTACCCGATGGGCTGGCTCGAAGAACTCGGCCTGCTGAAGATGGACTTTCTCGGCCTGAAAACGCTCACTGTGCTGACCAAGGCGCTGCAACTGCTCGCGCGGCGTGGCATTGTCGTTGACCTCGATACACTCGATCTGGAGGACCCGGCCGCCTACGCGCCGCTGATGCGCGGCGAGACGATGGGCATCTTCCAACTTGATCAGCCGACCGGGCAGCGCATCTGCGCGCTTGTCAAGCCGCGCAATTTCGCCGAGGTGGTCGCCGTCGGCGCGCTCGCCCGGCCCGGCCCGATGGAGCACGCCCCCCGGTTTGCCGCGCGCAAGGAGGGGCGTGAACCGGTCACGTACGCGCACCCCGATCTGGAATCGGTGCTCGGCGAGACGTACGGGTTCGCGCTCTTCCAGGAGCAGGTGATGCAGATTGCGCGCGTCCTCGCGGACTATTCACTTGCCGAGGCGGACAGCCTGCGCAAGGCGATGGGCAAGAAACTGCCCGCCGAAATGGCGAAGCATCGTGATCGCTTCGTGCAAGGATGCGGGAAAAAAGACATTGCAAAGAAGATCGCCGAACCGCTCTTCGAGGAACTGGCGAAGTTCTCCGGCTACGGCTTCAACAAGGCGCACTCGACGTGTTACGGTCTGATCGGCTACTGGTGCGCGTGGCTCAAGGCGCACTATCCCGCTGAGTTCCTCGCTGCCATCCTGACGAGCGAGCAGGGTGATACGGCGCGGGTCGTCCAGTTGATCGCGGAATGCCGACGGATGAAGATCGCTGTTCTGCCGCCGGATGTCAACCGCAGCGAGCGGGATTTCAGCGTCGAGGAGACGGGTGGGACGCGCGACGATGGCGAGCCGGAGCGCGCCGTGCGCATCGGTCTCAGCGCGATCAAGAATGTCGGCGTTGGCGTTGTGGACGGGATCATCGCCGCGCGCGGAGAGCAATCGGGTGAGAAATTTGTCGGGTTGGCGCAGTTCTGCGCGAGCGTCGGCGCGCAGGTCAACCGGCGCGCCGTTGAGTGTCTGATTAAAGTCGGCGCGCTGCGCGACCTAGGGAACGGTCAGCAACTGACGCTGGCAATTGAGAGCGCGATGGCGGCGGCGCAGGCGACCCGCAAAGCAACGGCGGCAGGGCAATTTGGGCTTTTCGGGGCGGAAATCCCCGGTGCGACGGACATGCTCGATGTCCCGTTGCCGGACGTGCCGGGCTGGTCGGTCAAGGAGCAACTGGTGCATGAGAAGGAGTTGCTCGGCATCTATCTGTCGGAACACCCCTTGACGGCGGTCGCGGCACGCGTGCGCGGCAAGCAGATCGTCAATCTCGGCACGATTGACGAGGCAATGGCCGGGCAGCGGGTGACGATGATCGGCCTTTTGATCGAGCCGCGCGCGATGCTCACCAAAAAAGGGACGATGATGCTCCGGGCCATGCTCGAAGGCGTGGACGGTGTCTCGCTCGACCTGATTGCCTTCTCCGAAGCGTATGAGCGATGCAAAGGCGCCCTCATCCCGGATGTCGTCATCGAGGTGGATGCGCGCGTGGACTTCCGTGGCGATCAGATGCAACTGATCGTCGAGGCGGTGCGGCAGTGCGCCGATCCAGCCCCCGTCCTTGATGCGCCGCACGAGGAGCGTTTTTTCCATATTTGGCTCCCGCCGGAGTACGAGGACGAACTGCCCCACCGCCTCTACGAACTCCTGAAGGCGTTTCCTGGCGACGACCGTGTCTGGCTACATTGCCAGGGGAAAAAACTGCTCCCGCGACTGCGCGTTGACGCTGATGGGAGCCTCACCTCAGCGGCGCGCGCGCTCGTTGGGGACAATGCCGTCCGGCTCGATGTCGTCACCCATGCTTCTGTGCCGACACTCGAAGCGTACAGCGCGGACTAATTTCCGGCGATCCGGCGGGCACGGCGGGCGAGGATTTCCTCGATGGGCCAACAGTTGAGTATCTGTTCAGGCGCGAGCCAGGCACGCCGCGCGGTCATCACGCCGAAGCGCATGTTGGCGAGACCTGCCGGGCTGTGCGCGTCGCTATTGATGGTAATGATGACACCGGCGGCGGCGGCCCGCTGTGCGTGGGGTGCGTCGAGGTCGAGTCGGTGATAATCGGCGTTGATTTCCAGCGATGTCTCGGTGCGCACGGCTGCCGCGATTACGGCGTCGAGGTCGAGGTCCATCGGTTCGCGATGCAGCGGCATGCGGCCCGTAGGGTGGGCGATGATGTCCACGTAGGGGTTGCCGATCGCGGTCAGGGTGCGGCGCGTCACCGTTTCGCGGTCGCCGCGCTGGCCACTGTGGACGGAGGCGATCGCGTAATCGAGTGTCGCCAGGACTGCGTCATCGAGGTCGAGATGACCGTCGCTATGCACCTCCGTCTCGCATGCACAGAGGACGGTCATCCCCGCATGAAGGGCATCCACTTCTGCACGCTGCTGGCGCAACCGCTCCGCATCGAGACCATTGGCGATGCGCAGCGAGTACGAATGATCGCTGACGCCGTAGTAGGCATACCCACGCTCGCGCGCCGCCGCGACCATCTCCGCAGTCGTGCCGGTACCGTCGCTCCAGACCGAATGAGTATGCAAGTCCCCCCGGATGTCGTCGAGCGTGACGAGGCGCGGTATGCCGGATCGGATGATCGTATCCAGCGCCTGTCCGCCCTCGCGGAGTTCGGGCGGGATGAAGGGAAGGCCGAGGGCAGCGAAGGCCTCGCTTTCGTCTCCTTCGATCACGTCGTCACCCCGCCGCAGGCCGGTACCATCCAATGTGAAGCCACGCGCCTCGGCGTATGCCGCCAGCACTTCCCGGAAGCCTGGTTGATCGCCGGTCGTCGCGTTTCCCGTTAGCCAGAGGAGCGCGCCGCCAGCGGTTGCGGCGGGCCGCGTGATGCACTCCACCTCCGCGCCATCTATCAGCCGGACGCGGATCGCGTCGGCGTCCCGGCGCAGGACCGTTAAGACATCGGGGAGGGTGGCAAACAGATCGAGCGCCGCATCGGGCGTATCCGTCGCGGCGAGCAGGCCAACGTCACCGAGCGTCGGCGCCCAACGTCGCAGGCTGCCGATGGGTACGAGCGGCACATCCGGCAGCCGGGCATGGAAGTCCGCGATCAGTTGCGCGGCGGTATTGACACCGGTACCGAGCAAGATGCGGCCCGCCGTGGCGATCCGCGCCTGTAGGCCGCTGAGGATTTCCGCTTCACGATGCACGCCGATGCCTTTGATCGTTTTGAGCGCCCCGGACTGAAACGCCTGTTCATAGGCAGCAAGGTCCGGCAGGTTGAAGCGCGCATGGAGCGTCGCCGCAGTCTTCGGGCCGATACCGGGGACGCGCATCAGGGCGATCACGACCGCAGGGAATGCCGCGCGCATCGCGTCCAGGCGGGCGAAGGCTCCGGTTGTGAGCATCTCGGTGATTTCGGCGCCGATTGCCGGGCCGATCCCCGGTAACGATTGGAGTTGATGGCGTGCTGCCAGCGCCGCAAGCGGCTGTGCCTCGTGGCGAATCGTCTCGCTGGCACGGCGATAGGCGGAGACGCGGAAACGATCCTCGCCGGCAATTTCCAGTACGTCGGCGAGTTCCCGAAACGCGGCGGCAATCTGGCGGTTTTCCAACGCGGCAATCCTTTCGTCGTCTACGCATCGCAGTCTAGCATGCGCCTTGCCGCGCCGTCGCGCGCATGGCATACTGGCTGTACGTACAGGAGGTGCGTGATCGTGACCGTGCTCGTCCTAGCAACAAATAATGATGGGAAGGTCCGCGAGTTCCGTGATTTGCTCGCCGATCTGCCGGTGGTCGTGATCGCGGCGCGCGACGCGGGTGTGAACGTCTTTCCGCCGGAGACTGGTGCGACGTTTGCGGAGAACGCGCGGGCAAAAGCGCGCTTTGTCACGACATTCACGGGCAAACCCGCCCTCGCAGACGATTCCGGCTTGATCGTTGACGCACTCGACGGCGCGCCGGGGGTGCTCTCCGCCCGCTTCGGCGGGGAGGGGCTTGATGATCGCGGACGCTTCCTTCTCCTTCTTGAACGGTTGCGGGCAGTACCGCAGGCATCGCGCGCGGCCCGCTTCATCGCCGCGCTCGCACTTTCGTTGCCAGACGGACGGCTGATCGAGTCGGAGGGGGTATTGGAAGGGAGAGTCGCGGAAGAATCGCGCGGCAGCGCCGGGTTCGGCTATGACCCGGTGTTCATCGTCGGTAATACGGGCCGGACACTGGCGGAGATGCGTGATGACGAAAAAAACGCGATTAGTCACCGCGCCCGCGCCTTCGACGCGCTACGTCCGCGCCTGATCGCCGTGTTGTCGGCAGGAGAGGACTAAGTGAGCCACGCGGTGATCAGTAAAAACATATCCCGAATGACCGTCGCGGCGGCGATTGACGACTTCCTGACGACGATGCGCAAGAGTCCGAAAACCGTTGTGACCTACGGATACGGACTACGGAAATTCACCGCCTTTCTGGAGAACGAAGGCTTCGACGCGATGACGGTAGCCGTCACTGATCTGACGACGGCGCATGTCGTGGATTTTGCGGCGTCGCTCCTGCCGCAGGAGCGGCAGACACGCGAAGAGGTCGCCGCGACACGGACGGCGCAGACGTACTGCGCGGCGGTGCGCAAGTTTTATAAACATCTCGTTGCAAACGATTATCATCCAACACTCTCGCTTGAAAAAATGGGACTACAACTGGCGGGTCAGCAAACCGGATTCAGCGCGCCGCCGCCGGATATTCGCACGCGCGACTTGAACCGGATTCTCGACTTCCTCGCCCAGCAGCCGAAGGCGGAGAAGCCGGAGGCTGACCTGCGGCGGTTGAAAGTCGCCGCGCTGATCCGCTTTCTCTACCGCTCCGGGACGCGTGTCTCCGAGTGTTGCGCGATGCGCCGGGGCGATATTGATCTGGAGGATGGCACGGCGTTCGTCTTCCGGGGCAAGGGCGGCAAGAGTCGCCGCGTCTATTTTGATAATGATACTGCCGCCGCGCTGATGCGGTACTGGACGGCACGGCTCGATGGCAGTCAACCGATTGCCCTCGCAACCTTACCTGCTTTTAGCGGACGCGATAGCCCCGGCAAGCCAGGCGCGCGCATCACCCCGCGGTCGGTGGAGCGGATCGTTGCCGATGTTGCGCGTCAGACCGGGATCGCCGCGCACATCACGCCACACTCGTTTCGCCACGGCCTCGCGACCCAACTCGTCGAGGGCAAGGTGCCCGCACCTGTTGTGCAGCGCGTTCTCGGCCACGCGAACCTGGCGACGACGCAGGTGTACGTCCACCTCGTGGACGCCGAGGTGCGCGCCGAATATCAGGAAGCGTTTGGCGAGTATCGCCCCGCCTCGGAAAATAAGTCATTGCAGGAAGACACGGTGCCGTGACAATCTGGAGGTGGCGTAGGATTTAGCCTGCGTTTCTATGCAACACTCGCAGGCGAGAAAGCCTACGCTACCCGCGAGAGAACGCAGGCTGGAAAGCCTTCGCTATTACGATTACCGTTTGGGCGGCTGATCGGCGCGCACGCCGTTGATGGCGTTGCGGATAATGCGTTCGATCTCCTGAAGCGAGACGCGACGGGGATTGATGGCGATGTTGCCGCTCTTCATCGCGTCGGCGGCAATCGCGGCGACATGCTCCTCAGTCACACCGACCTCGCCGAGCGTTTCCGGGATGCCGACATCGCGGCTGAGCGCGCGCACCGCCTGAATCCCCATCTGCGCGGACGCATTCCACATCATCTGCGGGTTGTCGTTGGACAACGCCCGGCCGATCTCCGCGATCCGCTGACCCGCGCCAATCGCGTTGTACTCCATCACGTATGGCAGCAGGATCGCATTGGCGACACCGTGCGGCGTGCCGACATAGGACGTGACCGGGTGCGAAATGGCGTGGACGATGCCGAGGCGATTCTGCGAAAACCCCATCCCGGCCATCGTCGCGGCAACTGCCATATGGGCCATTGCCTCGCGATTGCCGTTGGCAACGGCGGGTCGCAGGTATGTCCCAATCAGCCGGATCGCGTGGATATCGAGTGCATCCGCGAACGGCTGCACATTCTGATTCGTGTATGACTCAATCGCATGCGTGAGCGCATCCATGCCAGTCGCGGCGATCAGCGGTGCGGGCATTTTCAGGAAAAGGTCGGGGTCAATAATCGCGACGCGTGGCACCTCGCGCGGCGAGGCAATGGACATTTTCCAATGGCGCGCATCATCGGTAATGACGGCGAACGGCGTCACCTCGGAGCCGGTGCCGCAGGTCGTCGGCACACACACGAAAGGCGGCAGATCGGCGCGGACGGCGTCGGGCTTCCCCTCGTATTCCGCGATTGCGCCGCCGTTCGTCGCGAGGATGCCAACCGCTTTCGCGACATCCATCGGGCTGCCGCCGCCGACCGCGACGATTGCATTGCATCCGCCGGACTGATATACCGCGAGCGCCGCAGTGACTGTGCCGATGCTCGGGTTCGGCTCGACCGCGTCGAAAACCGTCGCAGAGACATCCGCTGCTGTGAGGCTGGCGAGCACGCCGTCGAGCAAGCCCGCATTAACCACCCCACGATCCGTGACGACGAGCGCGGCGGAGCCACCCATCGTCGCGACTTCGCGACCCGTCGCCTGCACGGTGCCGCTGCCGAAGATGACGCGCGTCGGCGCGTGGAAGACGTACTGTCGTGCAAGGTCCATCAGGGTAATCCTCCCGCGATCCACCAATCAATTGTCCAGATAACAATGCTAACGCATGTGACCGCGTGGTGCACCATGCCGACGCGGCCAGATTCTTACTTTCCTTTATCGTAGCCGGTCAGTTCGACATATCCTGATCCAGTGATCGGCGCGCCCGCCTTCGTGCCTGCGATCGTGCAATCGCCCTCCCAATAGACGACGCTCGTGGATTTCCGGGTGTCGAGTTCCGCGTTGGGGATGACGGGCGTATAGGTGAGGTCCATTGCCGGGACGTCGCCCTTCGCCTGCACCGTCACATGCCAGGCGCTTGGATAGGTGATGCCGGTGGTCGGGCTCGTCCATGTACCGAGCGGCGTGATCGAGAATTGGTCGTGCGAGAGTTCGACGGCGGGGACGGGCTTCGTCGGGGAACACCCCTGCGGGCAGGGCGGCACATACTCGCCGAATGTCTGGAGAATTGTCCCAGACGCATCGCGGAGGTTGTAGATCATCATCTCGCTGTTGTCGTCCAGTTGGGTACTGAACCAGTCCCAGCCACCATTCGTGGGCAGGAAATTGCCCCACTGATGATCGAACCAGAGAGTGCCGTCCACAACCGTCTTTGCTGCTCCACCAACGGTGATCGTCCCACTCGGCCGCATGCGCGTGCGGCTATAGTAGTAACTGCTGCCCCCAGGGCCATAACTGAACTGACCACCGCCTTGCAGGACTGGCCCTTTGCTGTCAGTCGCCGTGAGGTCAATGGCGTAGGCGCCGGATGCCATGCGTGCGTGCAGTTGATCGGCGCCATTCAGCCCGTGCATCGTCCAGTCGTTGACACGGAGATCGAAACCGCTGGCGCCGCCGAAGGTGACATCGCGGGCGATGGCACTGGCTTCGTCGTAGGCGAAGGCGTGAGTCTGCGCATCAATGACGGCAAAATGCGACGCGTAGCCAATCGGGAAATCCGCGCGACTGCCTTGAAAGATGACGTACTCGACGCCGTAGCGCGCGCCATCGGTGGTCTGCACATGACCGGTGAAGTACCACCATTCCGTGAGGTCGGGATGCGGGGCCTCATCCTCTGGGAACCGAATGACGCTGCCCGGTACCGGCCCCGGCGTGCTGGCAGGCGCCGTCGCCGCGCCCGCATTCGGGACCGGCGTCGGGAATGATTGCGGGACCCCCGAACCGCCACAGCCGGTGAGTGCGACGAGCAGGACAACGAAGAAAACAGGATACGACCGATGCAGTTTCGCCGTAAATTGGTGATAGCAGGCTTTCCAGCCTGCCTCTCGCTTCCGGAACGGCAGGCTGGAAAGCCTGCTACCACCGGGGATTTCTCTTTGGAGGAATTGGCGTGGACGCATGGCGGGGTACTCCTTCAATACGTTATTGGGGGCTGACTGGCTCTTTGTCGCGCTCATAAATCGGTACCGGCGCTGTATCGTGGTCAAGGGCGCCTTCAAGGGTGAGGGCATGGCGAGGGAGGAACCGCAGGAGCCAGTCTGGCGCGTACCAGTTCCAGTGCCCGAGGAGGCGCATCGTCGCAGGCACGAGGAGGGCGCGCACCACCGTCGCATCCACGGCAACGGCGACGGCGACGCCGAGACCGAGCGCCTTGACGAGCACGATGTCCGCCGTCACGAACGATGACGCGACGAGTACGACGATCAGCGCCGCGCTGGTAATGATCCGCGCGCTGCGCTCGATGCCGGTCGCAACGCTCTGGGCGTTATCGCCGGTCGCGTCGTACGCCTCCTTGATGCGGCTGAGGAGGAAGACTTCGTAATCCATCGAGAGGCCGAAGAGCGTGCAGAACATGATGATTGGCAGCGTCGGTTCGATGAAGTGCAACGCCGTGAAGTTCAATAGTCGTCCGAAATGGCCGTCCTGGAAGACGAAGACGAGCATGCCGTAACTGGCGATGATGCTGAGGGCATTCATGACGATCGCTTTGAGCGGCAGGACGACGGAGCGGAAAAGAAGCAGGAGGACGATGTAGGTCGTCAGGATGATAAAGAGCAACGCAATCGGAAAGGAGTGATAGAGGCCGTTGACGACATCTAAGACACCGGCGGTCGCACCCGTTACCTGAAAGGTCATCCCGTTGCCGATGCCGCTGTTGCGCAACTTGGCGACCAGCGCGCGAGACGCTGCGGAATTTGACGGGAATTTGCTGACGATCGAAACGAGCGCCGTGTCGCCGCGTGCGTACTGTCGCGCGAATTGTGTGAGGTACGGGTCCTGCAGGTCCGCGGTGTTGCGATAATAGACCTGGTACTGTGCGAGTGTAAGCCGGGGATCCACGGAGACGATGCTTTCGACACGGGCGACGCGGGGATCGGTCTGGACCGTGTGGACGAAATCGTACAGATAAGACAGATTCGCCGGGTCGAACGCGGTCGTGCCCGGTTTCGTCTTGACAACGACGAGGATGGGTGTCGTCTCGCTTGCGCTGAACTCTGTATTGAGGATGTCGTATACCTGCCTGCTCTGGACCGATGGCGGCACAATCGAGGCATCGGGGCTGCTGAACGTAATGTGCAGGAAGGGCGTGCCGAGTAGCAGTAGGAGGCCGAGCGTCGGCACGAAGACGGCAATCGGATGGCGCATGACGAGGTGCGCGACACGCGCCCACAACCCCGCGCTTTCCTGCTGCGTCTTGCCCTTGCGGAGGAATGTGACGAATTTGCGCACCGAGAGCGCGTCTATTCGCGTGCCGACAATCGAGAGAAGCACCGGGAGCAGCGTCGTCGCGGCGAGCACGGAGACGACGACGACGACGATCCCGCCGATCCCGATGGAGACGAGCAGGTTGATGTGGAAGGTGAGGAGCGCGCAGAGACCGATCAGCACCGTCAGACCGCTGTAGACGACCGCCTGGCCCGCCGTGGCGAGTGTCCGCGCGATCGCCTCCGGCACGGCGTGCCCGTGCGCCAATTCTTCGCGGAAGCGGCTGGAAAGAAAGAGCGAGTAATCGAGGCCGAGACCGAGCCCGAGGAGCGTCGCGAGGTTGACGGTGAAAATCGAGAGTTCCATCAGCGTGCCGAGCGCGTAGATCACGGCCAGAATGACGACGACGCCCACGCCGCCGACCAGCACCGGCAAACCCGCCGCGAGGACGCTGCCGAAGACGATCAGGAGCGCGACGACGGCAATCGGGAACGCCACCGCTTCCGCACGGGCCAGGTCACGCTGGCTGACATTTTCAACGTCCGCGTAGAATGCGGGGCCACCGCCAATGCGCATCGTCAGGTCCGGCGGCGGAGTGATCGCGGCAGTGATCTTCGGCATCAGTTTCGCCGCCGCTTCGGTATCGGTGGCGAGGCTGACGACCTCGAAGGCGGTGCGCCCGTCGCGGGAAATCTGCCGGGGGTTGGCCGCGTGACTGATAACGGTCGTCTGAACGTGCAGCGTGCTCAGCCCGGCGAGGGAGGCATTCGTCTCCGCGATAAATCGTGGGTCCGTCGCGAGCAAGGACGGATTGGCGCTCGTATAGGTAACGATGACGTTGCTCGTGCTGTAGCCGAGGTCGTTGGCGAGCGTCCCCGCCGCCTTGGAACTCTCCAATGCGGGGTCCGCGAAACCGCCGACGCGCAGCGGCTCGGTGACGCGCGGCGCGAAGGGGAGAGCGAGACCGAGCACGAGCATCCAAAAGGCGAGGACGAGCCAGCGAAACCGGTAGACGAGCCGACCGAAGGCGTAAAACACGGATGCACTCATTTCGTCATTAGCATTGATGTTCGTCGCGACGCTGCGACCGAACCACTCTGCCCGCACGGTGGCAACAACCGTGCCGCACGTCCATAGCAGCATAGCGCGTTTTCACCGAACCGGATGTATTCTCGCCCGGTGAGAGGCCATTTTCGGAGAGAGCAGCACGCGCCGTCGGCGCCTTGCCTTTGTCGCTGCTCTCCGGCACAATAGTCCGTAGCAGTTGAGGGTTCGCACATAATGAAAGCGAGGCGATGCGATGGCGATGGCAGTTGGCGCACGACCGATCAAGGCACCCGGCTGGTCCGGCGGCGCGCATACGGATCTCGCCCTGGTGGATTGCGATGTCCACCAGACGGTCGGGACGCCGGAGGAGTTGCTGCCCTACCTCTCCCGCGTCTATCGTCAGCAGGCAACCGAGCAGGGGATTCGCTTCCCCGGTTCGGGATACTTCAATGTCGCCAATGATGCGGCCCGCACGGACTTGGCGACCAATTGCGACGCGCCGAAGCACGACGGTCGCCAGATGGGTACGACCTATGAGCGGCTGCGCGATCAGCACCTCGATCTCTGGAATGTGGATAAGGTACTGCTGACGGGCGCGAGCACGTATGGCGCGTCCATCCTCCCCGATCCCGACTTCGCCGCCGCGCTCTGCCGCGCGTTCAATGATTGGACGATTGAGCATTGGCTGGAGAAGGACGACCGACTGATGATGGCCCTCTCGATCTCCACCACCGATCCGCAACTCGCCGTCGCGGAGATCGAGCGGCTGGGCCCCGATCCGCGCGTGCGGGCGGTGATGCTGCCGACGGGCAATCGCATGCCGTACGGTAATCGCTTCTACCATCCGATCTGGGAGGCGTGCGAGCGGCACGGGCTGGTCGTCGGCATCCACCCTGGCAATGAAGGAGCGGGGATGGCCGGATCGCCGACGGGCGTCGGCTACCCAACGTATTACATCGAGACGCGGATGGCGCGACCGCAGATGGCGATGGCGCACTCCGTCTCGCTGATCGCGGAGGGCGTCTTCGAGAAATATCCGGGCCTGAAGGTGCTGATTGACGAGTGCGACCAGTTCTGGGCGGTCGGCCTGATGTGGCACATGGATGCGGACTGGAAATCGCTGCGCGATCAGACGCCGTGGGTGAAGCGGCTGCCGAGCGAGTACTTCCGCGCCCATATTCGCGTCGGCTCGCAGCCGATGCTCGAACCGGAAAACAGCGCGCAGTTCTTCACGATGCTCGACGCGATGCACGCCGAAGAAACGCTCGTCTTCTCCTCTGACTGGCCGCACTGGGACTGGGATGATCCGGCGACGACCTTTCCGAAACTGCCGGAGCGGTTGCACCGCCGCGTCTTCTGCGACAACGCCCGCGAACTGTTCGGGTTGTAGCAAGCAATGAGCAATGAGCAACGAGCAATGAGTGAGCAGGTAGCAGGCGGCGAGCACTCAGCACTCAGCACTCAGCACTCAGCACTGAACGTGAGGCGCGTCGTCGTTGGCCCGGCGGCGGAATTTCCCGCCGGGACGCGACGGATGATCGTGCCGTTTCGGGGGCGGGCGGGGATCGGCGTCTTCAACGTCAACGGCACGTACTATGCGCTCCGCAATCTCTGCCCGCACAAGGCGGGGCCGCTCTGCACCGGGCGGGTGAGCGGGCGCATCGTTGCCGACGCCCCGCCGACCGCCGCGAACACGAACCTCGACATCGTGCGCGATGGGGAGATTATCCGCTGCCCGTGGCATCTCTGGGAGTTCGACATCCTGACCGGACGCTGCCTCGTGGACGCGAACATGCGTGTTAAAACATATCCCGCAAGCATTGAAGCGGGCGATGTTGTTGTCTATGCCGATCCTGCCGATCTGCCGGAGCAACCCGTGCCGGACGCGCGAAAGGGCGTGCTGGCCTGACATCAACAGGGCAGCGCGTGCTTTTGGGTGAGAAATGGCGCTTGACAGCGGTATGCAGCGATGCTATTCAGGTATCTAGCAGGGCGATCAGGAGCGTCGGGGCGTGCGCCCCGGTGATTGTTTGCGAAGATTTCATAGAGGAGTAACCGAATATGGCGGGGTTTGCGTTGTCCGAAGAGGCTTTGCGTGCACGGCGCGGCGTGAAGTGGCACCATCACCCAGAGGACGTGATGCCGGCATGGGTGGCCGATATGGATTTCGCGGTGGCGGAACCTGTGCAGGCGGCGATTGCGCGCGTTGTTGACCAGCGTGACTACGGCTACCCCTATCGCGCCGATGACGCCTCACTCGTGGCTGCCTTCGTCGAGCGGATGCAGGATCGCTTCGGGTGGACGGTTGACCCCAGCCTCGTCCAGCCGGTCACTGAATGCGTTCAATGCATGTACGCGACGGCACTCGCTTTTAGTGAGCCGGGCGAAGGAATCGTCCTCCAGACGCCAATCTATCCACCGTTTTTGGGGACGCTCAAAAACACTGGGCGGCGGCTGGTTGAGAACCGCCTCAAGGATGATGGTATGCGCTATGTGCTGGACATCGAGGGTCTGCGCAACGTCGTGGACGACACGACGCGCATCCTGATGATCTGCAACCCGCACAACCCCACGGGCCGCGCCTTTTCGCGCGAGGAGTTGATGGCGCTGGGCAATCTTGCCGTCGAGCGCGATCTGGTCATCCTCTGCGATGAGATTCACGCCGATCTGCTCTATCCCGGCAGTACGCACATCCCGATAGCGACCCTCAGCCCGGCCATTGCCGCCCGGACGATCACGATCACCTCGGCGACCAAGAGTTTCAACATTGCCGGGTTACGCTGCGCGGTGATGCACTTCGGTTCCGCCGACTTGCGCGCCCGCCTGCGCGAGCGCGTGCCGGATTCGCTGATGGGGCAGATCGCCATCGTCGGAACGGATGCGACCGTCGCGGCATGGCGGGAGGCGCAACCGTGGCTCGATGAGGTGATGGTGCAGTTGCAGTCGAACCGCGATTACGTCGCGCAGTTCATCGCGGAGGAGATCCCCGGTATTCACCATTACAAGTCGGAAGGCACCTACCTCGCCTGGCTCGATTGTCGCGCTCTCGACCTGCCGGGCAGCCCATACAGATTCTTCCTCGAAGAGGCGAAGGTCGGCCTCAACGACGGCGCGATGTTCGGCGAGGCAGGCAACACCTGCGTGCGACTCAACTTCGCCACCTCGGAAACCGTGCTGCGCGAAGTCCTCTCCCGCATGGCAAGCGCTGTCCAGCGCCAGCACGCCGGGAAAGCGTAAAATTGTTGGGAACCTAGCCCCCAACCCCCTTCCCGCGAGGAAGGGGGAGCGAGCCTCCGAGAGGTCAGGGCGTTCGGGATACATCATGGCACGGCGATTGAGTCACCCCTTCCCTCTGAGAGAAGGGGCCGGGGGTTAGAATTCTCCGTCAGCGGCGGCAGGCCCGCGACGATCCCGACCGTCGCCACGCTCACGGCGACGACCTGGCCGACGAGACGGACGATGTACTCCGGGTCGTCGGGGCGGTAGTGGTTCGGGTCGCTGGTGATGCCGCTGCGGGCGTCGGTGCTGATCCGGTACTGATCCAGCACCCATTCCAGGGCGGAGCGGTTGCCGAGGCGGTACTCGAACGCTTCGGGCGGGATGCCGGAGAGCGTCAGGTGCGGGTTGACGATCACCGCGCTCTTGTCCTTCGAGAGTTTCATCTTTTGCACATGGAAGAGCGATTTCGCCGTCGCGCCCGCCGCGATGAGCCGTTCCAGTTGGTACGGTTCCGCTGTCTCGTAGCCAAGGTGCAAGTTGGCCAGCGCCGCCCCCGCCGCGACGAACGCTTGGAACGCCTCGGTATCCGGCGCGAGCGGGACGCGGGGCAGGTCGCGTTTGAGGTTCTCGGCGTAGCGGCTGCGGTACTCCGGGTGGTGGAGCAGTGCGTAAACGTAGTGGAAGATGTCCCGCTTCGTCACCGCCGCGCCGTACCGTTCTCGGAACTGCCCCAATGCCCACTCCGTGATGTTCTCCCGCCGCCCGCTGCCGTCCTCGTTGTACGTGTAGAACGGGAAGCATTGGGCTTTCTCAAAAGCCAAATCAAAACTTGGCAGGGCATTGGCAACGAAACAACTAAAGCCCTTTCGATTACCAACACCCGGCACGCAAATTGCAACATTCTCCGACTCTGTATTTGGAGTAGGAAAGATGATCGGCATTTGATACACGCTATTATTCAATAGACGATCAAAGAAGAGCCATTGCATACAGAAAGGGCGATACAATGCTCTTCGGATTTTCACGTCCTTGTAGGTTGCGTGATGACCGCGTTCTAGAGCAACCTTTAGATCTCCACTCCACTTGATTTGCTTATCGTCATATTGAACAAAATCATCAACTGCTTCGGTATTGCTGCCACGACGCTTCCACCGATCTACTTCACCGTTGTAATCTTCGATAAGCTTTCGCACCTTCGCGATAAGCGCGTCCCGTCGAAAGCCATATACCCATCTATCACGAGCAGTGAGAACGCCTTGGCTGTAGGTCTTAAAGATCGTTTCCATCTCTACTGTGTGAGTTAACTTCGCGTCTTTTGTACCGAGCGGCAAGAAGAGATCGTATTCTGGGTCCATACCTTCTGTTAGCCATGTATGGCGGGCATCTGGTCGCATTTCTTGCCATCCAACGCCACCGATGCCACCTGTACTTGTCAGGTAAGCCAACTTTTCTGTTTTACGCCACATTTCGGGAACCCTGTGATACCGCAGAAACCGAACGGGATTCATTCGATTGCGGATAGCGATAGTGATTCCGACTCCGACTTGGATTCCGAACACATTATGCGTTGTGCCAGAGAGTTTTGGGTTTTGGCGCACGTTGCCATGCAAATCTAGATGGTAAACCTGCGTGAAGTCCTGAAGCAGGTGTTTTCGCATCCCATCGAAGGCATATTGGTCTACAAAAGAGTTGTTCGAGACAAAGCAGACAATACCATCTCGCTCACCAAGTCTGTCTGATGCCCAGCGGAAGAATTTAACGTACATATCGTAGAGTTTCGTGTGTAGTGACGCTTTCGAGTCCTTTACATATGTCCCTTGGATTTTGTCATCTACTTGGGAATAACGTCGTTTCTTGTTGTTGTCGTTCTCATTCTTCTGGCCGACGTTGTAGGGCGGGTTGCCGATGATGACGGTGATGGGAGTGTCCTTCTCGCGCTGGACGCGGGCAGTGTTCTGCTCGCTGAACAAGCCCAACTGCGGCGATTGCGCCATGTCGAGCGTGTCCGCGAAGCAGAGACCCTCGAACGGCTCGTACGCCTCTGTGCGGGTGTAGTATTCGTGCTCGATGTTCATGCAGGCGATGTAGTAGGGGA
>JAABUO010004497.1_pt1 | contig 16440 bp, 20 predicted proteins | sample 5559291 | NCBI WGS metagenome assembly JAABUO01 (sample SAMN10711878, study PRJNA513372) | rock metagenome | isolation source: Antarctica rocks | place: Antarctica: Victoria Land, Finger Mt sud
ACTGACGTGCTGACAGGCCGGGAGATCCGCGAGGCGTGCGAGCTTCTGAGGTGGACCCGCTATGACATGCAGCGGCGCACCGCGTTACCTTTGGTGGAAGTGGATCTCATCATGGCGAGCGCAGGGGCTACCAACATCAGCCTGGCCGATGAGATTATCGTGAAGGAGGCGTTTCGCCGGGCCGGGATCGAGTTCGGCCCCGAAGGGGTCCTGTTACGCACGGAAGGGCGTAACTGATGCGCCCTTCCGTTTACGAACGATCGGTGCGGCGGGCGTGGCGACGCGTGAGCCAGGATGGCAGAACCGGCCGCGGACGAGGGAGCTAGCTGACCATGGATTTGCAGAGGTTCGTCGCCGATCTCCACGAGCATCGCGACTCGCTTGCCGACCAAATCGCGTTCCTGGAAGCTGGCAATCAGATCCACGTGCTTGGCGAGGAACCAGAAGTTTCGACGGCGAACTTCCTCGCCAGCCTACGGAAATACATGGCCGACCTCGACCACCTCATTCCGGAGTGTGAGGCGATGCGAAAGGGACCTATCCCTTGAATGGCTTCGAGCCGCGCCCGTCCCGCCGCGAAGCCGTGCGCCGGGCGCTGGCGGAGCACTTGAGGGCAAGAGGCTACCTGGGGATCGATTAACCAATGAGACGGGCCATCTGGGGTGCAGAGCCTTGCCCGCATCCGTGGCGACGCTCACTTGCCCCCGACCGAAGGCAAGTGGCCTGCAGGAGGATCAGACCTTGACACTTACTCACAGCGAAAAACTCATCCTGCTCATGGGTTTCATACTTTTTCGGACAGAGCTTTAAGCGCTGCCGCTACCACATCCATTGCTTTTAAGCGGTCTTCCTGTGCTCTCAAAACTAATTCAATAAGATCTAAAGCACGTGCAATAGAGCGCGTGCTGCCCTCCGCCTTGGCTTCTCGCTTAATTGTCTCAATGGTGCTTCTGAGTGTTATCAGGTTCTCCTGACGCATGGCGGATAGAGCGGTTGGGTTGGACATGCTAGGTCTCAGTGGTTGCGCAAGGGCTGCGGCTTCTCCGGCTTCGGAACGTTCAGGAGCAAAACCGCCTCCTCGCATTCTGCTTCGGACTTCCAGAGGTTGTCAAAGTCTTAAACCAGGGCGGTTCAGCCAATCCTGCGACCTACACCAGAGTTTGCGACAGGTCCGGCCGCCCGTCTAAGCAGCGCTCGCCACCGGCTCCACGATCCTCGGATCATCGTCCCCCTCACCCGTGCGGTTCACGCGCCGGTCCACGGTCCATTCCCGCAACGCGCTTTCCGCCGCCGGCTGCAGCACCTCCAGCCCGGCCGACGACGTCCATCTGCCGTTCATTCGCACGCCCTACCACGTCATCGCGACCGGCTCCCCCGACACGTCGGGCACCTTGGATTCGGAGACGAGACGTATGGAAACGGCCATTGTGGTGATCGGCGGCATCCTGGGCATTCTCATGATCGCAGTAGCGTGGATGGTACTGCGGGAGAAGTAATGCGCCGGTCTGCATCGGGGCATTCTCGGCGGTCGGCACGAAGCTGAGCGCCAGGTTCAACACAATCGTGCGGAACATGAGCTAGGTTGAAAGCTCTCCTTCACAAAGGCCTAACCAGAACGGCGCAAAGATGTTGTCGGTCTGATAGGGTGAGTTCGATGTTCGCACGCATCGCCGCTTGGTTCGAAACCGTCTTAGCCGTTTTCGCGATGGGCGAAGACCCTCTCGACAAAGAGGTCGAGGACGCACGCGCTGCATTCAAGGCAGCCATGGATAAAGGACAAAGTGTCTGACGCCACCGGCCCGAAATAGAGGCGAGCCATGGTCCGAGTGTGCCGCGTGGCGAAATGGCCGTCCAGGGCGCGACCTCGCCGAACGAAAAAGGGCCGCCCCGAAGGACGGCCCGAAAGTCAGGGAGGAAGGCTTCACCTTCTGCCAGTATGGTTGAGAAAAGGTTAACGCTCTACGGCAATGGAGCATGACGGTCAGGAATGAAGCTGGACGGATCGGGCTGACGCTCCGGTTCTCGGCTACGCAACATTAGGCAGATGGCCCTTGGTGAGCTTGGGGTTTGTGCTATCCATGGATGCAGCCACGGCGGAAAACGCTTGCGGGCGAGGGGGCTCGTCGACCATGCAATTGAGGAATTTCACCGCCGCTCTCCAGGAGCATCGCGACTTGCTGGTTGATCAAATCGAATTCGTCGAAAGAGGGAATCAGGTCATTGCGTCTGGTGAGGAGCCTGAGGCCTCGAGGGCGAAGTTCCTCGCCACCCTGCAGAAGCACAAGGCTGACGTCGAGGACTTCAATGCGCATTGTGAAGCGATGCGAGTAGTTCCGGCCGAATCCACCGCGCCGTCCATGATCGGCGACTGACCCGCCTTGCCCTACCATCGTTCCCGACGATAGCGCCCGCTGAGGCGGCCTTCACGACCAAAGCTTTGCGGGGTACGCTTGCCTTGATCGTGGGGGCGCAATGGCAAACCCGCCGCAAGAGGTGCCCATGGCATATACCAAGCCGACTTGGCGATGGCGGAGCGACACGTTCGTGACGGCGAGCGAAGGATTGCCGAGCTTGAACAGGAGATTGAGAGGGCAACGCGGCGCGGGCTAACGACTCGCTATGCCGAGCAAGCCCTCGGTTCGATGCGGACCACCCTCAGGCTGATGATTGAGCATCGGAGCGAGATGGAGCGATCCGTGGCGAACCGTCAGATTAGCCTTGGTGAGCTTGCTACCTAAGACCGGGCCTACGTCAAGCTCGGTTGCCAGCAAACCTGGACCTGCGCACCCTATCAAGCCGGGCACCGGCCGAGCCTCGGCCAGGACGTTGCCTGGGGTGAAAGCAATGCGGTGGCATTCTGCAATTCGGCCCTTGGCGCCCGAACGAATCGCTATGGCGACTTTCTCGACATCTGCGCGGCGATCATCGGGCGCCGCGGACGGGCCTGCATCTGGCGGGAAACCGCCTCGCGACCCTGCTGGTCGAGGCCGCGGGCCTACCGGCCACGTTGCGCAACAGCGACGTCTTCTACCCGATCCTCTGAGCGTGGCTCGGGCGCGCCGCGGGGTCGGCGGTCGCCGCGATTAGCGGGCTACCGCGGGTCAGCGAAGACCGGCTGAAGGCGCTCGGGGCGGCAGCGGCCTCGACCGGCGCAGTCGGCCTCTTTCACGTGATCGGGACGACCCCGGAAGCGCCGGACGCGGCAACGGCCTTCGGCGGTGCGTCGCCACGCGAGACGATAACTCTGACCGCGGAGATGATCGCCGAAGCGCGGCGCCAGCTCTCGACCGTGATCCTGGCCCACGGCGACCCGCTTGACGCGGTGGCAATCGGCAGCCCGCACCTCTCGGCTGCCGAGCTACGGGGCCTGCGGACGCGGCTCGCCGGGCGACGCTGCGCCATTCCGCTCTAGGCCTGCACCGGGCGCCACGCCCTGAGGGAGATCGAAGGTGACGGGACGCGGGCGGAACTGGAGCAGCTTGGGGTGATCATCGTCGCCGACACCTGCATCGTCGTGACCCCGATCCTCCCGGCTGGGACCGGTGTGCTGATGACCGACTCCGGGAAGTTCGCGCAATACACCCCGCCAAACACCGGCTTCGAAGTTGTCTTCGCGACCTCGGACGAGTGCGTCGAAACCGGGGTCTCAGGGCGTCTCGGCGCGAGGGAAGGGCACGGCCCTGCAAGCTGAGATCGTGATCGAGGGGACGTGGCCGGTCCGCGGGCCGGTCCTGCGGCTCGACAAGCCTCTGAGCTTCTGGGGCGGGGTCGACCCGGCGACGGGGTGGCTATCGGACCCACGCTCGCCACAGCACGGGACCGTGATCGCTGGGACGATCATGATGGTGCCGGAGGCGCGTGGCTCGTCCTCGAGCAGCGCGGTGGTCCTCGAACTGCTCTATCGAGGGCTCGCCCCGGCCGCCCTGATCCTGGGGGCGTCGACGCGATCATCGGGCTCGGGATCTTGGTCGGCATCGAGATGGGCCTGGCGCCGTTTCCTCTACTGACCCTGCCGGCCGCCGCACAAGCGAGCTTCCGACAGGGGGCGATGGTGACCATCGACGCGGATGGCAACTTGATGAGCCCGACGAATCGACTCGGGGAGTGAAGCTCCGAACCTACCCACCCTTTGAAGGCTCCTCCCGCGACCGCGCCACGGAAGCTGCAAGGGCAGGAACTCGTCAGCCTAAGGCCAACCTTGATCGCAAGCTTCCGAGGCCTCCACGGCGACACAGGCCTGCCACCACGATGGTTCACCAGCCGGCACGGCCGCCCCAATTGTTCAGCGGCCGCGCCTTGCTCGTGCCGTGAGGTCACACCTCGATCGGCTCCTTGTTGCGGACGCGACGTGCCAAGCGACCGACCTGAAGGGAGGTCTCGTCGGCCGAGTCTTGATCCCAGGCTCGGAAGCCGACGGCCGATTCCACCAGGATCTCAAGCGCGAGCTCGCGCGGGATCTCGGGCGAGAGTTTGGTCATGACGTCGGTGAATGCATGCCGGATCGTCAAACGAGCCGCGTGACGGCGGTCGCTGTAATCCTGTCCGATTTTCAGTTTGCTCATGGTCGTGATCTCCAAGTTCCGGTTCTCATTACGGGCGCGGATCGCACCCAGGATTCTTTACGCGAGACCAAAACGGCACCTACCGTTGTGCTACTTGCCAAGACGGGACGCCCAAAACCGAGGTGCCAATCGTATCAAGGCAGGCGACGCGGCCTGCCCACGCAGGAGCCTGTGCGGGCCTTCTCCGAGCGGAAGGGCCGACCAGCAAGCTGGTCGGCCCGAACATCCGCCAGCAATCAGCCATCCCGTTCGAGATCAGCGAGGCCGGCAGGTAGAAAGAGGCTGATCGAACGCTGCCGCGTGTCGTCTGGCCAAATAATCTGCTTCTGCGCCCATTCATTCGAGCGACCCTTTGTCACCGCTTTTGCGTGATCAAGAAACCCCTCGCTGTCCAACCATTCCAGCGTCCGGCGCGTCTGCAGGGGCGTGCCAAACCATTTCCCGAACACCTGTGCCCGGATGACGAATTCTTTCCCTTGGCCCCTCGGTTTGCAGAATCCGTCGGCGTTGCGCATCATGCGACGTTCCCGGCCGCTGCACGACTCGAGATCGAGGAGGGCTCCGCCCGAGAGGCGTTCCTTGAGCAGGCGCAGGTCGGCGCGCAAGTCGGCCTCCGGGTCCGGCAGTTCGGCGAGCGCGGCGCGACAGGATCGGGCTACGGCTTTACCTACCCTGCTCTGGGAAAGCGGCAGGACGCCGAGTTCGTTGGCGATAACGCCGCCAGCGAGCAGCATGCCGAACTTACCGACGATGTCCCGAGCGACGGGCGACATGGAAGGCCTGCTATGTCGGGCTTCAAACTCGGCGGCGACCTGACGCGCTCGCTCGGTGAGCGCCCGGCGATCCGCTACCAGCTTGTCGAGGTAGATTGGGAAGGCCACGCCTCGGTGCCGCCGCAGTCCGCGGCGCAGGCGTCGAAACCTCGCCTTGATCCAATTGTCGAGTGCGGCGTCTTTCAGTTCTTTCGGGGGGCGATCGAACACGGTGCCGTGCCCAGCCCGAAGGACGGGCACGCCGATCAACCGCGCTGTCTCCCCATCGTCGCGGGTCTCCCCGTTCCGCGCTGCCCACGCATCCGGGGACCACTCGGAAGACAGCAATGGCAGCACCTGAAAGCTGCCCGCCGGGCTACCTCCTCCCGTCCAAGAAGGGTGGCGGATCACGTCGTGACCGGTCATCAGAGCATAGGTCGTCTCGCGCAGCACCCCACCAATGTCGCGCTTCGGTCCGCGCGCCGTTCCAATCTCGTTGATGGGCAGCATATGATCGCTGAAGGCCTGTGCAGCGGCGATCAGCCCGGCAGGGGTGGCATTCAGGGTCGGAAGCGATTTCTCCTCGCCGAACCCGAGAGCTGACGCGGCGACGAGCTGCGCGGTCGACTTGCCGCTTCGACTCGGACCCACCAGCACGAGCGCGAAGCTTGGCGCGTTAAGCGGAGAGAGCAGCGGTGCAGCGAAAACGGCACACAGCGATATTGTCATCGCGGTCGAGTACCGTGCGCTGCGCACTAGGTCTCGCCAACCTTTTAGGGTGCCGCGTTTCTCCCCAGCGACGCCCGTCAGGGTGCTTTCGGGGGGGACCACCTTGCCGCCATTGCCGTTACCGGCCACGTGGCGATGAGTGACAAACACGCTGCCTTTTTCTCGCCATCCCATGTGCGCCGCTCGACGGACGACTGGTGCTTCGACCGCGATCGTGGCTGCAAGCTGTTCGCGACTATCAAGGCAAGGCAGGGTTGCACCACTTCGAAGTAGATGGCCGCGCACCTTTTCTACCTGTCGATCCTCCCGCGGCACCGTCGCCGTAACCGGCTGCCCTTCGACGCCGGGCGATCGGTAGACGTCAAACCAAGCTTGATTGGTTTCATCAAAGAGCTGATTGAGTTTCTCGACGACATCGGCGGTCATCACAAGTCTCCTGGTATTAGGTTTTCGGATGATTTTGTCGAAGTGCCGCGGGCATGTGCACGGGATGCACGGGATGCACGGGCTTTTCGACAAGGGGCTGGGGGGCAGCCCCATGATGTTCAAACAGGTCGGATCGGCGCTAATGCGCGGGGGTGCAGTTCCCCGCTCTGCCTCAGCGTCCCCAAGGCCCATCTCAAGCCCATCGACAGGCCCGTAGGTGCCCCAAAACCGCCTCGCGGCTGATCTTGTGCGTCAGCAGCCGCCCTTCAAACCCCAGCTGATGCTCAACAAGGGCCAGGGTGACGGCTTGTGCCGGCCGTAGCGGTCGGTCCTTCGTCTGTCGGTAAGGGGCACGAGCCGGATCGTCCGTTACGAGGGAGGTCACTCGCCGGCAGCGTTCGCTTTTGAACGGATACTGCCGTCCGCGGATGTCCTGGTCGAGCGGTTCGACGCGGGTCGGACGTCGCACAAGGGGCGATGGTGGAAACCTCGCCCGCAGGGCCTCCCGCTGTGCCTTGGAGAGCCAGTCAAGGCAGATTCCATGACAATGGACGCACCAGTGCGGCTCGACCTCGCCCGTCGTGTCCTCGTTGAACGACACTTCCACCCCCACGAGCGAGGGTGGCAAGTTGAGGTCGGTCAGTGCTGCCTCGATTTCCGCTTTGACCTGCAGAATGGCTCCGAGCGTCAGGGCATCGGGCATCAGACACCCCGATGCCGGCACAATGGTCGTCGCATGCATCCGACTGCGGAGGGCTCGCGCCGGCTCGCGGATGAAGTGGTCGACGGCCGAAACTGCCGCGGCCTGAAAAAGCCTGCCGCAGACCGGGCACGCAGCACTGCGGCACGGTTTACCCTTGGCGCAGAGATCCAGGATTTCGGCGAGCATTGCCGCTCCCGGCATCTCACTCGCGCGCAGCTGGTATTGGAGCCGACGCTTCGCCAGAAGCGCGCCCTCGACAGGTTGGTTAATCATCGGTTCACCGCTGTTCAACAGGTTACAGTGTTTACCTGACAAGCAGATAGAGTGCAGCCGCTTGTAAACAGACTACTGAGTCGCAGTGTCGGCAGGCCCTGTGTTCAGGGACTCGATAAAGGCGATCACCGCATCCTCTCTAAAAAAGGTCCGTCTACCAACTTTAACGATATGCAATCTGCCTTGTGACGCGAGCTTGTAGATTTGCGTCCGTCCAATTCCACCGAGAAACTCTTGGGTTTGGGGCACAGACATCAATCTGCTTGAGAAGTAGGGGTGTGAACGCATAGGCATAGCTTGGCGCGATCAGCCCGGAGGAGCAACTAACGGCAAAATGCCCGCAAACCGCGTTTCGTTAGGAGAAACCGCTCCTTATTCTATTGCCTTTTTTCGAACTGCTTGCGTATGCGGGCTGCAAATGTGACCCGTTATCAACCAAGAGCTCATTGGCCGCAGTCAGAATGCAAAAGGAACAGGCCTAAGACGGCCATTGTCACTGAAAACCGTTGCCCTTCGGACTGAGTCGGTTCGTGTAGGGTGTAGACTCGTGCTGTGATCCCATGACCGTCAGATCACCGAGGTGCACGATGGCCTACGCCTTCTGCTGAACTTGCGCGAGCGGGTGATCGCCGCCGTCAAGAATGGAGCGCCAAGCGGAGAGGCGGCGGAGCGCTTCGGTGTGGGTGTAGCGAGCGCCATTCGTTGGCATGCGCGCTTCCGAGCCGAGGGCGCGATCGCCGCCAAGCCAATGGGCGGCGACCGGCATTCACACCGGGTCAAGGCGCAGACGGCCCTCGTCCTGCAGGCCTACAAGGCCCGTCTGCAGGTCTACCTGCGCGAGGTGCGAAAGCTGGACGGTTCGAATTACCGGATCTTGCAAACGATCACTTACGATCGAAGTTGAGCAAGCAGCATGCTATCGTCCGAGGTTCGTTTTGAAGGGAGCGTTGACACTGTTTACCAGCGGATTGCCCTTGAGATCGCGACTATGATATTGATCATCGATGTTCCGGCATATCACTTCAAGGCTTTTGTCGCTGATTTTGTGCTCCTTCTGATTGATACCTTGCTCTATTAGGTATCGTTTCATGATCTTAAAAAAGAACTTCGGCGTAATTTCACTGTCATCCCTCCGTGTGGACGCTAAGCGTCTCCAAGCCACAATCGTCAGCTCGTCGATAACCCTGTTGGGGAACGCGTCATATCGCCGATCGTAGAATCCGGGAGCAAATGCTGGTAGTTGAACAATGTTGCGCAATGCCCTTTCAGCGGCCATCACGAGCACTGGGCCTGTAAGATGCGTTTGGGATACATCTGATCGTGCTGCCCGCAGGCCGGTCAACTTGGGGACGTCAGGTGCATAAATGTTAAAGAAACCCGTCAATATGTTTTCTGTGGGGACTCTAACTGATGATTGACCCAAATTGGTGATGCATCGGTCCCAAGAGCTGAACCAGAACTCTTCATCGATTATGAATCTACGTTTTGTCTCGCGAAATGGATCAGTTAAGCTGTCGTCATCCTCGAACGGATCTCCCTCGTCACTGGACGCCTCGTCGCCGGTTTTGTCTCTGTTTTCCTCATTGCTCAGACTCTGCCGATCGCGGTTACTGGGCAGAACAACATCAAACAATGCCTTGATCAACCCGCTCTCGAACGCTATGGACAGCTGTTCAAACACGCGCGACTGCATAGCATGCTTCAGTCGATTGTTAGCATTCGGAGTGTCTCTTATTGATAGACGCTCGACAGGTACCCACTTCTTAGGATATGCGATCTTCCCGATTTGGTCGAAGAAGGCCATTAACGGCATGGGTCGCAGGACAAGCGATGCCGCTGGTGCGCTGTTCGGGTCACTGTCGATCTCAGAAATCGTGTGAATGTTTTCCTCCGTTTGCTGACTTGATAAATATGAAGCCGTGATGTTCGATCTCGACCAGCGCCGATACTGAGCTGATGCGATCGAACGAGATCACATTAGCGTCATGCTACGCCCGTCACTGTTCCCGGAATACCAGAATGCACATGGAAAGTAATCCACTTTTTGGAGCTGGCGATCCAGTCCAGTGATCATCGGTTTTTGTCTTCCTGATAGCGTGCTTTCGCCCCTTTTGTCACATGTCTGTGGTCGGCCATCTCAAAAACTGAGGCAAAGAAGAGCGCAGGACGTTCGCAATATAGCTCGGTGTGAGATGGGCATAATGTTTTGCTGTAATGCGGCTGTCCGAATGACCAAGTAGATGAGCGACGACCTCGATCGAAGCACCTGACATAACGAGGTTGCTGGCGTAAGTATCCCGCATACCGTGAAATGTTATAGCAGGATGGATAGAGGCCGCCTTGCAGGCAGTTTTCATTGGCCGGGCCTGATCGCTCGCCTTCCAGGGCTGGTCGCCGCGGGTAAAAACGTAGGCCTTGGCCGATTTACCGGTTACCTGCCGGCCGAATACCTCCAAACCCTCTCTGTTCAGGGGCACATGGCGCGGTTTTCCACTTTTACTCTCGCGCACGTGAACCGAACCGTTTTGGATGTTCACATCCGCTACCTTCAGGCGACACAGTTCGCCATAACGACACCCTGTCAGCAGGGCGCCCTGCACCAGGGCGCGAAAATCACCTTCACAGACGTTGATGAGCCGACTTGCCTCCTCTGGCCGCAGGAAGTGACTGCGGACACCGTCGACGGAGCGGAAGGGCTTGACAGTGCGCCACGCCCCGTCACTGGCGACGCGGCCCTCTCGATGGGCGTGGTTGAGGGCGGCCTTCAGCACCGTCAGGACCCGGTTCGCGGTCGAGCGCCGCTTTCTCACTCTCTCTGCATCGTTGCCGTCAAGAAAAGCCGAAATGCGACGTGCCCCACCTTTCGTGGCCGGCCTCAACCGCCCCGCCGCTGCAACACCGGTCAACCACGCCGTGACCTGCGCCTTCGTGAGCTTCTGGCTATCGACCTCGCCCAGGACAGGGATGATATAGCCCGCGGAGATCGAGCGGACCGATCGCACCGCCTTGCCGCCTCTCGCGATGAAGGCAGCCTCATAGTCCCGCATGGTGTCGCCAATTGTGTATGGGCCGGCCCTGAGGTCGGTGCCGGTCATGGCGCGGTGCTGCTCAGCTCGCCACATCTGGACGGCTTTCGCTTGCGCTTGGCCGTAGGTCAGCACGACCGTGCCATCGGCATCAGCATGATCATCAGCGGTGCCGATTACCGCCTCGCGATACTTCTCGCCCGTCCAGGCCCGCAGGCCCCAGGTGCCGCTGCCCGCTTTGACCGTGCGGTAGGTGAGGTGAAGACCCTCTTCGATCAGACGCCGGTAGGGCGCCCTTTGGTAGCTCAGTCTGGAGCGTGAGGCGCGCGTTTCGAGCTTGGCATCACGAACCTGTCGACCCACGGCGACCTCCTCCAGGCCGATTTCGCACCTAACTCGCACCTAAAATCCGGGGGCGGAAACCGGCGAACGGCGGCGAACAATCGAGCTGTTGACGAGCCTAACCGGTTGTGTAAACATAGCAAGATCGGTGTTCGCTGGCATTCGTTGACGTCGCATCTTCTCTCTCTCACGGCGAAAACAGGGGTTCGATTCCCCTAGGGAGCGCCAATCCATCAGCAAGTCAGCCGCAGGCCGCCCTTGCGTTCCGGCAACTTGCGGAGAAGGCGGCGGAGCCGGTCTGCGGACGACGGCAATCATAGTGGAGCGCACCTTGTGATCCCCACCGCCCCGCCCGAGCCGCGGCCGAACCGGCCGAAAACCATCCGTCTCGCCGCAAACGAGCGATCAATGGGGCTGGCACCGCCGAGGTACAAAGCTTGTCCCCGGGAGGCAAACCCATGAGGCCTGCAGGGCGGGACACCGTTGCGCTCAAGCGGATGGTCTTGGTTCTAGGCCTTACCGGGGCGGCAACATCGCTGAGCGGCTGCGCCGAGATGCACCACGGATTTCAAACGGTGGCGAGGTCGACGACGTCGTCAGCCGCCGCAGACGAACCCGCTGCGCCGCGTGCCCGCGTGAGCGCCAGGATCGTGACGCCGCCGCCCGACTCGGATGTGCCGGTCGTTCGAATGGCCGCGGTTCCCTCGCCGCGGGAGATCTTCGACTTCCATCCGAACGGTTCCCACCCCGACCATTGGCGCCAGCCGTTCATCATAGACCCGAACGACGGACCTCTCGCGGCAGACGTCCGCAAGACCGCGGAAGAACTGAGGGTGTTCAACGCCGGTCTGAGGTCGGCCGGCAAGACGGTCGTGGTTCAATCCTGCAGCGAAACCGATGTAGCGGCCCAGAAGCGAGGGTGTGTCGCTCAAGCGCCGGTGGGCGAGCCCCCGTCGACCCCGGCGGCAGCGGGTGCGAGGTCAGTGCTGCGATGACGTCGGCGCTTCATCGAACCTTGTCGGGGATTGCTGCAATGCAAAAGGCTGGCGCCTGAAGCTGCTGGTCCGGGCAGCAGCTTTTCGTCGATAAAGGCCGGGAATGCCGACGACCGTGGACTGAAGCTCCGCATTGAAGAGTTCGAAAGTAACGCGCGGAGAGCCAGACATGCGTGATGACGTCGCCTATCCGCCGCTCGACATCCTCAAGCCGGTCGCCGAGGCGGTCTGGATCGTGGATGGCGAGCCGATCAAGGCGGGGGGCTTGCCTCTGCCGGTGCGAATGACGGTGGTGCAGCTCTCGACGGGTGATCTTCTCCTCTATTCGCCGACCCGCTACACGCCGGGTCTGCGCCGTACTCTCGATCGCCTCGGGCCCATCCGGCACCTCGTCGCGCCCAACGTCGCCCACTGGATGTTCCTGCGCGACTGGCAGCGGGCCTGCCCCGGTGCGACCTCCTGGGGAGTTCCGGGCCTGCGGGATCGCGCCCAGGTTCGTGCCGCAGGCGTGCGGATCGATCGCGAACTCGGGTCGGTGCCGCCCCCGGAATGGAGCCGCGAGGTCGACCAGGTTTTCCTCAAGGCCGCCTTCTTCGCGGAGGTCGACCTGTTCCACCGTCCGAGCCGCACCCTGATGGTGGCCGACATCGTCCTGAATGTCGAAGGACGGCGAATGCCGACGCTGCCGAGGTTGATGGCAGGCGTGCTCGGCATCCTGGAGCCAGACGGCAGGGCACCGCTCTACCTGCGGCTCCTGCTTCGCACGAACCGGAGGGCGGTCGCCGAGGCCGCGGCCCGTCTCGTGGGCTTCGAGCCTCGGCGCGTCATCGTCAGCCACGGACGGATCCTGGAACAGAATGCACCAGCTCAGTTGCGGCACTCGCTGCGCTGGCTCGGGTCGGGCAACGCCAAGGCAGGCGGCCCCGATTTCGGCCCCAAGAGCCTGCCCGGCGCGGCCGCTGTCGGCACCGGGTTGGCGGTCGGAGTGGGCCTCGTCCTCGGCATCAATCTCGTGGTTGCCGCGAGCCGACAGCGCCGCGCCGATCGGCGGCGGCGTACCCCACGGGGGTGAGCCTTGTTCGACCCTGAACCCTCCGAGAGCCGCTCTTCGCCATGCGGATCCGAGGAGTGTGGTGCGCCCAGTCGGATCAACGGCGGATGGACAGGATCTGTCTCTAACTTGGGCGGAGCTGTATAGGCGAAGCACAATCTTCGGAACTTGGACGGATAGGGACGGTTCATCTTGATCGAACGCGAGGATGCCGACAGTCGTCCCGGCATCCACCACGCTGACCTCGACGGGTGGCGGTTACTCCACTTCTGCCCCGGGTGCTCCAATTATCGTTCCGCAACACGACGAGCGAGCGAAGGCGACACTGCTCCTTCCGAGCACGCCGAGTAGCAGTACGGGTTGAATGTCGTGGCGCCGAGTTGTTTACCGGCAAAGTGCTACGGCCATCCAATTCGATCCATAGCTAACCGACCGTAATGATGACGCTCGAGAACTGGCTGGGGCGGGAGGGTTCGAACCTCCGAATGGCGGAATCAAAATCCGCTGCCTTACCACTTGGCTACGCCCCAATGCCGCGTCCGAGACCTCGCACCGGCCGATCGCCCGAGACGTCGCGGCAACATAAATGGCGAACCCCGCCTCTGCAAGCGCGTGACCGGGTCATGTCCGTAGCGCGTTGTGTCCGGTTTGGAGACGCTCGGGCCGACCAGCGGGATGCGGAGGGGACATGCTGCCGGATGTTCTCGGACGGAGCGGATGTCGGGTTGCATCGAAGATGTCGGCCATTTCACGCGCGACAACGTCGTGATGTCCCTCCATCTTGCCGTCGGCGAAGTATTCCTGTTCCGGGTCGTTGCTCATGTTCTGAACGGGAAGCGTGGCGATCGATGGTTGATCGAGCGCGACAATCGGTGCTTCCCGGTTCCGCGACGTCTTCCAGCCCCGACGTGATTGACGCCAACGCCCATCGGATCGCCGTCGCTCTCCTCGGCCACATGGCCGAAGTGGACGCCGGCCGCGAGGTGCCCACGATCCCGGCCGCATGAATCGCCGGGAGCTTACGCCCGACCTGCCGCGTCGTGGCGTCGCTGCCCTGATCACCGGAGGCCCGCGATGTCACGAAACGCATTCGAGCGACACTCTCGCGGTGGTGCTGCGGGCTTCCCCGAGCCATGCGGCTCCTGCGACGCTGGCGGTCCTCACCGACCCCGGCGCGCGGGCCGTGGAAACCGCGTAGAACGCTGGCTCACGGGAGCCGCGCGGGACGCCATTATGGACGACATCGAGACCTTTTCCGTCGCCGCCCTGGTGGCGCCGCATCCGCTGGCTGCGACCGCCGGCCGCGACGTGCTGATCGAGGGAGGCAGCGTGGTCGAGGCCGCGATCGCGGCCGCGGCCGTCAGCGCGGTCGTGCTGCCGCACCGCAACGGCCTCGGCGGCGATGCGTTATGGCTGGTCCGCGAAGCCGGCACGCGCGGCCGCGTCCGCGTGCTCGATGCGCGCGGCGTCGCCGGCGAGGCCGCCACGCCATCCCGCTACCGGCGCCACGATGCCGTGCCGCTGCACGGGCCCGATGCCGTCATCACGGTGCCGGGCGCCGTCGCGGGCTGGGCGGCGGCGCACGATCTGTCGACGGCGCTCGGTGGCCGCCTGCCGCTGTCGCGCTTGTTGGCACCCGCCGTGGCGGCGGCGCGCGACGGTGTGGACCTGCCGGGCGAGTTGGCCGAGGCATTGACGGCGGCGGCCCCGAACCTGTCGGCCCTCCCGGGCTTCGCGTCGATGTTCCTGGCGGACGGCGAGGTGCCCAAGGCCGGGGCGCGGCGACGCTGGCCCGCGCTGGCCGAGACGCTGGCCTACCTGGTCCACGGCGGGCTCGACGACCTCTACCGGGGCGACGTCGGCCGTGAGCTCGGCGCCGACCTCGAGGAAGCCGAGAGCCCGCTGACGCGAGCCGATCTCCGCCGCGCCGAGGCCCGGTGGCGCCCGTCAGCCTCGCTCGACCTGGGCCGGGACGGCGTCGACGTCGCGTCCAACCGGTCGGACCTGGAAGTCGCGGTCGCGCTGGGCCTGCTGGCTGGCCTCCGCGACGTCAAGCCGGACAGCTTCGATCAGTGGCATTGTGTGATAGAGAGCATCAAATATGCGAAACATATCGTGTTGGATGGGGTCGCGTCGGAACGGGATCTCACCGAGTTGCTCGACGCCGACCGGCTGAAGCTGGAAAGCCGGCGGATCGACCGCGGGCGCGCCGGCAGAAGCCTGCCCTGGACGCCGCCCCTTCTCGTCGAGGAGGCGGTCTGGGTCGGCGCCGTCGACCGCGACGGGAGTGCTGTTTCCCTCGTCCAGTCGCTCGGGAGCGCATTCGGCTCGGGCGTCGTGTCGGGGCGGACCGGCCTCCTGCTCGGCAATCGCGGCGCCGGACTGGTGCTCGACCCGCGCCTCGGTTCGCTGCTCGCACCCGGCCGACGGCCGCCCCTCGCCTCCGTTCCGGCCCTGCTGGCGTCGCGAGACGGGCGGGTCACCAGCCTCGGTGCGACCGGGCGGAACGCCGACGTCACGGTAGCGCAACTCGCGGCACGCCTGATGCTCGGAGCCTCCACGGCCGAAAGCGTCGCGGCGCCACGCTTCGGCTTCGGCGCAGTGCCGGACGGGCCGGCAACCGCCATACTGGTCGGCGAAGATTTCGACTCGGCGCTGGCATCCCGGCTGCGGGCCGCGGGGCACCGCCTCGAACCGGGTCCGAACGGAATGCGAAACGCCGGGGCCGTGTCGCGGCTGCCGAATGCCCGCGTCGAGGCCGTGTCCGACACGGGTGAGGCCGCATGCTGCGCGGGGCTGTAGGGCACATCAGGAATCCGGGCCGGCTCGCCGGTGCCTTTCCGCCCCGCGGCGGCCATGCAAACGGTAGCGGGTCATGTGTGGACGGCCCCTGCTGTACCGCAAGCTTCCATGCCGACGAGGCAGGGGGCGAGCTTTGCGAAGAAGGGCAGAACCTCGGCCCGGCGCAGTTGCCGGCGAACCAGCACCTCGCCTTGCGCATCGATGCCGTGGACCTGAAAGACGTTCTTGGCCAGATCCAGCCCTATCGTGCTAACGTCTTTCATGGACGGCTCCTCTCGACGAGATCATGAACAACGACCTCATCTTGGCACATCGATGCCGTAGGAGGGGCCGTCCACCCCGTCAGTTTGAATTTCCGCTCACGACCCAAGCACACGTTCGACGCTGATTGCAGCTTGCCACAGAGCAGCCGTCCCGCGGTGCAGTCAGGCGGCGGTAGAGCGCCCAAGGCGGTCATCCAGCGGCTAACCCAGTTCACCCAGAAGCCGCCGTTCGTTCACCCGGCTATACCCACTCTTGAACGGCGACAGTTGGTGGTTTGCCGCCGACAGCTATCCGGCGACGAACCTGCAGAAGCGGACGTTTATTGGTTCTCCTCGCGCCCGAGCACGACGTGCGTCGCGAGGTCTGTGGCAGTGGATTCCATCACGCCGTAGCCGAGGGCAGGGAGATCCAAGCCCTCGAACATCGCCTCGCCCCGTCCGAGCAGGACAGGCGAAAGCGCAAAGTGCAGTTCATCGATCAAACCGGCCTGCAGGTATTGGCGAACGGTCGAGACG
>JAABUO010004499.1_pt1 | contig 16437 bp, 20 predicted proteins | sample 5559291 | NCBI WGS metagenome assembly JAABUO01 (sample SAMN10711878, study PRJNA513372) | rock metagenome | isolation source: Antarctica rocks | place: Antarctica: Victoria Land, Finger Mt sud
CGCGAAATGCGTGCAGTGGGGTATAAGTACCTGCAAATTCCCAACAACACAATCTTTCTGCCTGAACAGACCAGCTATTGGAGAGAAGTCCGCGACATGCGGTGGAGCTGCGTGAGTTGAAGACGATGTGACTTAGTCAGCCAGATGCATCAATCCAAGTGCAGTAAGATGGCAGTTACCCCTGAAGTCCATCTAGTAAGCCATCGATAGCTGCTACATGACAGTCACTCAACGGCCAATGCTGGGCGAGCAGCGGGTGAAATGGGCCGATGGGACACGGGAGAGCCGTGTCCTGTTGGTCCTGCTATATTGCTTCAGCACATCGAACTGCGCCAAACAGCTCTCTGCCTCTGCCTAATCAGTTTCCTTGAATTCTAAACATCTGTTCTCGTCCCAGGGATTTTCCCCACATTCGGAAAGCGAGTTTGCTATCAATGCAACTTTGCATGCAAGCCGCCGGCCCTTTTGCGTGCTAGGTGCAGCTTGTTGATCGAGGTGGCACTTGACCGGTCCCTATTCAGCAAGTATGGCTGAGTCGCTATCGCTGAGAGGAAGTTTGGAGGGTCACTCCGGCTGGGTGACCTCCATCGCCACTCCCTTGGACCCCAATTCCGACACTGTTCTGTCTGCCTCTCGGTGAGTCAGGGCACTAAAATCCAGCGAGAAGCTACAGAATGGATGTGTTTCATGGCCGCCATGATAGAAGACAGCCTTGCACTCACTCTAGAATCAGCAATCGCTGCAAATTGCTACAGGGACAAGAGCATTATCGTGTGGAACCTGACTCATGAGGAGGGCACATACGGTCACCCCAGACGTGCACTCAAGGGCCACTCACACTTCGTCCAGGACGTCGTGATTTCCTCAGATGGGCAGTTTGCTCTGTCAGGTAAAATGATCAGTCAGCAACGCCTTGCAGTTGTCACGCAGCACAGCTGCAGGGGTGAGACTTGGTGTTACCCACTAATGTCAGCAGCCGTTTCATGAGTACAGTCTGTACCATACAGGATCATGGGATGGCACATTGCGTCTATGGGACCTGAACTCAGGAAACACAACCAGGCGATTCATTGGTCACAACAAGGATGTGCTCAGTGTAGCTTTCTCTGTGGACAACAGACAGGTCTGCACACTTGTACCTTCTCAACTGTCATTGCTCCATCCTTGTGGCATGCAGCACTCCACACTGATTAAGCACAGATCAATTTGGACCCCACTTTCAGGTCATCTGAAAGGCATTGATGAATATTGCCTGCTAGCTCGGCGTATCGACTGCAAATGATGTAGCGTCATTCAAGCAGCATCTCATGCCAATCACAACTGCTGTCACAGCCACGCTGAGTATCCAATGGCTTCTGCAGATTGTGTCAGGCTCCCGGGACAAGACCATCAAGCTATGGAACACTCTAGGAGAGTGCAAGTACACCATTGGCGAGCCTGACGGTCACACTGAGTGGGTGTCATGCGTGCGCTTCAGCCCTGTCACCACCAACCCCATCATTGTCTCTGCTGGCTGGGACAAGCTTGTCAAGGTAACCGCTTTTTTATGTCAACCGCACATGGGCAATGCATTGTCACAAGGTCAGGATTTGAGGACAGCATCCAACACATTTGTGTGCCTCATATCAAGCTGCCGAGGTGAATGTGCACTGAGGCCTTGAGTAGTAGGCAGGGATACTAGCTTTGTGTCAGTGCAGCTGAGCGCCTCATGCTAGTCAGCCATGACAAAATTAGCATGCGGAAGATTGCGTAGCACGTCTAGCCAATTCTTTGTCCCGTTTGTTTGTGCATGTTCCGTGTGCCAGTCACCGTAAAGCTGCATAGGCAATCTTTGCTTTCAAATATGAAGTTTCCAGTTTGCATCTCAAGCGTTCCAATGCAGGTTCAGACAACCTTTGAGATGCATCTACAAGGCGTTTTTTAGCCCTGTCGGTGTGCTGCATAGAGTATTTCTCTGGAGGTTTGACTGGCCTGCAAGCTCAAAAGTTGCAGGAAGCCCCTGCTGCGTGACTTTTCCACAAATGCACTCTCATGTGGGTGTACAGGGTGTCCATTCATACTGTTCTGAAACACTGCAATACCCCCTTAGAGTTGGCCATTGCTGTATGGCTGCAGATAAAATGCACTGAAAATCTTCTGTGAACCATGCTATGTTGCACCTGCAGGTGTGGAACCTGACAAACTGCAAGCTAAGGAGCAACCTGGTGGGCCACACCGGCTACATCAACACAGTCACTGTCTCCCCTGATGGCTCCCTGTGCGCATCTGGCGGCAAGGTTAGCATCCACTCACCCCCTCTTTATCTCATCTGACCGTATACTTTGGTCAAGCTGCATTCCTCAGTCTGGTGATAAGGTCAGCATTAACAACCCATTGCTTGTGAAACTCTCAGCAATGTGTCAGTCGTGTTACAACAGAACAGTCGCCGTCTCTCCAGATGTTGCTTTGTCTGCATTTGTGCCAGAGTCAGTCACCCATGCAGACACGGAGCTATTGGGAAAGATAGCAGCTGTTTTGTTGTAGCATGACTGACATATGTTGGAAATCTCATTGGCAATGGTTGAGGTTCACCACCTGCATCTTCCCTGCATGCAGCCCTCACACATAGAGCTGTGATATACGCCTATGCTCTACTTCATGAATTTGTCATGAGTCTTGGTTTTTCCAACCCCAACGGCCACATTTGATGGCTCTTGGGGCCACAACCCTGTAGACCAATAAATCAAAGTATGCAGTCAATGCACAAGCAGGAACTGGCTTATTTGAGTGAACGGCTGTGACAAGCTTCGGTCAGTAGGCTGACCAGTGTGATTGCTGTCAGAGTAAAGTTAGCAGTTTATCTACTTCAATGCGGCTGACTGATGCCCTCTAGCTTTCACATGGTATATGGCTTCATTCAAGCCACCACAGCCTGCTGTGGGCTGGATGTTGAATGTGCAAAAAAGCTGTGAAGAGACAGGGTCTCAAACACTCACAAAACTTTCTTCAGAACTTGTCACAGTTGAGGTGCCTTACAGCATAGCAAATCAGCCAATGTGTATTTGGACAGAAACAGAGCAGGTCTTGTAGGCTCCATGGCTTAATGGCAGATGTGCGCTTGAGTCTTGGCAGGAGCTGCTGTTTGAGAGCTTCTGCCTCCACTGTCAGGGTCAGCATTGCAATGCTTAGGGCAGCATTCGCATGCTGCTTTTGCTGCACTACGGAATAAAATCCCAGGACACTCTGCAAGGATTATCAAGGCGCATCTAGCTGTCATTACCCAGCGTACCAACTGTGGTCAGACTCGGGCAAAGGCAGACACACAATTCTTCTTTCAGCTTCAAGAGGCAGCAGGTAGCAGGTGGAAGTCTGCTGAAGGCGCCGAAGCCTGTGCACAAGCACGGGCTCTTGTAGATGCAACTCACCATCTGTTGCCGTACACAGCTTTGGCAAAGTGCACACACCCAACTGCTTGTGCACTTCTTGCTGTACAGTGTTGCTAAGTGGTGTGTGGTGGTTGCAGGATGGTGTTGCCATGCTGTGGGATCTGGCAGAGGGCAAACGGCTGTACAGTCTGGATGCTGGTGATGTCATCCATGCTCTGTGCTTCTCCCCCAACCGCTACTGGCTGTGCGCTGCCACACAGGCCTGCATCAAGGTACGCGCCATGCCAACTCATGCAGAGGCCACTCTGTTTGCATGTGGCCAGTGACCTGCATGCAACACCTGCTGTCTTCTGTCCGCTGTGTGTTCTGTGGGAAAACAGCGACATGAAAGTTTGTCTCGTGGCAATGGTGACAAGGCCTCTTAGGTCATAGGTGATAGCTCTCTGCTTCCTGTGTATCAGTGCAATTATTTTTGAAGTCTGAAGCGCTGTGTTTGGAAGGCTTTGGGCTTCTGTCTGGCAATGTGGTTCATCTCAATCCTGTATGCGTTTTGCAAAAGTGGCTTGAGCATGTCCGTGTGCTTTCCTGTTTGACTCCACTTATCATTTGGTTCTAGGAATGCACCCAGTCCCATCAGTGTGATTGAGCATGAGGCTTGATGTCAGCAAGACCCTGTCCTGGCTACTAGAATATCATCAGCTACCAAGATCTACAAGTAGCAGCCAGGGGTCTTGATGACATCAAGCCTCATGCTCTATCACATGGATGGGACCAGGTGCATAAGCAAAACCAGTGATCTGTGGAGTCAGAACAGTAGAGCACACAGACATGCTGTGAGATTCACATGCTGCTGGTGATGTCTTTGTGGCTTGTTAGCTTGTAAAGCTTTGCTTTTGACAGCAACCAGGTGGACGATATGCCAAATCTTGGAGCCATGTTTGACACATTGACCTGGCAGCTGCTGCTGGGAGGAGGTGCATGCTGACCTGTGTTTTTGATGTGCAGATCTGGGATCTGGAAAGCAAGTCAGTTGTAGATGAGCTAAGGCAGCCCCAGCCAGACCAGCCTCTGGGCAGGAAGGCCATGCAGCATTACTGTGTATCTGTCAACTGGTCAGCTGACGGCGGCACCTTGTATGGAGGCTACACTGATGGTCTCATCAGGGTGTGGGGCATTGGCCGTGCCATTTAAGTGCTTGATCAGCTGTCTCAAGCCAGAGTGGTTGCTGACGCAGCTGTCCAGCTGTGAATGTAATCATTGTAGTCCATCAACATGCTTGCACCAGTCTGCTGCGAGAGCCCTGCAAGGGATGCATGAGCATCAATGATGTGCGTGGGTTGGGCCATGTTGCATTTTGCAATGAGGGTCGCAAGCCGTGTAGAAAGTGATCACTGCTCAATGCTCATTGCAGAGAGTGCAGCGCTGTAACCTCGTGGGGCTGCAAATCTGAGGTTGGTGTAATCACCGTGGCAGCTTGCAATTGTGATATACAGATGTGATACATTCAATGATGACGTATTTTGTCAGCCTGAATACCAGGCCCAAAATGAGTCACATGCGTCACATCTGCAAGGATGCCAAGAAACGTTGCCGTCAGAAAACCCTGACGTTCTGCAGAACCCTACACAGAAGGTTGCGGCGACCCATACTCGCTTGGTCCAATAAAAGACTGACTACATAAACCGCACAAATCAACTTTGAAGGTACGACTATACTTGAACAGGATCTGTTCTATAGTTCGTACACCCGTCTATTTTCTCTAAACTAGACAAACTTCTCATCCCAGAAGACGATAGTGAGCTTCCGGCCCTGTGCGCGAATGCTGCCGGCTGCGACCTTGTCGAAAGGCAAGGACGCGCCGGCTTGATGAACGGCGCCCTGTGCATCATTCCGCCAGGTGCGCTGGACCGGAGGCAATCCGATGGGTTATTTTTTGGCTTGAAACATTTTCGCTCCTATGTAGTGACGCAGTGTGATTGTCAAAAGCTCCTAGCGGCTGGTGCAAGAACCAACTTCATGCAGTATTTTTGCCGTCTCATGCTTCAGCTAACTGAGTCACTCCCAAGCAATCATGTAAACATGTACATACATATATGCAACCTATTCTTGTAAGTACATAGGTTTCGTTGTACAGACAAATGTATTTACGCCGCTGCGGATGTAAAATGAGAGCCCATTTGAATTCCGCGGCGGCGTAAAGACTTTGTGGAGAAAAAGCAGAGACATACATACACTGCGGTTGACCACTACTGCTGATCAGCATCAGCTGTTGGTGAAACCGTAAATGCACTGGCCGCTTGCTTGTATGATGCATCTTCCTTCCCTTCACTGACAGGTGCCTTGTGGTATGATGGCTCCACAGCTGTGTGATGGGGAACATCTGATGCCCCAATGACACGTATTGGTCGTTCTGCAGACCCTAGAGGGGCACCTGGCAAGTTGCCTTGCCCTATCTCTGCTGGGGTACCCATGAGATCCTGGGGTTTGTTCTGATCCCTAGCTCCAGCTTTTTGTCCCTGTGCTCTGCCAAGTGCCTCCACCTAAAATATCACACATATCCTATTGTCACTTGGGTTGTCATGCATGCATGCGACTTTCACACAGACTTTGGTGTCATGTATGTATGCAAGGGAACAGTCCTGGGCAGTCTGAGACATTGTGCAATGAGCCATTCACACACAGGAGGTATGTCTGCCCTATCAAATGAAGGCACAACACGTAGATCATCTGTGTACTGAAAGCACTTAAAGTTTCCAAATTTGCTGCAACAGCTCTGGGCTTGAGCTGCTGTTTAGTGTCACATGCAAAAGACATTCTGGATGTCTGGAAACTTATGCCAGTAATATCACCTGATACCCAGGCAGAGCATTGTCCTGTGGATCAGACAAGCCTGGCTTGTCCAGGCGGCTTGAGGTGTTCTCGGGACCTGGTTCATCAGCTGCAGTTGCAGCATCACCATGACTAGCCATGTGGACAGTGCTGCCAGTGAGACCATGATTCTGAGAATGGGTGGAGCTGGGGGGTGCAGTGGGGCTGCCCTGTGCCTGGTTGGGAGGAGGGTTGCTGCTACCCACAGGGGTCAAGCTCTGCTTGGTGTAGTTGCTGGAAGCGCCCACAGGGTTGATGACAGGGGCTGGCTGAGAGGAGGTCTGGGGACTGTCTAGTTGGGATTTGGGTGATTGAGCTTTGACCTGCAGTTGGAGCAATGTCAGAAGATCTGCATGCTGTCATCATGCACATGTGATTTCATTGCCTGAGAAATTCACTGGCTGATCACTTGACTGAATATTGACCATCTGTTTGATTGATGCTTTTACTGATACTTGATCAGTTCTGGAGATGGTGAGGTTGTTGGCTTGCTTAATGGAAGTAGGGAAGGCGTCAAGATGGCATTCTTTTCATTGCAAATTGTAGCATGAGCAAGCCTTGCTGTGAATTGCAGAAAATACTGGATGCATTGACGCAACGCAGGCATAAAGTAAGAATGTGCGTTCATACGCTTTCAGGGTTGATCAACCAAGCTCGCAATGCTTTGGACATACGATGGTCCCAAGGAGGTGTTGCGCTGCACACTAAGGCCCAAGCTGATGCAGAGTCGCACCTGATGCGGTTTGCTGGGCTGTGTCGACTCGTCCACAAATTGGGCAGCACTTCCCACACCACTTGGCGCCACGGTGGCAAGTCCTGTAGCAGACAGCGTTAACACTGCAACCCAGAACTACTGTGTCGCACTCCTCACAGTACAACAGCTAACTAGACAGGTTGTCTGTTGTCTTCAGCACAGACATTCCGTGAGACGCACCCATTGCTACCCAGCTCAGGCATTATGCAGGCATCACTTTCTAGACGACACTGTTGGTTTGCTGCAGCACCACAGCTGAACAGCTTTGGCATGTTACTGCACAGATTGCATCAGTACTGTAAGGGACAACAGCACCTGTGACGTCTTGTGGCTGGGCGAGACCACCATCAGCCTCACTGTTGAGCTCCTGCCTCTTCAGCTTCAGCATGTCGTGAGCCCTTATCTTTGCCATAGGTCAGCTCGCCTGCTGTGCTAGCCTGGTATGTTTGTGGATCCACAGCGTGTGGCTGTCCACTTGGTAATGCTGCCTGCACAGAGGACGTACACTGTATGTATATATACGCAAGGGGATCTATGGTGTGATATGGGGGTCTATATATGTATGGGGACCTGTCTCAGTTGTAGCTCAGCTTTCATGCCACATTAGCATGGCGAGTCGTGATTTTGACTGCCATGGCCTCAAAGAGGTGTCACTGAAGTTGTGATGTGGGATCAGCATGGGGACGCAGATGTAGACCATGGTGTCATTGGTCCTGAAAACCTTGAAGAATCACATTCCAGTGTGGCAAAGGCTATGGTGCATCAGAAACAATGCTGCACAATGATAGGCTTCAAGCCCTGCAAGACACAGCCTGCATGTTTGGCAGCTGAATGTACGCAAACTGTCTGCTCATCATAACAGCAGCTACGACTTACCGACTTGGGAGCATTTGATGCAGGCTGCTGCTGGTGCTGCTGCTTGTCCAGATGGTGCAACTGCTGCTGTGCTTGTTCTTTGGTCCAGGAGTGTACATTGGTCTGCCCATGATCCAGCAGGACTTCAGCTGCTTCAGTCAAGCTCTCAAAAGCCGCGCTGCAGCCAGAAGCACTTTGAGTGGTCAGTGTGATGCATTGAGCTGCGGTTGCTGTTCACTGTGATGCACATGCTGTCATGCATGCAGCCAGACCACAGCAGGCCAGCAGTTTCTAATGGTCCCTCAGGACTTCAGCTACTGAAGTCAGCCTCTCAAAAGGCGCACTGCCTCTGAGCCAACAATGTGCAAGTGAGCAACATGATGCAGTGAATTATGGCGTTCCGTGGTGACCGCAAACCCCTGTTGTGAATCATACCTAGAGTGAAGACAGCCAGCAGTGTCTTCTGGGTTAGTAGTACCCCAGCTGACTGTAGAAAATGCGCTGCATGCAGGGAAACAACAGAGGCTACACAGGACAAGCCAGGGAATGCACTGCAGCATGTGCAAAACGATAGTACTACTCATGAGGCTGCTGCAACGTCACATTATATTATGATATACTTCAAAATCGTTATGTCTGGGTCACATAGCATGGGTCCCAACAAGGCTCCACCGTATAAAACTGGCTCTATGTAGTAAATCTCTCTTGAGGAAACACTCATGTTGGGGCTTGCATTCTACTTGTGATGCAAGGTCTCAAAGGCAACCGCTCAGGGCTATACGCAACTGGATTCTAAACGTAAGTGTTTGATGATCACATGCATGGTGAACTGAATGTCATGTACTACTTTGCTGTGCCTGATCCACACCTGTTTTTTTGAGGTACACTAGCAGCTGGGCCTTGCTGACTGGGTTTCTGGCTGCCTTGCTTGGGCTTGTTTTGTGCTGGATGGAGTCCATCTTGACCAAAGCCTCCCAACTTCTTCTCCAGCTTCTGGTCCAGGGTGGGTGAGGCCGGGGCTGTGACACGCCCCTGCTGCTTGCCAGCTTCTGATAGCCGCCTGCAAGTACCAAAACCAAGCGTAACAAACAGACTTGATGAGCAGTTCCCTGCAGATGCAGCAAGCTTTGTGGCAAGTGTTTTCATGGTATCTTCTGGCAGGGTTGTGCTGATGATGTGTGCAGCGTCTGCGAGATGCACACTTTGCAAGGATGCTGCACATGCCTGGGCTGGCATGCATGTCCTATGTTCACGCCCACACTGTCAGCATTTACTGTCTGACACTGCTGTTCACTGTCAGCAGAGAAGCAACAACTTTTGGGCTTTCAGGGTTCTGAGTATGACCAAGCGTCCGTGACACTGCCTGATGCTCTGCCTTGCAGATGTCACTTACAGCCCAAACCTGAGTGGTCTTGCAAAACAACATGAGTCATAGTGCTTGACGCCACGCCAAGCCTACACTGTACATTGCTGTGTATAGGCATCAGCTGATGTGATGATGTCAAATGCTATGAAAGCACAGGTAGGCAACGAATGAATGAATGAATGGATGGATGGATGGATGGATGGATGGATGGATGGATGGATGGATGGATGGATGGATGGATGGATGAAGGAAGGAAGGAAGGAAGAAACGAATGAGGGACTGCAAGAAAGAAAGATTGAGTTAATCTGTGTATGAGTTAGTCAATGGATGCATGAGCAATCGAGCAACAGAGCCAACGAAAAGACAAACAAAGGAACAAACAAATGAACAATCAAACAAACAAACAAATGAAAGCAGGCACCAAAAGTGGTGAGTCTGGACACACCTGAGGGCAGCTGGTACAGTCTCTCCAGCATGCAGCAGCTCCAGTACAGTTTGCCTGTAGCGGTTCAGATTCTGAGCAGGTAACTCAGGGGCCGCAGGGCGCACATATTCATCATTTACTGGGTGTGCCCAAGGATCATCCACACTGAAATCCCCTCCTGTGCCCTGAATGCCTCCAGCATCTGCATGCATTCTCAAGTTGCTGATGATCCATGCACAGATGGTTGGCCAAGTGCTGATGCATAAGCTGCAGAAAGGTGGTTTCTCTGCAGGTCAGATTCATATTTGCTGACAGCATACTTGATATGTTGGGAGCAGTTACCGTTTAATGCTCCCAGACTAGTAACAAAACCTTTACGCGTCACCGTTCAATTTTCGCATTTAGACAAATGCGAATGTCCAGTCCAATGCAAAGCTCACCAAGGCTTCACAGCAATCATGGTAGAAGACATGCAGCTGCACAATAAATGTTTGTTCTGTCAAGCATTCAAGCCACGACAATTGAGACAAAGAAAGTGACGTACTGTCTACACTTTCCAACCAGGCATCCTTGACCTGAGGGAATTTGTGGGGGATGTAACCACCCCCAGCATCAAAGTGGCCCTCCTCCCTCTCCCTGTCTAGGTTGAAGGGCTCAATAGGCACGCCGGTCTCATTGAACAGTTCTTTTTAGTCTTGGTGCCCTTCTTCAGCACCTGCAGGAGTACATTGCATGTTGAGCCCAGCTCTGTGGCTTTGCATTCGACAATGTGTCTGTTCCTGGTGGTGGACCCATTGCAGCACCTCATGGTGAAGGCTGATCAGCAAGCTGATTGAAGTACAACCTGTGCAGCCTGTGCAAACATTACATACAGCAAACAAGCTCCAGCGCACATGTTTGCGTGAAGCAACAGCCAGCTTTGCGTGTGCTGGTGGCAACGCTCACCAGACGCTGTGTCAGTGGCTGCTGGACCTCCAGCTGCTTTCGCCTCTGCCCTATGTGTGCCCCGCACCGCAGCAGCAAGTGCAGGGTCTGCCATTTGAGGATGTGTGTGACTTATGATGTGGTCCAGGTCACCTGTGGCAGCAGCTCATGCCCTTGCAGCAGGAATGAAGCTTTGGCTGTTTTCTGGAGCAGAGTGTTTCAAGACGGTGATACTGATCAGCAGTGGTTGTAGCGGTGCACCTGGTTGCTGTTGTGGCGGCAGCAGATCTTGAAGTGCTGCAGCAGCCGTGTCTGCTCTGACGCTTCCCGGCACCTCGTCGTCCATCAAGTCACCTGAAACAGTAAGTCCTTACAAGACTGCAAATACCCGCCTTGGATGTGGTGTGCCCAGCTTCCAGCGTATCCTGATCCGCGCTGGGCTCCATTGCTGCGAACTGAGCACGCGGCTGCTGCGTCATGGCTCTTTCTTCCTTGTCATCAGTGTCAACATCTTGCTGCAAGACCTTCCGCTTTCTGTCGTTAAAACCAGACGTGTTTTGCTCTCGTTTCGGAGGACTATCAAGGAGAAAAAGCACTGGAGTCAACCAATAGAGACAACGAGAAGCACAAGGTTTTGGTCACAAACACCTGTCTGCGTGAGGATGTATGTTGAGTTGTGCGTATAGGAGGTCAACGCATGCATATGACCACATGGTATGAGTCATTACTAATGGCCATCGAAGTCGCTGCACAACACCGCTATGTTTCATCCATTTCAATGCATCGCGCAGCCCAACACAACCTTGCTTGACTGCATACTTACTGTTTAACAATACCTCTATGATCCAGGCATGTTAGGGGCTCTGCCAATCAGTGCATCCATGGGAATATGATTCTGAATAACAATAATAATGATTAAAACGCTTTCGGGATCATGCGTATACATCTCAGAACTCTCACGGGGACCATACAGACGACGCTCGCCAGGCGCCTGTCAGGAAGAAACACAAGGTCTCATGATGAGCTAGGTGCGTGCAGGACAAGTCGTGTCTCTCCAGAGCAGCCTGTCTTGTGCATCCCTATAAGGCCTATTAATACGACAGTTTTGACAATCACGTAATGCAACATCATTTGAAACTAGACCCAGGGCGGCCAGGATGGCGAAGCCCCCTGATTTCACCAAACAAAAGCTTCTTAGGCAATCTATCGTCAGGCATCCTGAAAAAATGACCTAGCCACCTGAGTCTTTTGCCTTGCAGCTGAGACTCCACAGACAGGGTGTTGCACCTATTCAGTATGACAACATTTGGCACATGATCGCGCAAGGATATGCCACAGATGCGTCGCAAGCACTCCATCTCAAAAACAGCCAAAGGGCTAATGTGTTGTCTCACAACAGCCCATGTTTCTCCAGAGTACAGCAGAACTGACACGACGATGCATTGAAAGAATTGCATTTTAACAGACAGGGTCAAAGCCCTCTAGTAGAGGAACAGATGTTGGCCCGTCTGAGTTGCTGAAAGGCACTGTTTGCAGCAGCTACCCGGTGTGTGATCTCAGCGTCTAAGGTGCAGTCCGAGGTGAAAACACTGCCCAAGTACTTAAAGTGGGACACCACTTCTATTTGATCCCCACGCAGCGTGATGACTGAATCTGCTGTTTGAGCTGCAGCATTTCTGCCGACAACCAGCACTTTGGTCTTCTTTGTACTGATTGTAAGTCCCCAACGCAGAAACGTGGCATCCATGGTAATGACAGCTTCCCTGAGCTTCTTAGCGGTGTCACATGCCAAGGAAATGTCGTCAGCATACAGCAGAATCCACATCAGCACCTCCTCTGTGGGATTCTTGCAGTGCATGAGTTGGCCGTATATCTTGTAGCAGATGGTGACGCCAAGCCGCTGCAGCTGTGGTAGTAGCTGGCGAATGACTGAGTCAAGACAGACATTGAACAAGGGTGGAGCAAGCACACATCCTTATTTGAATCCAACACTTGTGTCAACTGGGGCAGAGTCAACCTCGCTGCGGATGACTGCTGAGTGATGCGTGTGGAGGTCCCTGATGAGAGCGACAAGCTTTGGGGGCGCACCCCTGCTGAGCAAGATCTGCCAGGCCATCTCCCTGTCCACTGAGTGAAAGGCTTTGGTCAGGTCCAGCATACAAATGTGGAGAGTCTGGCCTTTGTCCCAAGCCCCATTGTACAGAAGGCGCAAGCTAAACAGGGCGTCAACAGTGCTCCTGCTTGGTCTGAAGCCACATTGCTCTTCAAGAAGGTTGTCTGCCAGCCACTGTGAATTCGTGCACTCAACACGTTGGCATAGGCTTTCCATGTATCTGAGATCCAATCTATCAAGGAAAGAGAGTTGCTGTGACTGATCTGGGAGGGGGGTCAAGGGTTTTACAGTCGTTGGGGCCAGCTAGGCTAGCCCATTTGACTAAATTGTAGTCTTCCATATGGAAACGAAAAAGACAAAAAAGTAACATAGACAAACAAAATCATCATCAGGAGACTGTTAAGAAATTGTCACCGTGCGTGGAAAGCACGTAAATATGCAACAAATTGGAGTCTCTCAGCATGTAACTAGGTATCAGATACCACTGTTAATATGTCGACGTGTCACGGGTCACGGGTCACGAGTCACGGGTCACGTGACTCATAAACCCCGTAACATGCATACAGCTTCTTCACTTAGAGCTGTGTTGTGCTATGTCGAAGTGTTGCATTTGCGATCCTCAGCTGAGACAGGATCCACCATATTATCTGTCCTTGTCCAACTGATTGCTGCGCACGTCACCGTGAGCTCTAAGTCTCAGCAGATCAGCTGGTTGCGCGCGTCTCTGCATGTCGGACGTCTCCAGTTCAGAAAAACTTATTTACTCGATTATTTGCATATGTCTCGTTCTGATTGGTGGGGTGATGAGCGGTCTCACTCTAGGCCTCATGTCTTTGGATGTTGTCGATCTTGAGGTGAGCCCAGCTCACCTCAGGCTTCTAGCTCAGAACACTGCTGCTTGCTCCTCTTATATTCATTGACGTGCAAGCTGCATGCGTCTCTCACAAGGTGCTGCTGCAAGCATTAGGTCTCGTGTTATATATTATTGACTACCGTGCTTTAGGTTCTAGTCCGCAGTGGCACCCCTAGCGAGAAGAAGTATGCCAAGAGGATACAACCGGTGAGGAGCTACGACACAGTACTGTTTTGCCTCTTTCTGGTTGCGTTGCAGTAGCTGCAAGGACATAGCTGAGCAAATTTTTTGCAGGTTCTGCGGTCACCCCACTGGACTCTTGTGACTCTGCTGCTGTGCAATGCAGCCGCTTTAGAGGTACAGCCACCATTTGCATCTGCCCAGCATGCCTGTCTCTGCACACAGATTGTGCACCTACCCAGTATGACTGCGTTTGCACATATAACATCTTCTGCATGCAAGATGCAAACACAAGACACATGTTCTAGCTGCAGTGTATAATGTCTGATTGCATGCATACAGTACTGACTTGCGGCATGTGTGCAGGCTCTGCCTATCTTCCTGGACAAGCTCTTGAGCCCCCTGCTTTCTGTCGTCTTGTCTGTGACAGCTGTGCTTCTTGTCGGTGAGCCTCAAATCGGACTTTGTTGGCATGACGTGCTGTTGGCAATGGCCTTTTGTTGGTGTCTCAGACACACTGTCTTGGCAGATCATGCTGACCCAGCAGTCCCTAAGCCTTTCATGGCATGCATCGTGTCAAGCAAAAAAGCATGTCAAGAAAAGACGCCAGGCCTAGAATAAGGACACTTGCTGTCACAACAGTGTGCATACGCCAGACTGTCAGGAGCGCAAATTCCTCAATCATGCACAACACAGTGCACATCAAACCTTGTTGACAAAAAATAACAATCGCCACTTAACGTGTATGTAGGTGAGATCATTCCTCAAGCTTTATGCAAGTCATATGCCTTGCTGATTGGCAACTACTGTGCTGGAATGGTGAGGGTGCTGTGCTATGCTGTTGGCATTATCTCTTGGCCAATCAGCAAGGTTCTGGATTACGTGCTGGGTGACGAGCATACGGTGAGACACCCACTATTTCTCATGTCAGCTTCAGCTGGCTACCTCACGAGAGGCATCAGCTTGCTTTACGATGCACATGGGTTGTGCTGTGATGCAAAATACTGGACAGCTGCTGAGGGGCTGAGTCTGTTTCACAACTGGCTTGGATTGACATTGCTCTCATGGTATATATCTTATGTGTCATCTGGATGCAGGCCCTTTTCAGGCGTGCCCAGCTGAAGGCGCTTGTAACTATGCACAGCATCGAGGAGAACTATGGTGGTCATCTGTCTGCCACAGAAATCAACATCATTGGTGGCGCTCTTGACCTCACCAGCAAGACAGCCGCACATGGCATGACTCCCTTGGACAAGGTTGGCCTTGCGCCGCATCTCAAGACATGCTAGTACCGTGTCGACAAGCTGTTCTCATATGACATGTACACAGGCAACACAGCACAGTGGCTCATCCTGTGAGACTACCGAACATCAGCAATACCTGTCTGTTGAGCATGCCACATTGCCATTGTGATGTACCTCTTGTCCGTGAGGTTTGTTCTGCTGAATGTTGCTGACCTTGATACTCTGCCAGTTCTCTTGCGCTGGATGAGCACATCAACATTGTATTGGGCAGCCTTTGAAGCATGGACCCAGTACACGCTGCGACTGCAGGTCTTTATGCTGTCAGCAGACGCCATACTGAATATAGACACCTTAAGTGAGCTGTTGGCCTCAGGCCACAGCAGAGTACCCGTCCATGTGCCAGGCAACAGGTGAGCTTTGCACTGCTTCAGTGAACATGTGACAAATACTTGACTCAGTATGCCTGAAAACAGTTCATTGAGCTGCATCCGTGTACTGCTTGAGTCATCAAGGAGCCTTTGTTGTATCATACCCCAGGCTGTTACAGTGAAGCATCTTGATACAGAGCAGGGTACTGTCCTTTGTGCGCATTGCCTTGAGCTGAAAGGTGTCCTGTTGTTGACAGTCAGCTGCGCCACAGCAACAAATGGCAGTGCATTCTGCATCTTAGTTTTGTGGGGTCATTGTTTTCAAACCTTGCGCGAATACAAGACTTCAAGCCGTCATAAGTTACAACCTTCGTGAAACACCGCATGACTGCAGCATGTGACTGTGGAGTTGGAGCTTGAGGATGACGCGCTTCGACCGATTGGTGCTGGGTGCAAGCTTTCATGTGTTACATATCAGGTCTGTGTTGTCACACTCTGCAAAAGCTCCATTTCTGCACCTTCAGGAAGGCAGTCATTGGTCTAGTTCTGGTGAAAGAGCTGGTTCTGATCGACATGTTTGCCAACATCCCAGTCTCAGCCCTCAGCATGCGCCCCATCCCCCAGTTGAGAGCCGACACTGCCATGTATGACCTGCTCAAGCTCTTCCAGACTGGCAGAACCCACATGGTGCTGCTGACTAAACCCCCACCAGGCGCCAAACTGCTGGCAGCGCAAGCTGTCGGCAGTGCTGCCAGTAGGGGCGACCTGGCCGTCAACATTGAGCCCCAGACCATCAAAAGAGCTGCAGAAGAGGTGTGTCTATGCAATGCCTGTTTGTGTGTGACTGCTGCACTGATGCATGGCTGACACAAACTGGTAAGGGGGACCTGACAATCGAGCTTCAGACCATCCAATAGGCTGCAGAAGAGGCATGCCTGTAGGCTTGTTGGATGCAGCGTCGACTGTGTGCGCATGACGTTGGTAGCTACAACCAGTGTAGGATTTCGCAATTACAGCTAGCTGGAAACTCATCTGGCTACAAGGTTCAGGGTGTAGTTAGTGGTGCAGAAAAAGGTACACTGTGTGTTTTGTGTTCATCATGGACGCAAGTTGCAGCTGAGGA
>JAABUO010004500.1_pt1 | contig 16434 bp, 16 predicted proteins | sample 5559291 | NCBI WGS metagenome assembly JAABUO01 (sample SAMN10711878, study PRJNA513372) | rock metagenome | isolation source: Antarctica rocks | place: Antarctica: Victoria Land, Finger Mt sud
CGGGAACGGACCGGACCGGCAGCACCGGGCGCTGCGCCTGATCGTGACGCTGCAGTCCGCCGTCGTGCTGCTGGCCGGCTACACCCCCTGGCACAGCCTCCTCGGGATCGCCTGGACCGCGGCGACCACCGCACTGATGTTCACCCTGGCCGGCGGCAAAGCCTGCGCCGGCCGGGCGCTGGGCAACTCGGTGCTGGCCACCGAGGGGCGGGTCACGCTCGTCGCCGCGCTGCTGGCCACCGCCGTGCTGCTCGGCCTCGCGCTGAACACGCTCGCCGGTGCGCGGTGGGCCGACCCGCTCGCCGCCCTGGTCATCGTCTGCTACGGCCTGCGCGAAGCCCGCCAACGGCGAGCCGGTGGACGTCAGGCTGGTCGTCGACGTCGTCGACGTCCGCGAGGCCGTCGGCGCCGCGAGCGACGGATGCGACGACGGGCACCTGCCCGGTGTCGAGCGACGTCGAAGGGCTCTACGCCGACTGGCCCGCGCATCCTCACCGACCAGCACTGAACCGGCCTGTCCGAGTACGAGACCGTGAACGCCGCGCCGGTCGGGCGGTCTGTCAAACTGTGGGCCTGAGCCGTCGCGGCAAGTCCGGTGGGAGTCCGGGGCAGTCGCGCTACTGACGTCGACCCGCAGCACCAGCTGTGGGTCGCGAGCCAGAAAACCGGCGGCTCAGGCACACCACCCGCTGTTCCTCCGCGCTAGAGGAGAGTTGGCATGCTGACCGCTGCCGTCTTCAGCATCACCTTGCCCACCGCCCTGCACAGCGCTCTGCCCGGCGCTCTGTCGCAGTTGTCCTGGCCGACCCTGGGGGTTGCCGGCACCGGCTTCGTGCTGGGCTGCCGGCACGGCCTGGACTGGGACCACATCGCCGCGATCACCGACCTGACCGCCGCCAACACCGACGAGGCGCACGACCCGAGCAGCAGCGAGCACGACGAGCAGCCGTACGGACGCCGGCGGGGTCAACGGCACCGCAGCAGCCTGGCTCTGGCGGTCTGGTACTGCATCGGCCACGGCCTGGTCATCGCCCTGCTCGGCGCCGCCGTAGGGATCTTGGGCCTGGACCTGCCACCGGGCCTGGACCGCGTCTTTGAGTCCATCGTCGGCGCCACCCTGATTCTGCTCGGCGCCGTCGTGCTCTTCCAGCTCGGCCGCGACCGAGCCGACTACCAGTACGCCGGCCGTGTCCGCCTGATCGTCGGCATCGTCAGGCGGGCCTGGTCACGGGCGCGGCGCCGCGGACCCGGCCCCGCTGAGCCGCTGGATGACCTCAACCGGCGGACCGCGTTCGGCGTCGGCGTGCTGCACGGCACCGGCGCCGAGACCCCTACCCAGGTCGTGCTGTTCGCCGCCGCCGGCGCTGCCGGCTCCTCGGTCGGCGCCGCCGTGATCCTTCTCGCTTTTCTCGCCGGGCTGATCCTTTCCGACGTCGGCATCGCTGCTGTCTGGCTCACCGGACTGCTCAGCACTCGGCGGCTCCCCGCCGTTCAGGTCAGCCTCGGCGCCCTCACCGGCCTGTCCTCGCTAGCCGTAGGCGCCCTGTTTATCGCCGGACACAGCGCCGTCCTGCCAGCACTGTTCGGGGGCTGACACCACCATCCAGCGCCTGTGTCCCCGGCCTTGCGGCCGCTCTGTCGGCGCCAGGGTCACCGCGATCCCACTCGTGGTAGGGCCACGCCGGGCCGGCGGCGATGCGCTAGGCGGTTGGTGAAAGGCGAGCTTCCGTGCGGCCACCCGGCACAACGTGGTGCGCGATGGCCCGCAGCGGGTGCTAAAGCTGCTACTCACGACGTAGTGGCAGGTCGCCGCGAGCACGGTGCAGGCGTGGAAAACCTCGTGGAAGCCGAAGGTTGACGGCAGCGGGTTGGGCCAGCGGGTGGCGTAGGCCAGCGCGCCGAGCAGGTACACCACGCCGCCGACGCACAGCAAGGCCAGGGCAACCGCGCCGCCGTGGCGCAGCAGGTCGGGCAGCACGAACACGGCGACCGCGCCCAGCGCCGCATACGACGGGGCACTCAGCCACCGCGGAGCGAAAGGCCAGAGCAGCTGCAGGCCCACCCTCGCCAGGGCGCCGGCCCAGACGATGACCAGGATGACGGTCGCCAGCGAGGATGGCAGGGCGACCGCGCAGTACCCGGTGTAGCCACCAGCAATCGCGAGGAAGATCATCGAGTGGTCGAGCCGTTTCCACAGCCTGGTTCCCGCCGGCGACCAGCGGCCCCGGTGATAAAGAGCGCTGGTGGTGAACATCGCCACCAGGGTGGCGGCATAGACCGCCAGCGGCGTTCGGTAGCCGGCGCCGGCAGCAACGAGCACGACGCCCGCTACGAGACTGACCGGCGCCGCCACGGCATGCAGCCAACCGCGCAGCCGCGGGCGGAACAGCCCAGTACCCACGCCGGGCAGTGCCGAGCGAGCCAGGTCCGTTACTTGATCCGACTCAACCGTCATCGCGAGCCTGCCGGCGGGTCCGCGTCGCGATGACGGGTGCAGCAAGCGCGCTCTCCTTCACCCCGGAAACGGCGATCATCAGATGTTGCACCACGTAGACGCCTGGCCGGCCCCGGTGGCTGCGTCAACCGCTCAAGGCCGACCGCGAGAGTGCAGTGCGAACGACGGCCGCGATCTCATGCCAGAGGTGGTCGGCACTGACGAACTGCTCGTCAGGATGGGGCCTGGCTGCTGGCGCAGGGGTGGTCCACGGTTGTTCTCTCGACTTCGTACTCGAGTAGGTGAGTCGCGCCGGTGAGCGCGGCGGGTGAGCGACAGTCATGATCCCCCTTTTCATGCTGCGATTCCTGACGCTGTTCAGCTCCGCTACAGACGTCAGCCTCCGCGCTGTGAAGATCTCCTCAGAGGTCCTGAAGGGAGCGTGAACCACGAGTGCTCTGCCTGCTTCCCAGGGCCAGCACTAGAGCCTTTGCCGAAGGAGACACGCCCCGGGCGGCCGCATATGACGCACGACCGGCAACGCAGAACCGGTCAGGCGTCGTCCCCGAGAAGGCTTTGGCTACAACCCGGTGCCTCCCTTGGACAGCCGGCGAAATCCGCTGGCGCGCCAACGTTGAAACTCGGCGACCTGTCACGGTGTCGCCAGTGCCTGCACGGTCGCCTGCGCGGCCTTGCGGACGCCGCCCCGCTCGTCAAGCCAACCCCCGACCAGGCCGACGCCAGGCAGCTTGCCGATAGCGCGGAACACCCTGGCGCCGCGCGGTCGTTCGTCGAACAAACCCTGCAGGCTGAGCATGGTCCGGGCGAGATGGCGCGCGGTGCTGCTCGCACGGTGCAGCGCCGGGTCGGCGGAGTCGGTAAGTGCCGCTGCCTCGCCGTCGTGGGCAGAACCGTCGAGGGAGGCCTGCATCTCGCGCGGATTGAGGTCGAGTCCTTGGGGCAGCGCACGGTCGAACAGCACCCGCCCGAGTAGCGGAACCCACTCGCGGTGGTCGTGCACCCCGTGCTCGAGGGCGACCGCGCAGACCGCGATGCCTGCGACCGAGGCGCCGAGCGCTGCCTGCAGCGGAAGACGGTCGGCGGCAGCACCGGCCAGCCGAGGTGCAGCGGCCAGCAAACCGGCCAAGTTCGCAATGTGGGTGACCCACCACTCGGCTCGTTCGTCGGGTGTCCGCTCTGCCCAGTGCTCGCCGCCAGGTGCGTCTGCCAGCAGATGCCCAGCTGCGCCGGCGAGCCGACCCGTCGAAGGGCCTGCTGGCGTCCTTCCCCAACCGAGCCAACGCTCGGGGTTGCGCAGCACCACGTCGGTCAGGGCCGCAAAGCGAGAAAGGACGGCAACCAGAAGCTGATCGTTGTCCGAAGCCGCCTGCGGAGCCACCATCCAAGCCTAGCCGTGGGTACGGGGGCGCGATCACGCTCATCTGCAGACCCGGGCGGACGATCATCCGCCCAGCGGTGCAACCCGCACGTGCATGTCGGTGCCGCACCGAGACGTCGGCGCCCGGTCTGCCCGAGGCGGTAGTGGTCGGTGCCCAGCGAACTCTGACCGGCTGGCCGGCGAACGCGGCCTCGAGGGCGGCTCGGTCGTCACACCCGGCACGATCCCTCGCGCTGGCTATTGCGTGGGATGCTCGCGGGTCAGGAGCGTCCTGTCCGCGGCGGCTGCTGCGCCGTTCCCGGACCGGCTCACTCGGCGCTCCTTTCGCCAGTTGCCATGTTCGTGGCACGGCGCTGCGAGGCGCCCGTCTGCTGGTAGTGCCCGTCGCCCAGCACCGCGGCTTCCAGCCGGTGCATCAAGTTGGCCAGCGAGTCGTCGAACTCTTCTTTGGAGTCTTTCTGGGACAGCTGCGGGTGCAACCTGAGCAGCGCCGGATAGCCCGCCAGCGGGTCGTCGGGTTGCTCGACGGTGCTTTCGTCGCCCTCGATCGGGCTGATGTCGACGCCTTGGGCGGCTACTTCCAGGAGCAGGTGGCCGAGCAGGAAGCCGGTGAACGCGCGGTAGGCGTACACCGCGGTGTCGTCCGAGAAGCCCTCAGAGCTCAGCGCGGCCAGGAACGACTCGATCCAGATAAGGCTGCGAAGCGGTGGCCGGACCCAGGGGGCGGTCGGTGGCCGGGTGGCGACCAGCGGGAACAGGTGAGGATGGGCGAGCGCCATCCGGCGCAGCCCGTACGCGAGCCGGCTCAGGTAGTCCTGCCAGCCGCCGGTGGGGACTAGCAGCACCTCGGGGTCGGCGTAGAGCTCGTCGACGACCAGGTCCACGACCCAGTCGATCAACTGCTCCCGGCCCGGGACGTAGCGGTAGAGCGCCATGGCCTGCACGTCGAGCTCGCGGCCCAGCCGGCGCATGCTCAATGCGGCCAGACCGTCGCGTTCGATCAGCGCCGACGCCGCGCCCAGAACGGCCTGCCGGTCCAGCCGGTGGCTGGCTTGCCGGCCAGGACCACCCGCGGCCTCGTGGGGGGACGGCCTACTGCTGACTGACACGAATTTGCGCTCCGCTCGGATCCTGCCTGGGCTCCGGGGCAGTAGCGACCGGCTGAGAACGTCTGGTTCCTGTCCGCTTGATGCGGCTTTGACGCTAAACCACGGCATAGCACCACTGGGCCTGGACCAGCGCAGGTTGAGGTGGTGCGACGGATCGAGCAGCCGGGTAAGGGCTGAACAGTCGACGCTGAGCGGCTTAGCTCAGGCCGTCTTTGAGGTTCTCTCCGGCGTCTTTCAGGTTGCCTTTCACGGTGTCGGCCTTGCCTTCGGCCTGCAGGTTCTTGTTGCCGGTGCATTCGCCGACCTTCGCCTTGACCTGCCCCTGGACCTCTTGCAGCTTGTTCTTGGCCTTGTCAACGAAGCTCATCGCTGTCTCCTCCTGCTGGCAGAACGGGTCCGAGCCGGCGCGTGCTCGCACGGTCGTTCCTTGTTGCGTCGGCGGCTGCCGACGCACTGCTAATCGCCGGCCTACCAGGTACCTGTGTGGGGAGCCGGGCTGATCGTGCGCCACCGGTTGGACGAGCCTTCCTCGCCCTGCCTCCTGCGTGCCGGGGGCGCCATGTCCAAAGACGTGGTTGACCCATACCCCGGCACGCTCAGGTACACCGGGAAATGTCCAGTGTCGTGCCGAGCTACAAACCAGCACAGGCTCGTCGGGCACGGTCTGCTGTACGCCTGCAAGTTTTCCGGCCCGTTCATCCCCGCCAACTGTTTTACAGTGTAGACCTAAAAGAGACTTTAACTTCCGGCTGCCGCCATTTCCAGGCGGCACCCCCCGGACCACGCACCACGAAGGGACCAAGCATGCCCATCACCGACCCCGACAGGCTCGACGGAGCCACGGTCTACGGACCCGGCGGCGACAAGCTCGGCAAGATCGACGCGGTCTATGAGGACAACGAAACCGGCCGGCCGGAGTGGGCCGCGGTCAAGACCGGGATCTTCGGTGGCCACGTCTCCCTGGTCCCGCTGTCCGCAGCGCAGCAGAACGCCGAGGGTCACCTGACCGTCCCGTTCGACAAAGAGGCGGTCACGTCGGCTCCGCACCACGACCCCGACGCCGCGCTGTCCACGCAGGACGAGACGGACCTGTTCACCCACTACGGCATCCCCTACGGGGGGCAGACGGTCACCGCGACCGGCGGCCCCGGGCAGGCGAGCGGGCAGAGCGCCCCGCCGCCGCCGCAGGCCGGTGTCCGGGGCAGGGACACTTCCCGGCCGGTGACCGACGATGCGATGACCCGCTCGGAGGAGCGGCTGCACGTCGCTACCGAGCAGGTCGAGGCGGGCCGGGCCCGGCTGCGCAAGCGGATCGTGACCGAGACCGTGACCCAGACGGTGCCGGTCTCGGTCGAGCGGGCCACCGTCGTCCGGGAGCCGATCACCGAGGCGAACATGCCTAACGCGATGGATGGCCCCGCCCTGTCCGAGGAGGAGCACGAGGTGGTGCTGCACGCCGAGCAGCCCGTCGTGCACAAAGAGACAGTCCCGGTCGAGCGGGTCCGCTTGGCGACCGAGACGGTCACCGAACAGCAGCAGGTGTCCGAGCAGGTCCGCAAGGAGCAGATCGAGCAGGTCATCGACGCCCCGGACGAGCGACCCCGGCGGTAGCTGGCCGCCTAGCCCTGCCGGCTGATAACCAGCAGGGCTAGGCGCGGCGGCGCCGCAGTGCTGATGCCCGGGTGCCAATAGCCGCGGGCTCGCCGCCGGGGACGCAGTTCCTGCGGCCAGCCTGGTTTCTGATGCCCGCACATGATCGGCCTGTCATCGTTGCTGGCGGTGCCACTAGCGCCCTCTCCTGCCGGGCACATCGACCTCGGCCCGGTTCTGCAGCTGCCACGTCATGGACAGCGGCGCCCAACGTGTTCATCACGGGGGCGACGCGCACATGGCGGCCCGCAGCCGGCACGGCGGACCCTGTCAGGGCCGAAGCACCGACCTCTGGAGAGTTGATGATGATGAACGACCCCGCCCGCCAGGCTTCCGCTGTCGAGACGGTGCGCGCAGAGGAGCGAGCGCAGATCACCGCCGTCTGGGTGGCTGCCGAGCGGGTGACGTTCGAGCGCCGCATCGTGACCGAAAAGCGGCAGGTGGATGTCACCGTGCGCCGCGAAGAGCTTGTCGTGCACCGCACGGCGCTGCCCGATGGCGCACCCGATCAGCCGCCAGGTCCGGCCGCGTCCCAGCCGCCGCTGGTCATTGTGCTGCACGAGGAGGTGCCGGTCGTGCAGCTGGCGGTGCAGCCCTACGAGCGGGTCACCGCCGTCGTGGAGCAGGTCACCGGGCAGCAGACGGTGAACGCAGAGCTGCGCAAAGAGCATGTACAGATCCAGACCGGCCGGGGCGGGGGGCGCGCGCCGCAGGGGCGATCCTGACAGCGAAGAACTGTGAGGGCCCGGCCGCTACCTGACGCTGGACGTGTCATCCTCCCGGCGGGTCGTGACCTGAAGGAACCGCGGGGCTCCTGGCACCGCGGTGCCCGCGCGCTAAACACGTCGGATCGGCGGCTTCTCGGCGCGGACCGAAGGGTCCACGGATGGGCGCAGCAGTCGTCACCGGTCTGCGGCAATTGCCACCTCTTGCGTCATGGCGGCCGAGCGGGCACGTGTCAGTGGTGAAGGGGTCACCGCGACCCAGCTCGCCCGCCGGTGAGTTTCACCAAGCCTTTGGGAGTACCTGCCATGTCGCATGCACCCGCACCGCCGTCGAGGAACCGCACCGGCGCTGTCGCTGCCACCCCCGACCGGCGTCGCCGCCCGGCGTGGCTGATTCCGCTGCTGGGGCTGCTGGCCCTGGCGCTGCTCGCGTTGGCGCTGTATGCGTTGTTGCACCACTCGGCCAAGAAGAGCGTGACAGCCCCGGTCGCTGCGGCCAGCCCGACTGGGGCCAGTAGCCCCTCGGGCTTGCCGCCTTCCCCGTCGTCCGGGACGGCATCCGGTGGAGCGGCACCCAGCGCGGGGTCGGGCAGCGCGCCGGCGAGTGCGGGTAGTGGCGCGGCCGGCGGTAGCGGGTCCGGCGCGGCAGCTGGCGGTAGCGGCGCTGGTTCGGCAGCTGGTGGTGCGGCTCTGGTCGGCGGCGGCGGGGTTACGGCCAAGGCGGCGACCGGCGTCGAAGCAGGCACCGCTGCTGGCACCTCTGCTGCTAAGGGCGCGGGGTCGGCTGCTGCCGGCACCGCGCAGGGGACGGTGTTGTTCGCGAGTGACTCGGCAGCGTTAGACGCCAATGCCCGCCAGGTGCTGGCTGCTGCCGCCGCACGGATCAAGGCGCAGCACCCGTCGAAGGTGACCGTGACCGGCTACACCGACGTCGTCGGCGGTCAACCCACCAACAGCGGCCTGTCGCTGCAGCGGGCCGAGGCAGTCGCCTCGGCGCTGCGCACCGACCTGGGAAGCGCCCCGCCGGTGACCGCGACCGCCAAGGGCCAGGCCGACGCGGTCGCATCCAACAGCACCGCCGACGGACGGCAGCAGAACCGCCGCGCGTCGATCACCACCAACTAGCCCCGACTGCCTCACCCTGGCCTGCAGCGGACCCGACGACCATCGACCCGTAAGGAGCAGCACATGGCGACCCTCGCCATCGACTACAAGACCGGCGTCAACAGCGCCTGGACCAACATCGCCACGTTCATCCCCAAGCTGGTCGTCTTCCTGATCATCCTGGTCGTCGGGTACTTCATCGCCAAAGCAATCGCCAAGATCTTGACAAAGGTGCTGCAGAAGGTCGGGTTCGACAATCTGGTCGAGCGCGGCGGGGTGAAGAAGGCGTTGGCCAAGTCGGAGTACGACGCTGCAGGCATCCTGTCCAAGGTCGTCTTCTACGCGATCATGCTGTTCGTGCTGTCGACGGCGTTCGGCGTCTTCGGCACCAACCCGATCAGCGGCTACCTGCACTCGGTGATCGCCTACCTGCCGCTGGTGTTCGTCGCCATCGTCATCCTGGTGATCGGCTTCGCGATCGCCGCCGCCGCCAAGGCGCTGATCGAGAACAGCCTCGGCGGATTGTCGTACGGCACTGTGCTGGCGAACGTCGCCTCCACCGTCATCGTCGCGCTGTTCGCGATCGCCGCTCTCAACCAGCTGCACATCGCGCAGAACGTGGTCAACGCGCTGCTGTACGCCACCCTCGCTGCCATCGTCGGCGTCGTGATCGTGGCTGTCGGTGGCGGAGGGATCTCCACGATGAGCGGCCGCTGGCAGGCGATGGCGGACAAGTACGACCAGGAGAAGGACAACATGCGCCAGCAGGTCCGTTCCGCGCCGAGCATCCGCCAGCAGGCCCAGCAGGCCAAAGCCAAGGCGCAGTCCGCCACCGGCAGTGACGGCGGCGGCTCCACCGCCGGTGCACGCCGCCAGTAGACGCATTGCCCAATGCCAATCAGTACTCGTCGACAGAACGGAAGCGACAATGTCAGCCAGTCCTACCCAGCTCAGTGCCACCTCCCGGCGGGAAGATGTTCTTCCTGCCGCTTCCCCTGCTGCTCGCTCTGGCGCTGCTGTTCACCGGAGCGGCGGCGTGCGGGAGCAAGACCTCCACGACCTCCAGCGGCTCGAACGGCACTAGTTCAAGTACGGGTTCGGGTTCGGGTTCAAGCTCTGGTTCCTCAGGTACGCAGAGCGGCAGCACCGCCAGCGGCGCGACGTCCGCGTCGTGCGCCAGCGTCGGTAGCAAGAAGATCCCCAAGACCCGGGTGTTGGCCGACCTGGGCATCTCCGCGGGGGCGTTCCACCGTTACATCTACAAGCCGATCAAGAGCGGTTCGTTCACCGGCGCGACCAAGACCAAGAAGGTCGTGACCCTGGTCAAGGGCGCTGTCGCCGCCGGTGCCATCGCCCACTTCCTGGGCAACGCGATCGACAACGCCCGCTCGGACGCCACTCTGTGCAAGTACGTGCCGAACATGACCCAGATCAAGACCAAGCTGACCGCCATGGGCAGCCAGCTGCGCGGCGGCAACACCTCCCAGGTCGACTCCACGAACAGCTCGTTCACCGACCTGCAGCACCAGACCGGGTTCACCCCCAACGACAACGCCACCGTCCCCGGCGTCGGCTAAACACCGCGGTACGAAATAGCACGGCCAGCACCACCAGTACGCCCGCCGCCGGTGGTCAGGGACTGCCCCCCTTGCCCACCGGCGGTGCGCCGTTGGGCGGTGCCAGCACGCCGCGACCGCCCGAGACCAGGCATCGAAGCGAGTTCGCTCGACCTGAGCAAGTAGTAATTCACGGTTGACGCAGCGACTCAGCCTGGATCTCGATGTGGATGCCCTGGCTGTCGAGCTGCCCTGCCCCTTCACGTGCGTCGACAGCGTCCCGGCTGGCGAAGCCGGGGCCGTGCGCGACCAGTACACCGGTGAAGCTGACCAGGTGGCCCGCGAGCACCGGCCGGCTGATCAAAGCCGGATCGGTCACGTGCACGTAGACCCGGTCAGCTGGCGTCGTCCCAATCCAAAAGCCCGGGTAGGACACGACGGACGGCATCGGCGCACCTCGCGCCACGACCCGCTGCCCGGCGAGCCTGGCGACGTTGCCGAGCGCGACAGGAGTCCCGTCAGCTGCTCGTAGCCAGCCCACCGCTGTAGGCGTGGGCGTGGGCGTGGCCCTTCGCGTAGGCCCGGGCGTGGCTGTGGCTGGGGGAGGCTGGACGGCGGTGGCCGCGGCCGCGGCCGGCGGAGTCCGGGGCGCCTGCGAGTGCTGTGAGCTGCCAGTGCCGAGGATTGCGACGGCAGCGAAGGCAGCGATGGCGCCGGCGACGCCCACCGCCGCGCTGGCCTGGGCTGCTGGGTGCTGGCTCACCCGGGCTACGCGCCCACCCGCTGCACCGAGCAGCACCAGCGGCGCAGTGGCGATCCCAGCCAAGAAGCTGCTGCGCTGTGCCAGCGGCGGGATCAGCTCCGCGCAGGCCGCGCAACCAGCCAGGTGGCCGGCGGTGCCCAAGGCGCGTTGCCGCCGCAGGTCGCTGGCCGATACTGCCAGCAGCACCGGCCGGCACAGCTTCGTCGGCAGCAGCACCTTTCGCAAGGCAATGACGTAGTCCACCCGCAGCCGGGCCCGGGATCGCGCCAGCCGTGCGGCGACCGCCCCCGGCGTCGTCGAGTCCCGCTCGGCGAGGTCCGCGGTGCTGACCCCGTCTGAGTGGGCCACCAGCGCTTCACGTTCTGCCGGTTCGAGCCCGTCGAGTGCACTGCTCAGCGCCTGGGAACGTTCCGCGGCGAGCACCTCGTCCTCGGGCTGAGCCGCGTCGGTCAGGTCCAGGAGCCGGTGCTGGCTGCGCCGGTCCCGGGCCGTCGCCCGGAAAGCGTCGACCGCCAGGTTGCGGGCGGTGGTGATCGCGAACGGCAGCCGCGCCGCCGGGTCCAGCCGGACGGCTGCGACCAGCACCCTGGCGAGGGTCTCCTGGGCGACGTCCTCGGCCGCGTTCCACCCGCAGCCGCGGGCCACGGCCGCCCGGCGTGCCGCCTGCGTCAGCTCGCTCGCCTCCGCCGGGTCGATCGCGCTGATCATCGGCACCCGGGATAGGGGCGGCTGGAGACCTCGGCCGGCAGCGGGTACTGCTGCGGCCCGCTTGTCATCTACCGCTCCTTCCCGTGCAGCCAAGGCCCGGCACGTGACAGCTACCAATCTCTCACGAACGGATCAAGCTGATGCTCACACCGCCGGTCCCGTGATTGTCAGCGGAGGTGGCCGGCCCCCTCATGCGCGCGCCACCGGCCCGAGAGGGGCTTAGCAGTCGTTCGACGTCCTTCGGATCGATCCTGCCCACACCGAGCCCACTGTGGGACCAGACGGGCCGACTGCACCTGCCGGTGAGGCGACATGGGGTGTGTGCGTCATGGACGGGCCGCGGGTGCGTGTCTGTAGCGGACGGGTGCACCAGCACCCGGAAGCGCTGGCGCGGCCGTTGTGGTCGTTCGTCGTCGATGGCCAGCCAGCCGGCCGGTCAGCAGCAGTCCCACTATGAGGAGCAGCATGCCGCATCCCCGCACGATGAACCCCGACCACCTCGAGGGCCTGCAGGTCCTGGACAACGCCGGCGCCAAGGTCGGCAAGGTCTCGACCGTCTTCCTCGACGTCGAAAACGGCAAACCCGAGTGGGCTGCTGTGAAGACCGGCATGTTCGGCAGCCACGAGACCCTCGTCCCGCTCGTCAACGCCACATCGGCGGACGGTGAGCTGACCGTCCCCTACGCCAAGGACATGATCAAAAGCGCGCCGCACCACGACCCCGCCACGGAGCTGTCCAACCAGCAGGAGGCGGACCTGTTCTCCCACTACGGCGTGCCGTACTCGGGACAGACCGTCACTGCCGACACCAGCGCGGGCGCCCCGGCGCCGGCACCCGTGCAGGGCACCGGTCGGGACAGCTCCCGCTCGGCCACTGATGATGCGATGACCCGCTCGGAGGAGCGGCTCTCGGTCGCTACCCAGCAGGTCGAGGCCGGCCGGGCCCGGCTGCGCAAGCACATCGTGACCGAGACCGTCACCCAGACCGTGCCCGTGACCCACGAGGAGCCGGTGATCCAGCGTGAACCGATCACCGACGCCAACCGGGCGCAGGCGATGGCCGGGGAGCCGCTCCGGGAGAACGAGTACGAGGTGACGCTGCACGCCGAGCAGCCGGTGGTGCACAAGGAGACGGTGCCGGTCGAGCGGGTCCGGCTCGCGACCGAGACTGTCACCGAGTCCCAGCAGGTGTCCGAGCAGGTCCGCAAGGAGCAGATCGAGCAGGTCATCGAGGAGCCCCAGGGCCGCCCTCAGCGCTGAGCCCCGCGCGCCGGCGGCGGCGCTGGGCCGCCGGTGACGTGCCCGGGACTGTTCCCAAATGTGGGTGTAAACAGATGGTTCCCGGGCCGCCGATTGTCTTCGGGCGGGGCTACTGGGCAGTACCGCACGCCATGGGCGTTGCTGCGCTGGACCTTCTCACGGGACTGACGAGGCAGGCGGTGCGCGTATGCCCAGTTCGCTGCACGCCGGTCGTGGTGGCCGCAGTCACGGCCGAGGATGACCCGACGGCCGGGATATGTCCCTGCGTTGCAGCTGCAGATCCTGGAGGAGTTCACCCGCTCGGGGGTGCCGGTCACCCTGGTGGAGTGCTCAGGGTCGCTGACCGGCCCGGACGGGACGCGGCTGCGCGACCAGCTGCTGGTGGTGCTGCGCCACGGACCGCGTCACCTGCTGCTCGACCTTGCCCAGGTCACCGACTTCGACGACGTCGCCGCCGCGATCCTGATCGACACCCACCGGCGGGCCCCGGCGGCTGGCTGCAGCTTCGGCCTGGTGGCCCCGGCTGAGGATGTCCTCACCCGGTTGCAGCTAACCGGTCTGCACCGGTTCCTGGTCTGGCACACCACGCTAGAACAGGCCTTGAGCGCCCTGGAACCCCCGATCGACGAGCCGCAGGAGACGTGATTCCCGTCCGGTCCGAAGGAACGACCTGGCGCCTCGGCACCGAACGGTGAGGACCCCGGCGGCCGGTCAGGCTTCCTGCGCCGGCGGGGCGGTGGCGAACTGGTGGACCTGGCCCAGCGGTCTGGTAGGTGGTCGTGCGTCATGCCTGCTGCCCGAGGGCGTGTCTAGACCAAGGCAGCTACACCAAGCGCAGCCGCGACCGCAGCTTCGAAACAGTCCGGAGACCATCCGGGCCTGACACTGCCAGGAGCGTTCCATGATCCTTCTCGGGCTTCTACTGCTCATCGTCGCCGTCGTCATCGCCGTCGTCGGTGTGCTAAGCAATATCGGCAGCACTCACCTGCTGACCCGCAGCTTTGAGATCCTCGGCTACCACATCACCGGGTCCACCGGCCGGCTGCTGCTGATCGGCGTCATCCTCGGCGCCGCCGGCATGCTCGGGCTGAACCTGCTGCTCGCCGGCATGGGCCGCGGGATCAAGCGCCGGGTCTCCACCCGCCGTCAGCTCAAGGCCGACCACAAGGAGCAGCAGCGCCTCGCAGCCGAGCGCGACCAGCTCAGCCGCCAGCTCGAGGATGAGCGCAGGGAAAAGCTCGCCGCCGGGGCCAGCCTCCAAGACGGCCGCACGCCAGGTGAGGACACCAGCGGGGTAGGGGCACGCGAGGTCCGCACCACCCGGCGAGTGTCGGAGTAGAGCTCGCTGCCCGGTCCAGTGCCTCTGACGCCCACGCAGGAGGAAAAGCATGGCTCGTATGACCCGTAAGGCACGTCGCAAGCAAGCGCTGAAAACCCAAGCTCACGTCCAAGAGCAGGACCAGTTCGCCCAGCTGGTCGCTGAGGCGGCACCGGTCGACGTCCAGCAGACAGGACCCGAAGGGGCAGATGCGCCCTGGCCAGCAACCGAAGCTCTGGTCAACGCTGCTCTCGACATCGTCGTCTCCACCGCCACTGACGCCGTTCTTTCCGACGCCACCACCATCGTCGTCGCCGACGCCACCGACACCGTCGTCGCCCAGGCAACCGACGCTGTCATCGACAGTGTCCTGGGCGCGGCGATGCAGGCAGTCGCCGCCGCAGCAAGCGACGTGGTGGCCGATACGCTGGCCGCCGCCGCGCAGGACGTCGTCGTCGACGTCGTCCCGGACACGTTCGGCGGACCGCCTGCAGCGGACGTTGCCCTGGACATTGTCGGCGGGGCCGCGGCCGGCCGGCTCACGGCCCGGACGTCAGCGGCACGGCTAGCTGCCCGCCAAGCGGCCACCAGAGCTGCTCACGCCGCTCGCGGCACCGCAGCGCGGCAAGCCAGAGCACAAGGCCACGCAGCCGCCGAACGCAGCCGGCAGACCGCCCACCGAGCCGGCGAGGCCGCCCAGGCCCGCAGCAAGCAGGCAGCCAACGCAGCGCAGGCCCGCAGGAAGCAGGCAGCCAACGCAGCGCAGGCCCGCAGGAGGCAGGCAGCCAACGCAGCGCAGGCCCGCAGGAGGCAGGCAGCCAACGCAGCGCAGGCCCGCAGGAAGCAGGCAGCCCGGGTTGCCCGACAGCAGGGCGCACACGCGCGCGATGCCGCGCGCAGCTCAGCCAGCCAGCTGCTTTGGGCGGCGGTCGACAGTCCCGTGTTGCAGAAGCTGAGCCGGCGGGCCCGGCTAGCAGCCCAGTACAAGCAGGCCCAGGCGCGCCGGGCCCGCATCCGCAGGTTGTCGGTTGCAGGCGTCCTGGCCGCAGCGATTGGGACCGCCATCGGGGTCTACCTGAACCGCCTCCCGGCACCCGGCGCGACACCTCCCGACCTGCTCGAAGCGCCGAGCACCGTCCCCGAGGTACCCAGCCCCCCGCCCGGCCTGCTCATCCCCGGCGCCGACCCGGCAGCTGGAGCGAGCACAACACCGACCGGGGGCAGCACCTGGCCGGACCCAGCCGCAGGGCCGGACGGCCAACAACACTGACCGCAGCAAGCACGCGGTACGGATGCGTCGAGCGCTGCCCGTCCAGCTGGAGGCAGCCGGGAGTGGGGCACCGCCGGGTATGGCACTGCCCGGTGCCGTCCGGCAGGCACCAGCAGCCCGTTCTCTTCAGACCCAGCCGGTAGTCACCGAGTGATCCCAAGGAGTGCACGATGACCAGTTCGATCAGCACCGGTGACGTGGCCGTAGTACCGCCCGGTTCAAGCAGTTCGGGGCCGAGCAGTTTGGGGCCGGGAAGTTCGGCGTCGGGGTGGGACAGCGAGCTCGATGGCCGCGCCGTCGACCTGGTCCGCGCCTTGGCGATGGACGCGGTGCAAGCAGCCGGCTCGGGGCATCCCGGTACCGCGATGAGCCTGGCGCCGGCGGCCTATCTGCTGTTCCAGGAGCTGATCTGTCACGACCCGGTCGACGTCGACTGGCCCGGCCGGGACCGTTTCGTGCTGTCCTGCGGGCACAGTTCGCTGACTCTCTACATCCAGCTGTTCCTGTCCGGCTACGGCCTGGGTCTGGAGGACCTCAAGCTCTACCGGCAGTGGGGTTCACGCACCCCCGGCCATCCCGAGCACGGGCACACCCTGGGGGTCGACATCACCACCGGCCCGCTGGGTCAGGGCATCGCCTCCGCGGTCGGCATGGCGCTCGCGGCCCGCCGGGAACGGGGCCTTTACGACCCCGAGCCCGCCGCCGGGGACAGCGTGTTCGACCACACCATCTGGGTCATCGCCTCCGATGGTGACATGGAAGAAGGGGTGCAGGCCGAGGCGGCGAGCCTGGCCGGCCACCAGCAGCTGGGCAACCTGGTCGTGCTGTATGACGACAACCACATCTCCATCGAGGGAGACACCGGCGTCGCGTTCTCCGAGGATGTGCTGGCCCGCTACGCCGCCTACGGCTGGCACACCGCGCGGGTCGAGGACGCCGAGGACGTCGCCGGGCTGCGAGCCGCCCTGTGCGCGGCCCGCGACGAGTCCTCGCGGCCTTCGATCGTGGCGATGCGCTCGGTCATCGCCTGGCCCGCCCCGCACGCTCGCAACACCGCCAAGGCGCACGGCTCGGCCCTGGGCGCCGAGGAGGTCGCCGCCACCAAACGCGTGCTCGGCCTCGATCCGGCTGCCCAGTT
>JAABUO010004502.1_pt1 | contig 16431 bp, 15 predicted proteins | sample 5559291 | NCBI WGS metagenome assembly JAABUO01 (sample SAMN10711878, study PRJNA513372) | rock metagenome | isolation source: Antarctica rocks | place: Antarctica: Victoria Land, Finger Mt sud
TTCAGGGCATTGCACGGATTATACCCTGAACTCAAAACAACCGCTGAACTAGGTATACTATCTGGCAAGAGGAGAAAACCCATGCCCACTATTCACTCCGGCCTCAGCAGCTTTTTTGCGTCTTTCCCATTCCCCCTTTTCCTTGCTCTCGGGGTGATGATTTCCATCGGCCTGAAAAAGCCGCGTTCCTCGCGCCTCAGCCGTACATTGATGGCTGGCTGCGGGATTGGCGTGTGTGCGATTGCGGTCTTCGTCTGGCATTCCCAGGCCCAATGGCTGCGTGAAGAAGCGCAGACGCAGGCTGTGATCAGTGTCGCACATCTTGAACAGGGTGGGGTTCCCGGTTCTCAGGCTCCCCATTATCATTATGCGGAACTCGCAGGGCTGCACGGCTTTGAAGTCCTGCACTATCAGATGCTGTGGCAGATGGTCTGGTTTGGGGCGTTTTTTCTGATTTTGCTTGTTCTTCTTTATTGGAGTGACAGAAGGCAACTGCGGGTAGTGCAGGCATAAAATGGCAGACAAAAAGGCCGCTCAGGATTTCTCCTGAGCGGCCTGAGTTTTAAGCGCTACTTCCCTGGCGTCAGGGCGGTGCGGTCTAAGATTGCAAACACGCCGCCGATGGCCGGGCGGGCGTTGAAACCATACTCCTTGCCGGAAACCGTGTCGTACCAGTCCGTGAAGGGGGCGCGGTGGTCGGACGTATTGGCGAACTTGTAGATGCCATCAATGAAGTCCTGGCGCAGCGCCGGGTCATCGGTGGACGCGGCGGTCCAAATTTCCCAATCCGTCTTGGTGTAGGTGTGCCGGATGTCCAGCGGGATGCCGAGCGGCTTCAAGTTCGCTTTGTATAACTTGGCTTCCTCTTTCAAGACAGACTGGGGAATAATGTTCAGGCCCAGCACTTTGTCCGGGAAGGCATTATATTTGAGGCTCCATGCGTCGTTCGGGTCAACCCCATTGCGGTCCAAATACCCGTCGTTGCCGTTGCCGGACGCATCGGCGACCGTTTGGCCCATGCCGGCGTCAAACGTGTAATATGCCACCGGTGTCTGACCGCTGGGAGTGATGAGCAGAGGCGAGGACGCCGCTGCACCGGCAATGGGCAGCGCTGCGCCGCCGTCGCGGGCGATTGCCAGAATGTCGGCAGGGGAAAGAACAGACTGGTAGAACCGCACGTCGTCAATCGCGCCATGGGCGTAGTCCGTCGGGCCGGCATTAAAGAAGCCGCGCCCAATCGACGTGTGGCCGCTGACACGGAACGCATGGGTATACGGAACCGTCTGCTGCAACTGTCCGTTGAGGTAGAACGAAATCGTCTGAGCAGCGGCGTCGTACACGCCCGCGAGATGATACCATTTGTTCAGGACCGGCAGGTCGGTCTCGCTGGCAATCGCCGTGTCCCCGGACTGTGCGCTGTCCTGGGTAACGCCGCTCAGCGTGAACTTGTGGCTGTCACCGCGGAACTGCAAGAAGAAGCCAGCGACATGAACGCCGTCAATGCCGACAATGGTTTGGAAGCCGTCCAGGCTGGTCAGCTTGGCCCACGCCGTGACGGTGTAGCTTTTCGTGGTGTCCAGGACAGGCTTTGCGATTTCCGCGCCGCCAGCGCCGGTCACAAGCAGGGCGTGCGGGCCGACAATGCCTTCGGTCCAGCCGGCTTTCTGCGGCGTGTCCGGCTCGATATACTGCATGGTCAGGTGAGACCCCGTCGCGGACTGGGACCGGCGCGACCATTTGCCGATCATGTCGCGGGCGGCCGCGCCGTAGCGGTTCGCATCGGCCTTGTTGTTTGCAAACGTGGCGACCTGGCCCATCGCGCCGACTCCCAAAATGCCCTTCAAAGCCAAATTGACGCTGTGAGCGATTGCGCCGGTAAAGTCGTCGGTCTGGTTCTGGAACTGCGGGTCAAGCGCGTTCGGGGAAGTAGACCCCGCCGGAACGGTAAGCAGGTAATCGGCCCACTGCTTCAGCACTCGGTAGTGCTTCCGGGAATAGTCGGCGGCATCGGCCTTTGGGGCATAGCGCATGTACGCCGCGGCCATGATGAGCATGTTCGCGGACTCCTCGACCGGCATATTCTCGCCGCCGCCGTCGTTGTGGCCGTTGGCATTTGGGTACGAAGAACCGATGTCATGCTCGGCATAAAGCTGAGGCCATTTGCCGGATTCGGCGTAATCAAAGAGCGGGTCCATCTGCATCTTCAGCAAATTGGGGTTTGCGTAAAGAAACACCGGGAACGACGGGTAAACAATGTCAATCGTGGAGATGTTGCCGTCGCTGCTGATTTCCTTCATAAACATCCACGGCTTCGCGGCTGTGCCAACCATCTCCGTCGCGCCGAACGCCTGGCGCAGCGCCAGGGTACAGAGCGCGGCATACTTCGCGCCGCCCGCTTTGGTAGCGTCTTTTGTCACCCGCGCGTCCATCTGGTCGGCCCGTGTCCGCTCGGTATCGGCGTCCAGACAGAACGACGACAGCATTTGGGTCCAGTCCGGCCAGTAGGATTTCCAGAGCGGCGGAACCTGTGCGCCCTGGTAGCTGACCGCCGGGTCGCGGACATCGCCGATTGCCAGCACAAGAGGCTTCCCGGCGGCGGCTCCGACCTGGCCCAGCGCGAAGTTGAACGCGAAGACCGGCCAGCGCGTATTGATCGGGCGCGGCTGATCGGCGTCTACCGAGTTATCCAGCGTGCCGCTGGCGATGGCGGCGGCGCGAACCACGGTGTCTTCGCCGGCCTGCGACGTCATTCCCGGCTGGGTGACCGCCGAAAAGACGGCAGTTCCCCAGGTCGGGTAATCGTTGACTTCGCTCAGGAGTTTAGGATTGGCGGCGTTGACGGCAAAGGTCGTCAGCGTCTGTCCCTGCGCCTGCGCGTTCCGCCTGGCCCAGACAATCGGCGCATTGGTGTCTCCAGAAGCCCATTCGCCCGTAATATCAAAGTACAGGCTGACCGTGTGCGGCTTGCCGTCGGCACTGCGGGCCGACGCGAACACATAGCCGAACGGAACGGACATCCGCTGCAGGCTATTTGGTTCAACCGGAGATAAAAAGTCTAAATCCAGCGTCACGCCGCCGCCTTGCAGCGTATAGCGCGACTGGGTTGGGGTCACGGTCAGCCCAGTCTGGGTCATCGGCGGGGCCATCGGCCGGCCGCCGCTGAGGGGATTGCCGAGAAACACAAACGGCCGGCCGTCCACGCGGGCGATTCCGGTGATTGCGGTGGTGTGTCCCGCCCAGAACGTGGGCCAAGTTCCCGGCAGGCTGCTTGCGGGCTGCCAAGTGCTGACATAAGGCGACCGGACAATCAGCGGCGTCGCCGGGGGCCGGATTGGGCTGATCTGTCCACCGCCCTGCTGCGCCGACGCGGCCAGTCCAAGCGCCGACCAGGCTCCCGCAGCGCCGAGCGCCGTCAAAAGCGCTTTTCTCGAATTCATAGCTTGCTATTATTTCCTTCCATTCGCATGAGTGCTGTTCTATAGTACCACAGAAAACAAGGCAGGGGGCTGTCCACTTTAGGGGACAGGGGAATGCCTTCCTATCTGCCTTCCCTATCTGCCTTCCAGGTATTCAGTCCGCTCTGCCCGCCCCCTGGTCCGCTCTGCCCGCGCTGGGGCGAGGACTGGGGCGAGGACGCCAGTGCTGGCCGAAGGCTCTCTCAGAGCCTTGCGATTGTTGACTAGCCATTGCAAATGGGTTTTCCTGCACAGCCCACCGCGAAAACCCAGGCCGGCAAAACTCAGGCAAGAAGGAAAACCCGGCTGCGAGCGCGAATAACCTCAAACAGTATCGCCGCTTGTTATGGTTTAGCCGTTTTGGAGGAATGCCATGTTCTCTCGCCGTTCCCGACACGCCGCCCGCCGCTTTGTCTCCTGCCGCTTTGTCTCCTGCCGCCCGATGCTCTTAATCGGAACGGCGCTGCTGGCAGGACTGCTGCTTGTTCCCGGCTGCCACAACGCGGACGAGGACGCCGGCCTGCCGCCGCCTGCCGTTTCCGCCGGCACCTCCGACATGCCGTCATCGCTCCCGCCCACACCGGCCCTCTTCAGCGCAGTCGTGGCCGCGCCGCCCCCGCCGGAGCAGCAGGTCGGCCAAGCTCCGCTGCCGCCCCGCCCGCCGGACTCCAGTCTGGCCGCCCGGCAGGCCGCCGGGCAGGCCGCTCCGGCATCTTTGGCCCCCACGGCGGCAGCCGGGCTGATCGTCTGCAACCCCGTTTCCGCCAATCCCGCTTTGACGCCGTTTGGGATCGCCTGCGGGCGCTGGCTGGACCTTGTCGCGGCGGGGCAGCCGGAGCTGGGGCAAACGCCGTTTTGGGAAGCCCGCGGCCGCTGTCAGGGCGAAATGGGCCGCACCGACTTCCGGCTGACGCCCGCTGAGGCCGCGCCGCTTGCCGCCATGACCGGCGCGACCCACGCCGCCTGTGGCACGATCACCGGCACGCCCGCCCGCTGCACCCTGACTTATGGCTTGTACGCGCTGCCCGGCGTCACGCCTGTTGGCCCGCCGCTTGTCCGAACCGGAACCGAGCAGCAGGTGGTCGCAACGCTCCCAAGCCTCGCCAGAGCGCTGGACGCCCGCCTCGGTGTTCCGGCCCCGCAAGTCCCCGCGTCCCCCCATCTGTCCGCTGCCGAGCTGACGCAGGCCGTGGCAATCGGGAACCAGAACGGCCCGTCCGATGCGGACCTGCTGACGCTGTCGCGCCTCAGCGCCCGTTCGCCGCTTGCGGGCATGTACTATCTGGATTCGCGGGCCTCAAATGACCAGGTTCTGCTGACCGGCATGGTCAAGACCCTGCTCACTCAGCTTCCGGCCAACACGCTTGTCGTCAGCCACATCGGCTATGCCGAGCCGGGAGCGCTGCGGGCCTTTGCGCCGAGGACGCGGGCGCTGATCGGGCGTTACCCGGCAAGCGCCCTGCTCGCGCACACGGACGTCTGGCAGCAGCGGCTCTGGGGAGACCTCGCCGGGGAATGGAAGGCCGCCGTGCGGGTCTGCCGCGATGCGCCCCGTGATCCGTACTCGTGGCTGACACGCAGCACGACCCTGGCGAACATCAGCGAAGATCTGCGCCAGGCGAGGCTTGCGAATGACCTCAGCGCCGCCGACTGGGCCTCTTTGCACCGGATTTACACGCAGCAGGAAGCGGCGAACTTACGGGCGACAGTTTTGGACCCACTCAGCGGCCATGCCTGGTATGCGCTGGCGCAGACGGCGACTTTTTATGGGGATTCGGCCCAGGCGGAAACGGCATTTCAGAAGGCGCTAACGCTGGACACGGACAAAGAAGAAGTCTACGGCTGGGGACTGCAAATGTATCAGCCTAAATGGGGCGGCGACCCGGCCTCGCTCCAGCGGGTCGCGGCCCAAGCGGCGGCAGAGAAATGGGACAGCGCCAATGCGGCGGCAGACATCGCCGAGGAGCTGAATGGAGCCGGCTTTAACGCGGAAGGAGCGCAGGTTCTCACGGATTTCATCGCCCGCGAGCGGCCTATCGTGTCCAAGTTCCCGACGGATACGATGGCGCACTGGAACCTTGCCGCCGCGCTGGCCGCCCAGAAGACGCCGGCCAGCCTGCTTGAAGCAACGCTGGAGTATCGCACCGCCGCGCATTTAATGCCGAACGCGCCCGCCCTTCACCGCTGGCTTGCGGACGTGCTTGACCAGCGCCACCGGTCGGCGGAGGCCGTTGCCGAGTATCGCCACGCGCTTGCCCTGGACCCGTTCAATGCGTCCGTCCATCTTGCGCTGGGCTTTCTGTTCAAGCGCCAGCAGCGCTTTTCCGAGGCGCTCCCGGAGCTGCGCCTGGCAATGCGGCTGAACCCGCGCGACGCCGACGTGCATTACGCGCTGGGCGAGATACTCAACCGGCAGGGCCAGTTCAAGCTGGCCGCCGCCGAGTTTAGCGAGGCGATCCGCATGGAGTTTTACTCGCCGGGCGCGTGGATCAGCCTGCCGGGCGTGCTGGACCAGTGCGGCCGGTACGACGAGACGATCCAGGCAGGGCGTGAGGCGGACCATGTTCTCGTGGAGCAGCGGATGGCAGACGGGGAATCGGAGCCGCCGGTCCATGACAGCATGGCGGACGCCTACCTGCACAAAAAAGACTGGAAAGACAGCCTCACGGAAAGCCATGCCGCGCTGGGCTACAACCCCAATGACGCCTGCGCCCACGAAAACCTGGCCGAAGCCTACAGCGGCGAGGGCCGCATCGCCGACGCCCGTGCCGAGTGGCAGCGAACGATTGCTTTGGGCGACCCGCAGATCACCCCCGTCGCCCGCAAGCTTCTCGCCGCCCACCCTTGAGTTCTGTCTCGCTGTTAGCGAAAGAGCCGTAAGTCCCCTTGCTTTAGGGTTTTATTGGGGTAGGGTTTTATTGGGGTAGCCACGAGGATGTAAGGCGCAACGCCCTTCCGAGGGCGTTATATTCCAGCCTTTATCGTTCCGATTTGTTCCAATCGGGTATAATCCAGAAGGCCCTCAGAAACAGGACTTGCATACCCTCCCTTGTGCTGCTGCACTTTGTGGATGGGGCGAGAACCACATTGGGGTTACAATGTGTCAGGCTTGACCTGTAGAAGCCCCGCGATTTAATCTATGATTTTTATCGCTGGGGAGTAATCACTGACCAGACAAAGCCTCCATACTTTCGTCTGGACACCCAGCACAGTCCTGACGAAACAAAGCAGAGAGGGCATACAGCAGACACAAAAAAGCCGCTCAGGAATAAATCCTGAGCGGCCATTCATTGCGATAATGCCACAATCGGCTGATTTTAGAGCGGGGGTGGGACTTGAACCCACGACCTTCGGGTTATGCATACCACTACAGCTTTCGCTGCCCATGTCGGTTTGTGGTCTGGACTTTCTCTTCATCCTTGCTTTTTTGTGCAAGGAGCCTGCCATTAAGTCTCTACACCTTCCTCCAAGAATGTTTCTCTCTCGAAGGCTTGGCTCGGGATTACCCCGCCAGGGGCTTCCCCGAATTTGACAGGTGAACTCACGCAAGTTACCTCACGTGCTGCCCATTGCGAAATCAACGTCAAGCGCTATGGAAAGCGGCGGTCTTCCAATGCTGATTGATCCCGCGGATTGAGCCCGACGAGCTACCGGACTGCTCCACCCCGCGTCGTTACGAAAAAGAGTATACCCGGTGATGTTCTCTTTGTCAAGAGGGACGACAGAAATTAAGACAGGGAGCTAAAGCGGAAGCGTGACGACGGTTTGATGGATTTGACGGTCTCTACTGGAAAGCACGACAAAAGCGGTGCTTTCGCCGCGTGGCTGCGCTGCAAGCGCCTGGTCAAAGTCCTGCTTGCTTGTAATCGCTCGGCGTCCGATTTTCTGGATGACCGCTCTGTCCGGCGTTAAGCCTGCCGCCTCGGCAGGGCTGCCGGGGGTGACGCCGGCAATCAAGACGCCGCGCACCAGCGGAGAAAAGCCCAGGGCCACGCGGTCGGTCGCCGTCAGGCTGCGAACGGTCAAGCCGAGCGCGGCGGCGGCAGACTGAGACGGAGCAGGCAGCGGGGCCGCCGCCCTGTCACCTTGCGGGATTTGAGCCGTGCCGAGAGTGACCGACGCCGTGCCAAGCCGGCCATCACGCACATAATTCAGCAGAACCGTCTTGCCGGGCGGAGTCGCGCTGATTGTCTCGCGCAGGCTGACCTCGCCGGAAACCGGCTTGCCGTCGTAGACGGTCACAATATCGCCTGCCTGGATGCCGGCCTTGCCGGCAGGACTGTCTTCTTTGACATCCCGCACCAGCGCCCCGTCTTTCTGGCCGTATTCGGTTTGAAGCGCCGGGGTCAAATCTTCCGGCGCGATGCCGAGATAACCGCGCGTGACTTTGCCGGAAGTGATCAAAGAGTTCATCACGGTCTGGACAATGCCGCTGGGAATGGCAAAGCCGACGCCCGCGCTGCCTTCCACGGGAGAATCAATGGCAACATTGATGCCGACCACTTTGCCGTCAATGTTGAACAGCGGCCCGCCGGAATTGCCGGGATTGATCGCGGCATCGGTCTGGATCAGGTCCGGGTAGTAACGGGACGCCGAATCCCCGGCAATGCTTTGATGCCGCCCAATCGCGCTGATGACGCCCACGGTCATGGTGTTCTGCAAATCAAAGGGACTGCCGATGGCAATCGCCCACTGGCCGGGCCGGACCGCAGCATCGTCGGCAAACCCGGCGACCGGCAGCGGGGTGGGGCCGGGATTGATTTTCACGACTGCTAAATCACTGCTGGAATCGGTAAACACTTTGCCGGGAAACACGCGCCCGTCGGCCAGCGTCACCGTGACTGTTCCGCCGCTGGCTTCTTCCACCACATGGTCGTTGGTCAGAATATAGCCGTCGGCGCGGACAATGACGCCGGAGCCGGTCGCTTCCGAGCGGCGGGGCGTCAGGCCGGATTTTGTCGGTATCTCCATGCCGCCGCCGTCGGACGCCGGGCGCAGGCGCACGGCCTTGATGTTGACGACGGTCGGCTCAACAGTCTGGGCAATACTGGTAAACGCATCCTGCATCTGAAGCAGCGCCGACTTTTGCTGCGGGGTCGTCGGCGCAGGCAGGTTCCCCGCCGTCTGCGGGTCCGCCCAAGCATGAGCGGCGGCGAGTATGAAACCAGCGAGGAGAAGCGGGCGAGCAAAGAATGGCATGAAGTTCCCTGACATAAAGCCCTAGCGGGGCCGGAAGACGGCAAACTGCACGCCGCCAAACGGGACATCGCGCGGCGTCATTGCTGCGCCGGTTCCCAGCGGCGGCGTGTCCATTCCCGTCAGCGTCAGGCTGCCGGCAGCCGAAGCAGCAGGAGACAAATGCGCCAGGTCATTGACATGGGCGAGGTCATTCACGGAAAGCGTCACCCGCTCCGGCACCCGGCCGGAAAGCAGGGCGTCCGACGCGGAAGGGACAGCGAAGGCGGAGCCGCCGACACCGAGATTGGAGCCGAACAGCGTGGACGAAGACCGGGCAGCCTCCCGCGCTTCGGGCGCAAACGGCAGGGCAAACGACACAACCGTGAAGCAGGAAAGCACCAAAGCGCCCGCCAGCCGCCGCCCGCGCTGCGGCTTCGGCAGACTTAAGTTCGGCAGGCATAGCACGCGCCAGGACTGCACCCCCGATTCCGTCTGCTCCAGGCGCAGCGCGACCACATTCGAAAAATCACGCGGCGGCCTCGGTTCCCGCAGGCCGCGCAGCAGGGCCTTCACCTGGCGAATGGACTGCATCTCGCGCTCACAGGAAGCGCAGGCGGCGAAATGGTCCTGAAGCGCCAGCATCTCGCGCCCGGTCAGCTGCTGGTCCAGGTACGGGGAGATCAATTGTCTTGCATGATGGCAGTTCAAACCGCAGCAGCCTCCTGAGAGTAATGATCAAAGGAAATCAAGATCATCCTAGAAATCAAGATCATCCTAAAAGCGCCCTGCGGGAAGCAGGCCGTCCTGCTCAAACGCCGCGATCTTGGACCGCAGCAGCTTCCGGCCCCGATGCAGACGCGACCGCACCGTTCCAAGAGAGCATTTCATGGCCGTGCTGATTTCTTCATAGGAAAGCCCTTCAATGTCCGCCAAAATTACGGTCATGCGAAAATCGTTCGGCAGCGAGTTCAGCGCCCGCTGGATATGCTCGTCCAGCTCATGCGACATAACCATGCGCTCCGGGTTCGCGCCCAGATCGGGGATTTCCAAATACATGTCGCCGCTGCCGACATCCAGCGGCTGGTCCAGCGACTGCAAATGCGCTTTTGGCCGGCGGCGCAGGTCGTCCACAAACAAGTTGGACATGATCTTATACAGCCAGTTGTCGAACGGCCAGTCGCGCCGGTAATTGCCGAAGAAGCGGAACGCCCGGACAAACGCTTCCTGCGCCAAATCTTCGGCGTCGGCATGGTTGCCGGTCATGCGGTAGGCGATGTTGTAGGCCTGCTTATGATAACGCTCCACCAGCCGGTCAAACTCGGCCCGGCGGCTGACCTGTTCCTGTCCTGCATTTACGAGCTGTCCTGCACTTAATTGCCCGGTCGTGAGTTGCCCGGAGGCGTCTGCCAATTCTGCCATGTGCGTCCTCTCCCCATTATACGGCAGCCTCGGGCCTGATGTTCCCGCCCGGCTGTAAAACTGGTAATTCCGTACTACTCTCTTGTCTACTTTAACAATGAAACGAATGATTCGTTCCAAAAACCGGTATTTTTACTGTTGAAGCACTGCTGAGACAAGATTATAATGGCTGGGAGAGATGAAATTCTGATGAATAATTTTGATAAACAAGCGGGAGAAAAATGAACACCGAAGAAACACCGGAAGTGCTGTGGACAATCGCGGAAGAAAACACGCTGGCCCTGGCGCGTGAGATGGAATGGGCGGAAGCGTATGCCGAAGATCATCCAGAATGCAGCATGGGAACACTGTATCTGAACTTCCTGCGCTGGGAGCTGGTGATGGCCCAATCGGAGATTTAAGAGAGCCGAGCAAAGAGGCGGCCCGAAGGCCGCCTCCTCTCTCACTTGCCGCACGGCGTCGTTACGAAACGCCGTCTTCTTTGGCGACACGGTACTCCGTGTTGAAGAACGTGCCGAGAGACAGGAAGGTCGGTGCCCACAGGCCGATAAAAATGCCGGTGTCTTTCTTGCCGGTCGCGTACATATAGATCGCGGTGATGATGGACACGATGCTCGCGCCGTAGATTAAGCCCTGTACGTCCTTATTCATTGAAAATGCCCCGTTTCTAGTGCGCTTCGTGAAGTTCAAGCGTTACGAGCAGTATACCAAATGCGCCCGGTTGACAAACCTATCGCTTGACGGCTATAATCCCGTGATTGTCATTCCTTGCAGTCAAGAGTTCAGGAGAAGCACATGAAGGATATGCCTTTGACCCGGCGGCTGTGCCTGGGCCTTATAATCTGCCTCGGCAGCGGCTTCCTCGGCGGAACTTGCGCCATTCCGGTTTCTGCCGACAGTTCGCGCTTTTGGCCGACATATCATTGGGGCGACAAGGATAGCCGAAGCGAAAGCCACGGCGTCATTCATGCGCTGCAATTTCTTCTGCGAGCGCATGGCTACTCTTTGGCGGTGGACGGCGTTTACGGACACGCCACCGAAAAAGCAGTGCGTCAGTTCCAGCAGGCGCAGCATCTTGTTCCCAGCGGCGAAATGAACAAGCCCACCTGGGAAGCGCTGGTTGTTCCCCTCAAGCAGGGCAGCGCCGGACCGGCTGTGATAGCCGCCCAGATTCGGCTGGATGCGGCGGGGTTTGCCGTGCCGCCGACTGGCCGTTTTGATTTGCCAATGAAGACCGCCTTGCTGAAATACCAAGCGCAAAACGGTCACACCCCCGACGGCGTCATTGGTTCCTACACCTGGAACGCCTTGCTTGAAGGGGAAGGCGACGAAGGCGAAGGCGATTAGTCTCGCAGTCCGGCTTCACGAACCTAAATCTATGGACAGTCATAGTCCCGCCGCCTATTCTTCGGATTATTGTACGCATGAGCCAGCCCACGCCGCGTTCCAATCGCAGCGCCGGGACGACGCTGCCCCTGGCGTCGCCCCCGCCGGCTTCCGTGACGCCGCCTTTGGAGCCTTCGGCTTCCCGGCGGCGGCCCCTTTGGCTTGTCCTGCTTTCGGTTCTCGGTCCCGGCGTCATCGCCGCCGCGGCTGGTAACGACGCCGGCGGCATTGCGACTTACTCTCAGGCCGGCGCACAGTATGGCCTGTCTCTGCTGTGGAGCATCGCCGTCGTCACCGTCGGCCTCATTGTCGTTCAGGAAATGTGCGCCCGCATGGGAGCAGTCACCGGCAAGGGCCTGGCCGCGCTGATCCGCGAGAACTTCGGCGTCAAAGTGACCGCGTTTGCTATGCTGGTCCTGCTGATCGCAAACTTCGCCACCACTGTTTCCGAGTTCGCTGGCATTGCCGCCGTCGGCGAGCTGTTCCATATCCCGCGCTATTATACAATTCCCGTGGCGATTGTTTTAGTCTGGCTGCTGGTCTCGCGCGGCTCGTACCAGAAAGTCGAGACCATTCTGCTGGTCGCTTCCCTTGTGTTCGTCACCTACATCATCACGGCGCTGAAAATCGGCGTGCCGTGGGCCGCCGTTGCCAGAAACACATTTACCCCGGCGCTCGGCCACCTCAACTGGCGTGACAGCGGCCTGATTCTGATGGTTGTCTCGCTCATCGGCACGACCATCGCGCCGTATATGCAGTTCTACCAGCAGTCGGCGGTCCGGGACAAGGGCATTCAGATGCGTGATTACAGCCTGACCCGCTGGGATACGATCATCGGCTGCATTCTGTCCAACATCGTCGCGGCATTTATCATTGTCGCCTGCTACGGGACGCTGTACCTGCACGGCGTCCGCAACATCGCTGACGCCAAAGACGCGGCACGGGCGCTGGCCCCGCTGGCCGGAAAGTTCGTCGCGTATGGCCTGTTTGCGTTCGGCCTGCTGAACGCTTCTCTCATGGCCGCCGTGATTGTGCCGCTGTCAACGGCGTATGCCGTGACCGAGTCTCTGGGCTGGGAGTCGGGGCTGGGGCGGCGCATTCGGGAGCTGCCGCTGTTCTACGGCACTTACGGCGCGATGATTCTGCTGGGCGGCCTGGTTATTCTGCTGTCCAGTCAAAATCTCATCGGTATCATCATTCAGGCGCAGGTCGTCAACTGCGCCCTGCTGCCGCTGGAGCTGGTCTTGATGCTGATTTTAATCAACCGCCGCCGCGTAATGGGCAAGTACCGCAACACGCTCTGGGACAACGTCGTCGGCTGGGTCACTACGGTAGTGGCGGGCGGCCTGGCCCTGTATTATTTCGCCCAGCAGATTTGGTCTCATCTTCATCCGAGCTAGGCTTTGATGAAGTAACGCTGCCGGAAGCGTAGGAATTTATTCTCACGCTCTTTGTGCGCCCCTTCTAAGTTTAGGAAACCCGCAACATGGCGTATAAGATACTCGTCGTGGATGATGAGCCGACAATCGTCCGGCTGATGGAGTTCATTCTCGCCCGGCAGGGGCATGAAATGATCGTCGCGGTCAACGGCGAGGAAGCGCTGCAAAAGACACGGGCGCACAAGCCGGACCTGGTGCTTTTGGACATTATGATGCCGCGTATTGACGGCTACGAAGTCGCGCAGCAGCTTCGGGCCGACCCCGAAACCGCGTCCGTGCCGATTATCATGCTGTCGGCCAAAGCGCAGGAAGAAGACATCCGGCGGGGCGCGGAAGTGGGCGTAGATGCCTATGTCACCAAGCCGTTCAGCCCGGAGCATCTGGTGCAGGTCGTCACCGAGCATCTTCAGCGCCTCAAAAACTAAGCGCCAATGAGAATCAAATTTCAGGAAGTAACCAATGCAGGAAATCGTGCCGGGCGTGGCGTATCTGCCGCTGACCATTGAAAATGTTTATTTTGTCGGGGAGCCGGGGCAGCCCTGGGTCCTCGTGGATACGGGAACACCCGGCGAGACGGCGCGGATTCGCGCTGCCGCCGCCGAGCGCTACGGCGAGAACGCCCGCCCGCAGGCGATTTTGCTCACCCACGGCCACACGGACCATGCCGGCTCCGCCGCGCCGCTTGCCGAAGCCTGGAACGTCCCGATTTACGCCCACCCGCTGGAGTTTCCCTACCTAACGGGCCAGTCCAAGTACCCGCCCAAAGACCCGACCGTCGGCGGCGCGATGGCCCTGATTTCCCGCGTGTTTCCGATGAATATCGTCAATTTAAGCGGCCTCTTGCAGCCGCTTCCCGACGGCGGCGTCGTGCCGGGCCTGCCGGACTGGCAGTGGCACTTTACGCCGGGCCATGCGCCGGGCCATGTGTCGTACTTCAACGCGGACAAGTCCGTGCTGCTGGCCGGGGATGCCTTTGCGACCGTCAACTTGAACTCGTTCTCCGCCCTGATGACCAAAAAGCCGGAGATTTCGCTTCCCCCGCCGCCGTTCACCTGCGACTGGGACGCCGCCCGCAAGTCCGTCGTCCAACTAGCGGAACTTGGCCCGGTCGCCCTTGGTGCCGGTCACGGCGCTCCGATGAGCGGCTCTCATATCCCGGCTGACCTGCGCCGGTTCTCGCAGTCGTTCACCCCGCCCGCGCACGGCCGCTATGTCGCCAGCCCGGCCCATACCGACTTAAACGGCATCGTTTCCCTGCCGCCCCCCGCCCCCGACCTGTTCCCCGTGCAAGCCGCCGCCGTCGTCGCCCTCGCCGCCGGCGCTCATGCGCTGTCAAAGAGATAAAGTGAAACAGTAGGGGCAGACACGGGGGTCTGCCCTTCTTTAGTCTTATGTCTGCCCTTCTTTGTCTTATGTCTGCCCCTACACGAACGTCACCCCTGCGCCCGCAGCAGCCTTCCCAAGCAAATACGCCGTCTCGCCCGACGCCCGCAGGCGCGACAGCGTTTCTTCCGCCGCGTCCCGCGCAACAATGAGAACAAACCCAATCCCCATGTTGAAGACCCGGAACATTTCCGCCTCGGAAACGCCGCCTGCGTCCTGAATGAGCCGAAACAGCGGCGGCACGCTCCACGCGCCCGTGTCAATCCGAACGCCCACGCCGGCGGGCAGAACGCGGGGAATGTTGTCGGTACCGCCCCCGGTCAGATGCGCCATCGCTTTGATCGGGGCAGGGGACAACTCTAAAAGCGGCAGTACCGACGGCGCATAACACCGGTGCGGCCACAGCAAAGCGTCCGCCAGCGTCACGCCGTCCAGCTGCGGCACCGGCGCGTCTAAAGTCATTCCCGCATCTTCCAGCAGTGCCTGACGCGCCAGCGAGTAGCCGTTGGTGTGCAGGCCGTCCGATGCCAAGCCAATCACGACATCGCCTGGCTTGACATCGCTGCTGTCCACAATTTTACTCCGCTCGACCCAGCCGACAATGCAGCCCGCCAGGTCATACTCGCCTGCGGCATACAGCCCCGGCATTTCCGCCGTTTCGCCGCCAATCAACGCGCACCCGGCGGCCCGGCAGCCGTCGGCCAGGCCGCGCACCACTTCGGCGGCGACGCCCGGCTCCAGCCGCCCGGTTCCGAAATAATCCAGAAAGAACAAAGGCCGTGCGCCCTGCACCAGAATATCGTTGACGCAGTGCGACACCAAATCCTTGCCGATGGTCCCGTGCCTCCCGGTCGCAAACGCGATTTTGAGCTTGGTCCCAACCCCGTCAATGCTGGACACCAGCACCGGGTCCTGCAAAGAACCAAGTGCCGACAGCGCAAACATCCCGCCAAAGCTGCCCACCTCCGTCAGCACCCCCGGAGTCAGCGTCCCCTTGATATGCGAGGTCATGCGCCCCACAGCGTCGCCCGCCGCATCAATATCCACCCCCGCCCGCGCATACGCGCTTTCGGTTTGCTTCTGTTCGTTCCGCTGTTCGTTCATAAATCTTTTTTCATCATAAATCTTTTTCCGTAATGCCGGCGATCTTCATCTGATGTGCCTGCAGACCCGTCTTAAGCTGTTTGTTGTTATGGATGGGAATGGAAATGTTGTAGGGGTTGCCGGGCTTGCGATAAATGTGATGCGAGTCCGTTGTCCGCTTGTACTCCCAGCCAAACCGCTTGATGACCTCCGCAAACTCTTTGCCGGTGACGGGCTTCATTCTCAGTAACCTCCTTGTCGTGCTTCTCCGGGGGCCGTCGTCATACGGCAACCTCTACTATTAAACCGCAACCTCTAAAACGCGGAGACTGCCGGAGGCGGCGAGGCGCTCCCGCGAAAAAGCTTCCTCGCTCACGGCCAGGCATCCGGTAATGGCGTCCTTGATGTTGAACTCAAGCTCTTCCAGCGTTTCCCCCTGCGTCGCACAGCCGGGCAGAGCGGGAACTTCCGCCCAAAACCCGCCTTCTTCCGCTTCATGCACGATTACTTGCACTGTCATGTCAGCCTCCTATGCCGTCGTGTCACAGCCCCAACGCGAATATAATACCTCATCTCCTCACCTTCCCGTTCCGGGAGGGTATGCCTGCGGCATTACTGCGTATCGGCGCGGAGCGACGGGGTAGGTTCCGACAGACAAAGAAAAACCGCCCACGACCGGAATGGCCGCAGGCGGTTTCGAGAAAAGCTGCAAGATTAGTTGCAGTTCGGATGCGGCCCGTTGAAGTCGGTGGCCCAGAGGCAGATGTCGCCGACAACTCTCTCCCAGCGGACGGCTTTGGCGTGGCCGTCGGCGAACTGGCAGTTGACCAGTTCCGTGTGGCGGGCTTTGATCAGCGCCGGGGCCTGAGCATCAGTCACGGTTCCGCCGCTCCAGCTCCAGTTGGAGTTGCCGATATTTTTCCAGTAGCTCTGATACTGGCCGCCCTGATTGTCCAGGAAGATTTTGTCACTGATTCCGCCCTGGGAGCCGTCGTTTTCATTCACCTCCGCACCGCTGGCATTGTGCGTATCCGGGTTAGCGCCGTAGTAGGTGGCGTCGCAGACTTCAATGGTGCTGGAAGGGCGGG
>JAABUO010004503.1_pt1 | contig 16430 bp, 15 predicted proteins | sample 5559291 | NCBI WGS metagenome assembly JAABUO01 (sample SAMN10711878, study PRJNA513372) | rock metagenome | isolation source: Antarctica rocks | place: Antarctica: Victoria Land, Finger Mt sud
CGCCGGAGGCCCTGGACGCGCTGCGCGCGCGCTGCGTGACCGAGCTGGCGCCGCACACGGCCGGCTACCCGTGGCAGCTGGACGCGTTCGGCCTCACGTCCTCCGCCGCCGCGCCGCCGCCCTGGCGCCGGCCGGCGCAGCCGGCGCTGCCCTGCCTGTGGGGCAGCCTGCGCTTCGGGGACGCCGTCGACGACGAGTGGTTTGCCGCCTGGCTGCTGCGCCGCCTGACCGAGGCCGTCCCCGGCACGACCGCGCGCGCGTGGGACAACGACGGCGAGTTCCTGCTGATCGAGGCCGCGCACGCGCTGCCGCGCTGGCTCAAGCCGGAGAGCGCGGGCAACCGGCTGTGGCTGCGCGCCGGCGCGCTGCACCTGCTGCCGCTGCCCAGCGCGGCCGCGCCCGACCTGCCGTCGCTGCCGAGCGCGGCGCAGGCGCTGGCGCTGCTGCGCGAGGGCCGCGTGGCCACGCACGCCGGTACGCGCCCGGGGAGGGGGGTTGCCCCGGCTCTCAGAGCCTGCGCCTCTGTGGTGTGGGCGTGGAGGCTTGGCAGTCTTACTGGGCGGCCCAGGCAAGCCTGATGATAATGAAGTGTTCACTCCGTGCTCCAACACCTGCGCCAAGGCGAGGCCTTGCTCTTTCACGGCACATTTCCAACACGCAAGAGGAAACAAGCAGGCTTGCTCCTAGCAGTTTCCAAGGGTCACAGCTTTGTTCGTTGCAGACCGACTGCCTACTGCCAGGCCACCCTGCAAGTAAAATCTTCTGGAAAAAACCCGTGCTTCCTGCCAAGCGCCGCAGGCGCCAAGATGCAGGCGGCGGTGCAGGCGAGGCTGCGCGCATATCCGGCGCGCGCGCGCCAAAACAGGCACATGGCGCGCGCCAGGCTGCCCGCCGCGGCCGCCGCGGTGCTCGCCGCGGAGCCTGCGCTGGCTGCACCGGCCGTCGCTGCGTTCTATGAGCGGGACGCCGCCGACATGGCTGCCGCCGCGCGCCAGCGCCGGTTCCCGCCAGAGGTGGGCGGGCCCTTGCCCGCGGCGCAGCCAGCCCTGACGTCATGGACGAGGGCGTGCTTGAGCAGCGTTCAATATAATCTGACCAAGTCTGAATGCGAGACGAGCCATGGCAGGCGCTGGTGCCGTGGTGCCGCCGCTGCGGCGCCGCCAGAGCGTGCGGCTGGCGCAGCACAGCTGCTGCAGCCGCCAATTGGCGACCGTCGCCCCATGCGCCCGGGCAGCCATGTTGTCGGTGGTATATTTTTGCAGATATACAGATCGCTGAGAGCGAGGCGCCGTGCGGGCAGGCGCTGGTGAGCGTCGTGCTGCCGCTGAGCCGCTGCCAGTACGCGCAGCTGGCGCAGCAGCCGCTGGAGCCGCCGGCCGGGTGGCCGCCGGCGCCGGCCGACGCGCCGGGCGCCCGTGCGGCGCAGCTCGGCCTCAAGCTGACCGCTGGGCTAGAGATGCTCTACTGGCGCGCCGCGCGAGCGCCGCGCCCGGCTGACGCCCGAGGGTTTCCAGGGCTCGCGAGCAGGGCGCCAGGGCCCAGCAGGGAAGCCGGCGGCGGCGGCCAGCCGGGGCGGAGCCGTGGAGCGCCCGCGCATGCGGAGGGCGGCAAGGCGGCTGGGGCCTCGGGGGGCGCGTCTGCGGCGGCGCCGGCGGCGCCCGCCGGCGGCGCGGGGCCCTCGCCGGGCGAGTGCGCAAGCAGCCCCGCCGGCGGCGGCGCGGGCGCGCACGCGGACGCGGCGGCGCACCGCGCGTTCATGGACGGCCTGGAGCGCTCCGGCTACTTCGCCGGCGCGCCGGCGGGCGCGCCGGGCCGCGAGGAGCTCCTGCGCTGCGCGGCGGCGGGGTGGGCGGCGGAGGCGGCCGCGGCGCGCCGCGCGGCTGCGGCCGCCGACCCTGCGCGGCGCGTGGACGAGCTCCTGTCCGCACCAGTCGACGCCGAGCGCCTGGAGCGGGTGCTCGCACGCTGCGTCCCGGTCCATCCACGGCCGGCTGTCTGGGATAGGTTAGGGTCTGCGCGCGTGCGGCTGTTGAAAGTAACGGCAGTGGGGCAGGCGCCTGCATGTGTGCTAAACAAGGCGTTGATGCAGCCTGTGTGCGTCCCGCTGATCCTGCGACCCTGTCAGCGGCCGCTCGCGGTGCACAGCTGTTGGGAGCGGCTGCCGGGGCGTGCCCTGCTGAGCGTCCTGCCTGGATCAGGGCGATCCGGAGTCAGGCGCGTGCCTTGTTTGAGGCGCGGCCTCGCGCGCGCAGGACATGGCCGGGGCGGAGGACGACGACGCCTGGATGAGCGCCGGCGCGGAGGAGCTCGCGCGCGAGCTGGCCGCGCGCGAGGCCGAGCTGGCGGGCGCGCCGGGCGGGGCGCCGCGCGGCGCGCCGGAGCGCGGCGGCGCCCACGGCTTCGACCCTGCCCAGATGGCGGAGCGGGTCAAGGTGGGTGCCTGCGCCGCGCGATAGGGTTACCCTACCCTATCGTGCGCATGTGACTGCGCGCTGCCTGCCTGCCTGCTGCCCTCATGATTGGCTTTCCCGCCTGTGCCCGGGGCTCTCATGGCTGCAGGTCAGGCACAGGCACGCGGATGGAGCAGTGGCTGGTACCCATCCTCAGGTGCTTTGGCGTCTTCCCAGGATGCTGCGCAAGCAGGGCCCGTCTGCTCACTCCTGTGTGAGGCGCCTGCCTGCGGTCCCACTGACACACTTGCAGGCGCTGCGCAGAGGCGAGAGCACTGCCGTCTCATGCACACAGTGTGCATGTGCAATCCGCCGCCTCGGCGCGCGGCAGGCCTTCCTCGGCGGCGCGTCCGGGCCGGAGGGCGCAGAGGTGCCGCGCGGCGCGCGCGCCGGCGCGGCGCCACCCGCGGCAGGCGGCGACAAGCAGGGCGTCAGCCTCGACGCGGGCGGCTTCTGGGCGGAGCTCGGCGCCGCGCTGGGGCTGCCGGCCGGCGCGGGCGCGGCCGCCGAGCTGGGCGCCCGCTGGCCCGCCGGCGACAGCGATGAGGACGAGGGCAGCTCCTTCTTCACGGGCAGCGGCAGCGACAGCGGCGGCGACGGCGGCGACGGCGAGGGCGAGCGCGGGCCGCACGCCGCAAGCGGCCCCGGCGCACCCAGCGGCGAAGAGGATGCGGAGGGCTATGCGCTCCTCGCGGCCATGCGCGGCCAGCGCGGCGGCCCGGAGCGCGAGCCGGGCGCCGCGGAGCTGCGCGAGCAGGCGCCACGGCCCGCCCCGGCCGCGCCCCGCGCCGCGAACACCGGAGGGCCCAAGTTCGGGTCGCCGCGGCCGGAGCGGAGGCGCAACGAGCGGGGCGAGGAGCGGGGCGCTGTAGGCGGTGGCCTCGGCGGCGGGCCCGGCGGCGGCGCGGACGACGAGCGCTGGGAGGCCGCCACGGCGACCGACAGCGACGACGAGCGCGGCGGCGCGACCGCGGCAGAGTTCGACGCGGCTTACGCCGCGGCCATGGCCGAGCAGCTGGGCGGCACGGCCGCCGGCGGCGCGTTCGCGCCGGGCGCTGCGCCGGGCGCCGGCGCCGGGGCAGGCGCCGCAGGTCGCGGGGAGGGGTTGGGGCTAGGGCATGGCGGCCAGGCGGACCTGCAGCCGGTGGACGTGGATGTCAACCTGGTGGAGAGCCTGCTGGCGTCGTACGCGGGGCAGCAGGGCCTGCCGGGGCCGGCCAGCACGCTGGCGGGGCTGCTCGGCATCCGGCTGCCGGACGACGCCGACGCGCTGGCGCGCGGGCGCTGACCCTGCTGTGCGCGGCGGCGGGTGCGCCGCGTGTGCATCGTTGTGCCGGGTGCGATGAGCCCGCACGCTGGGCTGTGTGAGAGGCGAGTGTGTGCGTGGTGATGATAGACTTGTTGCCTTTTCTATGATTGAGGTGTCGTGCATGTTGAGTTGCTGTACGCCCGGCCGGGTTTGACGCAAATGCTGACCTGTTGTCACAGGTGCCAGACTGCTTACACCATCTGTGTATATATAAACCTTTATTTGAAAAGCAGCAGCGCAGCCTTTACAGTGTACATAACACGCTGGCTGCATACAGTGCCGCTAGTCAGCGCGCATAGACTGGAACAAATGGCTGCTTGCGCAGCCTTGCCCGCGCTCGCCCGTGCGAAAAAGGAAAGAATGGTGGTGCAGCCCGGCAACTTAGCATAGGACACAACGAGGCAGCCGACCAGGCACGGTTCAACGGGCGTTCCTACGAGACAGAAAAGGCAAACTCCCTCTCGCTCGAGCACACGGCAGCTCATCGTTCAGAGGCTGCACGCATGCAGGCACACAGCGACAGCACGGAGATCCCTGCAGACGCGCACCTGCATGAACACCAGCCCCGCCTGCCCCTCTCCTACGACCCATGCTCCCTCTCTTCCTACCCTTGCTAGCGCTTGCAAGCGGGCTGGTCTGGTGGCGGGGCGCAAGTCTGACGAGCGCACATCGTGCACCCATAGCTATGCTACCAGCGCGCCCGGCAACACACGGCCGACAGGCGCCGCAAGCGCCCGCACTCCGTGGCGCTGTCACCGGCTTGCGCCCGCCGCCAGGCCAGCGGCACGAGACGTCACGCCTTCCTCGCCAGGGCCCGCGCTGCTGTGCGCGCCTTCGCCGCTCGGCGGACCCTTGCCTGCCGCGGGGCCCAGCACAGCCCCCGCCGCGTCCCCGGCCGCGCCGCTGCCGAGCCGGCGGCGGTGCGCGCGGCGCCTGCGCGGCTCCCCGGCGTCCCGCGCCGCCACCAGGCTGGGCAGCGTGTGCCTGTGCCTCCTGCGCGCGCTGCAAACGCGCTGTCAGAACAGACTCCAAACACCGACATAGCATGCCGTTGCACCGCAGGTTGAACAACGCCAGACCAACACCCGCCGCAGGGCGCGCGGCGCGCGAGGACACCCGCTCCCTGCAAGGCCCCGCCCATGCAGAGCTCTGCGACAAGCAAGGGCCCATGCTACCCCCCCTCTCCTGCAAGCGTGCTCTCCCAGCAATTGCCGCGCCCGTGCCCCATGCGACCCACGACCACAGCGCTGCGAGGCGGAGTGGCGCGCACGCATGCCGGTGCTCCGAGCGGTGGTCCACGCGGCCGCCATGCTCCAGCCCGGCCGCCGCGGCGCCGGCGGCAGCAGCCCCCCGCGCGCTCGCATTAACAGCCGGCTCGCCAGCATCGCCGGCGGCCCCGCCGGCGGCCCCGCCACCAACCCCGCTGAGCGCGCCGCCCGCGGCCGCGCCGCTCTTACCCCTGCCGGCCCCCGCGCTCTCGCCGCCTGCGGCCCCGGCCTGCCCGCGCGCGGCGCCGGCGGCCGCGCTTGCGGGCCCCGGTTCGAGCGCCGCGCCGGGCGGCGCGTCCCGCTCGGGGCCGCCGGCGGGCGCGGCCGGGGCGGCGCGCGCGGCGCCGCCGCGCAGCGCGGCCTCCAGCTCCGGGAACGCCGCCGCCGACAGCGCCTCCGTCGCGTTCAGGTCGCAGCCGGCGGCGCGCGCGGCGCGGCGCAGGTCCAACAGATGCTGCCGCAGCCGTGTGTTCTCGCCCTGGCGCCGCCCCGCCGTGCTGGCGCTGAGCGCGGCGCGCAGTGCAACCGCCTTGCTCTGGCGTTGTCGCCTGTCAGCCTTTGGGCGCTGGAAGCGCAGAGCGCAGGGACTGCGGGCAGCTGTTCGGCACCCACGGTGACTGACAGCACTGTGCACACGCGGAACAATGGGCAGACAGCTCGGGAAGCAGCGCAGAGGGCAAGCCAGCAGCACAGGCGCGCGCACCTCTAAGCGCTCATTTGACAAGCTCAGATCGTAGATGAGCTGCGCGGCGCCCACGACACGCACTTCTTAGGACCTTGAGAGGCCCGGTATTGACAGGCGGCGGACAACGTGTAAAGGCCCCCACTGATTTGCAGCGGCCTGGCTGTCAACGGCGGTGGGCAGCGGTAGCGGGCAACACTGGCAGCTGGTGACCCGCTGCGGCGCGAGCTGCAACGCGATAAGCATACAGGACGCCTCTTTGCCCCGGCAGCACGCCACACCCGCCGTGTCAGCCATTGGCCATACCACGCACCGCGCACAGTCCTGGGCTGCCCAACAAGCTTGTCACAGGCCCCGCGCTCCACACTGGGGTGCCGGAGACGCGCGGCCCTGGACGGGGCGCCCCGCCGCGCACCTGGTCCTTGGCGCCCTCCCGGACCTCGGCCGCGCTGGGCGCGCCCAGCTTGCCGTGCAGCGGCCCGCGCGCCGCGCCCTGCGGCGACCAGTCGGTCTGCATGCTGAGGAACAGCAGCAGCAGCACGAGGCCGACGAAGAACGGGCGCGACACGCCGCCGCCGTTGCCGCCGCCGGCCGGCATCGGCTGCATGAACATGCTGCTGGCGCGCGCCGCAGCGCCGGCGCCGCCGGTCCCCCGCTCACCCCGCTGCCACCAGCGCACAGACGCTCAGCTCGCTGGTGGCCGACAGCTGCTGCTGCGCTGCGGGGCTCCGGCAGCGGCTGCCTGCGGGCCGCCCGGCGGAGCACGCTGCGGGCACCGGTCGGGGCACGCGCGCTGCGTGCAGCGGCGCGCAGCCTGCCTTATCAGCGACTCGCACGCGCCGCCGCGCGCAGGCGGGCCTGGCGTGCGGGGCCACGAGCGCGCCCGATTGCGGTCCTCGCGCGGGGCAGGCCTGAGCTGGCCCGGCCTGTTCGTGAGCTTATTCAGGGTCAGGGCGCGGCACCACGCAGCTCCGCAGCGCACAAGCCAATCGCCCGGGTGTAGCGCAGCTTGCAGGTGTCGCACGTGTGGCCCAACTCCACAGAAAGGACGTCCAGAGCACACCGCCCCTTCCGACTCAGCCAGCCAGCCGCTCACTGCCCTGTTGGAGAGCTCCATCAGCCCATTGCACTTAGGGCTGCTCAGGCTTCCCGCCCACATCAGGCTGCCAGATGGATGCAGGCAAGTCCATAAGCCGCAATGAGTGCTTGCCCGTGCCTCACGTCTACCAAACACGCCCGCGTCTGCCATGCAGCAGCAGCTGCTGCAGCCTATGATCGCTCAATTGTATATATGCATGATTGACTTCGTGCAGCGTTGAACCCTCAGCATGTCAACGCGGAGGCGGCCCCCTGGATTAGCCGGCGTGCCAGGGAGCCAGCCTGTACCACTGTCGCCGCAGGGCAATGGCAACAAAGCCAATGCACACCGCTCAGCAGGTGCTGGGCTGGAGTGCCCAAGCTCTCTGCTCTGCACCGTACACGCAGACTCTCAGAAAAACTTTTGTGTTATGCTCACCTCCGGTTGTACTGAACTAGAGAGCAGCGGAGGCGAGAGTGGGCTGCAAGCGGTTGCGTGAGCTCGCACTCTTAGACTGCCACAACAGCTGGCCCTCAAGTAACTGGCGGCCTCTGCGCTGGACAGGGCGCCAGAGGCGGCCGCTGCTGCTGCTGGTGCCGCTCCTGCTTGGTGCCTGCGGCGCCTGGCTGTTGCTCCGCCCGGGTGCGCCCCGAGCAATCTCGTCCCAAGGAGGAGCGTGCTTCTATATAGATAGACCAAGCTAACTTGCCTCCACTCACAACTGTGACGCAGCCCGTATTGAGTTACAGGCGTGTGCGTGCTAGAGCAATGTGTTGCTTGAGCCTGCCCCTTGCGCATCCCTGCCCGCCCGACGCCCGGCCGGCGAGCGCGGCTGCCGCGCCGCAGGGCTGCCGCCCGAGGTCGCGCCGCTGCGCGCGCCGCGGCTGTCCGCGCTGCCGCAGTTCCAGGGCGCGCACCGCGAGCGCACGTTCTGGGGCACCTACCGGCCCGGCCTCTACCTGGGTGCGCCCATGCCCTTGCCCCGCTGCCAAGCAAACGCGATCTCAGCTGCGCCTAGGACGCTTCGCGCATGCGCTCCGGCTGGGAGGCATGGGCGAGCGCTCTGCTCTGTTGAGTGCCCGCATGCAGCAATGCACACATCTGTTAATGGATTGGAAAGCACATCTTATGTTGGATTAGGAAAGGCCCCCATGAAGGACAGGAGGCCTCCGCGCATGTGCACCGCAGCACATGCCGCACGGGGTGGCAACGTCCGGCGATGCACATGCGCTTTCGCAAGGGCAGGCGCGACTGTCGACACGAGTCTAACCTTCCCGCTGTCCGTCCCCGGTCCCTTTTACAGCAGCGCCCTGAGGCAGACCTGCCCGTGTGGCGCGCCGCGGCCGTCCGCCGGGCGCCGCCCGCCCGGGTCTGGCGCCGTCAGCCGCCGACCGCCTGCGGCGAGCCCGCCGCGCCCGCGCCAGCCAGTGTCGGAGCCTGCGCGCTCGCGAGCCTGCGCGCGCGCGCGCAGGTGTGCGCGCGCGCGTGCCGCGCTCGCTGCTGGCGGGCCTCATGTGGTTCGACCCGGACCGCCCCGACGCGCTGGCGCAGCTGCGGCACCTGGCGCAGGAGCGCGACGGCGCGCACCCGGCGCCGCCACGCCATTCTGCCACCATGCCTTAGGTTCAAGGGCGGCGGCCGAGTGCCTGCGCCAAGCTTGCCGCATGTGCACGGACCAGGCGGGCGCGGCCATCCGCTGACGCAACCCCCGCCGACCTTTGGAACGATCTTTCGCGTGATGCACTGCACGGGCCGACCAGGCGCTGTGCAGAGACGCCCGCAAAAGCGGCGGACATGCAGGTCTTGGGGAGCGAGGGCCGGATTGCGCCGCGCAGGCCTGGCAACGTACGGCTGGGCCGCGCACGACGGCGAGACATTCGGGCGGCAGGAGCTGGCGGACGGGCGCCTGCGCCTGACCACCTCGTTCGCCAAGCGCTTCTGCGCCGGCTGCCCGGGCGGCGACTGGGCGCTGCGGCTGGCGGCGCGCGCGGGCGGCCCCGGGGCCGACCCGGAGGCGCGGCCGGGCGGGGACGGCGGCGCGGCGCGCGCGCCGTCGCGGGCGTCGCTCATCGTGTACATTGCGGATGAGGAGGTGCGTTTGAGCCGGCGGGTGGTGCCACGTGATGCCGTCATCATGCTTGTGCACTGGCACGGCACCAGAGTCCGCAAGCCTTCCTGAGCGCAGTTGGCGTGATGGGCGAAGGCGAGGTGATGAACACACCATTGTCTCATGGCTGGCACGCGGAGGAGTCAGCCCTGCTGGCAGCCCTGCAGCCCAGTAGCCTGTGCATCAGGACACCAATCACAATGCTCCATGCATGCCGCCTGGTGCTCCTGCGTGGCTGAGCACCAACGGTGGGCTGACATGGGCGTCCAGCAGCGGGCACTGTCGACCCTCGGGATGGGTGGAGCTCCCTGCCTGACCGGCCGCACCCGCGCTTGGTGCAGGCCGCGAACGGCCCGCTCGCGGTGCTCCCAGACGGCGCCGGCGTCGGCGACGTCGTGCTGGCACGCGGCGACAGCGCGCACCTGGGCCCGTGGGCGCTCCAGCTGCGCCTCGCACCAGGCGCTGCCCGCCCCCGCGCCCCGGGCGGGCGCGCGCCGCGCAGCGGCCTGCGGGGCGGGGAGGGCGGCTCGCGCTGCTTGCATGCGCGCCCGTCCCGCGCGGCCGGCTCGCGCATCAGCGGCGCGTCAGCGCCCGCCGCGCGCGATAGGGGTGGGGCAGATCGGCACGTCAGCGCGTGCCGCGCTCGGCAGGGGTGGGGCAGATCGGCACGTCAGCGCGTGCAGCACTTGGCAGGGCTGAGGCAGGTTGGCACGTCGGCGCGTGCCGCGCTCGGCAGGGTGGGGCAGATCGGCACGTCAGCGCGTGCCGCGCTCGGCAGGGCTGGGGCAGGTCGGCATGTCAGCGCCTGCCGCGCTCGACAGGAGTGGGGTAGGGCGGCACATCAGCGCCTGCTGCGTCCGCTAGGGTTAGGGTAGGGCGGCACGTCAGCACGTGCCGCGCGTGCGCCGCAGGCGCGCGCGCGCGCGTGCGCTTCCTGGGCGCCGCCGTCCGCCGCTTCCACAACCTGACCGAGCTCGCCGCGGACGCGCTGCAGCCCGGCCCGCCGGACGCGGGCGCGGAGCGGCGGCGGCCGCGCGCGGCGCACCAGCTGCCCGACGCCGTGGAGGCCCGCTCCAACCTGGCCATGTTCCAGGCGCGCCTGGCTGCGCGGCGCGGCGCACGCACTCTCCAGGACCTGCGCTGCATGGCCGGGCCTGGCGCAATGCTTGCTGTGCCGTGCCTGGGTGGGGGCCACAGTCCAGACTGGAAAGCATTTGTTGCCAGCTGGTTGTCCAGCTGGTTGCTGGAGCAGCATGGGCGAGCATGGTTGAGTGCACGTTGAGGGGGATGGACGCCTGATCGCTGAGCATGCAGACGCGTGCCAGGTCACGCAGGCAAGGGCCGCGCTTCCAGTCCTCCTGTCACACATGCCTCTCATGCGCCAACCGGTTGTGCTAGAATGAGGGTGACGCGCGTGGCTGCGCTCGGCGCGGCAGGTCACGCTGCCGCTGCCGCTGCAGGCCGACTTTGTGTTCACGGCCAACCTGGGCCGCGGCCGCCGCCAGCAGGTGCCTCGCGCCCCATCCCAACCCTATAGCTGCAGTGGCACGAGCCACCAAGCGATGGCGGTCCTGCGCTTGCGCCGCACGCAGCGGCCGCTGAGGGTCGGCCACCTCGTGCTCATGTCGCGCACCATACGGAATGGGAGGGCCGGCTCAGCGGACCGGGCGGCGGGCGCGCCAGGGCTGGCTGGCAGGCCTGCGGCGCTGGGCGGGCGGGACCGCGGAGGGCCTGCCCGCCGCCGGCGCGCCGCCGGCCGAGAGCCCCGCGGAGCGCGCGGATGCGCTGTCGGGTGCGCCTGGGCAGCCGGCTCTGCAGTGAGTATGTGTGAGTGTGCCCTGTGCTCTGCTGGCGCGGGGGAGCATGTGGTGCTTGGTCAGGGTAGGGGTAGCTGGGGGCATGTTGCGCAGGGCTTAGGGCTGGGTAGCTGGGGAGATTCCACGGTGCATGCCCCCGTAACGCGCGCGCCTGCCTGCCTGGCAGGCGCCGCCCTGACCGAGCTGCTCGCGGAGCGCGAGCGCGCGTTCGACGCGCGCTTCCGGGCGACCTTCGGCGATCTGGCGCCTGCCGCGCCGAACGGCACGCCCTGCGGCGCCTACGCCGTCTCAGCCTCCTCCCCATTCGCTGCCTCACCCTATCCTCCTACCCTGTCCACTGCTCGCGCAGGGCTGGGGCCCGCGGCCTGTTGAGCGCGAAGGGCCGCCTGGGTTAGGGTTAGGGTTAGGGTTAGGGCTTGGTCGGACTCAGGGCGGGCGGCGCGCAGGCACGCAGGCGGTGGCCAAGGCCGCGCTGAGCAACCTGCTGGGCGGCGTCGGCTACTTCTATGGCAGCTCCGAGGTCGCGCTGCCGGGCGGCCGCACCGCGCGCAGCGCGCCCGCCGGCCTGCTCACCGCCGTGCCCAGCCGGCCGTTCTTCCCGCGCGGCTTCATGTGGGATGAGGGCTTCCACCAGGCGCGCGCCGCCCTATCACCCTGCCTACATTCCATTAGACGCCAAAGGGCTTGTACCGAGCGCGCGCAACCCTAATCCTGGCAATCTGTTGTTAGACGCCAGGATAGGGTAGGCTTCATGTGGGATGAGGGATCCCACCGGGCGCTCTTCTGGACGCCAGGAGAGGGTAGGCTTCATGTGGGATGAGGGCTTCCCGGGCGCTCTGCCCTAGGATCTGCCTACGTTCCTCTAGATGCCAGGATAGGGCAGGCTTCGTGCGGGATGAGGGCTTCCACCGGGCGCGCGCGGCGCCCTTGCCGGACACCCGCACCGCGCATGATGCCCTTTTTATCGTATACAGCTCCCGAGCTCCCCAAGCGCCCGTTTAGAGGGCAGCAGTGGGTCAGATGCGCACTGCCATCAGGGCTTCGCGATGCACCAGCAGCCCTCCTTACCAGCTGCCTGATTGCCAAAGCAGACAGGCGAGATCACCAGACTACGGTCATGTCTCGGCGTGCACAGCAAGGTGGTTGATAGGCGCGCGCGCGCCCCTACCGCAGCTGCTGGTGCGGCGCTGGAGCCCGCGGCTGAGCCGCGACATGCTCGCCAGCTGGCTGGACCTGCTCAACGCGCAGGGCTGGATCGCGCGCGAGCAGGCGCGCCCGCCATGCCCTAACCCTCACCCTAAGCTCCCTAACCCCGCTCACCCCGCGGCGGAGCGGCGGCGGCCTGGCCAACCGTCCGGGCCTGCTCGACGCGCGGGGTTGGTCGCGCGCGAGCGGGCGCGCCCCGCGCGTCGGGGCATGGCGAGGCACTTTTGGGCATGGCGAGGCATCTTGATGAGCAGCTAGCCGCGAAAGAGACTGGTAGCATGTGCCTCAGGGCTGCCATGCCCGCAGCTGCTGCCGTCGCGTGTGTCCCTGCCAGTCTCGTCGTCTCTGGCCGACCAACGGCGTGCGCACGCCGGTGTGTTGACGTCCACTGCCGGGCGAGCGCGAGCATGCGCAGGCCAGCCCTGCATCCCGGGGCTGCGTGACCTGCTGTGTAAAGCATCCCGGACCTCCCCACCTATACGCAATGTAACTGCTGTGCCCGGGCCAGATCCTGGGCGAGGAGGCGCGCGCGCGCGTGCCGGCCGAGTTCGTGGTGCAGAGCCCCGAGGTGGCCAACCCGCCCACGCTGTTCCTGCCGCTGGCGGCCGCAGCCGCGCGGCTGGCCGCGCCGCCGCCGGCCGGTCTGCCGCCGGAGCGCGCCGCCGCCGAGGCGCGCGACCGCGCCGAGGACCGCGCGTTCCTGCGTGCCGGTGAGCCGGGGCTCTGCAGGGTTAGGGTGGGTGTCAGAGCGTTGCGTGCGCCGTCAGGCGCGGTCATGCGGGGCCTGCCCGCGATGCCCGCGCCTGCAGGCGCATTGGGGCTGCAGCGCATGCTGCAGCAGCCTCGACTCCTGTCAGGTAACAAAGCATAGGCTCAAGCCCCGTCGAGCCGCACAGGACGGTGCAGGACCGCCTGCTCGGAGGCGCTCGAGGCCGCCGAGCATGTCCGCTGACCATGCCGCCGCCGGCGCGCGCAGCGCACCCGCGCCTGCGCGCCTGGCTGCGCTGGCTGGCGCGCACGCAGGCCGGGCCGGTGCCCGGCAGCTTCCGCTGGCGCGGGCGCGTGCCGCAGCCGCCGCTGGGCCGCGAGCTCAACCCTAAAACCCTATCATCCGGCGCGCCGCACACGCATGCCTATCATCCATGCGGGTGCAGAGACGTCGAGCGTCCCAGTCATATGCTGCCGCCCCCTTGATGTGTCACTCGCAGCCGCCGCGCAGCCAGGGGCGCTCGACAGAAAGAGCCGATCGCCAACATGGTGTTGCGCCTCAGAGGCGGCGCATATAGGGTCATAGGGTCGTAGGGACGCGGTGTACCCTGACCCTAACCCTTGCGCCACCCAGGCCTGGTCGATTACCCGCGCGCGAGCCACCTGGGCCCAGATGAGCGCCACGTCGACCTGCTGTGCTGGGTGGCGCTCGCGGCGTATTATAACCCTAACCCTTGCGCCGCCCAGGCCTGGACGACTACCCGCGCGCGAGCCACCCGGACCCGGATGAGCGCCACGTCGACCTGCTGTGCTGGGTGGCGCTGGCGGCGCGCGCGCTCGCCTCCATCGGCGCCTCGCTGCAGCTGCCCTCCGCAGAGGCGCGGCGCACGCGCCGCTATTTATTGCCAGACGGGCGCCATGAGCAACAGGTCAAGGGACACCATTCGACTTGCTGGAGCCACACACACTGTCGCCACTTTCCGGCACCTCCGTGTACCTGTCCTCACAAAGTTCGTTAGGTTCTGCAGTTATCTGCGAAACAGGCCGCAACGTGCATGCACATAGGGACTAGTGAGCCCTCAGAGAGCTTGCCCAAAACGCTGTTTGACACATACTACGGCTCCACGCACAGCACGGCACCCCCCGGCGTGCACGCCGTGCTGCCGCACCCCGCGCTGCGTCTCACAGCCCGGCGTTCAGTGCACGGGTCACGGCACAGCTTGATTGAGTTTGATACGGCTCTTGGGCGGCTGTGATCATGCGCGACTCAGATTCACCTCGAGGCACTGCACGGGGGCGCAGCGCCCGCGCGCTCAACCCCTGGGCAGGACAGGGATCACTCGTGGCTGTGCAGCCCTACCCTTACCCTACCACATGCGCGCAGGTGGCACCCTGGGAGGCCCTGGCGGCGCGCCTGGGCGACCCCGCGCACCTGGCCGCGCTGCACTGGGACGCCACCGGCGGCCGCTTCGCCGACTGGGGCAACCACACCGAGGGCGTGCGCCTGGACTGGATCGCGTGGCAGACGCCGGCGGGCGCGCTCGTGCGGCGCGAGCTCGTGCGCGTGGAGGACGGCCCGCCGCCCGCGCCGGGCTTCGTGCCGCACTTTGGGTGCGCGCCCGCTGCCTCAGAGCTTGAACCAGCCCAGCTATGGGTAGATGCATCATGCATCTGCCGCATGTTTAAATGCGCGCGACCGCTCTGTGAGTGCCTCCATCTATGAGTATATGCAGCACGCATCTGCTGCATGGCAGGGGTGCTGGCCTGCGGCTGGCTAGGTCATGCGCACCCAGTCGCACGGCGTGCCTGTGCGGTGTTGGCGACCCAGCCTCTGCTTTATCCCAGCGCTGCCAGAGGGAGTGCCGTCGAGGTTGCCGTCCAGCGCGGCGGACGGCAAGCGTACTTGTGGCCACACGCGTCAGGCCCTGCGCACTGCCAACGCGGCCGCCGCTGGCGGCGGCGGCAGCGCCAGGCCTCGCGTCCGCGGCGGGCGGGCTCCGCAGCGCCGACCCGCAAGCTCGCCTTGCTTGCCAGGCAGCAGCGTGACGGGCGGCAGGAGCGAGGCGCGGCCCCGCTGCGCGCAGGTATGTCAGCCTCTTCCCGCTGCTGATGCGGCTGCTGCCGCCAGAGTCGCCCGCGCTGGGCGCCACGCTCGCCGCACTGGGCGACCCGGGCCAGCTCTGGAGCGCGGCGGGGCTGCGCTCGCTGAGCGCGGCCAGCTCGCTGTACCGCGCGCGCAACACGGAGCACGACGCGCCGTACTGGCGCGGCCCCGTCTGGCTCAACGTCAACTTTCTCGCGCTCGCCGCGCTGGAGCACTACGCGCGGGTGCGCTGCTGCGGGTTGCTAGGCTTAGGGTATAGGGTTACACCCGAATCCGTGTATGTGCAAGCAAGGAGTGCAGCAGAGCGAGGCCATTCGGAGCGCCCGCCGCCCTCCAGGCCTGTGCCGGGTGCCCCCAGGCTTTGTGCCATCAGCAATCGCTCAGACCTGACTCTGTCCCCTGCGCGCGCACAGGCGAGCGGGCCGCACAGGAAGCAGGCCGAGCGGCTGCACGCGGAGCTGCGCAGCAACCTGCTGCGCACGGTCGTGGGGGAGGCCGGCCGCAGCGGCTACCTGTGGGAGAGCTACGACGAGGGCACCGGCCGCGGGCGCGGCTCGCACCCGTTCACGGGCTGGACCGCGCTGGTCGTGCTCATCGCCGGGGACTCGTACTTGGACATATGAGCGACGAACCTGTGACTCGCACTTTGACATGGAGCCACTGCGAGCTCAGAACGCACCCTGGCAAACAAGCAGACATGGTACACATAACCGGGAGCAGTACGCTTGACTCAATGCCAGCAAACCTGCACCTCCTGTACCGTTCAACCTGACGCCACACCGCGCAGGATGGGAAACCTGCTAATGCAGACCGTCCAGCACAAACCTGATCTGTTTACAACACCACTTCAGGCGGACAGGACACAATTGACTGCAGTGAACAGCCGGCGCCGTGTAGGCAACAGAGGTTCCAGAATGAACCAAACAAAATACGGGTACCTCCGTCGTGCGCTCAGCGCAGCAGCGCAACAGCATGACAGGCAGCAAAGCCCCCACGGCCCCAGCCGCCCCCGCGCCCCCCTGTGACAACCTGCCCTGCATGGGCCCGCCGGCGTGCGCCGGGCGCGCGCTCCGCTCAGTGGTTTGCCGAGTGGTCCCAGCCGACGTATACAAAGTTCCGCGCGAAGCGACCGGCCCAGACGCTGAGCGCGCCGCACAGCGCCGCGGCCGCCGCCAGCCCCGCGCCCGCCCGCGACAGCGGCGCGGCGCCGCCGCCGAGCGCCGCCGCCAGGCCCAGCAGGCACGCGGCCGCGGCGCCCGCCGCGACCACACGCAGCGCGCGGAACGTGCGGAGCGCCTGCGGGCGCGCGCCCACACAGCTTGCGCAGGCCCGTGGCCGTGCCCGTGCCCAAAACCAGCACCAGCCCCGCACGCGCACGGGGCTTCACGATCCGCCTCTCCACATCGCTTCAGCGCAGCATGGCCGCATGGACTGCCGCCACCAGCGTAGGGACATACACTGCCGCCTCCAGCCTGGCACGAGCACTCGCTGCCTCGCAACCCCGAGGAACTGGAGTGGTCAGCGGAGCGCAATGGCATGTGAGCACGCAGGCACAGGCACGCGCAGCAGCACAGTCTGCCCAGGGTGCGCGCACCGCCATGCAGCTGGGGCAGAACTGCGTGTGCTGCGTGTAGCGGTCGAAGATCTCCGCCTTGCTGGGCGCCGGCGGCAGCGGGCCGGCCGCCAGCGGCGTGGGCCCGC
>JAABUO010004504.1_pt1 | contig 16430 bp, 10 predicted proteins | sample 5559291 | NCBI WGS metagenome assembly JAABUO01 (sample SAMN10711878, study PRJNA513372) | rock metagenome | isolation source: Antarctica rocks | place: Antarctica: Victoria Land, Finger Mt sud
AGCTTACGCTGCGTAAATTTCGAGATCGAGATGTTAATATACGATAAACAAAATCATTAAACGCGTTTAATGAAGTTAACATTAAAGTTTAAAACATTTTAAGAGACAGGATTAATTAGAGATATCGGAAACGATTTTAAAGACGATAATGATATCATTAAAGTCAATGACTTATTAAAAGACAAGAATTAAGTTTAGATCATACAGCTTCGTTCATGTACATTAAGAAAGCGCGATGTGTTACTAGTTCATTAGTCTGTATTATAAATAATTATACTTACTCTTTCTTTTTTAATATTTATTAATATGTTCATTAAAATTTATTAAGATTATGAAAAAATTTATATAATTAACATTAAGCTCTGTAATCTTTAACAGATATTGTTTTAACGATTTAATAAATCTTTAATAATAGAAGTAACATTACTTAAGCATAATTACAAATTCTCATTTTCGTTCTTTCGAATAAATTCGTTTAAATAGCTTATTAAAAGAATCGTGACTATTTAATTAACATTATGTTTAAATGTGTGCAGATCGATAATGATTTAAAGAAGTAAACGCAGTATCATTTTATAAACTAATAATTATGTTTTTCTGTATTATGTTCAGCTATAATCGTTTTACATTTATGAAACGAAATAAAGTTTAAGAAAATGCATTCATTAAAGTAATAAGAGTGTTTATTAAACGTTAACGATCTTATAACTCGAAATCACGATGCTTTAAACGAGCGAGTAATATTCATTTCGCTTTTATTACATCATTATTATAAATCATTAAAAAAGATAAACGAAAGATTATAAATAAGAAAAGTGCGCTCTTCTTAAAAATCATAAGTCACGAAGTTCGAGTTATTTACATAAAAATGTGCACTCGAACGTTTTCTTATACTTGTTAAACGTTTACACATTATAAATAATTCGAAGATGAACGTAATTAATGAAGATATGAAATATAAAAATATATGAATGTTAATATAAAAGTATATAAATGTTTTCTCAGAAAAGAGAAAAAGCGCTGTTAACGCATGTAAAGAACGCGTAATACTTCATATATATTATACTTTAGCTTAAACGTTAACTTAACTTTTAATGTTCGAAACTTAAGTATTAGCTCGCTTATTTACGATTTTACATTAATTTAAATAATTCACGTTTTATAACGATACGATAATTTAATCAAAGCTTATTATCGCGAATACAGAAATTATAATTTATAAAGTTTAATTTCACGAAAGTTCTTTATAAAGATTATAACTTAAAGAGCGTACGCGTTATAATCATCGCGACTAATTATTAACAAGATTAATGATGCAGTTACTTAATTAAATAAGATATAAATATACTTCGTTCGATCGCGATTACAATAATTAAGTTTTATAATCTTTAAGCGATTATTATTAAGATATTAAATGCGATCGAGAAATGCTAAACTCGATTACTTTCATACATTTTAAAGATTACATAATGATTAATAACATTAAAGTAAATATTATGAGTTTAATGAATCTGTTTCGTAGTTTAATAAATCATACATTATTTAAACTCGCGAAAACGACAGACTGATTCTTAAACGTCATTTTATTAAAAGCTATGAGAATTTAATCGTTAAAGTCGCACATTAGAAGATGAAATGCTTTCTTTATATATTATATATATATAGCTCGATTAATAAACTTTAACATCACGCTTAACATTATTAATCTTTAATCGTGTTACTGTATATGAGAATCGATCGCAAAACGTCATTGTTAAAAATAAATTAACTTTAACTTTTAATTCGTTTAAGACGAAAGTATAATCGCTTATATCTTTATTTAATAACTCGAATATCGCTTTTAAAATGTGATACATTTAAGACATTAAACTTATAAACATGAAAGAAACTTTCTGTCGCTGAATACTTTGCGTTTATTTAAGAAATTATAAATTACAATATGAAATTCTTAACAGTAATTGCGTTGAACGAAAAAAAAGATTATGTAAAATAATGTTATTATACGATTATAAGAACGAAATCTTTTTATTTACTTTTCGTATAAAGCATACGACTCGTTTTCTTCACTGTAAAATGCGATGCTTATAATCTTTTCATATATACTGAGTGTTTCTTAGTCTTCAATCTCGCGAGTTAATAAAGATTTTTAATTTCGAAGATTACGTTTAATGTGTTCTTACGATTTAAGTACGATGATAATTTAATTAATCGAGTTAAACTTTAACATTTTATTAAAATGCTGAAAAAGTAATAACGTATCTGCTTTAAGATTAATTAAATACACGTAATTAATTTAACTCGAGATTAAAGATCGTAAGAAGTTAGTTTACAGAATTTTTCTAGCAGCTGTGTTAAATTACTGCAAAGCTTAATTCTTTAATGAGTGAAGTCGTTTACTTGCACATTAAGCGAAGATATAAATTAAAGAGATGACATTCACGACGCTTTCGTAAATGATTAATTTCGCGTACATTAATATAATTAATTAATCTTAAATTCATGATTCGAGAAATAATAACGAAATCGCGAAAAAGTTAAATAAGTTATTAAATCTGCTGCAGACGATAAATATGTAATTACTCGAGATTAATCTCGTTTCATGTTAGTTTTACGATAATTAACGATTAACGAATAATTTCTTAAGAAATTTAATAAAAAGACGTAATTATCGTTAAGTGAAATTACTAATTACTTACAAGCTGTATTTCGAATTTTTATTTAAATTTTCTTAAAGATTTAGCATTAAATCAGAGCACGAATACATTTAATTTCTAACTCTTTACTTTTAATTCATTCTTTAGCTCTCTGTTCGAACTTGTAACGAAATCTTTTTAAAAAAAGATAATGAACGATTAACATATTGCTTATAAACTTTATTTAAAAATTGTTTTAAAATCTTTTCTGCACGACTTTATTTCTATAATAAAAAGAGTCGATGAAAAGTTCAGAAAATTACATGTTTAACATAAGTTATCGCATTGTTAATGATCTTGTTCTTAATCATAATATGCAAGAAAGTCGTAATTCATAATGAGTTAAGAGCTTGTAAAAGATTCTTTAATTAATTTTAAGATGCGATACGCAAGCTATAACATCATATTAAGTAATCTTGTAAGACTCTCTTTCAGAATGAATAATTAAAGACTTTATTATGTTTATTATGTTAACTCGTTAAATTTTCTCAGAGAGTTTTCAATTGTGCTGTGTAACTAATAATTTTAAGCGTCGAAAAATGTCATCTTTAGATTCTTTAAAGCGAGTTACTAACACTGATCATATACACTGAGTTTAATTTCGAATATTAAACGTAATTAACTTAACGTTATATAAAAAGAGAAGAAACTTGCGAACACTCGAGAAATAATTCTTTAAAAGAATTTTAATAGTCTTCGAACTTACTGACATTACATTATTAATAAGAGTTATTTTCTTTTCAGAGACTTTAAAGAATAATCGAAAAAGAATGCTCTTGTAGTAATCGAGATTCTTTAAGAAATAACAAAGATCGTGAAAAAATGTAAGCTAATTAAGACATAATTAATGAGCTTTTCTTAAAGATAATTTAACATCAGCTTTACGTTTACGATGTTTATTCTTTAACAGCAGTTCTTGTTATAAGTTTAAAATGAAAATAAACTCGTTAAACACAGTAATAAAAACGTTTATGTAATAATACATAATTAAAGCTTCTTTATTAAACATGTTAAATAATGTTAAATCGATTCGAGATATTGTAAAGAATATTAATGCGTCGAGTTTAACAAGTTACTGCGATGCATTCATAGCGAATAATTTAAGCTTTGTAAAGACTGCGAGAAATTAGAAATAACAATAAAAATGAGAAAATTAATAAAAGAAGAATTAAGACTATTGCTTATATAAAGTTAAGAAATGAAAGAACGAGTCATCGCTGAAAAACTGAAGCAGCTATTCTATTCAGACATGCACGCATAATTAGTGTTCAGATAAAAAGATTAAGAAATATTACATTAATAAAAATCATTCATCTCATTTTCTTAATCATTAATTCGTTATCTTTAATCATGATATATACTTTGTATGCAGATAAGATTATCGATCTTCATGAAATTAAAATTAATTAAGTCGTTTTTTAAGTCGTTTACAGTAAATGCTGAATAAGATTACTCGAATCATGTCGCTCGATGTTTTAATGATCGCGCTTACAGATAACTTTTAATAATATTATTTTTATGTGCTTCGCGTAAGACTCGAGATGCGATCTGCGAATCGTCATTAAAATTATAATTAATTAAGTCGTTTTTTAAGTTATTTTAATTTAAGTTAATATATATTTTAAAGAAACGAACGATCGAAAGTGAAGAATGTTCATGTACTAGTAATGATGCTCTTAAATATAACGATAACATTTATTGTAGCGACGCTTCATAATATAATCTGTCTTTAAATAAGTCTTTATAAATATATATAACAAGAATTAACATATGCGACATAGATAACATATGCGACATAAATAACATATGCGACATAAATAACATATGCGACATAAGCGATTAAAGCTGACTTTCGTTCAGCGACATATGAACGAACGCAGATTTTATTAATAAAAGCGAGATTCAGTTCAGCGATATATGAACGAACGCAGATTTTATTAATAAAAGTAGAATTCAGCTCAGCGAGATTAGCTTAAATTTAAATTTTATTCAACTTTAAGCGACGAATGTTACTTAAGCTAAAATCTAAAATTTAGTTCACTTTATAAACTGTTAATGAAAGAAAGTTAATAATGATTTAATAAAATACATTAACTTCTTTTACGTAAATTATTTAAATACTTAATACTTTATTTTAAAATATATCTTTTTTCTTTAAAATGACTTAATCAGTTAATTATTTAAACGTTAAACATGCGTCGTTATCTTTATAATAAAAGTAAAATACATAAAGAAATGTTAAGTCGCTAAGAAAGTCTCATTTCTAATTTAAGCTCTGAAGAAGATTAAGTACGAAGAATTTAACATTAATAAAGTTAAGATTTTAACAAATAATTAAGCAATTATTAAAATGACTGAAAATTTAATTAATTATTCTCGAGTTAAGCACATCGACGTGATTTATTATTATGTTAAAAACAAGATCGTTAATGAGCTCATGAAGCTAATGTATATATCGATCACTGATATGATAACAGATAAACTCATTAAGTTTCTGAAAGCTGTTAAATTTAAAAGCTTCAGATTCATGATAAGAATGTCATTAATACTAAAAGGAACAGTCTGAATAGCTTCATATTTACTTATTTAAGCCTATACTGCTAAGAGAGAGAGTTGAATATTGATAATCACATGATTAAATTAGCAGTTCCCGCCTAGTGAGGCTGATTATGACTCTTAATTAATATGACTCATAATCACCCCTATATAGAAGGGACTTCCTCCCTAGATAGTTCTGCTTCTAAAAAGCTTATAACAATACACTGGATACCGTCATACTTCGTCTATTCCAACTAAGGCTAACATTCGTCTGATCTACCTACGCATATTCCATCCCGCTGCTACTCCGACACTTGACTCATCTAGAACTTTAGGGTCAACCTTCAGCTATGAATGACTAGTCTGCGACTTCAACTATCTCTTGATGTGATATGGGAAAGTCTAATTTGAACCGGACAAGGAGTTCAAACGGGGGCGTTTAGACAACGACGATAATCCTTAAGACAGGGTCTTCGCGAACATTACAGTACCAGCCGCGCCTAGAAAGCTCGATGATTACGAAGCAGTAATCCAAGTTGCTACATATCAAATCTTATGAAGACATTTACAACATGGCCATCTACTGCAACATGAGTTTCTTCCCATTCTCCACCTCTGCCTCCAGATCCTCGTTCCAAATCCAGTGCATCCTGTTGTCGAGATTTTCGGTGAGCTTGGCGACATCATCGCCTACGCCTTCAAGCTCGAAGCCTCATAGCTCACCACATTCGCGACTGGTCGCGACCAGCTTCTGCGTTCTTGCTCTACGCACGGCATCGAATGCTTTAAATGCAGCTTCGATATGCGATAGGTCTTCTACCTGCCCTAGGGGGTTGCTGAGTACATAGGCGTCTTCGATTGCCATTCCGGCGCCTGAGGCTTGGTGAGGCGTAGAAGCATGTGTAGTGTCGCCGGTCATATAGACTCGGCCCTTGAAGTAGGTTTTGGCGGGTGGAACTTCGAAGAGGGCCCAAATGTCCGGTTTCCCCATGAGACTGAGGACATTCTGTATGGGCTCGCCCCAACCTTGAAAGTCGGCCAAAATTTCCTCGTGGTTTGATGGGATTTCCCAGTCCTTTGAGTCCCAGGTTACTCGGCTGCTGATCGCAGCCACTGCTTCCATTGTCAGCATATCATTTTAAACCAATTCTATCTTCTGAACATCGTTAACGATGAGTAGAATACAACAGCCAGTGCGGTCCTCAGCGCAACTACGGAGATATGGTCTTCAGAGATGCGAGCGTCGACAGCTGAGATTGATAATGGGATTTCAATTTAATCGACACGCTTCGCTCGTCTTTGCTCGCAAGCCCTGATAATTTCAACCGGCAACAGAACCTAGAGAGGCACTTATCATTCATGGTTTTCCCTTTCTGGACCGGAAACGTGATGATATGCTTATGATGTCCTATATACATACTGTTATTTTTGGCCAACTCTTCTCCAAGCAGTGCCTCTGCCTTGTCCATAGGAATCAGTCCCCGATAGCAGTATTTTCCGGTAAATACCGCATGTGCAGCTGGATTTCCGGGTCCTAGAATATACTGCCTTGTCGCACTTTTAATACCATCGCAACCAATAACTGCATGATGGGTAGCCTCGGTTCCGTCCCGAAACTTTAAGCGCAAACCCTCCTCCCCAAGATCCTCGAGCGCCACGAGTCGCTTCCCAAAACAGGCGATATTTGTCGGTACGCGCTTCACCAGTTCGTCCAAAAAATCAGCGCGGTGGAGCGCTGCCTGGCCACCGGGACACTCCATTGGGTGTATCAGTTTCCCGGTTCTACCCTTTTCGTCTCCGTCTTCGCCATAGCGAACATCGAGCCATAAGTTCTTCTTCGATTCCCATTGGTTGGAGGTTGCGACCTTTTCGAAAGCATGCTTGATAGCTGGATCAATCAATGTCATGGCCCGCACAGAGTTAGGTCCAAGTCCTACTCCTGCACCGATTTCGCCAAAGTGGTGCGCAGCCTCGTAGCAGATTACTTGGATGTTTTGCTTGAGTAGACCAATCACGAGGGTTAGGCCGGCTATACCGCCACCTACTACCGCGATGTCAAGAGGGGTTTGAGGGGCGGAGGAGCTCATGGTGATCAGTATCTGTTGGCCTCAAAAGTCACTGAGAAAAGTAGTAGCTCGGAAGGAAAATATATATCTTGGTAAGAGGTTGTCGAGAGGAGTAGGTATATATAATGGGTGTGTTGGCCCCGCTCAACCCCCTGTATAATTCTTCGGTGTATGGCACCACCGTAGAGTATTCGAGAAACCAACGCGACCGGTACGCTTTTCATGGGCCATGGAGATATCTTTGACCGAGACTGGACATGTTGTGGAGTCAGAAACATTTCATACCCCGGCATGCCCGGTACTAATATGACGTGCGAGTGCCACTTGACTCCCGAGATACAAGTCAAAGTCTAAAGCATCGACGAAGAATCCGATACCGAGCACAATTCTGGTACGATTTTCCTATCACGCGCGTTTCACAAGGATCCCTTCTGCCTGCAGCCCGAATCCTTCCGCATCCTTCAAGCGGCACAACGGTAATAGGGCAACCCACGTGTGATTACGAACTAGTGAAACTTGATATTGTTGGAAAAACTCGCGACGGGTGTAACCTTATTAGATATGTAATTGGACGTCTTTTCAATGCTGCGTCATTTAATGTTGAAGGTGTCATGTGGATGCGTCACCGCTCATCCTTCTCGAGAAATCTTTCGTAGAAGGGGTTCTTTACCATAGTCTTTTCTAATAGATAACAGAATATCTTTGTACATGCAGATTCACTTTAAAGGATTGGCTTGTGGCGACGTCATGGACAACTTCTAGCCGTATGCTGAGAGGTGACATCAGTGTTTCATTTACACGCGTCTCTACAGCGGCATCACAGCACAGATTAATAGAAGTCTCAAGGTAAAATGCCAAAGATAACTCTCTATCATCTCGCCTCCCTTTAAAAATACTTTCTTGTTGAAGAATGTCTACCTGGCCCGTTACGCGACCCCAAGCCGCGACACGTCACCCCACCCCAAACCCCTCCCGCGATGTTAGAATCACCAAACTATTCATCATTAAAGCCTCCGATTACCCGCCTACTGATAAAGCAACAACCTGAGGCAACCTTGACACCGGTGCCCAAACTGAAAAGGCCTTCACTCTCCTTAACCAAACCATCTACGCCGGCGGCGATGGGGCGCAAAGGGGAGGGGAAGCCTGGGAGGTGATGGGGTTGCGTGAGAGGGTTGAGCCGAGGCTTGGAAGGAATGATCGCGAGAATGCTCGACAAGATAGTAGAAGTAATATGTTTGATAAAGTATGTAGAAATGATCCCGACCCTAATGCAAAAAACCCTATGATACACATATCAAGCCGTCAGAGTCCCAGACCCATGGACCAAATGCGTTGTACAAGAACCGAACGCCTATGCATGTACATAAAACCTTGGCTTTCGCAGCCAAGATATCACAAAACGCGAAAACCATGCAAGCCGCCCCTCTAGATCGGGATAGCAGCCTCAGCACCCGGGGTCGCGTCAGGGTACTTCAAGTCACCGCACTTGGCCGAGCACCCGATGATGCGGTTGTTCGGGGCCTGGAAGTTGAAATCTTGCATACCGACGGTATAGTACCCGTCTGCGCGCTTGCTGCTGTCTGGCACGTTGGTCCCTGATCTCGGGGTGTTGCAGCTGCGGCGTATGTACCCGTTAACCAGAGTGTTGCGCTGCGCGACCCAGATGGCATGGCAGCCCTTGTCATCCCAGGTGCAGGTGCCCTGGTTGCTGGTCGAGGTGCAGATCTGCTCGGACTTGGCGCCGCCGAAATTGTGGTTGTAGAGGAGGGTCGGGGTGACGGAGCTGTCCTTCAACCAGATGGGGAATTGCGCCTGGATCTGGGCGCCAAACTGGTTGTCATATGTCGTGGTTGAGGTGGTGCAGGACTGGTTGAGGTTGACGACCATTTCGGCGCAGGTGCTTGTGGTGGCGCAATCGATGACCTGGCCGGAGTTTTGCCAGTGGTCGTAGGAGGCTTGGTAGTTGACGACGAAGAGGTCGGTCCAGCAGTGGAAGCGGACGACGGCCGGGGTGGTTTTGCCGTTGTCGCAGGAGGAGGTGACATAGGAGCCTGAGCCGTCGGTGTATTGAGATTTTCCGGTGGAGTACGATGGGTCGATGGAGCAGTCGGGGAAGTAGGCGGCGTATTGGCCCAGGTTGCCGTCTTGGCGCTTGTTCATGTCAACGATGTCGGAATCGACTGGAGAGGCTCGGATCAATGCTGGGACGAGGGCGGCCAGCCAGCCCAGTTGTGAACTGGTGAACATGTTGATGAGTTTTCTTGGAGTGGAGGATAGAGTTCGGCTTGAAGGATGGTTTGCGGGGTTAATCGTCTTGTAGAGATTGTGAGTGAGGATGCTGATGATGATGACGATGATGAGAAGAAACAAATATGAGAAGATGTCTCTTTATATATGTAAAAAGTCCAAGCACAAGTCCACCTTCAACCGAAACCCATCCTTGACCACTTGTGGACATGAAACGTTTCTATAGATTAAAGGATTTGCTGACGAGGCTCAAACCCATAGCTCATTATCCTGGAGACTTGAAGAACCCCTTTTTGAAATATCAGTATGACTCTCTACTCCGGTAGACTACGCTCTTAATTGGAACTAAGAGATTTACATTCAAGACCAGTGAAGGCGAAGCAGTACACGTGACAAGTCATCTAACTACTTCGGCCGTCTTGCCACCCAATATGGTAATTCTCGACGACATCCAGATATTTGATTGGTCAATCTAGTCGGCTGCATACCTACTGAAAGATCTTTGGGTAGTGATCGGCAAAGCGGGCTTTTTTCATTAAAGTATTCGCTAGTGCTCAGGGCTGTGTGTTAGGGCACGGAGGAGGCGCATTGCCTTTCGTGATATTGCTGTTGACTTCGTGTCCGAGCGAGCCGGGGTAATAACTGTTAGTATCAACATTCACTAGTTCTAGTGCTGAAGATCAATCTCGCTGTTAATTGCCAGATCACCACTCTTACAGTCAGAGCGTATTTAGAATATTCTGCCTAGAATGTTGCGTACTTTTACTAACCTTTAGGATCCCAAGTACCGTAGTACGTACTCATGTTGGGATGCTACTAGTCCGCAATGTTACTGTTGCCGAGGCGCATTGCTTACGTGCAAAAGTAAGCTCTTCTCTTATTCATCCAGAACCTACTCAGAACGACCTACAAGCTTCGATACAGCCCTGATTTAATCTCTTTGATCTTGTCAGAGACAATGGACGCAACTGCGAGTGAAAGGACCTGGTATTGCATAGATACTTCCTGCGTCAACTGTGGAGATGTGGAGATGAAGGAGCAATTGAGTGTACTGTGGTATCCAGGGTTTTAATTGTTAGCGCGCCATTAATTTTTAGCTGCATTAGGCTCATGTCTAGCCCAATGTGATATAGCTTATGGGCACAATATTTACAGTCTAATATTTAATATGCTTTCTCTCTGCAGTAATAACGGCCTTGCAACGGTCATGCATCGAATTAATAAGCTTCTTTAATTAATCGAATGTGACTGCATTTCAGACTTTTCTTACTGCTTTTCTTAAAGTATTATAAAAGAGCTTATTCTGATCGTCATAACGCTTTTGTATTCAGTTCTTTATAATGTTTCATACGACTTTAATGAGATTTAAATCGAGCGAGTATAAAGATCAGTTTATAACGCGTATATCTCTTTCTTTTAGCTCTTCTTGAGTGTATTTTATTGCGTGCTCAAAAGCATTATTCTGCATAAAGAAAAAATCTTAATTCATTCTCATTCAGCCGTGTATAACGAATACAATATGCTCACAATAAAACTTCTTATTAATTTTGTTTTAATCTTTCTTTTAGAAAACATTCGATTTCTTCGTTTTCTCGAAAAAACATTCTTAAAACATTCAGTTATCTTTTTTAAAAAGACGAGATATAATGCATGTAAGATTATATTCTTCGTGCGATCGTTTAGTAACGTAAATCTTACGATGACGACTGTCGTTAACTTATGTTTCGTCACTTTACAGTATAAATTCTCATTGTTTTTTAATTTAATTTAAATGTTCGTATGCTCAGATTAATCGAAGAAATCGATTTTTTTCAGAAATGAAAAACTTTCTTCGAATCACTTTTCTGAAGAAGTCTTTCTTTTTCAGAGCGTAACGAATAGCTTCTTTAAAAACATTTCATTCGAGCTTTTAAGAAATTTAATAATACGAAAGCTATTAATTCTTTTACGAAGCATATACAAAATTAATTAAAAGTTATAAAGATTTAACGTCGATAATTAATTTACGTTCGCATTATCGTTTCTGAGAAGTAAGTCAATGAGTAAATGCATATTGAATCTGACGGATCGTAATTTTCAGATATTCAGCTATTTTAAAATATTTTCAGCTCAGATCTTTTAACGTATGAATCTGAAATCGTAAATCACGAGATAAATTCGATTACTTAGTAAGTGTAGTAAAAGCTTCTGTAAAAGGCTTCACAGAAGACTTCATATTAACAGATAAATATGTGAATAATAGAGTACTTCGTACTGTGTAAAAAGCTGAAATTGTAAATCAGAACTGTAAATTAATCAGATATTTTAAATATACTCGATAGAAGCTAGTAGGGGTGTTTTTAGCGTGCGCTAACAATTAAAACCCTGAATACCACAGTAAAGGTTAAAAGTAACCTAAAATTAACGAATCCCCATCTTTCTCTCATAGATCACTAGTGGACTTTAGAAATACCCGAAACCCACAAAACCGGAAACCCACGCCGGAAACCCACGCCGCTAGACTTCATGAAGACCCCCACGAACGGCGTAGCCGCTGCGGCTCACTAAAATCTCCCACACAAATCTTCCGTTTCGTGCTTGTTAGGCTTTTGATTGTTGGTACCCAATCTCGTAACTTTCTAGGCAGAAGATTCCAAATGGTCTCCTCTAACCTGAACTGGTGACTAGAGTGACTGTAAGAAGTAGTCGTATAGCTATGAACAGTAAGCTGATCGTTAATACTAGGGTTAATGAATGTTGGTACTAACAGTTATTACGTACTACGCATGTTGTGTTGGAGTTTCTATGTTCTCTGCGAGATTCGTTGCTCTTAGATTGTGGCAATCAAATGGTAATTAGATATGACAATGAATCCGTTACTTTTTGTTAAATCCCTCATACCATGTTAACATCTTACCGACTTAATGACGCCGTGATGGTTACCTCGATAGCTGTAGGTTGGGGGCTGCTGGTGGAGTGATCTGGGGCTGAATGTTGTATCTAGCGCTAAGCCTCATGGCACCAGGCCAATTTGGCTGAATTGTCTTGAAGTCCAGTTCCAGACTCCAGTTGGGTTAGCAGTCGAGAATGACGGTGGGAAATGACTATCCCAACGGAATCACTTGAACTCACGATATCTGTATGGTCATACACGCCTACTCTCTATTTGCTACATTAGTTTTTAGGTAAGAGGCTGGTGTATTCGATTCAAGTTCTGATCAGGATATCGATGTTCTCAATGCTGCATGGACTTTCGGAAATTCGCGATATCTATTCATGCGTGATGCCCAGATGAACAGGCGATGAAATGGTTCTCGAGCCAAATGTTCTGCAAAACATCATTAGGAGTTCAGGTAACTTTACGTTTCAAAAGAATTGACTGGCTGTATGAAACGGAGCAAGGGTCTTATGAGCCTTTGCGCCTTTCACTCTGACTAATTACCTAGGTTCTATCATATAGGGGTTGGTCAGCTGTGCATTACCCCGAGTTTGCCTTACCTTGATTCATCAGTTACAAAGACAGAGTCCGATAGCACGCATTGCTACCAGGCGTATTACGCGCGGCCTAAGGCTTCCCTAGTTATGTAACGCAACGTGTGAGCTCGGTTGGTAGGCTCTCCACAGCTGAAAGCACCAAGCAAATCGAGAGCCCCCTATACTGCCTTCTTGACTCGAAAGTCCAAATGGAACCTTCCTCGTATCCCCATATTGCCACCCTGTCAAGAGCTAGGACTCTTTCGAATCGAGAGTTCTTGTCACTTGCAGATATCGTCCTAACGCCATCGTGAGAAAGTAATGAGGATAATACGCATAACCCATATAAAAGCAATTAGGAAACCCGGTGCCAGTGTAATACGTCTCGGGCCACGATGCTCCTGTTCCCTGTTTTTCGGTTTGAGCCAATACAAGAAGTGTGATAACTCTCTTGATAGCCTCGTCTGTAGGCGGAAGATGGGCCAGCAAGGCCATGAGGGCCCACGCCGTTTGCGAGGGAGTTGTAGGGCCGCGACCTGCCAGCTCTGGGCTTTTGTATGTTTCCAGTCTCTCGCCCCACCCTCCATCGCTGTTCTGAACGGATCTTAGCCAACGAATAGCGGAATCTATTAACTCCGCGACGAGAGGATCGCCCTCGGCAAAGTATACAAGACCACACAGTACATTGCTAGTTCCAAATACGTAATTGGCGCCCCAGCGACCCCACCAGGCGCCTGTCGACTCCTGCGTGGACGCAAGATACGTGATGGCATTTTGACACGCCAAGTCGATACGTTCAAATAATCCTGAGACAGCGTTTTTCTCATGCTTACTGTGCATCATTAGGCCGAAGGCTTCCAGTACCCGCCCAGTCACGTCGGCAGTTGACCGATCACAGAGGGCGTCCATGTCACTGAATGGTATCTTGTTGAGGAAGAGCTTATTGTTCTCCGACTCGAATGCCGCCCACCCTCCGTCTTGATTCTGCATGCCGCGAACCCATTCCGCGGCTCGGATCACGCAAAGGGAATTGATCGACTCTGGGTCCTGCTTCAGAAACGCGAGGATGGCGGCCGTTGTATCATCTACATCCGGATGCCAACTGTTGTAGTATTCGAAACTGAAGCCACCTGGGGCAAGGTTGGGACGATGAACGCGCCAGTCACCTTTGGGTCCTAATTGCTGACGAGCTTTGATCCATGCAACAGCTCGTACCAAGTTCTCATCTCTCTGGGATAGGCCGGCGTCACACAATGCAACAGTCATCAGAATAGTGTCCCATACAGGTGAGGGACAAGGCTGGACACGTTTTCCATCTTCATCCTGCCATACAAATCGCTCCGCGGCTTCCAAGGCCCGAAATACAGGAGAATCCTTGACGCTATATCCTTCTAGTGTCAGAGCTAACACACATTGGTGCAGTGGTGGGAAGTAGCCTCCCCAGTCTCAGATTCTTCTTGGTGTTTCAGGATCCATTTTACGCATTGCCGTCGTGCATATTTTCGTAGAGGGAAGCTGCGCAAGCCACCCAGATGGTATAGTATCTTATCAGCGGCGGTAAATGAGAACACAATGCCATCGGTTTTCCACAGCTCCAAAAGAGGCGGAGCGAAAGGGACCATTTTGTCCGCAGGGTTACACCACAGCTCGTCAAGGAAGTCATTCTTAGCGGAAATACCATTTGGCAATCCATATATAGGCTGATGATGGCTCACAATAGTTGGAATATACGAAGTATGACGGTATCCAGTGTATTGATATAAGCTTATAGAAGCAGAACTACCTAGGGAGGAAGTCCCTTCTATATAGGGGGTGGTTATGAGTCATTTTAGTTAAGAGTCATAGTCAGCCTCACTAGGCGGGAACTGCTAATCCAACAATGTGATTATCAATATCCAACTCTCCCTCTTAGCAGTATAGGCCTAGATAGGTAAATATGAAGCTATTCACATTGCTTCTTCTAGTACTGATAACATTCTCATCATGAATCTGAAGCTTTTAAATTTAACAGCTTTCAGAAACTTAATGAGTTCGTCTATCATCATATCAGTGATCGATATATACATCAGCTTCATAAGCTCATCAGCGATCTTGTTTTTAACATAATAATAAATCACGTTAATGTGCTTAATTCGAGAATGATTAATCGAGTTTTCAGTCATTTTAATAGCTGCTTAATTATTTATTAAAATCTTAATTCTATTAATGTCAGATTCTTCGTATTTAATCTTTTTCAGAGCTTAAATCAGAAATGTAACTTTCTTAGCGACTTAACATTTCTTTATGTATTTTGCTTTTATTGTAAAAATAACGACGCATATTTAACGTTTAAATGATTAACTGATTAAATCATTTTAAAGAAAAAAGATGTACTCTGAAATAAAGTATTAAGTATTAAAATAATCTGCGTAAAAGAAGTTAATGTATTTTATTAAATTATTATTAACTTCTTTTACTTCTTCGAAAGCTTCATTAAAGAAAGAATTATATCGAAGATTTAATTTACACGATTTTATTAAATATTAAATAATTCGTTTAATGACGACGTCGTGATTTAAGAAGAGATTAAAGTAATATTTACTACATCTTTTTATCGCGTATGTTATATTTAATTTAGTTTAATAAATAATTTATAATAATATTTTAATTCTTAATTCTTAATTCTTTCTTTCTTTAAGAAATGCTTAATAATTAATTCACTGATTAAACGTTTAATAAAAGTTCTTTCTGAGCTGAATCTTATTATTCATGAAGATTTTAAAATGCTAATAATTAATTATATTTAAAAGCTTTATAACTCGTTTAATATAAATAAATAAATTAATTTAAATAATGAAGTTAACACGATCGCGTATTATCTGAATGTTTAAATATTAAATAACTGATTTTAAATCTTTTATACGAAACCGTTTTAATAACAGTCTCTTTAAATTTTATATATTCTTTAAATTTAAGCTTAATATTAATAAATCATTAACGTAAATAACGATGATTATGTTATTAATGTGTGTAAACATTAAATAATTAATTTTCATTCTTTTATATTTAATTAAATTAAGAAATAAATGAAGAATGAAGTATTACTTTCTAGAAGCCTGTTTTAAATCATATAAAACTTTATAAAAATGACATGCGAGAATTTAATCGTTTAATTATATTTGTTCGAGCTTAAAGAATTATTAAACTTAAATCTTCTTTTTTAACGCTGTCTTAAAAAAGATAATGATAACGTTTATCTGCTTAATGTTATAATCGTATTTAATTATTAAAGCTAGTAAAGCATTAACGACGAAGAATTTAATTACTGAAGCATAAATTTTATTAAAATTAATTTTCTGCTTCTGACGAAAGCTTTTACATATTTATTTAATCTTATATTTAATAATTTCGTTAAACGCGTTTCGTTTAATCGTAAAAACTCATCTTGTAA